>OCZT010001353.1_pt1 | contig 25288 bp, 25 predicted proteins | sample 1539031 | NCBI WGS metagenome assembly OCZT01 (sample SAMEA3539308, study PRJEB22396) | soil metagenome | biome: tundra; feature: field; material: soil | place: USA | collected 2010-05 | depth 0.15 m | reverse complement strand
ATCGTGGAGACGGTTTGCCGCAACGTAAAACGATGGCGCACCGGCGATCACATCGAGCGTTGGGTTGGCTCTGGCTTGCTGGTGGCCGAGCGCCAGTTCCGCAAGGTGCAGGGCTACCGGGAGATTCCATCGCTGTTGACTGCGCTGGCGAACACGGTTTCTAAGAAGGCTGTTGCCGAGGAAGTGAAGGTTGCGTAGCCTATGACGGTCGAGAGTCGCTAACTTTCAACGGAGTTCCGGGCAACGTCTGCGTCTGATCTGGGAGAGCACAGTTATCCATCACCGAGCCCAGTCGATGCGGATGGCGCCCCTTGCGCTGGCGCGAATCCACAGTGTCCGTCAGTGTCATGCGTCTGTTAAAGACCCGAATTCCGTCGGGATTCTCACTGCGTGATAGGATCATGGAGAATCCTGCGGGATTTTAGTTCTGAGGACGGTATCGCACTCTCCCGCAAGGATCCGACAAGAAGAGCGACTCGTGGACGGCCTCCCCCTTATCACCCTAATAGTCTTGGTTCTTCTGACGTGGCTCGCACAAACTTTTGCGGATCCCTGGCTCAAAAGGATTGAAGACGCAGGAGCACGACTAGCGCAGAGCAAAGGCGCCGTCATCGTTTGCGCCGCGTTGGTATCCATTGTTGCACGCCTGTTGTTGCTCCCGCTGGCCCCTGTACCGATCCCAAGTGTCCATGATGAATTCAGTTACCTGCTAGCTGCCGACACCTTTGCCCACGGAAGATTAACTAACCCGCCGCATCAGATGTGGGTCTTCCTTGACACCTTCCATGTGCTCCAACACCCTACCTATGCCTCGAAGTACCCACCGGCGCAGGGCATGGTGCTGGCACTGGGGCAACTGCTGGGAAATCCGTGGATCGGAGTCCTGCTCAGCATGGCGGCGATGTGCGCCGCCGTGGCATGGGCACTGCAAGGCTGGTTGCCGGCTCGTTGGGCGTTGCTCGGCACCTTAATCATCCTTCTGCGTGTTGATCTCATGAGCTACTGGGTCGATAGCTACTGGGGCGGCGCCGTCGCCGCCACAGGCGGAGCGTTGGTGATCGGAGCGCTCCCGCGAATCCTCCGCTGCCGTAGCCTCCGAGATTCCCTGCTGCTGGGCGTCGGCGCAGCCCTGTTGGCAAGTAGCCGCCCCGTGGAGGGCCTGCTATTCTGCCTTCCCGTTGCGGTAGTTCTTGCCATACGGTTGTTCTCGCGGGTAAGCGCCGACTTCAGATTGAAAGTGGCGAGTGCGCTATTGCCGGCGATCATCGTTCTTGGGTGTACCGCCGCGTTCATGGGCTACTACAACTGGCGAGTAACGGGCAACGCCCTTCTCTTTCCCAACGTGCTTTATCGTCGGCTCTACTGGGATGTTCCGGTATTCGTCTGGCAACGCGCAAAGCCCGCGCTCATATATGCGAACCCTCAATTCACTGGCTTTTTTGAGCACTGGGACCGATCTGCATTCCTTGGGCGATCATGGGCTCTACAAGGGTTGACCAAGTGCCATTGGGGCTGGAGCTTCTTCCTCGGCCCACCGCTCTCGATTCCGCTCCTGACGTTGCCCTGGCTGATATTTGACCGCAGAGTGCGCTTCTTGGTCCTTGAGATCCTTTGGTGCGGGGTTTGGTTGCTTTTGGTCTATTGGTTTGAGCCTCACTATGCGGCCCCTCTGACCGCGGCAGTTTTCGCCGTCGTTGCTCAGGCTATAAGGCACCTTCGCCAATGGAAGTTGAAGAACTATCGGGTTGGAATCCTCGCGTCGCGCCTGATCGTTGTCCTACTCGTCGCTAGGGTGTTTTCACCTGGCGCAGAAGTAGTGAGTGCCCCACGGCGTGGCTGGAATCTAGTGCGCGCGCGAATCGCCGGGCAACTCCAAGCCACGCCCCAGAAGCATCTCGTTATCGTTCGCTATGCTCCAGACCATGACGTGGCCCAGGAGTGGGTGTATAACGCCGCGGAGATCGACGCCGCGAAAATCGTTTGGGCGCGCGAGATTCCAGGCCGGGATCTCAAGCCCCTTCTCGATTACTATCGCGACCGAAGGATCTGGCTGGTCGATGCCGATACCCATCCTCCTCAGCTCAAGCCCTACTCCAGCGACGCAACCACTCAGAGCTCGCACTGAGGCTCTCGCGGGCCGCTCCTGAATGCGGTGTGATAACGTTGCTTGAGTGCAGGCAGAGCACAGTTATTCATCACAGAACCCAGTTGGAGCGGATAACGATGGCGGTGGAACCCACCGGTAAGCGACTTCAAACTTGCAGAATGCTTTCCTAATTTTCATGAAACTCAAAAGGCTACTGCTCATCGGTGTCACGATTTTGATGCTGGCCGATTTTGTTGGGCGGGGAGTATTCGAGGCGTGGTCCGCAGAGAAGAATGACTTTTCCGACCCGTACTGTGGGGCCTGGCTGTGGAGGCACGCTCAGAATCCGTATGACGTCGCGCTGGCGACGACCACTGACATTTCGCTGGCAGGGTCTCATGTGAAGATTGTCCCGGTGTATCCGCTCACGACCTACGTCCTGACGGCACCGCTGAGCCTTGTCCCATGGCATGTCGCGAACGTCGTGTGGGCGATCCTCGGAACAGCCGGAGTCGCCGTGATTGGGCTTTCCCTGGTGCGCCTCCTTGGGTGTACGGCGGAGACCGATGTTTTCTGGTTGGTGGTTGGTTTCGTCTTTGCGTTTGCACCCTTTCACACAGCCGTTCACGTGGCTAACGTCGCGGTGATCTGCCTGGCACTTTGTGTGTGGGCGGTGTACCTGGCGAGCACAGGAAAGGAGATCGCAGCCGGCGTAGCACTGGCCGTAAGCATCGGATTGAAGCCGCAACTGGGCTTTTGGATTCTGCTGTTCTACCTGTTACAACGGCGGTGGCGCCTTTTCGTGACGGTTGCCCTGATCGGCATAGTTCTGCTGGGGATCGCGCTGGTGCGTGTTCCCATGCCGGTGGCAAGTATTTTTCGAAGCTACGCAGAAAACTTGCACTACTGGTTTGGACCGGGAGAGCAAAATGACTTTACGGCAGCAAACCCGCTGCGCTTTCAGCTGATCAATGCCCAAGTGGTGCTCTATCCCCTGGTTCGGACTGTATTGCGAGCAAATGTTTTGTCGTGGGCGCTGTGGCTCTCGGGAAGTGCAGTTTGGTTTTGGGTGTTTCTGAGGGCGGACGGAGAGTCCGGGACCCTAGCGCTCACGTCCCTCTTGGCTTTAAGCCTAATTCCCTTCTATCACCGGTCGTATGACCTAGGGGTGCTGGTATTCGCTCTTTGTTGGTGTCTTAGTGAAGACAGGGAATGTCTGAAGAGACCCGCTCGCGTTACGTTCCTTCTGCTATTGGTTCTCCTGCTTCCGGGCCAATCCGTGATCTTGCGGACACAGTTGTCTCTGCCTGGATGGGTAAATTCGTCTTGGTGGTGGAATGTCATGGTTGCTCCCTACGCTGTCTGGACACTGCTGGCGCTGAATTTGGTGTTACTGCATGCCCTGTTACGTGCAGGCCGCAGCCCGCGGAAGAAGGCGGATCACGATGGCCTCGCCGTCGGGAACGTCCCAGGGTAGCTTAGAGTGAATGCGTCGAGTACTCCAGCGACAAGCAGGGGCGATTCTGACGCCTGTTAAATCACTTCTGGGTTGCGATCCAGGCGTTGGTCTTTGCTTCCAGCAGGTCGAGCGGCAGCGGGCCTTGATCGAGCACCGCGTCGTGAAAGGCGGAGCTACACGCGCCCGAAGCAGGAGGTGGTAGCATGAAACGCCAAGTTCCTGGACTCGCCGAAACTGCTCGCGATTCGCGTCCGGAGCTTCCCGTCAGCATCTTCCTCGTTCGGGTCGATGGTGCCCAGTTCCGCTGGCACGCCCACAAACCGTTCTACGTCCCCCCGACTCTCTGTTCTCGAGCCCCCGGACTCTGGCCTGGCAATCCATCGTGGGTTGTCACTTTTGCACGCAAAAAGCGATGTGGAAGCTGGGCTGGTTCTTGCGGCACTTCCTCGATGACCCAGAGCTTCTGGGCCCACGAACAGGTCGATGAGAAGGCTTTGATTAGTAAAATGCCGTTGACCGTGGTGTGGCTGATCTTGACGACACCGCGGAGTCCAGGACTCATCTAGCGTCTTGAATCTCTGACAGCCGGGACGCAAGCTATGGTCACCATTGACACCGTGCCCGAGGGGCATCTGACACTTCGAACGTGGGCATGTAATGAGATCCAGGTCAAGGTGGAGCAGATAACGATCAAGAGGCCGCGGGGACGTGCACTGACCCGCCCCACACATCGAAACTAGAGATTTTGGTCTTCTGGCCCGCCGCACATTTCTGTACCATCGAAACTAGAGATTTTAGCCTCCCGATGACAGTGGTCTGAGGTCAGAGGGAATTTCCTTGTTGTTTTCCTTTCACTGGGAAGGAGTGGTTCCGATGGGACGTCTAGCCTTTGCAGTGCTCTTGCTGTTGTTGGAGATTGTTTGCCGGGCTCATTCTGCCTCAAATGTAGATCCGGTGGTGGAAGGAAAGGCCAGCCTGGTGAGCGGAGCAGTACCAGCCAGCCAGTTAGAGTCGGGAGTTGCGAACGCATCCACCTGCCTGAAAGGGAACTCGACGTCGGGTTCGTGCGGCGGCGGCAGTCCGGCAGGAATCAGTTACGCGAACACGGCGCAGAACTGGTCGCAAGCACTGAGCACAGCAGTGACTGGTTGCCCGACCGGGATCAGTTGCACGACCCAGACCATCACATTGCCGTCGGGCATTACGGGAATCGACGTTAGCACCGGGCTGTACCAGATTTACATTTCGGACGGAGCGAACTCGGAGGCGGTTGCGATCACCGGGGGAACCTACACCTCGGGCGCAGGCGGAACGCTCACCTTCGTCCCGTACTTCAGCCACACATCGTACACCGTGGAATCGGCCTCGTCTGGTATCCAAGAGACGATCAACGTTGCCTGCGGAACGGTCACAAACGCCTCGGAAAATAACGGACAATGTAATGTAATCATTCCAGCGAATGGCGGACCCGCCGGTGTTTCTTATCAGCCAACCAACGACCATCCGCTCAATAACTATCAGATTTACGGCACCATTTTCATGCACGCCTTCCAGTCTGTGCTGTCTGGATATGGCGTATCGGTGAATTGTCTAGAACGCAATGCCTGTTTGCAAATGGGTGACCTGTCGAACGCCAATCATTATTCCGACATGACCGTAAACGGGATTCACTTCCGAGCGCCTGTGATCTCTACCAGCGACCCCGCGTATGCAGGCGTGAACGTCACCACCACGGTTAGGGCGAGCCAGATAACCACGATCACGACTGGCAGCGCGCACGGCTTTCGTCCCGGCGATATGGTAACAATCCTGTTTACTGACGACAGTCATTACTGGGGCGATGCGGTTGTGACCACCGTCCCGACTGCCACGACCTTTACCTACTCGCATAGCGGCCCTGATGTTGCGTCTCAGACTACGCCGGGAGTGGTTGCCTTGGCATATGTGGCCGTCCTCGACAACGCAAACAGCGGCCATTTTATAGACGTTGGCATGGATTATTCCTACGGAGAGGCGCGCGCTTTCAATAACTTCTTCGATATGTGGGACGACGAGAACGCCGTCATCGACCACTTTAATAACAGTTCAGTTTCGTTGAATCACAATGCGAACTGGACAGGATCGTATGTGTTCTCGGCGGGCAACCAAGGAGCGCACCCGATTGCTCCGGTTATCACACTGCGCGATTCAAACATCACGGCCAACTATTCCAACGGCGTGACTGACTACAACTCGAACGGGCTCTATGTCGAGAATACCGTCATCCAGGCGCAAGGTCTGTGGCAAGTGTACGCATCAAACACGACCGGGAACTTTCAGGGGGCCTATCTAAAAAACATCTATGCCGAGGCTGCCGGACTTAATCCACTATCCCCCGCAGCTTCTCCATTTCCGGGAACTGGAAACGCAGGACTGATTGTAGGACCCGCTACTGCGAACGCAACGTTTCAGATTGCTGGGGACCATGCGGTAGAGGGAACGCTCCCGAGTGGGGGCACTGGCTCTACGACCTACTACTACTACATCGTCGCCCACGACACGACTGTCGGGACGCAAACTTCCCCGATGGCTATTCTGGGTTGGAATTCAACCGGGAGCGATTCGATCCCGGTGCGCTGGCCTCGTGTGGCAAACGGGGCTGACACGATCACTTACGACGTGCTCCGCACGGGCGGAACAAATCCCTACGGTGGTGGATGCCTCGGCGGCTCTGGCGCAACCTGCGGCTCGGTCGCAACCGGATTGTCCCAATCCACGGCTTGTTCTGGAACTCTGGTATGCACTTACACTGACACGGGCTCTTCTACCACCTCGGCCTACACCTCGATCTACGGCAACTACGGTGGGCAGATAAACTTTTGGCCCGCTGCTATTGTCTCGGTCAACAAGACCATCTCTGTGGATACCGAGCAGTATGGAATAGGGATAGGGCTAAACGGAAACCCGCTCGAAAACGCCAAGCTGTGTGACGTGGGCGGATCGGCTTCGGCAGGGAGTTATAACGTATGTCTCTCTAGCGTCACGAGTCAGAACGTCAAGAACCAGACGGCTACACTACTGACAGACGGACCCGCATCGGGCGGCGGCATGACGCTCAGCAAAGGACGGCTGAATTTCCCAGAACTCGGGACTCTGCAACCGCACCACATCATCACGCTGATTGACTCTGCTCCCCTGCTTACTGAGTCCACCCTCGGATACCGCCCACTAGCGAGTGTGAACGATACGTGGATCGGAACGGATGTGACGAGCAGTGGAACAACGCTGAGTTCGGGGCAACTTGCCTTCGGAGCGCCGGTATCCATCACAAATTACATCCGTGCGACGGGGGACGGTGTGCATACGAATTGGCTGGAGCGGCTGACCTCGAAGCAAAAGACGTTCGCAATACCAGTAAGGATAAGCGAGGGAAATAGTTTCACTTTGGGGGATGGCTCCCCCCTGTCACAGATGAAAATCTACAGCGTTAATAACATGCCTGCGAGCCACGTGCCTCCCCAGAGTTGCGTTGATGTAGTCGGGGAAGCAAAGGGCCTCACCAAATCGAATCAGATTGCCAGCATCACCCCACCTGGGAGGTTAGGGAATCTGTCCCTTAACGCCTATCCTGCTGATGAAGGTGCGATCATTCTACATTTCTGTAACGCAAGCGGGTCCGAAGCGGTCACCCCACCTGGTGCATACTCGTTTCTGGCTGTGCGCTAAGCTTTTGACCTGCTCCGCTAAATCCGCATAAACATAGTATTGCCTGCGATAGAATGTGATCGGTCCCCTTTTTCTGTAACACTTTCAAGGTGAGTTTCCGACGGTTTGTGAGCTTGGCAGATCGCCATTCTGAGCGATCTAACAAGCGAACTCACTCGGTGTTCGCTCTCCCAGAGACCTGTGAGGACGACTCCCATTGTATTCCTGCCTCCAATCCTCGATGACTGGCTTGGCCTCGGTCAGTGTCGCGAACCAGTGCACATCCAGACACTCCGCTCGCAGCGTGCCGTTGAACGACTCCACATGCGCGTTGGCGGTCGGTTTTCCCGGCCGCGAGAAGTCGATCTGCGCCTGGTTGTGATACGCCCACGGATCCATGATCTGACTGGTGAACTCCGACCCGTTGTCACAAAACAACAGCTTCGGGGTTCCTCTCTTCTGCCGGATCTGATTCAGAGCACCCACCCCGTCTCCGCCTTGCAACCTCTGTCCCACTTCGACGGCTAGACTTTCCCGCGTGAACACATCCAGCACGGTCAACGCTCGAAAGCGTCGCCCGTCGGCTACACTGTTCGGCTACAAAATCCAAGCCCCACACCTGGTTGGGTGCCGTCGGGCGAAAACGCTCGCGCCGATGCATCGCCGCACGCCACCTCCGTCGAGGCTTGTGCCGAAGCGTTAAGCCTTCTTCTCGCTACAGGCGATACACCAGCTTCTTCCCCACTTTCCAGCCCTCGCTGTTCAGCAGCACACGGATTTTCCTATAGCCGTAGCGAACCCGAGTTTGCGCGATCTCGCGAATCCGCAGTCGCAGTGCCGCCCTCGGCTCCTGCATGCTCTCGTAGCGGAAGGTCGAGACCGGAATCCGCGCCACACGACAGGCACGCCGCTCGCTCACCCGGTAGGTGTCGTGCCAGTAGTTCACCACCGGGCGGCACCACGAGGGCGTCACAGTTTTTTTGCCAGCACGTCCTGCAGCATCACCTTGTCCAGCGTCAGCTCTGCCACCAACCGCTTCAGCCGGCCATTCTCCTCCTGCAGTTGCTTGAACTAGCGGACCTGGTCGGTCTCCAGCCCCTTGTACTGCTTCTTCCAGCGATACAGGGTCTGCTCCGTGATCCCCACTTGCCGGATCAGCTCCGCCACCGGCACCCCCACCGCCGCCTGCTTCAGCGCCCCCACGATCTGTTCCACAGAAAAGCGCTTTCTCTTCACGGCAAATCCCCTTTCCTCAGGTAGTAGATTTTGCCGGAAACTAACCCTCATTGTGTGTCAGGAATTGGGGAGCGGATCAAAGTTCTGTGGTCTGCTTTCAGCGGAGATGAGGACTGGAGCAGGGGACGGCGACACCCCAGCCCTCTCATCATGCGGTGTCGGATTGCTCATGCGATCGCTTGGCGGTAGATGTCTGCAATGCGCTGTGCCTGATCCCGCAGAGTCAATCCGTTCAGGATCGTCTCGCGCGCAGCTATCCCCATACGCAAGGAAACATCGGCAGACTGGAGCAACGTGGAGAGCCCTTGCACCAATTCGTCGAGGCCATCGACCGGGATGAGCCAGCCGTTTCTTCCGTGCTCAATAATTTCGTCAATTCCTTGTCCGCGACAAGCGATTACTGGTTTGCCGCAAGCCATTGCCTCGAGGTACACACATCCAAGGCCTTCGTTGCGGCTTGGGAGCACAAATACGGAACAGGCTCGCATGGCATCGGCCACGGCGGCGCGGCTCTGACGCCCCAGAAACTGAACTCGCTGACCGAGTCCAAGTTTGCTCGCCAAGGCTTCCAATCGTGCACGATCCGGACCTTCCCCTATGATCTGGCATCGTAGGTGCGGAAAGAGAGTTCCGATACGGCCAATCGCCCTCAAAGCGAGTTCCTGGCCTTTGCTAGCTATCAGGTTACCGACGATAAGGATTTCTTTTCCTGGCGGGGCAACAGCCGCCGGGCTAGGCGAAAACAGTTCGGCATCGGTACCGTTGTAAACGACAGCGCTGCGGACACTGACCCGCATTCCGTCACGCAGGATTTGCTGCACCTTTTCGCTGATGCAGATGACGATCCGGGCGGCCTGATAAACGGCGACGGATTCCTTCCGCCTCCACTTCGCAGGAGTTCCACCGAGGAAGCACGTGTTGAAAACGTCCAAACCGTGCACGGTGACTACGAACGGAATTCCTAAATGTCGCGAAAGCAAAGCAGATGCATGACCACAGGGCAGCGCCCCGTGTGCGTGGATAACATCGATCGGCTTTTCCCGGTGGAGCCGCGGCACCTCCACTAGCAGTCGAGCAAAGAGCAGCCACCCAGCACTGGACAGGCCCAGGGTCCCGGGAAGCTGTGGGTATCTCATCCACTTCGCCGGAGCCGACGGGCTTGGCTCTTTGCGAGGATGGTGAATCGGGCTCGCGGCGATAACTCTGGAAGCGACGCCTAGATGGGCCAGTTGATCGATTGGTTCCTTGATGAAGCAGCCACTCACCCCATTGTCAACGGAAGGGAAAAATGGCGTTAGCGTTAAGATGTGAAGTGTCGAGGCAGTCTTCCCGGGCCTCCGGGAAGCCGAGAGATGATCGTCGGCATGCGTGTTGGGATTCAACGTTGGTTCCCATTCGACGTGCGCAGCCCTGGGGCTTTCCTGACCTGTCCTTCTTTCGGAGGTGCGTTCACAAGTCTCTCGGACAATGCGATCAGCCTTTCAACATGTTTGTGCCAACTAAAGTCCTGGACGCGGTTGAGGCCATTGACTGATAGTTTCTTGGCCAACTCGGGAGATTCTTGAATCTGAAGAACATTCCCTGCCAAGGCTTCAGAAGAGAAACGCGGAAAGTAAATTGCCGCGTCTCGACAGATTTCACGATGCACGGGTAAGTCAGACGCCACAATTGGCAAGCCGCTTGACATCGCCTCGACCAGCGGATGCGCAAACGATTCGGAGTAAGCCGGGGTGACATAGATATGGCAAGCGCGATAGAGATGATGTAGCGACCGGTAAGGAACAGCCCCGAGTTCTACGACACTCCCGTGGCTGCAAAGACTGCTCACAAGAGAAGCCGCAGACTCGGCTCGATATGTCCCCGGATTCTCGCCTGAATTCAGTTGGCAGGTAAGAAAGAGTTTCACCTTCGTTCCCTTTAGACGTCTGCTCAAGATCGGCATCGCCCGCAATAATGTTTCAAAATTCCGGTAATAGTTGTAGTGACTCACAAAGAGCAAGCGGAGTGCGTCTTTCCCTTGCTCAAGCTGGCATTGAGCAGCCCTTGGCAACGGCGCCGCATCGCTCGTAAAAGCATTCAGGTCGAATCCATGGTGCACTGCCAGTACTTTCCTGCCACTCCACTGGCTCAGTTCCTGGGCAAACGCTTCACTTGGGGCAACGGTAATGTCGGCGCAGCCGATCGACCGCCGCGCAAGCCAGCTTTTGACCAAAGTGTCCACCCATATCGCGTAGTCTCCGCGAGTGCGCACATCGCGCAGGAAATCGCTAGAAGTATAAAGCGAGTTACGGGACAGGAGTATCTGCGGGACGGGAGAGTTCCAAAGCGCAAAGTTGCCCGCGGAAATCAACACCTGCGCGCCGCTGCGCCGGATCAGTTTCGGTAGCGTCGTCTGCTCACAAAAGAAACGCCGAGGCGCGCGGTAAGACTCCAGGGCCTCGACAAATGAAATGTTCGGAAGCTCTCCAAATTCGCGGCGAATTGCCGAATTCAACAGAACCGTAGTTTCCGCATCCACTCTCCGCGAGAGATGGGGAATCACATTGCGCAGATAAGTAAGGCCTCCACCCGCACTCGCGGCAAGGCCATTGATAAACAATCTGATCATCGGTTGGGCACGACCGCTCCAAAACCGGCTGGCGACGGACGGGAAGCTCGGGAAACAACGCCGGCGAATCGGACCGCAACAGCGCCAGGAACAAGATCCGCGAGTAGAAATGCAAAAACCCAAAAAAACACGCAGAGATATGAACCCGCGGCAAAAAGCCAATCCTCGAAGGTGGCGTGGACAAGGCCGGCTAACACCACCATGGCCAGCGGAATCGAGTAATGGCGTGGGTCGGCGGTGCGATTCATCCAAGCGCAGACTTTCCATACGTTCGACACCGTCACCGCCAGGAGCGCAAGGAAGGGCAACGCACCCAACAGGCCCACCCACTCTGCGATGGTTATGTAACTGCTGCCGTGCTCACGGGCCATCTCGGCGCTCGAAGAAAACTTTCCAAAACGCAATCCTCGATCATCGCCCGTCGGACTCACGCCATATCCCGTTCCAAACAGCGGATGCTCTTTGATCGTGGCAATCGATTTTTTCCAAGGTCCTTGCCGCGAACCCATAACACCTTCTTCCTTGTGCCCCTTGTAGAACACTGCGTCCTTCAGACCCCCGAGCTCCTTGTTTAAGGTTTCTGGAGCCAACATCCCAGTGACCGCAACCAGTAACAGAACCAATGTCACCAACCTTAACAGCAATTTGTACTGGTGCAGGCAAAAACAGAAGATAACGGTGACAAGCAGTATCGATGCCATTCCCGCACGTGCCATGCTGAAAAGAACGAGGTAGGTGCAAAGAAGTAGGGCGGTCAGCCTGCGGGACCTCACCACGGGCCCATCGCTGGTGAGCCATCCCCACAGCAGGATGGGGAACGATCCGACGCTCATCGCCGCGCCCAGGGAGTTGGGATTACCCCAAAGACTATTACCGAGTCCGAAATAGCAGATCGCCGAGATATAGACCGCTATCTCGCTTCCCCAGAGCAGCCCACGGAAGAAACGGTCTTCCCGGCCCAGAACGGCCAGTCGGGCTCCCGAAGCACAATATGTAAGAAGAAGAAAAAGGCTCAAAGCCTTGAGAGACGCCATCTGTATGTACGGAGAAGCGGTGGCGGAGGCAAACGCGGCGCAGATGCAAAAGAAAGCGATCAGATGTAACGATCCGAAAGGCCGGCGCGGAGTCTTCGTCCAAACAATGAAGCCAACCACTGCGCCCGCGAATAACACGACCCAGCGTACACCTGTCCAGGCGCTCTGCAGGGGGAGATTCACACCAGCCCAAACAAAGGCGATCAACAGCAGAACGAAAAAACGCTGGTCATATTTCCAAAGGCTGGCGACGATCACCTCCAGCAGCAAGATTCCGCCCAGGAAAGAAACGTCGCCGAAGTACTGCAAATGGAAATAAACAAAATACAGCGCCAGGCTTAAGCCCAACAGGATGCCAGCCACCTTCAGCGGTTTCACGGAATTCATCGAACCCCCGCACCGGCGGCGATCACAGCCGCGGCTAGGCCATCGGCGCATGCTTCCGCCGAGAAGTTTCGAATTCGCTCCGAACTGCGCGCGCTCATCTGTTGCTTGAGGTCAGGTTGCCGCAGCAGAGAATCGATCGCCACGCTGAGTTTCTCCGAATCACGCGGAGGCACGACGTAACCATTCCACCCATCCTCGACCAGGTCGGCCGAACATCCCGCGACAGTGCTCACGACGATCGGTAGTCCGCACGCCATCGCTTCGTTCACCACCAAACCCCATGGGTCGCTGTGCGTCGGCAGAATCAAGGCTTCCGCGAGCGCATATAGACCCGCCAGATCTTCCCGCTGCGCAAATCCCGGAAAGCAAACCACCCCCGGGTTAATCCGCTTGGCCCGCTGCGTCAGTTCCTCTCTGGAAACACCATCGCCTGCAAATACCAAGCCTACCTCCGATCGCAGGCCGCTCCCTAGTTTGGCATAGGCTTCGAGCAGATCAAAGACACCTTTTTCCGGCACCAACCTTCCCACAAACAGGATGAAACGCCCCGGAAGCCCGAATTTTTCTCGAAATGCGTCCGGCTGGCGCTTCAATTCCTCCGCTTGCGTCACAAAAAAGTTGTTATCGACCGCGTTAGGCGCGGTGAAGACGACCTGCTCGCTAACTCCGAGAGTTCGGAGGTAGGCAAGCGAGGATTTTCCTGGCACGACAAAGGCATTACAAGAGCTCACGAAATATCGCTTCAGCCATTCCACACCGAAGTGTCCAGATCTCTTGTCTCGCTGGTTACTCTCACTCCACAGGACGAAACGTGCGTTGCGCCGGCGAGCCCACCAGAGCGCTTCCCAAGATGCGGGATAGTTGTAGCCGCCACATACAATAGCCTGGGCATTGGCCGCATCCAATGCGGACCACAATCCACGATTCAGCAGGAGACTGTGCTTTCCAGCCCGCCATCGCCAACAGGGCAGAACTTCATAGGAAAAACGAATCTCATCGGTATAGACGCGCCACTGTCGAAGCGCCTTGTCGGTATCTGCCAAAAAAATGACTCGCACGTCTACCCCGGCCCGGCCTGCAAGAGCGTTGAGGACAGGGATGCGGTAAGGAGAGATGATTTCGGTAAGGATCACAGTCCTTCGGGTCATGACGTCACACTGGCCACACCCATCGCAGCCATGCGCCCCAAAGGACATGCGAACAAGTCCTGCAGGGGTTCGGCTCGGCAAGCAACGGCGACCGGACCATTGGCTCCCAGTTCGAAAACCTGGTCTCCGACTCCCGCGAAGATAGTGATCGTCTGTTCAAGGTTCGTCCTCTGCAGATATTCAAACATCACCAGCGGTGGTCTTTTCTCGGCAAGAAACTCCCGCATCCCACGAAGAACCGAGTTTTCGTGACCCTCCACATCGATCTTGACCAGAGAAACCCGAAAGTCGGGATCGCCATGCTGGCGCAGAAATTCGTCGAATGTGATGCACTGGACCACACGGCTGGCAGTCTGGCTGCTTGGAGCATTGACAACAACGTGCCCTACCGAGTCGACCGCTCCATCGCACTCAAAGGGGATCTCGCCGTTGGTATCGGAAAGAGCAAGTTCGTAAACCGTGAATCCAAGCTGATTTCGGACGAGGTTTTCCCGGGCACGCGCGGCCGCCACCGGGTTGGGTTCAAACAGAATCGCGTTTTCTATCTTGTCGGCCAGCAAAAGACTGACCGAACCAACATTGGCTCCGACATCGATCAATGTTCCCCCAGACAAATGTTCTCTGAGGAAGAGTATCTTCTTGCTATTTGGGATGCGCGTGTACAAAACTCCAGAAGACACCGAGCAGTCCGGATAAGCTTTGAACCGTTTGCCATTGAAAAGTGAGACGGTGATTGATTTGCGAGCGACCCGCTTCCATAGCTGCCAGCCAACAAAGATGCACAGTCTTCGGGTTCGCTGCCCGCGGTTGGACTCCTCGTTCCAAAGGTTGGAGATCGGGTAAATCAAGTCTTGCGCGGCCTTCAGCACAAATTTCTGGATCCCTTCCTGGCCTCGCGCTTGAGCGGAAAAAGCTGTGCGAATTCACGAAACACAGTTTCTTGCCCGATCTCTCCGATTCACAATCGCGCGTTCCATAAGTTCCTGCCACTGTTTGGCGATCCGGTCCCAGTCAAATTTTTCCGCGTGCTTGATGGCCGCCAACGACATCTGAGCTGTCAGGTCCGGCTCCCGGATCAAACGGCTGAGCGCTTCGCTCATCCGATCGTCGGAAGACACCAGCAACCCGGTAACTTGATCGACGACATAGTCGGGCTGATACGAACTGCGCGCCACGCACGCGAGCCCGCACGCCGCAGCCTGCCCCAACACTTGCGGATGCCCTTCAAGTTCGCTCGGGAAGAAGAATATGCGGGCGCGGCGCATCTCTGCTCCCAGTTGGGCAGCGTTCAGGTGGCCGAGAAATACAACATTGCCGCACTTGAGATCTTGTGCCAGCCGCTGGCAGGCTCTCTCCTCTTCCCCCATCCCAGCCAGCCGGAATTCCCATTCCGGATGCTTGGCAGCCTCACGAACGACGATGTCGGCCCGCTTGTACTGACGAAAGGAACCAGCGAACAGGACTCGCGGCCGCCCGCCCCCCTCTCTCGGTTCCGGAGGCGGATAGTAATAGCGCCGGTCGATGCCGTCGTAAACCGTTTGCACATTCCGACCTCCGAGTCTCTCGACGGTCTCGGACATGTGACGGCTATTCCCCGCGACAACGTCGCACTCCCGAATTGCGCGCCGCAGAATCGGCCGATTCGTGCCCTGTTCGAGTCCTCCGGAAACCACGTAAGTGACCAGCGCCGACTTCCAATGCAACTTCGTGCGGGCATAAAGAAAAGCGGCATCGAGAGGGCCTTCCCTCGGGAAAAAGTAGACATCCGGGATATGGCACAGCATATGCCATAGAATGCGCGCTGTATTCGCGTGTTTCCGCCACCGAAGAATTCTGGTGTTCGGGCGGGCGGCGATCCTTGGATCCGCCCCGCCGGCGCCGAGCATCACCACACGAAAACGCGACGGATCCATTCGCACCACGACTTCCTTCACCGTCAGGTTCTGGGCGTTGGTATTGCTCTCGTCAGCGAAAGAGGGCGTGAAGACCGTAATCATGTGGTCGGCAAAGGCTTGCAACCAACGGTAACATGTATGTCAGGAATCGTTGGACTTCCATTCTAGCCGAAGAGCGCGCAATCGGGCCTGCATGCGCATTACGGCATCGCGGGCTGAAACCGTTCTCTCTATGTGTTCACGAGCGGCTTGCAACAACCGTTTTCGGGTTTCGAACCCAAGCCCACCCACGCCGGGATGCATCTCCGCCGGGTCCGCTTCCAGGTCGTACACTTCCTCAGTAGCCCCGGGCTCAACTCGCATGACCAACTTGAAGCGGGCATCGCGAACCCCGAGGAGCCTCGGCGTGCTCCGGTTCTCTGCACGGAAGGGATTCACACAACCGTAGGCGCACTCGATGATCGCCGGATCGGCCCAGGCAATCGCTCGCTGCAGGTTTGTCCACAAACTCCGCCCTTGGAACGCAGACGGTGCCTGCACGCCCACTATCTCCAGCAGAGTGGGCGCCAGGTGCAGATGGCTCATCGGAGAAGCTGGCACTTTCGCCCCTCGCTCTCCGGGAACACGGATCAGGAGCGGCACATGAACAATCTCCTCACTCAGGTGCATTGGCGCGTGATAACGCCCGCCGCGTTCGAGAAACTCCTCACCGTGATCCGCGGTCAGAGCAAACACACAATCGTCCCACAGATGCCTTTGCCTGAGACCGTCCACCAGTCGGGCGATCTGGCGGTCTACCCACCGAATGCCCGCGTCGTACAACTGGACAACCTCATCCCGTTTTCTGGTCAAGCCGGAAGGCGTCAGATCCGAACGGTTCCAGTATTCATTCAGATAGCGGGCGCGGCCGGGCTCGATATCCTTTCCTGTCAGTTCGCGAAACGCCTCGTTCGGTGGATAGTAGGGCGAATGCGGATCCATCAGATGAAGCCAGAGAAAAAACGGGCGCGGCCCGACCGACGACAGCCACGACTGCGCCTGGTCCACCAAGATCTCCGCAGCAGGATATCTTCTGAGAGCGTCAATGCTGTGGACCGCAGGTGCAATCTTCATGCAGTACTGAAAGTACAGTTCGTTGTAGAGCCGGCTGAGTCGGAGCGTTTCGGCAATTGTTTTTATCGATCGATTCAGCGTCCCACGAGTCGAATCGGGGGGCGGAGTTTCCGCACTGACATTGTTTTGGATTGACTGCGCGTCAAAGTCAAGAAAATCGCGGAAGACGTCGAATCCCTGTTCGTAACCGAAGCGCTGCGAAATGTATGGATTGCCCGCGGAAAATGCGCCCGTGGCATAACCAGACTCGCGCAAAACGGTTGCCAGCGAGCTTTCGCCAGGAGCAACCCCAATCACATCGCGACCCAACGCCAAAGGCATCCGCGAGGCAAGAATCGCCGGAAATGAATAATACGTAGGCGCACCGGCAACTATGGCCTGCGGCACTACGAAAGATTCAGACGCCAGCGAATCCAGGAAAGGAGTCGTGGGACGCGAGTATCCGTACAATCCGCAGTGATCCGCACGCAGGCAATCCACCGTGATCAACACCAGCGATCGTTTGCCCTGAGCCACGCTATCCTTTCGCTCCCGCAGTGGTCACGCCCACCCTCACTCTCCCGACTTCTCCGGCATAAGAGCCTTCGGTGGCCAGAGAAAACAAATCCGCGTCATGCAAATAGAGCAAGTCCGACCACTTTTTTTCAATTGCCGTCAGGAATTCGTCCATGAGCTGCAGCGTCGGCGTCCGGAAGTCTTGAATCGTCGATTGAAAATTGATCGAATGAATCGAAATCACCGCGGGCACACCGGCCGCGAAACACTCCCCCACTTGTTTCACCAGTTTCTCCAAATGGCACCGTTCGATGGCAGGCTCCATTTCAACCGTGCGAAAAGTAACCAACATTCCGCTTTCATCCAGATACGGGCCTCTGCGCTCGCCCGGGCCGTTCTGCGCGACCCGCACTCCGTTTTCAAACCAGGCCGTTCTCGAATCCGCATTGGCGCGATAGCCGGGCGCACAAGCGCTAAATGGCATCGCAGAAAACAACTCGCAAAAAATTCCTGCCGCGCGCGCGATCGCATCCCGATGTTCGCCCGCTGACAAGAATCGATGCGCGGGCTGCATCTCGGGGTCCCAATACTCATACCCGATCCAAGGCATCCGCCAGTGAATGTACGGAGTCTGTGCATGCCACAATTTCTTGACCAGTTCAGACCGCTCCCCACCGGCGTCCAATTCTCGCGCCACCGCCCGTTCGCAAAAGTGAGTCAGCCCATGCAGAGCTGGAAAGAACAGGCGCTCGCGAATGCCCCGCTGATACGCCTCGAACAACTGCGGGCGATGCCAACTCCCCGGCAAGCCTTCGGTCAGTGGCCGCAATGGAATTTGTTTCTGACCGGCCTCGAAGCAGCGATCAAAATCCACATTGGCCATGATGAAATTCATGACCATCGACGGCCTGCGCCCAATTGAGTCCCGATGCTTTCTCAGAACTTCTCCGAGCGCGTGCAGATCATCGGCTGTTTCCAGGTTGTAGAAGTCGTACGGCTTCTCGCCCAGATTCAACCCGGCTGCCCGGAGCTCTTCCCACCCCTCACGGTCCCGCACTCCGGCGCGGCCCCAATCGTCGCTCTGGAACAAAACCAGCGGGCGATCGAAACGCAGAGCAGGATGCGTCGACGACTCCTTCAGGCGCCTGAGTGCATTGCGCAATCGCGTAATCATTTCACTTCGCCCTGCGCAGAACGAGCATTGCGCATCCCCCTTCTCGAAGCCGGATCCAGCGGAGAACCAGCGCCTTAAGAGCGGGCCCCAACCGAGGGAGGGAAATGATTTTCTTCAGGAGGCGAGCCCTGCCACTCGCGAACTCTCCCTGACCGGCACACTTCCGAATGAACTGCTCCTGATGGAGATCCAGAACCTCGATCTCGTCTCCCATCGTTTCCAGCCATTTCCGCAATCGGTGGTTCGTCGTGTAATACAGATCTCGAAGCATGACGGAATTCCGGCCCCGAAGGCGCAGATAAAGTCGCCCTACAGACTTGGGCATAAGGGGCAGCCACAATACTTTGTAGTGCGGTTCGTAAAATCGCAGATAGTTCGGACAAGCGACATACAAAGCTCCGCCCGGACTCAAGACTCGGACCGCTTCCCGAAGTACGGCTAACTGATCTGGCACGTGCTCAACGACCTGGTTCAAGGTCACGAGATCAAAAGCGTCATCAGGAAAAGGGAGCGCCTCGCCCACTGCCGAAGTGAAGACATTCGACGATAATCGGCGCGCTGCGATCTCAATGGAGGTCAACCGGCCACCCACTCCGATCCGGTCCGGTTCCACGCCGAACGCCCGATGGCCCAACTGGCGGCAGCCAACCACAAATCCTCCCGTGCCGGAGCCAACATCAAGAACCCTCGCCCCCGGTGGAATGGGCCAGAACTGGGCGACCTGGTCAAGCACAGTCCCCGCTTCCGGCTGGAGCATGGCTTCGACGATCTGGACTTGCGTTTCGGGGGTCTGAATTCCTCTCCAGTTCTCCGCACGATACGAGAGAAGCAGTTCGCGGACCTCTGCTTGGCTGATCGGTCTGGATTGGGACGTGGTCTCCAGCGTCATTTGCGGGCCCCTACACTGTAATTCACTGTGAACTGGTCGTTGTCGCCCGCTATTCGTTCTACCAAGTAGCCGGCGAGGTTCAGGAAAGGAACCAGCGTCCACTCCCATAGCGGAGCGAGGATTCTGGGCCTGAAAAAAGAAGCCAGAAAGACATTGCAAGTCCGAAAAAATCCGGTGAGGCTGTTTCCCTCGGGTGTGACCTCCACGGTTTCGAACTCCCGCAGCAGGTGTCGCAAGCCCTCCGGCAAAAAACGCCAGCATTCTTTGTCGTTTTCCCTCAAGAAAACGGAAGGGGCACTCAAAAAAAGAACGCCTCCCTTGCGGAGCACTCGTTTGATTTCTGCGACCGCCAGTCCGGGATCCGGCAGGTACTCAAATACCTGCGTGCACATCACGAAGTCGAATTGCTCGTCCCGAAAAGGTAACGCTTCTGCCGCACCACCAACATTCACGAGTGGAGTCATCTGCAGATCAACCGCAACGTAGCTCTTTGTGCGGGCCCCCAACAGCGAACGATAAGGCTGCAACCGCCCTCCGATATCGAGCACGGAAAGACCGTGGCGCGGCAACCGGCTGAGTCCGGCTTCAAAAATCTGCCGGCGGCGGCGCAGGATCAGCCAGTTCGGATTCCTCAGGGACGGGTACAAGCGCGCCCGACTCTCTCGTTGAACCTGTTCCAAAACGGAGGGCAGTGGCATGGGAGGAAGTTAGAGGTATCCCAAATCCCGCAGACGTTTTTCAAGCACTGCCTGCTCAGCTTTATCGAGTGCTTCGGTATCGTTGCGAGCAAGTTCCCGAAGCACAAACTCCAGGAACGACTCCAAGCCCCCGAAACGGGCGCCAAACTGCTGTTCCGCAGACGCGCAGAGTTCCTCCGGCAAGCAGATTTGTCTTCTTGCGGTCATTGTGAGATAGACGGCGTCCTCCCCATTGCGCCGAGAACGCGGCTACGAATCGCGGCCACGATCATCTTGTCGTCATTGTCCAATCCAGCCAGCAGCGCTAGTCCGCAAAACGATGCGTAAGAAACCGCCAATGCAATTCCAATCCAAAACCACTCCGGATGCAGATCCAATGACCGGACCAACAGCCGCAACCCCGCTGTCACCGCGAGGCTCGCAAGGCAAGGCCCGAGCAAGTGAAGATACGTCCGATTGTACGGCGACAACTGCAAGGCCGCCCGAACCTGCCGCAGATATAAATAATTGCTCAGGGCATTGGTCAACGCCGCTGCCAGCGCCACTCCGGCCATTCCAAACGGCCGCACTAACCCAAACGTAACCGCGACCATGAACACTGCCATGACCACCTGCACGCGAATCAGGCGGGCCTGGTTCCCTGACATAAGCAGTAGATAACCGACCGAACCCACTCCTGCGTTGACCAATTGCCCCAGCGTGCCCAGACTCAGCACTATCCAGCCTGCCTCAAATGCCGCACCAAACAGGCGCATCAGGGGCTTTGAGAAGATAATCATGACGAATGCCAGCGGCAGGCTCAATCCGAGAATCCATTTCGTCAAGGTCTGGAAAAGCCGGCCAAGCAACGCGTGCTCTCCGCGCGCATGCAAATCGGCGATCGTCGGGGAGAAGATCTGGTTGACCGACTGCAGCACCACCGGCACAAACGCGACCAGCGTGGCCGCCACGGAATAGATTCCTACCTGCCGAAGGTCCAGAAAAGCTCCCAGCAGAATTTTGTCAGCTTGAGAGAGTACAAACTCCAGAAAACCTATGCCGAATATGGCGGCGGAAAACCAGAACACTTCGCGCCCCATGGGCGCAGCTGTGTGTGGAGCCCGCCTTGCCGGCCTCGGCGTCAGCCACCACGCTGCCGCCAGCAACAACATCAAAACAATCGCTGCCCCTGCAACCTGGGCCAGCAAATATCCGCGAAACCCGAAGCCCAAGCTGAGCAGGACAATCCCGAAGAGAATATTCAGCGGACTGCCGATGAAGTTCGTGATGACCGTGCGGAGCGCGACGTCTTTATATCCAGCCAGAACCTGGCCCAGGAAGGTTGTAAACGCACCCAGAATCAGTATGACGGCAAACAGGGGAAGATAGGGTACAAGAGCCGGCGCATGATAGAGGCTCCGCGCCAGCCACGGCCCGACCACCATCATCGCCCCCGCCAGCACAACATTCGCAATTCCCAGCAATCCGAACGCCCGGCGAAGAAACCCATGCAGGCGATGCCATTGTTCTGTCGCCAAATATACGGCCACAAAGCGCACGGCGGCTTGTGGCAGACCTAATCCGCTGAAAAGCCCGAAGAACCCGACGATCGTCATTCCTAGCGCGAAGATTCCGAGCGCATCCGCGCCCAGCACACGCGCCAGGTAGATTTTGAAGAGATATCCCGCGCCCGCCGTGAACAGAGTCCCAGCGAAAAATACCGCCGAATGCCGCGAGATCTGTCCCATCTCGCTGCGAAATCGCGTCTCATGACCGGTTGCGAGCGGCGGCTGCGACGCCTCGAGGGCTCTATCGGTGATGTTCACAATATTCCTGTGTGTGTTTACCGACGAATCGTTGTTAAAGATTATCTCAAACCGCGCGCCTGTGGTTGGCAGAAAACTGCCGACAGGGCCTCCGCAGGAAACGCCTTTAGAGCGGATTCCGAGAAGTGTAGCCCAATTTCGGTCGGTTGCCCGCGCCTACATAGAACGATCCCCAGAATCGTTCCTGACCTGTGGAAAATAAGAAAAAGTGGATGGCCACATAGAATGCTGCCACGATGGCGGTGGCAAGGGTGACAGGGCCCGCCGGAAAACGACACCCACCAGTCCCATGAGCCAAGCGCCGTCAGTGGAGGACTAATCATCGATAAGAGCGCCATTAAGAAAGCTCCGGCGCATCCAGGTATCGTTAAACCCATACCATCAAAAGAATGCCCAGCAGAAAATACGAGGCTACGGAGACAAAGATGCTGGCGCGTACCAACCCCAGACCGGTCTTGCTGACCAACCACAAGGTCTGGTTATAGAGGGGGCGAATTGCAGACAACGGGAGGAATTCCGCGAACCGATAGGCGTTTATCGCCCGCTCTCGTCGAGACTCGTTCTGGTCTTCGGGTTCACCCGACTCGTGGCCCAGCAGTTGGTCTCGAGAAGCTTTTGGCACGCGCAGGTCGATTTCTGAATAGACTCTCTGGTGGACTATAACGGGGTCGGTTTCCTCCATGAGCAGAGCATTCCCCATGTACTGAATCGAGTCCATGCTATAGATCGGATTCTTGTATAGCTGTATCGAAGCGAAAGTCACCAACAACACATAAACGCCAACTAAAGCCAACTATAGCCTTTTGCCGATAGCCAATCCTCATGGCTTCAACCCTTTCTCCAATAGCTGACGACTCGTCCTTCCGGATTATTTTCCAGATTATCTCAAACCGCTCGCCTGTTGGCCTTCTGTGGACAAACCTACATGCTGCGCCGCGGGACCTAGGGGCCTTGCTTCCATGGGACTAATCCGCGTGAGGGGGAGAGGGCCGAAAGCTCCAGCCGACGTTGCGGGTGCCCCAAGTCGCTCAACTCCGTCCCGTTGACCATCCCGCTTTTGGTCTGGGTCGGGCCGATGGTCAGTTTGTCCTCGCAAAGCTATTCAGTGCATTCCACTCGAACTTTCTTCAAATCCCAAAGAACATCGAGATTGTCGAGGACAATATCGGACGTGGAAACGGGCGACAGCAAGAAATCGGTGAAATTGCCACGGGTGAAATCGAACCTCGGAACCCTGATGTAACCCGTGGGCGTGATCCAGTAGGGTTGGTAGTTTAGAGCCTCGACGATTTTGCAGGTTCGCTGGTTCCCATGCAGCCTGGGGAGAACCTCGCAGACTATGAAAGGCCGATCTCGGGTGATGATTCCCGTCATGCCCTCAAGCACATCGGCCTCAAAATCCTCAACGTCGATCTTGATCAGATCCACGCGCATTGGGTGACGAGCTTCGTACTCGTCGAATCGCACCGTTTCAACCTCAAGGCGGGGGGAGCCCTTTCTGGACTGCCAACTGTCGCTGACTAACGTGCCGGTGCTCTCGACGTCCAGGCCCTCACCTCTAGGCAAGAAGAGAGTTGCCCTCCCGCTTTCGCGGGATAGCGCCACGTTTTCGCAACGAATGCGACCCTCCAATTGATTGAGCAGAACATTCTTCTTCAGGCCCTCGAATATCGGCGGTACTGGTTCAAAAGCGACGACCTCGAGCCTTGGATTCCACAATGCACCCAAGATGGAGTAAAGGCCACAGTTTGCTCCGACATCAAGGAAGGTCGCCGCACGCTCAAACAAGAATCTGAGCGTCCGCGAAGTTTCGGGCTCGAATCCATCCAGCCCATGCCAAAAGAGAAGAGAGGCGATTCCTATCCCAGAGTTCCGCCCGAGAGACATGTTCTTGGCGTTCGGTAGCCTAATCGTGACACCGTTCTTGCGCACGCTTTGCTCTATGCGCAGCGCGGCTTTGGAGGAAACGAACCGCAACGGCTTTGCAGAATATGCGAGCAATAGGCTCAAATAGTAGTTGTCCCGCCAGCGTTTCAGGAACCTCTTGAGGCCACCTGCCATCCAGTCTCGTCCCTTCCCGAACTTACGCTCCCACCTGATTCCGCAGGCATGTTCTCTCGAAACACGGTTGGATACAATGTAAACTTAGCAGATGTCGGAGCATTTTGGGGACGGACAGTTGGCTATCTAAAACCGCTCGCCTCTGGTTGGCAGAGAACTTCCGACAGGGCCTCCGGCGAAATCGCCTGCACCAACCGGGCCGTGTCCGCGTCCGGCATACTCGCGCGCAGCATATCTGGAATCCGCAGCAGGTCATCCGGGACTTCCAGTATCCGACCCACGCCGAAGCGGACATATTGCGGAGCATACCCGGCGTAAGCGTGGCGCAACCATCCGCACAGGAAGGCGGGGATTCCGGCCGATGCGCATTCGAAAGCCACTGTCGATTCGACCGTCACCGCGCACCAGGTCTGCCGCAGAATCTCGCCAGACAGTGAAGCATCCGTCACGCTTACCAACTTCCGGTCGTCCTCGCTCAAGATACGTTTCACCAATCTCCGCCGCTGTCGGGCGCTCTCAAATGGATGCAGTTTCAAAACCACGGTCTTGCCCGACCGGCGGGCTGCCGAACAGAGGAGTGGCAACACCTCGCGATAAATTGCCTCCACCCGCCAGAAATCCGTCTCATACGGCTCAGTGAAAAACGTAATCCAGGGAGCGCGTTCACTCCAGACTGAAGGATTCTCTCGCGCTGGAGGCGTCGCCGCTCCGATCCGAATTCGGCTGGCCTCGACTCCGCAGATGCGTTCCAGATAGTCACGCTCCATTTCGCCTTTGGCCAAGTAATTCGAAAATCGCGGGTTCTTGTACGCCATGCGGCAATCGAGCGCTCCGTGATGGCACGCGACTGCTGGAATTCCCCCCTGCTCCGCCAGCAGCAAAGGAATCCGCGTGTACGGATTCGAATCGTCGGCGCTCAGGCAGCCCACCACCGAGCGCGTCTCAAAGACCCGGACCCAGGCATCACGAACCGCCATCCCCCAGCGCAACCAACGCCGCCCCTTTTTCAAGATCTCCAGATGAGCAGGCAACAGAAACGCCGGATGTTCCTGCAGCGATTGCTCCAGTTGCTTCCAGCAACCCTCAAGTTTCTGCAGTTCATCCCGGTCCCAGCTCTTGGGTGCGAACCCCGCCAGGCCCACCGTCTCCACGTTTGCTGGAACCGGCGAGACGGCCGCAGACTCGCGGGCGAGAATCAACAGGAATTTCTGCTCGGACAAGATTCTGGCATAACTGAATGCGGTTTTCGTGACATTCGAATAGGCCGTCGGAAGCAGCACCAAAGGTTCCGATTTCGATTTCGACAGTTGCGCCGGTGCCAGCTTCCTTCGCCAGCGGTAATGCGGGTCGTACTTGTCATACACCACCTGCCGCAACTGCTCAAACGTCAGATTCGCCACTGCCCTGCCGCGCCGCAGAACGCTGCGCACCAGGCGCTTCCGCAATCCACCGTGGAGCACCTGCAGCGGTATTCCCAACTGAACTCGCAAAGCTTCCGCCATCAGCGATGGCCGGC
>OCZT010001351.1_pt1 | contig 25292 bp, 21 predicted proteins | sample 1539031 | NCBI WGS metagenome assembly OCZT01 (sample SAMEA3539308, study PRJEB22396) | soil metagenome | biome: tundra; feature: field; material: soil | place: USA | collected 2010-05 | depth 0.15 m | reverse complement strand
AGCGGCCAACACCTTCGCTGGTCTTCAGCGCCACGTTGCCCACAAAGCCGTCGCACACAATCACGTCCGCCTGGCCCGAAAAGATGTCGCGGCCCTCCACGTTGCCAATGAACCGGATGGGCAGCGCCTTAAGCAGCGGATAGGCCTCGCGGGTCAGGTCGTTGCCCTTGGTCTCTTCTTCGCCGATGGAGAGAAGGCCCACGCGCGGCTCGGCAATCTTGAGCACGCTGCGGGCATACATTTCGCCCATCACGGCAAATTGTTCGAGATTGTGCGCCTTGCAATCCACGTTGGCGCCAACATCGAGCAGGACGCAAGGATTACCCGTAGAACTGGGCATTGGGGTCGCCAGGGCCGGCCGGTCCACGCCGGGCAGTGCGCCCAGAACCATTTTTGCTGTAGCCATCGCCGCGCCGGTATTGCCCGCTGTGACGAATCCAGCCGCCAGACCTTCACGCACCAACTTGAGGCCCACGCGCATGGAACTGTCTTTCTTGGTGCGGACAGCATGCGCCGCCTTCTCCTCCATGCCGATGCGTTCAGAGGCATGGTGGATGACGATGGGCAGGTCTTCGTTGTCGAGGTGTTCGTCCAGAAGGTCGCGCAACTCCGCCTCGGGCCCAATTAAATGGATCCGCACGGGCAGGCTCTTGCAGGCGAGGATGGCCCCACGAATCTCCGCTTCAGGAGCTTTGTCGGTACCTACGGCGTCAAGAGCAATGTCTATGAGCATCGCTGAAGTTTACTTGGCAGCTTCTTTGACATTCAGGACGGCGCGGCCCTTGTAGGCCCCGCACTTGGCACAGGCACGATGGGGCAGCTTCTTCTCGTGGCAGTTGGGGCACTCTGAAACGCCCACGGCGGTTAAAAAGTCATGGGACCGGCGAAGTGCGGTGCGGCGCGTCGAGTGGCGCCTTTTTGGATTCGGCATGGTGCAATTCCTTTCGTAACCGGGGCCCGCATTCACTTCAGGCCGCAAGGGACCTGCTGCCTTGCGGCATTTGCGAGCACCCTCAATTCCTCTTGGGGCTGGTTTCCTTTGACTCAATCTGCTTACGAAGACCTGCCAGCGCCTCCCAGCGGGGGTCGCTTGGACCCTCTTCACAGGAGCAGGCCTGGCTATTACGGTTCTCGCCGCAGCGTGGGCAAAGTCCTTTGCAATCAGGCTTGCACAGCGTCCTGACCGGCAGGGACAAAAGCACCTGCTCGCGCAGCACATCTTCAAGCAACAGACTGTCCTTTTGATAATAACCGATTTCCGTTTCCGGCGCAGTAATGGACCGTTCCGTGGCCTCGGCATCGGCGGCCGCGGGGCGGAAGATCAGATCAAAGTCGGAGGCCAGGGGGATCGCGACCGGCTCGACGCAGCGTGCGCACGGGACCTCAAAATTGCCCGCAAAGTGCCCCCTGAGCCGGATGTCGGCCACAATATCTCTCGGCCCGCGGTGCTCGTGCAGCACCTCGGCCTGGCCGGAGGCGGCCAACTGGCCGGTTTGCTCGGCCTCGCCGCCCAGATCGACTGCTCCCGGAGCCAGTTCCAGGTCGAAATCGATCGGTTCGCGCTCCAGCTCAACTACCTTGAATTCCATGCTATGAGCCTACGGCGCGGGCTCCCCGCAGTCAATGTGCGATGTGCCGCCGGAACGGCCCTAAAATGGCGCTATGGCAATCAGGCCGCCTCGATCAAGGCAGATCAATCAGAAACCAGGTTCCATCTCCCCCGTCCGGGTCCGCCCGGCCACGGATGCCGACGCGCCGCGGATGATTGAACTGGTCAACTCGGCATATTCCGTCGAGACGTTTCTTGAGGGCACCCGCACAGACCCGGAGCGCATGGACGCCATGATGCACAAGGGAATCATCCTGGTGGCTGAGGATGACGCCGGCAGTCTATTGGCCTCGGTGTACCTTGAGGTCCGCGGCAAACGCGGATACATGGGCATGCTCGCCGTCTACCCCGCCCGCCAGGGAGCCGGACTCGCCAGCCTCATGGTGCGCGCCGCCGAAGACCGCCTCCGCTCGCACGGGTGCGAGGCCGTGGACATTTCCGTCCTCAGCCTGCGGCAGGAACTGCTTCCCATCTATCGCCGCTTCGGTTTCGTCGAGACCGGAACAGAGGAATTCAGTTTTCCTCGCACCTTCCGCGAGCCAATCGAATGCCACTGCATCTTGATGTCAAAGCCGTTGTGATTTAGCGCTTTGCCGCCGGACCATGCAGATACCGGCTGGCAAACTCCAAAAAGACGGGCCAGTTGGGCGCGGGGGTGTGTCCGTCGGGATGCTGCCGGAAGCCCAGGTCGCCCGCGATGAGCGCGGTCCCGATGGGCGGAAGTGAAGTGGCGCCGAGGTCTTTCTTTTCCAGCAGCCGGTAAACGGGTCCGGCTGCTACTTCGGCCAGGAACATTCCCGTGGTGTCGGCCCAGGCGTCGCCTTTGGGATTTGCATATCCATCTCCGTCACTTGCGCCGCCACCGATGAATACTGGACGGGGGGCGGCCAGTGCGATCAATTCGTGGTTGTCCACGGGCAGGTCGGCGGGTGTTAACGGACCGGCGTATTTGAGGAAGTTGCCGGCCATCCAGTGGTACTCGCTGGGCGCGGCAAGGTTGGTGATCTGCTCGCCAAAGATGTGCCGGTAGAGCTTGGCGCCGCCCTCGCCGGAGGAACTGACGTAGCAGATGGCGAATCGCGGATCGTAGGCCATGGCCACCAGCGTGGCCTTGCCCATGCGGGAGTGTCCTTCAATGCCTACCTGCTTCGCATCCACGGCTTTGTCGGTTTCGAAGTAATCGAGCGCGCGGCTTGCGCCCCAGCCCCAGGCACGCAGAACGCCCCAGTCGCCCAGTTTGCGCGGCTGGCCTTTGTTCGCCAGGCCGATAATGCCCTCCGTGAGTCCGGCGCCGTTGTCTGCCTGATAGCTGTTGGGAGAGATCACGGCATATCCCCAGCCCTTCTCCAGCACCATCCGCTGCCATTCCTGCCCGTAAAAGCCCCAGCCTGGCGGAGCGGTCTTGGGAATCGGTCGTACCAGGGCAGTCTTGAATTCATTGGGGAAACCCAGCTGCATGATTACCGGAAGCGCTGTTGGTCCTTTTCACTGGCCGCCTGAATGGCCAATTGTTCCGGAGTGGGAGCGGCGGCTCGCGGCGGGGGTGGAGCGGGGGCCGCAGGGGCAGTTTGCGCAGCCAGAGGGCACACTGCCCAAGCAAGAAGAACGGCCAGCGCCAACACCGTGGCAAGCTGCCGGGAAGGAACAATCAACCGCCTCATCGTCATTGGGATCCTCGATTCGAAAGCGTCTCCGCAGGGTGGAGAGGGAAGCGGTCCAAGGATAGCGATTCATTGCGAAATCGGCAAGGGCGGCCCGGGAAGCATTGGAATCCTCAAAGGCAGGGGAGACTCAAGTCCAATCTCAATGCGCCGATGAAATCAACGAACCTCACGAGAAAGGGCTTCTGGCATGCAATGGCTCCGCAATCTCTCACTCTCCCGTAAATTGCTCTACGCCTTCGGCATTGTTTGCGGTCTCTGTGTTGTGCTAGGCGCCTACACGTTTGTCACGTTCCGCAGCATCGCCGCGGAAAACCTGGATGTGAGTGCAAACACATTTCCGTCGGTTGTCTACCTTGCGGACATCCGAGGCGGATTCAATACCGTGCGGCGAGCGGAACTTGGAATGCTGCTTTGCTCCACACCGGCTTGTACCTCTGCATTCAGCGCAAAGCGCCAAAAGGCCGTTGCGGATTACGAAGCGGGCCTCAAGGCGTATGAGCCCTTCATTACCGGCTCTCGTGAGCGGGAGGTCTACCAGAAGTTCAAGGCCTCTGCCACGCAATACCGTGAGATTGGCGATCGTGCAATGGCACTGCTCGGAGCCGGAAAGACAGGCGACGCGTTGGACCTGCTCATGTCCGACTCCGCCACCGAGGCGTTCGACGCCGCGACGGCGGCAATCACGGAAGACCTGCAACTTAACGCGCAGGACGGTATGAAGGAGGCTGAGAGCGCCACAAACTCCAGCAACCGCGCCACCTGGGTAAATGCCGGAGTTACGCTGCTGATCGTTCTGCTTTGCGGGCTGACGGGCGCGGTGTTGACGCGGGAGATCGCGCCCCGAATTGCGAGGGCAACGGTCGCGCTGGAGCGCCTGGCCGCCAAGGATATGACGGCGCACGTCAGGGTGACGGGAACCGATGAGATCGGCCGCCTGGGCACTGCGCTGAACACTTGCGTCGAGTCGATGCGCAGCGTTCTGCAGTCCGTGTCCCAGGGTGCTGAGACGCTCTCTGCCGCCACCACGCAGATGAGCGCCCGCTCCGTGCAGAGTGCCGGGAACGCCAATACGCAGTCGAGCAAGACGAACCAGATTGCCGCGGCGGCGCAGGAGATGACCGCCACCATCGGCGAGATCAGCCACAACTCTGAAAACGCCGCCAACGCCAGCCGTGTCTCGGCTGAGACTGCCAGCCAGGGCGGCGCCGTGATGCAGGCCGCGGCCGTGACCATGGAGAAGATTGCCGCGGCCACCACATCTGTATCCGAAAAAATGAGTTCCCTGGCCCACAGTTCCCAGGAGATCGGCAAGGTGGTGAACGTGATCCAGGAGATCAGCGAGCAGACCAACTTGCTGGCCCTGAATGCGGCCATTGAAGCTGCACGAGCCGGGGAGCATGGCCGTGGCTTTGCCGTGGTTGCCGGCGAGGTGCGCCGGCTGGCCGAGCGCACCAAGGGTGCAACGGAGGAGATTGCAGGGACTATTCGCAGCATCCAGGAAGAGACACGCGAAACCCTGCAAGTGATGGAAGACAGCCGTACAGCCGTGGAGACCGGCATGGGAGAAACAGCTCACGCCCGTCAGAGCCTGGAAGCCATTATCGATTCGTCGCGGGAGGTGGAGCACCAGATCAACCTGATTGCCACTGCCGCCACGGAGCAGACTGCCGCCTCTGGCGAGATTTCAGAGTCGGCCGGGCATATCTCTGAACTGGCAGCCGAAAACGCGCAAGGCGCCGAAGAAGCGGTGGAGGCTCTTAGAAACCTGGCTTCGCTGGCCAGCGACCTGGACGGAATGATACGCCAGTTCCGCCTGGACGAGGGCGAACAGGTGGGCGGCGCGTTTACAGGCAACGGCAAACCGGCCTATCAACAGACCCTGCGGCCCGCTTAGCTGCAAGGTCAACACGGCGGCAGCCGGGGGTCCCCAGACCTGCTAGTCCAGCAGCCATTATGGCCGCTGGAAACCGGCTTGCCGCCTCCACAATTGGTTTATTCCACCGAAGCACCCGGGCCCCTCAGGCGCTACTGCCTCAGGGGCCGTTTTAAGCGCATAACCCTTCCATTTGCGTTCTCCCCGTCCATGCCCACCGAAATTCTCTTGCGGAGCGAGCTATGGTAGCCTCCGGGTGAGGACCATCGGGCGCCTCCGGTTGGGAGCTGCGCTTACCGGGCCGAAAACAAAGATTGGGGAGACACTCACATGAGCGCCGTGAAATATGACCTGATCGTTATCGGATCCGGGCCATCGGGACAGCGGGGCGCTGTGGCTGCCGCCAAAATGGGCAAGCGCGTGTGCGTGGTCGAGGCCCGCTCCGTGGTGGGCGGCGTCTCAGTGAACACCGGCACTATCCCATCCAAGACCATGCGTGAAGCCGTGCTGCACCTCTCCGGCTACAACTACCGCTCGGTCTACGGCATGAACTACAAGGTCAAGGAAAAGATCACCATCGCCGACCTGGCCTTTCGCGTGCAGGCGGTGATCCGGACCGAGGTGGACGTGACCGAGGCGCAACTGTCGCGCAACGGCATCGACGTGGTGCATGGCATTGCGCGTTTTGTTGACCCACATCAGGTGCGCGTTGAGGGTCCGCAGACCGACTCGACGCTGGAGGCCGAGCGCATCATCATTGCGGTGGGAACCAAGCCTGCCTGCTCGCCCAAGGTGCCCATCAACGGCCGGACCATTGTGAACAGCGACCAGATTCTCGACCTGCCGGAGCTGCCCCGTTCGCTGATCGTGGTGGGCGGCGGCGTGGTGGGGGTGGAGTACGCATGCATGTTCGCAGTGCTCGGGGTCCGCGTCACGCTGATTGAGAAGCGCGACCGGCTGCTGGAGTTCGCCGACCGGGAGATTATTGAGGCCCTGAGCTACCACCTGCGGGACAGCCGTGTGACCATGCGGCTGGGCGAAGAAGTGGAAAGCGTGGAGGAACTGGTTTCGCAGCCAACCGATAAAGGTCCGGCACCGGGGACAGTGATTTCAGGAACCGTGGTGGCTAACCTGATGAGCAAGAAGCGGGTCTCCGGCGATGCGCTGCTCTACGCTGTGGGCCGCCAGGGAGCCGTTGACGAATTGAACCTGGCCGCCGCAGGCCTCGAAGCCGACGACCGCGGCCGCATCCCCGTGGATGAGCACTATCAAACCAAAGTGGCGCACATTTTTGCCGTGGGAGACGTGGTGGGATTCCCCTCGCTGGCGTCCGTCTCCATGGAACAAGGGCGCATTGCCGCTGCGCGCGCCTTCAACGACGAAGCGGCCACCACCAACCCCAGCTTCTATCCGTATGGCATCTACACGATTCCGGAGATCAGCTTTATCGGCAAGACCGAGGAGCAACTCACCGGCGAAGATGTGCCCTATGAAATCGGCATGGCTTATTATCGCGAGGTCGCTCGCGGGCAGATTCGCGGCGATTCCACTGGCAGACTGAAGCTCATCTTCCATCGCGAGACCCGCAAGGTGCTGGGCGTGCACATCATTGGCGAGGGCGCGGCGGAACTGGTCCACATTGGGCAGGCGGTGATGATCCTGGGCGGCATGGTGGACTACTTCATCGACACGGTCTTCAATTATCCAACGCTCGCAGAGTGCTACAAAGTGGCGGCCTTCAATGGCCTGGGCCGCCTGAACCGTTACCAGGTCTAGCAAGCGATCGAATGCTCCTAATCCCCAAGGAGGACTGGAAATGACGACCGCCATTGGCGTCGTAATGACTGAGCACATTGTGGCCGGCAGGCTCGAGGACCAGAGACTGAACGGCGAGTTATTGCGCTATCCGGTCAACGAGGAAACGCTGGACGCGTTGTCTGCGATGCCTGCGGGGGAATTGGTGGAAATTCTGGCCACGCAGATTTCCTCTTTGGTTAGCAGGGAGACTCAGCCGGTGGACGCCATCGGGGTGGCCGTGCCGGGCATCGTTCGCCATGGCGTGGTTGAAGACTCGCCGAATCTGCCCCAGATCAAGGGAATGCGCCTGGCTGCGGAACTGGCCCGGGTTCTCGCCGACCGCGGCATTACGGCCCCGGTGCATGCAGCCAACGACGCCGACGCCATTGCCGCAGGCGTAGCCGCCACGCGCGGCCAGTTGGATCGGCTGACACGTGTCTGGACGATTGGAAACGGGATCGGCTATGGCCGCTGGCCTTATGTCGAGGGCGTGTGGGAGGGCGGGCACATCACGGTGACGCTCGACCCGAGGGAAAAATTCTGCGGCTGCGGCGGCGTGGGCCACCTTGAAGGCATCATGGGCTACCGCGCCATGCGCATGAGGTTCCTTGATCTTGAGCCCGAGGAGGTCTTCGCCAACGCCCATACGGGCGACGCGCGCTGCCGCGAATTTGTGGATCTGTGGCACCGCGCGCTGGCAGCCGCAACCGCATCGTTCATCCACCTGGCCGGGCCGGGCCGGTTCTACTTCACCGGCCACAACGTCCACTTCCTGGAGTTGCCGCTGCTGCGCAGCCACCTGGAAACGATGGTGAAAATGAGCCCGCTGCAAAGCTTCTCGCTTGAGATTCTGCCGCCCGACGACGAGATGGGGCTACTGGGGGCGGGAGTCAGCGCAATGGGGATGTTGAGTTCGTAGGGATTTGGAACCGATAGGATTTCAAATCAACTCTTTGGCTCGGTCCAGTTTTCGATTTTAAGGCCGGGAACGCGCGCGTATTCCTGGGTATTATTGGTCACAAGAGTTAGACCCAGATAGCGGGCATGAGCGGCCCTCAGCAAATCGTTTGCCCCAATCGGTGTTCCGCGAGCCTTTAAAAGAGCGCGAATCTGAGCATAGTGGAGAGCTGCGTCGCTCGGATAGTCGAGCACTTCAATGTGCCGCAGAAAGATCGCAAGCGATCGCTGATCTTTATTGCGTCGCGGCGACACCTCAACGCCATATTCGAGTTCGGAGCGCGTAATGGCGGAGATGCATACGTCGCCGACCACTAAGGCTTCAAGTCTGCTGATCGCATTTACGCTTGCGCGGTTCATGATGTAGGACGAAATGTCCGTATCGAGCATGTAGCGAGGCATCAGAATTCCCACTCTTGAACCGGCAGCTTCTCGACGTTCGACATGAACTCCTCCGAGGCCGCCGCGTCGGAACTAAGCAGCTCCGACCAGTCCGTGGGCCGCGGCGACAGAATCACTTCGTCGCCTTCCTTCCGGATAAAGACTTCACGTGTTGCGAACTGAAATTCCTTGGGAAGCCGGACCGCCTGGCTGCGATTGTTCATAAAGACCTTTGCTGTTCTCTGCATAGTCACCTCCCGCCGCTTGCCATATACAAAAGTATATGCCAATTATCGTAGGCAATCAATCTTCGCTTCTTTTGAATTGACGGGGTGGCGAAGGTCCGGTCTTCGCCCGCTGAGGTCTGAGCGTTCGGGTTCATGAATGCGCTCGGCGCCGGCGCTGGCATGATGCAGCATGCCCGCCCTCGCGATCAACGAACCGTAATAGGTACGTCGCTTCTCCGCTGGTAGGTCTTTGAGAGCCGGTCGTGCCAGGTCAGGTGGTCTTCGTCAAAGATGGCCCAGGCCAGTCCCAGGCCGAGGGGCAGCACGGAGAGCAGCATCGCGCCCAGCCGGCCATGCAACTGCGCGCGGGTGGGGCTCTGGTCGTCGAAGGTGCATAGCGAAACGCGGGCGTACTTCATGCCCGGCGTGCCTTCAGCAAGGGTGAAGAACAGCGCCTGATAAATCAGGCCGGTGACGAACAATCCGGCCGCCGAACCGATTTCAAGCAGTCTGAGCGAAGGAAGCTGGTCCATGTTGTGCGCTGCCAGCAGCGCGGCTGCCAGGAAGGCTCCCATGATGAGCGCCCCGTCCACCACTGCCGCAATCGCGCGCCGGCTGAAGGACGCCAATTCAATGGCTCCGGCCTCCGTAGCAGGCTCGGCCTCAAGTTCCAGGTCGTCCAGCGGATGGGCCTGCAGTTCAATGCCCGACCACTGCGACGCGGCGGGATGCGAAGGCGAGTCTTCCTCGCAAGTTGAGACCGCGGCCGGGTCCACCTCGAAGATGCTCAATGCCGATTTGGAATCACTTGAACCGTGATTGGGAGCGAGGGCATGGCGGACTTGAGCGATTCGTGCTTCGGGCTGTTCCCGGGGGAACTCGATCAGGTTGGCGTGAATCGGCAACTCCGGCAGGGCCGCTTCAAGCCGGTCAAGGTCTCTGGCGCCCAAGGGGTCGCTTGGCGGCTCCGCATGCCACCAGTCCACGGAATGGCTGGAGAATGAGTCGACTTCGCGCTGTTGCCGGGCACGCTTTGCAGTCCCTCTTGGTTCCTGGCGCTCCGGCATCTCCGGCTCCAGGTGGAATTCGAGCGGCGGCCTCCGGGAGGCCTGCATTGAGGAGTCGGGTTCGATTACTTCAGCCGTCTCAATCATCCGTTCCTGTTCAAACAAGGGAGCCGGCGCCAGAACTACGGGGACAAGTGCGGTGTTTTCCCGCCTTGCTTTCTCGCGGGATGCTGACTCCAGGCCGGCCAGGACTGCCCTTGCGGCGGCATGCGCTTCCAGCGCCACTTCGGTGGCAATCTGTGCAGCGCGCACCGCGGTCCTGGCTTCCGCTGACTGCAGCTGGCTGTAGCTTGGAGCATTGGCGTAACGCGCGGCCACGCGCGCCGCAGCTTGCGCAGCCCGGCTGTTTGAGCCGTGGCGAACTTCCGCGGGCATTTCCCGCTCTGCCGTGGTTAAGCCTCTGCGGCTCTTGTGCGCCGCAACGCGCAGGTTCACTTCCTGCTTCCATGACGGTGTGAGGGTGGGCTGGCTCGCCATTGTGCTTGATGCTCCCGTTTTTCTTCTTGCGCGGTTCTCGTTCCCGTTTCCGGGAGTCGAGCCGCGGTCCAGGTCCACAAGCCCACCCGAGGGCGGAACATCGTGGAAGTTGATCTCAAGAGAAGAAGGAGGCATTGCGGAAAAAACAGGTATCACCCGGATCTTGTGACCGGTGCGTGAGAGGAACAAATCGACTTTACCTGTTGCCAGAGCTGCGAGGTGTGCTTCCCCACCAAGGTGGGCGGGTTTTGCTATGCTGACCCTTAACACCTGGTCTTGGGATGCGTCCTCGTTACTTAGTGTTTATCACGCTGCTCGCCCTCTGTCACCGGCAACTTGGTGCGCAGGCGTTAACCGATGCGTTACCCCGTGCTTCGCAAAGCACCACGAACGGGAGGGTGGCGGGCGGAGATGGGACAAGTTCTGGTTCAGCGAGCGCCGCGGGCTCGCAATCCATTCCGGATGACCCCGGCCAGGAGATTCTTCCCCTGGCCCAGCCCGAGCCCGCCCCAGCCACCGGGATTCCGGTGCAGTGGGAGGCACAGCGGCAGACCCGCGTGGGCGACACATGGACCCTGACAGGCGATGTGACGGTTCATTATCGCGACTACGTTCTGCGAGCCGACAAGGTGGTCTATCACCAGTCCACTTCGGCGTTGGAAGCGGAGGGCCACCTGCAGGTTGCAGGCGGGCCTGAAGACGTGTTCATTGAGGGCTCGCACGGCGACATGCGACTGGACATGCACACCGCGCGCTTCTACAACGTAAGCGGTTCGATGGGAGTGCGCAGGGCTGGGCGCACCACGGTGTTTAGCACCCCGAATCCGTTTCTATTTTCAGGCCGCGTTTTGCTGCAGACGGGTGAAGGCAAATACCGAGTCATCGATGGGTCAATGACCAACTGCAAGCTGCCAAGGCCTGACTGGGTATTGATCTCCCACTCCATAAATCTGGAAGACGGCAAGGCCTCGGCATCCCGCACCTTTTTCAAGTTCCTCGGAGTGCCCATCTTCTACCTGCCTTACTTCCGCCATCCCACAGACAGTTCGGGCCGCGAAAGCGGGCTGCTGATCCCGGTGCTCAGCAATTCATCCATTAAGGGATTTGTAGTTGGCGAGCAGTTTTACTGGGTGATTAGCCGAAGCATGGATATGGTGGTTGGCTCGGAGTACTACAGCAAGCGCGGCTTTGCGCCCAACGGCGACTTCCGCTACAAGGGGCCCGGCCTGGACCACTTGATTGTGCGCTGGAACGGGCTGTTCGACCGCGGCGTTGCATCCGCCACCGCCACCGACCCGGACAACCCGGGACTCGTGAATCAAGGCGGGGTGGACATCTACGCCGTGGGCCGGAAAGACCTGTCGGCCAAGACGCGCGTCGCTGGAAACGTCGAGTACCTTTCCAGCTATATTTATCGCCTGGTCTTCAACGACAACTACTCGCAGGCGGTCAGTTCCGAGGTGCAGAGCAACATATCGCTTACCCACACGTACCGAGGTTTTGTGCCCTCCGCCTCGTTAGAGCGGTTCCAGACGTTTGCCAGCCCTACGCCGGGAGACGAGGCGAGGATCCTCCACCTGCCCAGCCTGCGGTTCGATGTGCTGGACCGGCCCCTCGGAAGCTCACTGGTGTATGGGGGGATGGGATCCTCCCTGGGATACATGGGCCGATCCGTTTCTAACTTCCACGCGCGCAACGTGGGTCGCATCGACATCTATCCGCATATCTCGCTTCCGTTGTCGTCGGCGGGATGGAGCGTCGTCCCCGAAGCGGCTTTGCGCGAAACGCTTTACAGTATCAGCCAGAACCCCGACCTAACGGGCGCCAACGGCGGTGTCCCGACCGTCAGCCACGATTCGCTGAGCCGCCACGATATTGAGGCTTCGGTGGACATTCGGCCGCCCGCGATGGAGCGGGATTTTGAACTGGCCCGCTGGCACAAGCAACTGCGCCATGTTATCGAGCCCGAGTTCACTTACAAGCTGGTTCGAGGCATCGGAAGCGCTGCGAGAAATGCGCTTCTGATGGACACCACCGACATTGCCAGCGACACCAACGAGGCAGGATTCTCGCTGACCCAGCGCTTTTACCTTCGCCCTGACGGGCAACAGCCCTGCCCCGGCGAAGCAGAGGTCGACTGTCCCGCCAAGCCGCGCGAGTGGGCCAGTTGGCAGATTGCACAGAAGTACTGTATTGACCCCAACTTCGGGGGCGCTATCATTGCGAACCGCCGCAACGTCTTCGACTCCACGCTGGACCTGAGCGGAGTGGCCTTTCTCACCGGGCCGCGCAACCTGGCGCCGGTTACTTCGCGGTTGCGATTTGAAGCCATCGACAACCTGCGCATCCAGTGGGATCTGGATTACGACCCCAAGGACGGCCGCTTGAGTTCCGACAACATCTATGCCGGCTACAGTTGGGGCCGAACCACCATAGGAATGGGCCACGCCCTGCTCAACGCCGTGGATGAGAACGGCAGTGCCGCCTCCATAATTCAAAGCAACGAACTGGTGCCATTCCTCACCATCGGAAAGCCCAGTGGCAGAGGCTTCAACCTGGCCGCCAACGGCAGTTATGATTTTGTCCACGGGGCGCTGCAATATGCGGGAATCCAGACGGTTTATAATTGGGATTGCTGCGGCCTGACCTTTGGCTACCGCCGCTTCTCGCTGGGCTCCGTGCGCGATGAGACACAATGGCTCTACAGCTTTACCCTGGCCAATTTCGGTTCGGTAGGCGACATTCGCCGAGCCAATTCGGTCTTCCGCGATCCCAGCCTGCCGCCGGCCTACTAATCCCCAATCGGCCATTCTTCCCAAACCACGAATGAGGGGTGCCCCAGGTCCGGGGTCCCCGCGGACGGGTCTTCGTCCGTGGGGTGGAGGTCTCGACTTTGAGACCTGGGAGACCACAAACCTCAACTCGCCCTGCGGGAAGCTCTCCAAGCGGGAAACTGGTTGCTTTTCGCTCTCCGCCGCGTCCACTGAATATCGCCCGCGCAACCGGTTAGCCAGTCAGAAAAAGGGGCTCCGCTGGAGTATCCTTGCGATAGAGGGTTACATCTTGTCACGTACACACTTGTTGGCCGGCCTGCTCGCGCTCGGCCTGGCCGCGGGCTGCAAAGCCCAACCCGCCCTGCCGGCGTCGCCAGAAGCAACCATGACCAGGCACATTCAGGTTCTGGTCCGTTCCCAGTTCAACGTGCCGCCGGATGTGGATATCGCCATTGGCGGCCGCAAGCCAAGCCAGTATCCCGGCTACGACACATTGCCCGTTACGTTGTCGCACGGCGCCAGGAACACGGTCCTTGACTTTCTGATCTCGACTGACGGCAGGACCCTGGCCCGCATGGAGACCTTCAGCCTCCTCAATAGCCCGGCTTTCTCCATCGATGTCGCCGGCCGCCCTGTCCGGGGTAATCCGGCAGCCAAGGTGACGGTGATCAACTTCGACGACCTCGAGTGCCCATACTGCGCCCGAATGCACCAGACGCTCTTTCCCGCGACCCTGGACCGCTACAAGGACAAAGTGCGCTTTATCTACAAGGACAATCCCCTGGCCGAGATCCACCCCTGGGCTACACACGCCGCGGTGGATGCCAACTGCCTGGGCGCGCAGAGCAACGATCTCTATTGGGCCTATGTGGACTACATCCACTCCCACGGCCAGGAGGTCAATAGCGAGGACCGCAACGAGGCCAAGAGCACCGCGGCTCTGGACCGGATCGCCCGCCAGCAGGCCACCCTCGCCAGGCTTGCCCCCGAGAAATACGGCATGCTGGACGCATGCATCGTCAAGCAAGACGACACCCAGGTGAAAGCTTCAGTTGCGGAAGCCGACGCGCTGGGTGCTGACGGTGCGCCGGCCCTCTTTGTGGAGGGTGAGCGCATTGTGGGAGCCGTGCCTGAAGCGCAGCTTTGGAAGGTGATTGACCGCGCCCTCCGCGACGCGGGCATTACGCTTCCCGACGCCCCGCAACCCTCGGCATCCATCAAATAGCCAGCCACAGGGGAGGGTCAACGCCAAGCTTAGCATCAACCGTCGGGCGGAGCCGGATTCTTATGCTGCGAATGCCCATTCGAAAATGCGTATCGCGGTGCCGGTTTATGGATTTATCCTTGATTGCCGGGGCCTTTGGGGCCCCGTAGGAGACGTTAGCTTGCAACACCATTCGTTTTCCCGCGTGCAATTGCGTTTTGCCGTTATTTTCCTCGGTACTGGAGCCATTCTTGCCGCTATGGCCGGCTGTAAGCGTGCCCCGGCCCCGGACGTTTTGGCAACCGTCAACGGCAAGGAGATCCTGAGCTCGGAGGTTGAGAAGTACTACACGGCGAGCCTTGGAGACGCCCAGCAGACGCCGAGCCCCGAGCAAGCCAACATCGTCCGGCTCAATATTCTGCGCCAGATGATTGAGGACGAGATATTGCAGCAGCGCGCCGCGAAGCTCAATCTTGCCGCCAGCGATGAAGACGTCAATGCCAAGCTGACAGAGATGAAAGCGCCCTACACGCAAGAGGAGTTCGACAGGCAGCTCAAGGCGCGCAACTTGACAGTGGACGATCTCAGGCGACAGCTCCGGCGCCAGTTGACCACCACCAAGCTGATGAACAAGGAAATCGAGTCGAAGATTAATATCACCGATGCCGAAATCAACGGCTATTATTCGACGCACAAGGCGGATTTCAACTTTATCGAGCCCATGTATCACCTGGCGCAGATTGTGGTGACTGCGGGGCCCGCGCAGCAGACCGGGAACCTGCAAAATAACAAGGCCTCAGGCGACGCCGACGCAAAGAAGAAGATCCAGGTGCTGCACAGCCGCCTGGAAGGTGGCGAAGACTTTGGCGCCGTGGCCATGCAGTTCTCTGAAAATTCGAGCGATAGTTCAAATGGCGGCGATATGGGCTTTATACCGGAGTCCGCGCTGCACACCAAACCGCAGGCCTACGACGCCATCAACAAGCTCAAGCCGGGGCAGATCACGGATGTAATTCCCGTCATCGATGAATCCAGGCCGGGCCATGCCGTGGTGGGGTACGCAATATACAAGCTCATTGGTCGCGAGCCGGCGGGACAGCGCGAGTTGAACGATCCGCGCGTGCAGCAGACCGTCCGTCAAGGCCTTCGCGAGGGCCACGCGCAACTGCTCAAGAACGCCTACTTTGAAGTTCTCCAGCGCGAAGCCAAGGTTCACGACTACTTCGCCGAGCAGATTCTCAAGAAGGGCGCGCAGTAGCGCGCCCCGGCTTCCCGTCAAAACTTCTCCGTTATCTTGGTTCCGGTGTATCGAACCAACTTGTCTGGAGCGGCAACAGGCTCCCCGCCCGTACCGTGCCCACTGCTCACAATGACAACATTGAAGGTGTGTCCGGCCTGCATCCCCTGATAGCTTCCCTGCCGTGTGCCGATGGTCAGCGTGCGGCCCCCGTCGTCCCAGTGAATGGGGATGATGGCGTGGGCGCCTTGCTCATAGCGGTAGCTGTCGCCCTCATCTTCGTACAGGCTGAAATCGCCGTCCGCCCCGGGATAGATGCGCAGTTCGATGGGATCATTCGCCTGCCCGGCGTACTCGATGACTGGTCCCAGCGGCAGGATGGAGCCGGCGCGCACATGCAGCGGAATTCTGTCGATGGGCGCCGCGACGTTTTCTTCATTGTCGCCTTCTGCTCGCGCGCCTGTCCAGAAGTCATACCACAACGATCTGGCAGGCAGATAAACCGCACGCGCCGCGGCGTGTTCCTTGAGCACCGGGCTTACCAGCAGCGCCGGGCCGAACATGAACTCATCGCTGATTTCCCACGTCGCGCTATCGTGGCGAAAGTCCATCACCAGCGGGCGCTGAATCGTGTAGTCATCGGCTGTAACCTTCCAAGCCAGTGAGTACACATACGGCAGAAGACGGTAGCGTAGGCGGTCGATGGCAAGAAGTGCAGGAAAGACACGGTCGTAGGTCCACAGCTCGTTGTGGTCCCGGTGTCCGTGCGTGCGGAAGACTGGGCAGAACGCACCGTACTCAAACCAGCGCGCATAAAGTTCCTGGTAGGCCGCAGCGTGTTCGGCACCTTGGTAGGGCTGTTCATACCCGCCGATGTCCGTGGTCCAATAGGGAAAGCCCGAAAGCGCGAAGTTGAGGCCCGCTGCCATCTGTCGGCGCAGAGCCCACCACGTGCTGTAAACATCGCCAGACCAGACTGTGGCGCCATTGCGCTGCTGGCCCATGAATGCCGAGCGAGTCAGCAGGAACACGCGCTTCTCGGGGTTGGCTTGCTTCCAATGATCTTGAACGCCGCCGGTATGCTCCAGCGGGAAGATGTTGGAGTATTCCAGGCCGCTGCCGATGTGCAACTGCTTGTGGCGCAAGATCGCGTCGCCTACGTGCGGCCAGTATTCTTCAGGCTCCGAGCTGTCCAGCCAAAAGGCGTCCCAGCCTTGGGAGAAGAGTTTGCCTGCGAGTTGATTCCAGAAAAAATCCCGTCCTGCCGGATTGGTGGGGTCGTATACCTGCGTCCCAGGAATTTCGAAACCCAGGCGCTTGATCTCCTTGAGGTTCTTTGCGCTCGCATCCATCATTCCCCAAACGGAAATCATGGCGTGTACGTGCTCGTCATGCAGAGTCTTCAATTCCGCGGGCACATCCGTGTAGTGCTCGTTGAATTCAGGGTCGCCTTCGCGGGCGGGCTTCCACCAGAACCAGTCCTGCACAATGGCGTCCATCGGGACGTGCCGGGCGCGATATTGGCCGGCGATGTCGAGGATCTCAGCTTGCGAGTTGTAGCGATCCTTCGACTGGAAGAGGCCGTAAGCCCACTGGGGAAACAGCGGCACATGGCCAGTCATGGAGCGGTATTCATGGATGACTTGATCCATCGCGGGACCATAGAGCAGGTAGTAATCCACCTGGTCGCCGGCCAGAGACTGAAACGTGAGGTCGCGCGGAAAGCGGTTCTCCATATATGTGAAGGAAGCGGTGTTCCAAAGGATCCCGTAGCCTTTGCTCGAGACCAGCAGTGGAATCGCCACATCGGTATTGTTCTGGCCCAGCTCGACGACGGTGCCGCGGTAGTTGAAGACTCCGCTCTGGTGCTGGCCCAGGCCATATACGGCCTCAGTGGCATCGGGCAGAAAGCGGTCTTCAATCTGGTACGTCCCCGCAGGTTGATCCGGTCCGCTATCGTAGGTGCGCGGCAAGCTGGCGTTTTCTCTAATCAGGGATTCGCCTTGGGAAGTCTTGAAGGTCAGATTGCCATCACGCGTGGACAGGGAGATCGCCAGGCGAGATGTGCTGATTGTCGTTATTTCGCCGGTCTGGCTGAACTGAAATGCGGCCCCTGGGCAGAACTGATCCTCGCCGAGCATCCATGGCCTGGCAGCCTTGGAGACCGGCGCCTCCGCGGGCCGGGCAGCCACGTGGATCAAAGAGTCGCCGCAGACCGTGACTTCCAGAACCTCCCGGCCGTTGTGCGCCGTCAGGCCGGAACTCGTCTTTACGGTCTCCATCGCTGCCGGATGGGGAACCTCGCTTGTTACCGATTGCCCTTGAACATTCAGTACGGAGAATGCGAGGAAGGGAAGGTGGACAAGGGCAGACGCAAGAACGGAGCGGCGATTGCCAGGCATGAACAAGGCGAACCTCGCGAGACGGATTAGGAAGGGGACAAAAGAGAAACGGCCCCCGCGTGTGGCGGAGGCCGCTCCATTCAGCGATTGAGCTCTGCTTACTTCAGGTTGCCGCTCGAATCCATGGTGATGCCGCCGGCTCCCTTGTTGTTCTTCTTCTCTTCGTTTGCCTTGCGGGTTCCCATGGCCTTGGAGGTCCAATCCTCTGCGGCCGCCACATCGGCCTTGACCGCGTCGGCATTGCCGTAGTCCACGTCGGCCTTGTTCCTGTAGATCAGGTTCAGATACTGCATGGCGTCGTCATAGTTGGCGCGGTTGGCGACTGCCTGGTTGAGATACTGGAGGCCCTCGTCAACCAATGGGGCGTTCTGCGCCTTCAGGGCTTCCATGACCTTCTTGGGCGCCTTCACGTTACCCTTGCCATCGTCGTCGACACCGACATCCCCAAGCGCCTTCAGCTTGTTGATATGCGCCTGCGTCCAGTCGATCACGCCGATGGTGTAGGCGGCCTCGGGGTCCTTGGGATCAACGTCCAGAACCTTCTTCTGCCAGTCCTTGGCTGCGTCGAGGTTCTTGACGCTGAAATAGAGGCCGGCAACCTGCTTCAGGCTGTTTACGTCCTTGGGATCCTTTTCGAGGATCTGCTTGAAAATATCGATGGCCTGGTCGGCAGTCTTCAGGTTGTCCGGCGTGTTCAGTCCGGGAACCACGTTCTGGGCAATCGCGGTGGCCAGATAACTCTTGGCCATGGGCAGGCTGGGATCGAGTTCCGTGGCCCTCTGGAAGTGCCCGATCGCTTCTTCGTACCTGGCGCTCTTGTAGGAATCCACTCCCTTGTTCAACTGGTCGCGGGCTGCAAGGCGGTTGCACCCGCTCATGGAAAGCACCATGCCGGCCAAGGCAACCGCGAGCGCCGTAATTCGTGCGGGTCCATTCATGTTCGTATCCTTCTCCTTCAGGCGAGTGCCTATCGAAATGCACGCCCTGGAATTGTATGCAGCTGGCCGCGGACGGGAGTAACCGAAACCAGGATGGAAAAATTGTACTCCTGTTTTCCGCCCGAATGAACCACCTCCGAACGGGGCTGGCCACCCTGGAATCAACCGGGGCATTACTGCCGCCCCAGCCTCCTTTTTCTGCCAGCCTGAGCTATTGACGCCATTAGTCTGGTGCGATCCACACTCCCCAAACGGCGAATGTCCATTGCCGCCGCAGCGTACCCCGAAAGGGAAAATGCCGCGACAGCCACCCCTACTGGCCAGCCATGATCCTGGGCGTCATCAATCCGATGTGATCGACACCAGCCGACTTGGCGATATCGAAAATCTCCGCAATGTAGGAGAAGTTCACATCGTCGTCGCCCCTGATAAACATGATGCGTTCAGCGCGGTTGGCATAGATGTCGGTCAGCCTGGTTTGCAGTTCGCCCTTGGCCACATCCGTTTCGTTGATCTTGTACGAAGGACTTCTGCCCGGGTTGAACAGAACCTGCACGACGATGGTGCGGTCGGAATTTTTCGGCTGCTGCTGCGGATTCTTCGGTGGCTGGGGCACCAGCGCATCAAGGCCCTTGGGGGTAACCGGCACGATGACCATGAAGATGATCAAGAGCACCAGCAGAACGTCAATCATCGGCGTAACATTGATGTCGGACGAGTATGCTCCCCCGCCTCCCGTTGTCATTGACATGGCTTAGAACTCCTTGCTTCTCAAGAATCGTTAATTGGACCCGCCTCGGGGCGGATTTACTTGCCCGTGCCTTCGCGCTTCTGTGCAAGCAGGCCTACGTCGTCTACGCCTGAGGTCCGCACAGCGTCGATGGCGTCTTCAACCGCCCGGAACTGGGAGCGCGCATCCGCGCGAATATAGATCGTCTTTCCAGGCTTGTCGGCCATTTTTTCGCGAACCAGGCCGCCGAGCTCACCGACGGTTGTCTTGTTCTGCCCCAGGAATACGCGTCCATCCCGCGTGATAGCTACGACGATGGCGTCTTCCTTGTCGGCGTCCGGCATGACCGTGGGGTTATTCACCGTAGCCATCTCGATCTGTACCTTGTTTTGGAGCATGGGGGTGATAACCATGAAGATGATGAGCAGCACCAGCATCACGTCGACCATGGGGGTGACATTGATGTTGGAGCTCACATTTTTGCTTACGTCACGTTTTGCGATTCCCATTGTTGGGGCTCCGTTGCCTGAAGATTTTTTGTTCCGGATAGCCTCCGGTATTGTTCGAGAACCACCTGGCGGATTCGGGCCGGAAACCGGCGGGCAGGAGAGAGTTTACTCTCCCGCCCTCCGCAGTATCTCGCTCGAACCAGCAGTTGCCCCACTTAGCGCTTGTGGCTCTGCTTGATGAAGTAGTCGATCAGTTCGCTCGAGGAGTTATCCATCTCGACGTCGAACGATTCGACACGGCCGGTGAAATAGTTGAAGGCCATAACGGCCGGGATGGCCACCAGCAGGCCGAACGCCGTGGTCACCAGGGCTTCCGAGATGCCGCCGGCAACCGCGCCAATGCCCGAGGTCTTCTGGGTGGCGATCTGCTGGAAGGCGTTCAGAATGCCGATGACGGTGCCCAGCAGTCCAACGAACGGGGCGGTGGAGCCGATAGTGGCGAGCACGCCCAAGCCCCTCTTCAGCTTGGCATGGACAATGGCCTCAGCCCTTTCCAGCGCGCGGCCGGAGCTGGCGATGGCATCCTCAGTGGCGGCGCCGCCAGAGGAACGGAACTCCTGCAATCCAGAGGTCACAACCTCGGCGAGGTGGGACTTCTTGTTGCGGTCGGCGATCTTGATGGCTTCTTCCAGCTTGCTGTCCTTCAGCGCACCGGCAACCTTGGGCGCGAATTCACGCGACTGCTTGCGGGCTGCGGAGAAGTACAGGTAGCGGTCGATCATTACGGCCAAGGACCAGATCGACTCGATGAAAAGGATGATGGCGATGCAACGTGCCGGCCATCCCATGTGTTCCCACAGCCCCATGGGGCTGAAGTTGACCGCCTGCTCTTCCTGGAAGAGTGCAAGGCTGCTGACCGTGTGTGAAGCGAAATGTGCGAGCTGAGCGAGAATCACTGAATCGTTCCTCCTAAGGAGTTTCTTGTGGACTGCCAGAGTTCTGAGGTTACTGAGAATGCGGCTCTTTCAGGATACGCATTCAAGTTGGAATAGTAGCTCTTTCATCAACCGCGGAAAGAGCCGAATGGATCATCATCCACCCAGGGTGAAGATCACGTTGACGGTGGTCTCGACTTCTACCGGCTCGTTGTTGAGCAGGTAGGGTCTGTAGCGCCAAGTCTTCACGGCGTCCAAGGCGGCCTGTTGCAGCATGGCCGGCCCACTGACTACGTGCAGATTCTCGATGGTCCCGTTCTTGGAAATGGTCGCCTGCAATACCACCGTTCCAGAGACACGGGCCGCCTTGGCGATGGGCGGATAAACAGGCTGCGTCTTTTGCAGCAACATGCCCTGCATCACGCCAGCCGAGATGTTGACTTTCTTGGGCGCCACGGCCTGGACCTTGGGCTTGTTCGAGTCGCCGAACATGCCGGCCATCGAGTCACTGCCGCCCAAGCCTTCCATACCGGCTACGCCAAACCCTGATGTGGGCGGAGCTTCCTTGGTTGCCACCATCTTGATCTCGTGCGGAATCCGGGTGGGAGCCGTCAGCTGATTGTTCATCATCTCCGACTGCACGTGCACCTGTTTCTGCTCTGGCGGCGGCGGTGGTGGCGGCGGCGGCGGTGGTGGCGGCGGAACCGTCAATTCCGTCAGCATGGCGGTCTTGGGGAGCGCCTCGGGGTAGATCAGCGGAATGAGGACCAGCAGGAGCAGAATGGCACCGTTGGTGATAAATGTCACCATCATCCAATACTTGCTTTTGCTCTTGATCCTGCCCGCGGATTCAAACGTGGAATCTTCAAACATGGCCAGCCTCGAATCGGGTGTTGGTACTTCTATTTAGACACCGCGGAAACCTGGAATGTTCCCGGGCGCCAAAACGGTCATTTAGAAGCGTGTCCACATTATCAGAACCACGCCTCTCCTGCAAAGTACACTCAAAAAAAACAGCAAAATTCCCCTGAAAAATCCCTAGACTCTTGCGCGTTTTGCTGCCGGGAGGGAAGTGGTCCCCTTGCCGCTCTTACCGCGCCATTCCTGCCAGGCTACAAGCATTGGCGCAGCCACGGCGATTGAAGAGTAGGTTCCAATCAGAATACCTACCACGAGCGCAAATGAAAAGCCGCGCAGCACCTGTCCGCCGAAAATATACAGCGAAAGCACGGTCAGGAACGTCAGTCCCGAGGTGAGCACAGTCCGGCTCAGGGTCTGGTTGATACTGCGGTTGACCACGTCCGGAAGAGACTCGCGCCGGCTGAGACGCAGGTTCTCGCGAATACGGTCGAAGACAACGATGGTGTCGTTCATCGAGTAACCGACCAGCGTCAGGATGGCCGCAATTACGGTCAGGCTGATCTCCTGGTTGGTCAGAGCAAAGAATCCCACCGTGATGAGCGTGTCGTGGAAGCATGCCACCACGGCCGCCACGCCATAAATCAACTGAAAGCGGAACCAGAGATAGACCAGCATGCCTGCCATCGAGTACAGGGTGGCCAAGCCGGCCTGCTTCTCCAATTGCTTGCCCACCGTGGGGCCAACCACCTGGACGTTTCGCACCGTGAACGGATTGTTGTAGTGAGCGTGGAGGGCATCTACGATTTGCTGGCGGCCAGTGTCGAGCGCGGCCTCGTTGGTCTGCTCGGGCAGGCTGATGAGCACCTCGTTGCTGTTGCTGGCGGGGTCGTAGCTCACGATGTGAGCATCTCTGACTCCGACGGCATCCATGGCCTGGCGAATCTGGTCGATATTCGGAGCTTGCGCAAATTGCGCTTGCACTTGTGTGCCGCCCTTGAAGTCCACGCCGAGGGGAACCGGACTGCCGATCTGCGCATAATGCACGCACATTGAGATAATGCCGGCCACGCTGAAGAGCATAGAAAAGGCAAGGAAATACCACTTCTTTCCCAGCCAGTCCACATTTACGCCACGAAACAATTCCACTGGTTCTCTCCGCTTCCTGGGAGGCTGGAACCCATTGATCTCCAGCCTGAAAGTTCTTCTCCGCCGCCTGCGCGGCGCTGGTACTGAAATCTAGATGGAGACCAGTTGTCCCGGCTCCATCTTGTTCAAGTGGGCATCAAAGATAACCCGCGAAACATAAACCGCCGTGAACAGGTTGGCCGCCAAACCAAACGTCAAGGTCACCGCAAAGCCCTTCACCGGACCGGAGCCAAACAGGAACAGGATGGCTGACGAAACGATGGTGGTCACGTGGGTATCGACGATGGTTACCCAGGCGTGCGCGAAGCCCTGGTCCACAGCGGCAGCGGGCGCCTTACCTGCCCGCACCTCTTCACGGATGCGCTCAAAGATCAGCACGTTCGAATCCACGCCCATGCCGATGGTCAGAATCACTCCGGCAATGCCCGGCAAGGTCAGCGTAGACCCGGTGAATCCCATGAATCCCAGGAGAATTACCAGGTTCAGGACCAGAGCCAGGTCGGCGTTGATGCCCGAGCCGCGGTAATAGAAGAGCATGAAGACCATCACCACCAGCACGCCCACAATGGCGGCGGTGACGCCTTGCTTGATGGAGTCCGCGCCCAACGATGCGCCGACCGTCCGGTCCTCAAGATAATTCAGCGACGCAGGCAGCGCGCCGGTCCTCAGCATCTTGGAAAGGATGAGGACTTCGTCCGGCGAAAAGGCGCCGCGAATCTCACCGGAGTCGCGAATAGCGCTCTCGATGTTGGCCACTTCCTTGACCCGGCCACCCATCACCACGGCCATGCCGCGGCCCACATTCTTGCTGGTGTACTCGTAGAACCGGTCGCCAGCCTCGTTGGTCAGCGTGAAGCGCACGTTGCGCTGTCCGGTGTTGGAATCCGTGCCTGGATCGGCGGAGCGGAAGTCGCTGCCGGCCACCACCGAGACGCGATGCAGGACATAGACGCTGTCGGAATCCGAACCGGCCAGAGTCCCGGCGCCGTGGATCAGCATCTGGTCAGGCGGAAGCGCACCGCCCACGCTGGCCAGGGCCGACTGCTCGTCTTTGTATGGACCGCCTTCGACGGCGTGAATCTCAAGCCGCGCGGTGGACTGGATGATGCTCTTGACGCGGTCCAGGTCGTCGATGCCCGGCAGTTCAACCAGAATTTGATTGGCGCCCAGGTTGTACTCCTGGATCGTCGGCTCACTGACGCCCAGGGTATCAACGCGATCACGGATGGTCTCAATGGCCTGCTGGACTGTCTTTTTTTCCAAAGCCAGCACGATCGGTGGCCGCATGGTCAGCGTCCAGGAATTGTCTGCCCCACCGCCGGTCAAGTCATATTCGTTGGCGTACTTGCCGTCAAGCAGGGAGCGCACGGCGCTGGACTTGGCCGTCTGCGTACCTTCCAGACGAATGATTTGCGGTTTGGCCGGATCGGGCTTGAACGCCTGCGTAAAGCTCAGGTTGGCCGCCTTCAGATCCTGCTGGATGCGTCCTACCGTGTTGTCTGTCTCGGCGTTGACGGCTTCAGAAACCACAACCTGCAAAATCAGGTGAGCGCCGCCGCGCAGATCAAGGCCAAGATGGATCCGTTTGGTCAGGGACTCCGTCAGAGCCTTGCCGGTGACGCCCGAAGGCACCCCGATAATGCCATAGGCGAAAACCACCAGGACCGCAATAATCAGGGCAATCTTACTGTTGAGATTCTTCTTCATTATGTTTCTTCCGCTGCTCTCGACCAAAAAATTAGGCCCCGGAGGGGGGGTCCTGGGTGGTTACTGTGGCAATCGCGTTCTTGGCCACTTCAATCTTGATATTGTCCGGCGCCACACGAATGACGATGGCATCGTCTTTGATGGAAAGGATGATGCCGCGAAGGCCGCCCGCGGTGGTCACCCGGTCCCCGGCCTTGATGCTGCTCAACATGGCCTGCCACTGCTTTTGCCGCTTCTGCTGGGGACGGATCATCACCAGGTAAAGCACCGGGATCAAAAGCAAGGGCAGAAGCATCGGAAGGCTGCTTCCGGCCGTACCCGCGGGCGCCGCCGCCAACAACGCAAAACTTGTCACCACGCTCAACCCCACAATCGTCCTTTGCCCGCCCCCAGCCGTATCGCAAAACTGCCGCTCAGGGCTTGAGGCACACCCGGCCTTAAGCCGGGGCTTCAAGAAAAATTTGTCTCCGGGAACTGACCAAACTACTTCGGGCCTCCAGAAACTTCCGGCCCAAGGTCTGGAAGGAGGATCCGGCTGCCGCGTGCCGAGGGTAATTCTAACCCCGTACCCACATCCACGCCAGTGACCCAGCTACCGTCTGCTTCCTTTTCGACACAGCTTTCACTCGCGAACCCGAGTCCGATTACCCGGACCTGAAAGACACACCGATTTCCGGTGCTCTCCCCGGGCGCATCCCAAAAGAGCGCCTCTCAAGATAAGATACGCGTGGCCGGTTGCGTGTCAAGGCGCAACCCGCCTTTTCCGGCCCCCTGGGCTTGCCCTCCGCTCTGCCCCGCCCAGAGCTTTTCCTCCTTATAAAGCTCTTATGCACTGCGTATTCGATCCTTACAGCGAT
>OCZT010001350.1_pt1 | contig 25316 bp, 18 predicted proteins | sample 1539031 | NCBI WGS metagenome assembly OCZT01 (sample SAMEA3539308, study PRJEB22396) | soil metagenome | biome: tundra; feature: field; material: soil | place: USA | collected 2010-05 | depth 0.15 m | reverse complement strand
CGGCCGGGTTGACCGTGGTGACCACGTACTGCCCGTCCGGGGAGACCTGCGACATGAAGCCGATTCGGACGCTGCCCTTCAGCCTGCCTTCCGGCGAACTCCACTGAATCACGTCTTGCTTGCGGACAGCCATCTCGGGCGCAACCGGCGCCAGGATGTACATCCCCCGGTTGCCCTGAAGGCCGTCGAGATCCATTCCCATGGTCTTGCCGTCGGAGGAGAACGAATGGCAGTTGGCGCACACCGGCAGGTTTTCCATTACCACCCGGCTGCGGGCTTCGCCCACGTTGCGAACTCTCCAGGCGACGAGCGGCACCGCCTCCGCGGCCAGGGGTTTGATCGCGCCTTTTTCCAGATCCGAGGGCATCAGAGGCACGTCGCGATAAAAGATCGGCGCACCCACCGCGTCCCTTGAAGTGCGTATGGTGACCTTTCCACGCGAGATGGCTTGGTCCGGGGCATCACCGCGAAAGCCGATGATGGTCACCGTCGCGGCGCTCGCGACCGAATGCCGCTTGATGGCCTGCCAGGTTACAAGGTCCGGCGTCCAGGAATGCGCCGCCGCCAGGTGCGGAGTGAGCCTGGGTGGCTCGTTCGTCTCGGCGACGCAATCCGGATCGATCCTGCCGATGCGCATGCGCTCGCCCTGGGAGGTCCCGTGAATCGTCGCCGGGCCATCGCCGAACGAGACGTCGATTCGCCAGAAGGTGACACCCTTCCCGCCATCGCGCCACAGGAACGTCGGGGGCGTGATCTCGGGCGGAAAGATCGATCCTTCTTCCGGATAATCGATCGTGATCACCGACGGTGCGCGTGCTCGGAGCGGGCTTGTAGCCGCGCTCTTGCGGGCTTCCACACTATCGGACGCGCCCGCGGCCAGCGCCATCAGAAGGCCCGGCAGAAGAATCACCCTGGGCGACAAGCCGGCCATCATTGGCAACCCACCATAAAACCAGCTTACAGCCCGGCGCGACGGGGACTACGGGCACCTAAGAGCGAGGGCTGCCGGTTAACACCGATCAACGCGGATAAAACAAAGACCTTGAATCTGTCTTATCGGTGTTTATCTGTGTTTATCGGAGGCTAAGTTGCCTTTTTCCGCAACCTGTTAGCGTTAGCCTACGCGCAGCCCATCACCACGGTATGCGGGCTTCTGGGGATGGAGTGCGCGGTGATGGCGCCGAAGCCCGCTTCCTGGTACATCTTCTCCAGTTCGCGGAAGGTGTACGCATCGCCGGCCGCGGTGCTTGCCAACATGGTCAAGCTGAAGGCCGCGGCCATGGGCGGCGAAATGCGGTCTTCATTGGGCACGAATTCCAGCGCCGCCGCGCGGCCGCCGGGCTTCAATGCCGCATGCACTTTCCGCAGCAGCCCGACGCACGTGGGCGGGTCGAAATGGTGCAGGAAATTCGTGAGCAGGACGATGTCGTAAGGTCCGCCATACTCGACGTCGAACGCGCTGCCAGGCAGAAGCTGGTAGCGATCCTCCACGCCCGCCTTACGCGCGTTGCCGCGCGCGACCTCCAGCACGACCGCCCAATCTACCGCCGTAACGCTGGCTTCCGGATTCAGCTTGGCCACCTCAATGCCGAATAGGCCGTGACCCGCGGCAATATCCAGCACGCGCAGCGGTCCGGCCAGCCCGTCGAGCACAATCGCGCCCAGGGGTCCGGCCAGGGCCCCCATCATGGGCGCCATGCCGTGCGCGAACTCCACCCAAATGGGATTCTCCGGCTCCACCGAACCGTCTCCCGGCAGTATCGTGTGGCCGCTCCGCACGACCTCCGCCAGGCGGACGAACGGTTCGGCGAGCGCTGGATGGCCTAGAAACCGCGCTGCCGAGGCGATCGATGCCGGCGAGCGGGGGTCCAGGAATACCGCGCTCGACGGCGTGTGCCGGTAACGGCCACCTTCCTTGGCCAGCAATCCAAGAATGGTGAGGTAATCGCAGAGTATGCGAATGCCGCGCTCGGAGGCTCCGCATTGCCGCGCCAGCGAGGCGATGTCGCCCGGCCCTTCGCCGATGGCGCGAAACAGATCCAATTCAATCGCCGCGCGCAAGGCCGCGGAGCGTTGATAGGCGACCAAGGTCTCGAAGATGAGTTCAGGCGAAGGCGCGCCTGCGTTTTGAGGGGTCATGCTTGGCTCTCTGCCTGGCTCTCTGCCTGGTGCGGCATGTGGAATTGATATCCGATGCAAGGCTCAGTCAGGATGTAACGCGGCTTGGCGGGCTCCGGTTCGATCTTCTTGCGGAGCTGATTGATAAACACCCGCAAATAGACGACCTCGTTGCCGTAGTCCGGTCCCCACACCGCCTGCAACAGCCGGCGATGCGGAATGGGAGTATTGGGACTGGCAGCCAGATACTGCAAGAGGTCGAACTCCTTGCGGGTCAGACGGACTTCGTGGCCCCCCACATTGACCCGGCGCGCGGTGAAGTTGATCTCCAGGCCATCGGTTTGCAGCAGTTGTGGCGCCGCTTCCGGAGCCAGCGGCGAGCGGCGCAACCCGGCGCGGATACGCGCCAACAGTTCCTGCATGCTGAACGGCTTGGTCACGTAATCGTCCGCGCCGGCGTCCAGGGCCCCGATCTTGTCCTTCTCCATGTCGCGGACCGACAGGACGACAATCGAAAGATCCCAACCGGCGCGAATCGCGCGGCAGGCTTCCAGGCCGCCCATGCCGGGCATCGCCAGATCCAGCAACACCAAGTCGTGCCGGCCGCGGCGCAGCATCTCCAAGGCCTCTTCACCGCTGCGCGCGTCGCTCACCGCGTAACCCTGCGCAACCAGCATCTTGCGCATCACCCGCCGGATTTGCAAGTCGTCGTCGACCACCAGGATTTTGGCTCCGCTCAAACGCTGGCCTCCTCGTGCGCTAAAGGAAGAGTAAACGAAAATGTGGCGCCTTCGCCAAGCTGGCTCTCGACCCAAATCCGGCCGTGGTGGGCCTCTACCACCTGGCGCGCGATGGGCAGACCCATTCCCATGCCGGTCAGATGGCCGCGCCCCTGCTTCCCTCTGTAATACTTTTCGAAGATCTGCCGCTGCTCCTCCGCCGGAATGCCCGGCCCGCGGTCGGTGACGCTGATCACCACGCCGGTATCCCCCGCGTGCGCGCCTACCGTGACGGGCGCGCCCGGCTGCGAATACTTCAAAGCGTTCCCGGCGATTTGCCGGATCACCAGGCGGATCAGCCCGGCGTCGGCGGCAACCGCAGGCAGACCTTGCGGCAAATCGATTTCGACTTGCGAACCCTCCGCCATCTCTTTCTCCAGGGCCGAGTAGACCAGATCCTCCACCGTGTGCATCTGCTTATCCAGGTCCATGTGCCCCGCTTCGATGCGCGCCATTTGGATGGCTTCGGTCATCATGGCGCTGAGGCGTCCGCTCTCTTCATCCATAATCTCAAGCCATTCCTGCTGATCGCGCCCCGGCGATTCCGCGAGCATGGCGTCGATGCCCGCGCGGATGGAGGTGAGCGGCGTCTGGAACTCATGCGCCAGAGCATCCAGCAGCATGGACTTCAGCTCCTGATGGCGCCGCGCCCCCTCGGCCTGCGCGGCGGCCTCCTGTTTGCGCACCCGATCCATGGCCAAGGCCACCAGATTGGCGATCGACTGCATAGCGGGCGCCGAAATCGAGGCGTCGCTGAATCCCAGGCTGCCGATGGCCGTGGCATCCAGGTTTACCGCGACGAGCGTCGCATTGCCGCCGGCCGGGCGCGGCGCATTGGAAGGGCCGGATATGTCCATCAACGCGACATCGGAGATCCCCGCCGCGGACCCGGTGCGGTGGACCTGGCCGGAAAGCCCATCGAAGAAAGCCACCCCGGGACAGCCAAAAATCTCCGCCACCTGCCCGGGAATGCCCTGGGCCAATGCGGTTGCCGCGCTGCCCTGCATCAGGCTACAGCTCAGGGCGTACATCCGCTCGATTTCGCTCTGCCGTTGGGTAGCCTCCAGGGCCCGTTTCTTTAGTCTTGTAGACAGTTCGCTGACCACGAATGACGTAATGAGGAAAGTGCCCCACGCGACCCAGTTTTGTGGGTCGTCAATGCCCAGCGCCGGCACAGGAGGCATGAAGTAGTAGTCGAGACACAGCATGCTCCAGACGGACGCCGCCATCGCTTCCGGCAGGCCCCAAAGGGTGGCCGCTCCAACCACCACCAACAGATAGGTCAACGCGGCCGTAGTGCTGTTGGCGCGGATCGTATAATGATACAGGATGGACACGGCCGTGAGTCCCGCCATCAGGATGGCGATGCGGAGGATTAAGCGGCTCCAGGTTCGTTTTCGCATGCGGAGGCGCAGGCATTCAGCCTGCCAGGATTTCTGCACGGCTAGAGGCCATTATAGCCGCCATCCAGGCGCCAGGAAAGGCTTGACACAACCGTAATAATCAAGTCATACTAGTTCACTCCTCGCTCTTCCGAATTTGCGTTGCAAGGGGAGAATACTATATCGCCACTCGCGGGAGTGGCAGTGAAAGGGAGTGCCGATGCCAACCGGAAGAATGCTGCTCGCGGCGGTCGTTTGTTTGCTTGTATTTGGCACGAGTCCGTTACTCTATGGCCAGGCTACCGGGGTCATTTCGGGCACCGTATCCGACGCCACGGGATCCGCGGTTGCCGGGGCGAAGGTGGTGGTGACCGCGCCTGCCATGGGCGTCACCCGCGATTCCACGACCGACGATTCCGGGCACTACCTCGTACCTTTGCTGCCCGTAGCGAACTACAGCGTACGCGTGGAATTCACCGGTTTTCAGCCCGCCGAACAAAAAGACGTCCGGCTGCAAGTGGACGAACACCGCGAGGTGGATTTCAGGCTGGCCCCCGCGTCCGTGAAAGAAACCGTGGAGGTGACCGCGACCACGGTGGCCGTGGAGACCACCAACCCGACGCTGGGCCAGGTGATCACTTCCCAGCAGGTCGCCGAACTGCCTTTGAACGGACGCGACTTTGTCCAGTTGGCGACGCTCACTCCCGGCACTATTACGGAAACCAACCCGAGCAGCTTTTTCACTGGTGGTCCCAGCAGCGAAGTAGCGGCGCGCGGTTCGTTTTCGCTCTCGGTGGGCGGGTCCCGCGCCAACTCCACGGATTGGCTGTATGACGGCAACGACAACAACGAACTGACCGCGGGTGGCATCGCTATTCTGCCTTCGATTGACGCCATCCAGGAATTTAAGGTCCTGACTTACAACTACTCCGCCGAATATGGTACGCGCGCGGGTCCGACCGTTCTGGTAACGACTAAGTCGGGGTCCAACGACTTTCACGGCTCCCTGTTCGAATTCTTCCGCAACACGGACCTGGACGCGCGCAGCTTCTTCGCCGCCAACACCGAACAGTTCAATTTGAATCAGTTCGGCGGCTCGCTCGGCGGACCGATCCAAAAGGACAAGACGTTCTTCTTCGCCGATTATCAGGCGAAACAGCAGCGGCACGGGATTCCGTTCGTGGGCTTGGTTCCCTCGGCCGCTATGCGAAGCGGCGATTTTAGTGCGGACGCATTCGGCAATCCGCGCTCCGGGTTTCTAACCAATCCTTATATGACGGGAGCGCCCGATTCACACTTCCAGTGCGATAGCTCGGGCAACCCGCTGCCGGCGGCCGCGGATGGCAGCCAGTCGTCGGGCGTCGATTGCAATAAGATTCCGCGGGGCCTGACAAGCCCGATCGGCCAGCAGATGATCAACCTCTATCCTTTGCCCAATGCCAACAACCCGGCCCTCGGCTACAACTACGTAAACGAGCCGGTGAGGAAGCTCAACGAAGGCGAGTTCGACATCCGGCTGGACCACAATTTCTCCGCCAAAGATTCCGCGTTTGCGCGGTTCAGCTACGATCAGGCCGCCTCGTTCGTCCCCGGCGGTTCCCCAGGCTTCGCCGAAGCCGGCGCCTTTGGCAGCACGCAGAACATCACCAATCACGGGCGCAACGCCGCGCTGTCGGAAACGCACATTTTCTCCGAGCGGACCGTCAATCAAATCAACATTGGTTTCAATAGGATCTTCAACGAGATCACGTCGTTTGGCAGCGGCACGTGTGAAGCGCAAAAACTCGGCATTCCGGGCGCCAATCTGGGAGGCATTAGTTGCGGGTTGACATCGACCGAGTTGAGTGGATACTGGTCGCTCGGCGATCGCGGATATGCGCCATTCCAGGGTGGGACCAACGTTTTCTCCATCTCCGACTCGTTCGACATGGTTCGCGGCAACCACGACATCAAAGTCGGTGGAAACATTCGCGCCAATCAGATGAATGTGCAGGCCAGCGGTTTCCAGGACGGATTCTGGATCTTCACAGGCGATTGGGGTGGGGAACCCGCGGCCTCCTTACTTCTGGGATTCCCCGACTTGGCCATCCACGATCAAACCTTTAATGGCACAATTACCGGCCGCCGCTGGAAAATGTACCGCCCCTATGTGCAGGACGATTGGCGGGTGAGCAAGGATCTGACAATAAACCTGGGCCTGGCTTGGGCTCTGGTTACGCCCATCAGTGAGGCCGCCAACCGCCAGGCGAATTTTGTCTTATCCAGCCAGACCTTTGCCATTTCCGGACAGAACGCGGACTCCTGGGCCGGTATCAAGATGGACATGACGGCGCTGGAACCGCGCCTCGGATTGGCGTGGAAACCATGGGGCAGCCAGACAACCGTAATCCGCGGAGGCTATGCCATTTTCCACGATTCGTCCTGGAACCAGGGCGCGCAGGGCTTATGGCAAAACCCGCCCTACTACGCCGAGTCCGACGCATTCGCTTTCGGTGGCGGATGTCCGTCCGCGGCGTCAGCCTGCGCCACGACGTATAAGCAGACACCCTATCCAGCGCTTACCGTGTCGCAGGGCTTCCCCCTTTTCACGGCGCCTCCCGACCCTAATTCGTTCACAGGCACTATTCTTTCGCAAAACACCAATTTCAAGCAGGGACGGGTCCAGCAGTTCAACGTGAACGTGGAACACCAACTGCCGGGCCAGGTGGTGCTGACAGCCGGATATGCCGGATCTCGCGCGTCCCACATTCTGGTGGACGGCAATAACTTGAACCTGGGATCTCCCACAGCATGCGGTACCGTCTCCGGATACACGCTGGGTTGTGGCCCGGGCGGGTCGGCTTTCGGCCTTCCGGCGACTAACTTCCCCTTCTCGACAATCTCTAACATCAACGACGTGGGGATCGCTCACTATGATTCCCTCCAAATCAAGGCGGAGACGAAGAGCGCCCGGCACGGTCTGTATGCGTTGATTGGCTATACCTATTCCAGGAACAACGACACCGGCTACTCAGACGGCCTGGGTAGCAGCTTGGGAGCGACTTACTTCCCTCTGCCGGGTTGGCAACAGTTGGATTGGGGTCTGTCTCAAATCAATCTCAATCATGATTTCACCGCCAGTGTGATTTATGAATTGCCCTTCGGCAAGGATAAGAAGTTCGGTAGCTCCTGGAACGGCGCCACCAGCGCGATCCTGGGTAACTGGGAGATTACCGGGATAGAGAAAGCCATCTCCGGGTTCCCGATTTTCGTGGTGGCGAGCAATGGCTCCGGGGTCAACTTCCAGAACAATGGGAACAGCCTGATTCGCCCGAATCAGATTTGTAACCCGGTACCGGGCAATCAGAGCATCAACGAATGGTTTAACCCCAATTGTTTCGTCGCGCCGCCCACCGGCGAACTAGGGAACGCGTCCCGCGCTCCGGTGTCGGGCCCGCACTTTGTGAATACGGACTTCTCGGCGATCAAGCACTTCCTGCTGCCCTGGCGCGAGGGGATGCGGCTCGATTTCCGGTTCGAAGTCTTCAATCTGCTCAATCATCCGCAGTTCGGCACCCCCGGCAGCGGCATCTGCGCCTCTTGCCCGGAACTCGGTACACCGGGCTTCGGCGCGATTAACACCACGGTGAATAACCCGCGTTTGGTTCAGCTTGCGCTTAAGTTTTTGTTCTAAGCGTACCCGCGGCGCCGGGGGGCGCTGTCTGGCTATCGCACTAACGCTGCTGGCGATCGCCGCCGCGTGGTCCCAGCAGCGTCGCAAAGTCATCGTCAACGAAGATTGCTCCGGACCCGGCGGCAGCAACATGCAGACGCTGCTGACGATGATCCAGTGTCCGCAAGTCGAAGTGCTCGGCATCACCGTGGTGAGCGGAGACCAATGGCGCGATGAAGAACTGGCGCACACGCTGCGCCTGCTCGAAATCATTGGCCGCACGGACATCCCGGTATTCAGCGGCGCCGCATTCCCGCTGGTGCGTACCCGCGAGGAAGCTCAACTCTGGCAGGATCGCTACGGCAAAGTGGCGTACGCCGGTGCCTGGGACGACCGGTGGTGGCACGCGCCATCCGTGGTGCCGGCGCTGCCGGAAGGCCAGCCCTCCACCAAGCCGGCCGCCGAAGACGCTGTGCATTTCCTGGTGCGCATGGTGCATCTGTATCCGCACGATGTAACCATCTACGAAGGCGGACCCATGACTAACCTGGCGCTCGCCATCTCACTCGATCCGGAGTTTGCGGGGTTGGCGCGCGAACTGGTGTTCATGGGCGGAAGTCTGAATCCCCAGACGGATTACACGGAGTTTGCCACTAATCCGCGTCACGAGTTCAATTTCTGGTTCGATCCGGAGGCGGCGCACATCGTGTTGCGCGCGCCGTGGAAGAAGATTGTCTGCACACCCACGGACATTTCGATCAAGACCCGCCTGACGCGCGCCATGGTCAAGCGCATCGAAGCCGGCGGCGCCGCGCTGGCGCGTTATATCGCACGTTTCTACCAGGAAGGCCAGGGAGCCGACTTCATGTGGGACGAACTGGCCGCGGCCGCGTGGATCGACCCGACACTAATAACGAGGCGTGAGACTCGCTACATGAGCGTGGACATCGACCACGGCGCGGGATACGGCAACACACTGACCTGGATGGAGAAGGATAGGCCGAAGCTCGCCGCGCAGCCGGTCGAGATTCAATTGGAATTGGATGCGGAGAGGTTCTATGAGATGTTTGTCAATCTGATGGCTGCCCCCATTGCTGAAAAAGGCAAATAGCCGTTCAAGATGTGTTTACCTATCGCGGCGGCGCAGCCCGGCTGCCGTCTCGCAGCTCGAACACAAACTGCTGGATCTCACTCCGCTCGCGCTCTGTTTCCTGCCGCAACTGCTTCGACATCTGCTCATAAGCTTCGAGTTCCTGCCGGGCTTTCACCTTTTGCCCGGTCCGCTCGTAAGTTTGGCCCAGGCGGTAATGTGCCTCGTCCATCCGGGGACTGACTTCGATCGCCTTCAGGTACGCGGCGATGGCGTGGGCGTCATCGTTCTGGTCGGAATGTACAATGCCTAGTTGCAAGTAAGCCGCGCCCAGACTCGGATCGAGACGGACGGCCTTTTCCAGCAACTCCCGCACGCGCGCCGGCGTCTCGGAATCCTCCGGCCCTTTACGCTGCTTCCAGAGGCTGACCGCGTAATAATAATTGGCCCGGGCGTTATCGGGGTGAAGCTTAGCGAATCGCTCGAGCCTCTCCGCATAACCTTCCAACTTAGTGATTTCGATACTCTGCACTTTGCCCAAAAACATGTATGGGCCAGGATCGCCGGGATTCAGGTCACAGGCTTCGAAAAAGCGCCCCGCCGCCCGATCGTAATCGCCGCGCGCGTACCAGGCCGCGGCCAGACCCAGCAGCAGCCGCAGCGAACGCGGAAACAGGCGATGGCCCTTTAGGAAAACTTCCGTAGCCGGCTCGGTCGCGCGATGAATCAGTAACTCAGTCCCCCAGTCAAACAGGTTTGGCTCGCTCGCTTCCAGTTCAGCCGCCCGCTGATACTCGCGCACGGCTTCCAGCGCGTCTCCGCGCCTCTCCGCGGCGTAACCTAGCGTGTGATGCAGCTCGGCGGATGAGCCGGACGCGGAAGCGCTACCCGGTTCCTTGCTCAATGAAGCGGTTGCCTTAGCCAGCGCTTCGGTCGAACGCAGCACCGTGTCGGAGCCATGGCCGCCGCGGCTAATAGGGTCGGTCACACCCGCCACGATGAAGTTAGGTTCGTCGAAGAATGCATACTCGACGGTAAGATCGACCTTGCTCGTCTCTCCATCCCCAAGGATAATGGGACGGGCGGCGGCCTCGCCCGATCCGCCGCCTTCCGCGCGCAGCAGGTATGTGCCGGCCTGCAGTTCGGTAAAACGATAAGCTCCTGCCGGGTCCGTTTGTGCGGTCAGAGTTTGTCCCGTGGCCTTCATCTGCAGATACACGGTGGCTGCGCCAAGCGGGCGGCGGCGCGAATCTCGGACAGATCCCTGCAAGGTAGCTGAACCCTGTGACCGCTCGGGTTGTCCGTGAGCGGGCCCAGCGAACAACGCGACGGCCACCAAAACACAACGGTTCGCGCGGGAATGGGCCATGCTGATCGCCATTTTAGCAGGCCCATTCGACGGAGTGCGTCACCGCAATTGGTCCAGCGCCTTCTGCCCCTGCACGTGACCTGGATGCTGCCTCATCAGTTCGATGAGAACAGCCCGCGCCTTCTCCGGCGCGCCCTCCAGACTGTACACTCGCGCCAGGTTCAGGTAAGATTGGTCGAAGCCGGGCGCCACCCGGATGCACTCCTCGAACTTCGCAACGGCTTCGTCCCGCCGCTGGGTTCGCAGATAAAGCACGCCGAGATTGTTCAGGGCTTCGGCATAAGCAGGGCGAAGCTGCAAAGCCCTCCGCAGATACTCGTAGGCGCGCTCCGCATCGTCCGTCTGCGCAAACACCATCGCCAGGTTGTAGTTCGCCTCGGGGTCTTGCGGTCTCGCCGCCAGCGCGCGCTCCAGCGTTTGCCGAGCTTCATCCCAGCGCTTTTGCAAGCGGTAGGCGTTCCCCAGATTTTCCAGCGCAATCCAGTAATCGGGACTTACCCGCAGCGCTTCCTGAAAGTGGCCGGCGGCCTCGTCCATGTGTCCCTCGCGCGTGGCCAGCAGGCCGAGATTGTTCCAGGCGTTTGGCAGCGTATCGGGATAGCTCGCACTGAGCTTCACCGCGCGTTCGAAGCTATCTCGCGCCTCGCGCGTCTTCTCCTGTTTCAGATAAACGCTCCCCAACCCGTAGTGGGCCTCGGCGCTCGCTGGATCGTCGCGCAGAGCCAGCCGGAATGCCGTTTCCGCTTGATCGAAATAGCCGCGCTGAAAGAACGCCGAACCTAAGGAGAGCGAGTTTCGCCCGAACTCATACGTCTCGCTAACGCCGCGAAACGGCAGCGCCTTTGCCAGACGTTCCGCGCTGGTTCGCGGAATCCGCCGGGAGTCTTCGTCCACATGCGCCGGGACGACCGGCCCCTGGTAAACCTTCACGATATCCCCTTTGCCGTCGATGAGGAACGATGTAGGAAGCTCTAAGTCGCGGTGCCGGTCGAACAGGTAACGATAAAGAATGTTATAAGTTGACGCTAAGTCCTCAAATTCATCGACGCGCACACTAAGCAGTTGCACACCCGGGACCGGCCAGTTGGCGCGCAGTGCGTCCGCGGACCCCGGCGCGCGGAAATGCAGAAGCACCGGCTTGCCGCGAATCGCGGAAGGAGGAAACGCCGGAGCGGCCACAGGCGAGAGCAGCCAGGTCTCCACCGTTTCCGGAAGCGGTTCCGCTTCTTGTTCTTGCGGACTGGCAGCGGCGCGTACCGGCGTGGCGGCTCGGAACGGCTCCATGCGGGACGGCTCGGCGCCCTCCTCAACCCATACTCTATGGTTGAGCGGCACGCCCCGGATCTTCTGCACCAGGCCGCTCGGCCAGCGGATGGTCGCCCTCACGGGCCCCTTGGCGGGGCTCTTTGGAAAACCCAGGCCGAAGAATACCTCCTTGCTGTGCTGGGAAAGGAACCCCGACCCCGCCTGCAGCGTCTTGCTCTGCCGCCCCAATTCGGTTTCCACCGTGACTGTAGCGCCAATAGCATCGCGATTACTCTTCACGCCGCGCAACCGGAAAACGATGGATGGCGGCAACCGCTCCACGACGTTCTTCAGCAGCCGTAACTGTGGCGCATTGCGGTTCTTCAGGAACACTTCCTGCCGCCCGTCATGATCGAAATCCGCCAGCGCGAAGGCTCTGCCGTCTTCGATGAAGTCCAGCCCCACCGCGCCCGATATATCGGAAAACGTGCCATCCCGGTTGTTCGCGTATAAGACGTTGCGCTCGAATCCGCTCCACGTGTAATCGGCGCGGATCAGCTCATTAATAGCGTTCCAACCCTGTTCGTAATCGGGCGATGCCTTAGCTTCATCCGGCGACTTAGCCACTACCTGCCGCCAGAAAAAGCTGTTCAGGTCTTCCCGTAACGGGCCCGATAGCATGCCATTCGCAATATATAGGTCGCAGAAGCCGTCATGGTCGAAGTCCCAGGCGTCGCTCGACCACGACCATCGGCCCATCCCTACCTGAGCGGCTGCGGTGGCATCCTGGAACGCTCCGCCGCCGTTCCGGTAGAGCGAGTTGCCCATGGCGTGTTTGCGATAGGATGCGCGGACCGCCTCCGGCGCGTCCTTTTGAAAGCCGTCCTGCATCGAGATGCGTCCGCCCGCCGCGGTCCACATGTTAGCCACATATAGGTCGCCGGCGCCGTCATTGTCGTAGTCCAACCACGACACGCTCATGCCTGCGCCGACGTCTTCGACCCCTGCCTGCGCCGCGACGTCGGTGAACGTACCGTCGCCGTTGTTCCGGTATAAGTTCTTCCGGCCGAAGTCGTTCACCACATATAAGTCAGGCCATCCATCCCGGTTGTAATCGTTCCAGCCGCAACAGAAGCTATAGCGTGTATTGTTCCGGCCGAGTCCCGTTTCCGCGGTGACATCGCGAAACGTTCCATCCCCGTTGTTACGCATCATGAAATTGGGAGGCCCATTCTCCGCCGCGTAGTAAGGAACCGGATACCGGTACTGATCCGTGCCCTGGTAATAAGAGTAGAGACAGAAGTAAATGTCCAGCCAGCCGTCGCGATTGTAGTCGGCGGCGGCCGCCCCCGTGAAGGTTCCCTGCGGAGCGTTGGCGAAGTGGAACGCGCCGGGCTGGTGGCGAAACTTGCCGTCGCCCTGGTTCAAGAAGAGCAGCGGACCGTTGGCGCGTACCACCACCAGGTCCTGGCGTCCGTCGTTGTCGAAGTCCGCAAAAATCGCGCACGCCGTGTTTTCCAGTATCCCGACGCCCGACGCTTCGGTGATGTCCTCGAACGTTCCGTCCCCCCGGTTCCGATAAAGCCGGTTGGGAAGCCCGGCCGGTTGGCAGACGTAGATATCGTCGAACCCGTCGCCATCGATGTCGCCGGCGGACACTCCGTTGTGGCCGTAAATGTCGATGCCGCAGGCGCCATCGAGGACCGTTCGCCAGTAATCGACGCCGCGCAGCAATTGCTGCGAGTAAGAGCGATTGCCACCGAAAGCCTGCGCGGTCAAGTCGGCAAACCAGGGCGCGGCCGACCGGCTGCGTGTCTCATCCGACGCCCGCCAGCGCCGCAGTGCCCCGGCTTTCCATTCGAGTTCCCACTCGCCCACACGTTGCTCGCGGTGAAAGTCCGGGCCGCCGCCTACTAACTCATATCGCACGCGAGTTTTGGAGCGTCCCGGAGCCGCCTCAATCTGAGTCACTTGGAACTCGGCAGTCAAAATCTTCGCGTAACTACCCAACGTGGACCGCAACTCCTGAAGAAAAGCCGCCGGCCCAAGAGAGGCCTGGGGCGCGAAGGTAACGCGACGGATCTCGAGCGCCGGCCCCGGACGCACTACCCGGGATTCCACTGGCCGCAACGACGATCCCTGAAAATCGGCTGCCAGGACTTTCTCGAAGGACTGAATCTGCCGCGGAGACTCCAGCAGCCCGGAGCTCCACTGCGCCAGAATGGCGGCGATCCAGTCGTGATCCTTTTCCGCCGGGAAATCGTCGAGACCCGCCTTGACCTTAAGCCGCAAGGCATCCAGCGGCGTCTCCACGCGATAGTGCGGATGCAGGTGAAACTCGCCGCCCGCGGGTGAGATCTGCGCATCGAGAGGGCGTCCGCGCAGGAGCAACGCTGCAGTACCCTGGCAGGATCGTATGAGAAAGCTGCGTCTTCGAATATCGCCCGTGGCGCTCACATTGGGAACCAAGAATCTATCACACGGGACACCGCCAGTGGGTTTAGAAAACAACATCCAAATCGGCGGTGAATCGCCGGTGTCGGTCGCCGAAGAACAATCCATACGCCGGGTCGGCGATGTTCCCATGGAAGGCCGCCGGGTTGAAATGATTGGTCAGGTTAAAACCGCTGATGGACGGGCGAATCGTGTATTTCGGATTCAGCTTGAAGTCCTTGGAGAATCGCGAGTCGAGCGAAACGAAGCTTGGGAACCTGCCGGCATAAGGCACTCCCACATAGTTCTGGTACGCGTCGGTGACGGCGTAGGGGAACCCGCTGCGATATTCGAAGACGGGCGCGACGCGGAATCCCAGCGGAAGCTGGATCAGCCCCCAGGCCAGGAAGCGATTCGGCAGGTCCGCCGGCAGATTGCCGAATTGATTGGCGCGGACGATGGGGACGGGAAAGCTGCCCAGATAGCTGCTGAAATCGTTCAAATCCCCGCGCGCCCGGCTCCGCACGTATGAGAAGAACAACTCGCGCTTGTCGTTCAGCCGCACTCGCGTAGTGACTTCAAACTGACGGTAACGCGACTGTCCGGTGCCCGAAAGCAGGTAAGCGCCGGTATTAGTTGCCGGATTTGGCGCCACGGTGTTCATGATCACGAGTCCCGACGAAGCGTTCTGCATGTAGCCTAATCGGAGCTTCACGTGCTGTGTGAGCGGTTGCTCGATCTGCATGCTGCCGCTGGCGCTGCGAGGGGAAAAGTTGCCTGCCGCCGATTCCTGAAAGACGAACGGATACCGCACATTCACCGTTCCCAGGCCGTTTTGGTAAAGAAACGGTCCGGCCGAGACCTGGCCGCTGGGGTCGAACATAGTGATTACCTGGCTCGGATATTGATTGAACGCGTAAACGTTCAACGGAACCCGATCGTAGAACAATCCGAACCCGGCGCGAATTACCGTGCCGGCGCTGGGGAAGATGTTCCAGGCAACTCCCACGCGCGGCGCCACGCGAAAGCTCTCCGACACTTGCTGCGACTCCGTGCGCACCCCTAAGTCGACAGACAGCCGTGGCGTCACAATCCAGTGATCCTGCCCGAAGAAGGCATATTCCGTATCCCAGCGGCGAAATGGCTGCCCGCCGGTAAAGCCGATGCTCTCGATCAACTGGCTCGCGGAGTTCAGAATGTCGATCGGACGTTCGGTAACCTGGCCGTTATCGGTACTCTCGGCCATGTAAGAGCCGACTTTGAAGTTATGCGTGCCAAGCCAGTTGAAGGAGCCAAAGCTGAAGACCGGCGCCAAACTGAGACGGGAAGCGTTGCGCCCCTGCTGCGCAAAGTAGCTTCCGGAGTTGCCCGCCGGAGTCATCATCAAATCCTGCGATCCTTGTCCCCACACGCGCGCGTCGAACCGGGTGGCGGAGAATGTGCTCTCGAGCAGGCCGGAGCCGATACTGAGCCGGTCCGCCAGCGTGGCGGTGTAGTTGTGGGTGCTGGCGTCCGGTGTGGTCGGCTGCGGATTGAAGAAGTTCATGTTGACGAAGGCCAGCCGCTGGGGAGCCACGTGAATCGTGGCGGTTACCAGGTGTTTGCTGGACGCGATCCAGTCGAACTGCGCGAAAGAATTGAACCCTTCCTGCTTCTTATTGTTGTATGGAAATGGCAATTCGAAGACCTCCGTCTTGCGTATTTCGTATTCCAGGCCTTCGGAGAAGTAGAGCTTGCCGGCAATCAGCGGACCCTCGGCGTTTACGCGCGGAGTTGCGTCTTTCAGGCCTTGCATGTGGTAGCTGCGAATGCGGAAGTCCGGGAACGGATCGTTCAATTCCCATTTCCATTTATCGCCGCCGCGCCGGGTCTCCACGGAGACCAGTCCCTCACTGAATCGTCCGTACTCCGCCAGGAAGGGCGTTTGATAGAAGTTGAGCGTTTCCACGCTGTCGATCGGCACCGTCAATCCGAACTGTCCCGTAGCGGGATCGGTGACGTCGGCGGAGTTCACGATCAGCGCGCTGCGGTGCTCGCCCGCCGCGGAAAGGAGCAGCCCGCCGTTCGGATCGCGGACCACTCCCGGCAGCAAGGGCAAAGCATCGGTCGCGGTTGCGGGCCGGCCGGGGAGTTCTTTGACCGTATGGACGTGCAGGTCGCTCGGCGCCGAACCGCCTTCGTCCACGGGCGCGGCCGTGCCTTTCACCTCCACGCTGTCCCGCCGGGCGAGCGCGGGAACCAGCGTCAGCTCGATTGATGCGGAAAGCGATTGCGAAAGGTCCAGATCGCTCTTCTGCGCGGACTCGAAACCATCCTTGGCGGCGGCGATCTCATAGCGGGCCGGTTTCAGGTCAGTGAATCGAGCAAGCCCCTTCTGATCGGTCACGACCCGCGAAACCGTGGCCTGCCCGGTCTTCAACTCGACCTGCACACCCGGAACCGGCTGGTTCGATCCGTCGACGACCGACACTTCTATAAACAAGTCCGCTGGCGGCGCAGCGGCATGTGCCGCAGCCTGCCATAACAGCACGGAAGCGGTCACCCATCCCCGTAATCGCATCGTTACGCTTTCTTGATTTTAACGCTGTTAGGATTGTCTACGTGCTGCGCGGGAATGTGGTTGCGCCGAAGCTGCCGGCGGCCCCCTCGGCCCGGAAGACGTGGCTGAGCTTCGCGAGCGTTCTGGTCTTCTACCCAGCGGTCGTGCTGCTCTGTCGCCGCCAGTGGGCCTCGCCTGATCCGTAGAGCCGGCTGGATCTGTTCTCGGGCGGGTATCTGGTGCTGACCTTGACCCTCTTTGCCCAACAGTCGGTTTTCGCGGATCGCATCGCGGGCCATGATTCCGGGCCTGGCAGAAACCCTCGTGTTCCTCGACTATGCGCTGGCGTCTGTTGCCGGCGCTAGACAGCACCGCAATCAAAACCCTGGGCTTGATCCTGTATCTGCCGACGGTCGCTTGGTTATTCCGTGTGGATGGTTTTCTGTTCCGCCACGTTGTGCCTGCTCTGGAACATGGCGTTCCGATGACTGGCGGCCCTTACCGTCGCGTCCGCCACCCGCGGCACGCCGGCCTGTTCTTCACCAGGCTGTGGTGGCTGCTCATCGAGCGGCGCATCCGCAGAGACGAGCGCTACCTGCGGGCGAGGGTCGGATCCGCATAAGGTGGGGCAGGCATTCAGCCTGCCCGGACTTCTACCACGGGCGGCTAACCTAACTAATCCCCGATCAATGGCTGTCGCCGTCGTGGTCCACGTCGCCCATGGCGGCCTTGGCCGCACTGCTCAGGTGGACAGTGTCCTCAGGTGGAGACGTCTTGCTGGCCTCCGAATGCTTGGTCGAGCTGGCCGAGGCCGGCTGGGATGCTTGTTGCACGTAAGTGTTACTGGCGCTTATGGCGTTCATCATGTTTACCTCATCGGCCGCCTGCGCCGGTTTTTGAATCTTTTTTTTGGCGCCCCTAAACGCTTGCGGTCCACGCCGCGTCAAATCTGTGGACAACGCGGAGGACTCATGAAACGCCTGGCCCTGTGGCTGCTCCCGATGACTCTGTCTGCCGGGCAGGCGCGCTACGCCCGCGTGGGCGACTTCGACGGTACCGTCCAAGTGCAACTCCAGGCAGCCGACGACTGGCAGCCCGCGCGGCGCAATCTGCCCCTGCGCGAGTTGTCCTGGCTGCGCACGGAAGGTTCCTCGCGCGTCGAAGTGGAACTGGACGACGGCAGCTTCTTGCGGCTGGGGCCCGATTCCCTCGCCGAGCTTTCCGATTACACACGCCTTTCCACCGGGCAACGGATCACGTTAATCTCTCTGGACCACGGCGTGGCCTACTTCACAGGCGCGGCCGAAGGCAAGGACGCCCTGGTCGTAGCCGTGCCGGGAGCGCAGGTGACCATCCGTCAAGGCGCCCGCCTGCGCCTGGAAGCGCGCGATCCATGGAGTCTGATCGCCGCGGCGGACGGCACGGCCCGCTTCTCCTCTCCCACCGCGGAGTTCGACTTGGCCGCAGGCCAGATGGTCAAGCTGGACCCGGGGCATCCGGCCCGCTTCTTCCTCAATCGCGAGATCCCGCCGCTCGCGACCGACCGCTGGTGCGACGAGCGCGACCAAGTGCTGCTTTCGACCACCTCTGCGGCACATGCGCCATTGCTGCGCTACGGCCTGGCCGACCTGGATGCGTACGGCGTCTGGATCCAGTCTGGCGATTTCGGCGCCGTTTGGAAACCTAAGGCGCCGGCCGGCTGGGCGCCTTTCCGCAACGGCAAGTGGCTTTGGTACGACGGCCTCGGCTACACCTGGATCAGCGACGATCCTTGGGGCTGGCTGCCGTATCATTACGGCCGCTGGATGCAACAGGAGGGCACCGGCTGGGTCTGGGCGCCCGGCGAAAGCGCCGTGTTCAAGCCGGGCGAGGTGTATTGGCTGAAGAGCGCCAAGCTGGTGGGCTGGGGCGCGCTGGCGCCTGGAGAAGACTGGAAGCCGCCCGATGCGCCGCGCCTGTATCTGAACGCAAATACGACCTACGCCCGCTACGCGCCGGAATCGCTCGAAATCGATCCGGCGGGCTTCACCACGCGTCCGCAGGAGCCGCTGGCGACGGCTGTCTTCGCGCAGGCGCTGCCATCACCGCCATTTCCAGCGGCGCGCCTCGATGCATTCCGCCCGCCGTTACGCGTCGGCAGCACGCGCGCCGTGTCCGTCGTGACTGACACGGCGTTCCAGGGTCCGCCCGATGCCGAAGCCCGCGTGCGGGCCGAAGCCCAGCCAAGTCCCGCGCCCAGCGACGCGGCCTATATGAACGGACCACCCGCAGCGCCTCCGGTGGTCGTCGTCAACACGCCGCCGGAGGAAGTTCCGGTCGAAGTCGACGTTCCGGTGCCGGTGTACACGGGCATCATCGTGGTGAACCCGCCGGGGTACAAAGCGCCCGCATCGAAGAACCCGCCCAAGTCCGTTTCGCCGCCGGCTTCCGGCTCGAACCCGCCGGCTCCGCATGAGCCGGTCAAACCGAAAATACCGGACCCCGAGAAACCGGTGAGGTAGGGAGCTATGCGCGCATTCTTGACATTACCGACCTTATTGTTGGCGGCTGCGCCAGCCTTTTCCGAAGATCCGTTGGTGGTGCTGGCGGCCGCGCGCGCCGGACGCATCGAGATCTTCGACGCGTCACTTGGGCCGCTGGCCAGCATTGGCGTCAACCAACAGGTGGAAAGCGTCACCGCCAGCCCGGATGGCCGCAGACTCTACATCGCGCAGGAAAGCCAAAGGAATTCCGGCGCGTGCTGCGGCCTGTACTCACTGGACCTGGAAACGCGGAAGATGTGTTTTCTCGCCGCGCCGGCGCTGTTCGGTTCGCCTTCGCCGGACGGCCGCTTTCTCTTCACGCAGGGCGCGCACGGCGTGGACATATTCGATGCCAGTACGTTGAGCCGTCTTCCCACCATGAAAGCGCCCGGCGCCTACAACCTGCAACCTTCGCCCGATGGGCGGTGGTTGCTCGGCGTCACGAATTCGCCCAAGCCATCTTTGGACATCTTCGATTTGAAGTTCAGAGTGTTGGCGCGCCGCCTTCCGATTCCGGACGGACCGGCCACCGGCGCCTGGGCCGGCGACCGCTTCTACGTATTCAGCTATGGCGCTCCTGGAACGGGCCAACTGTGGAGCGTAAAGCCGGAGAACAGCGAGTTACAGCAGGCCAAATCGATCATCCTGCCGGATCTCCATGGTGCCTGCAACGAACCAGTCTTGCTCATGCTGGCGGGCGCGCCGGACCGGCTCTTTCTTGCGGAAGCGTTCGGGTTCAAAGTGGATCGCCGCCTCGCCTGTCCCGATACGGCGCGCGACGGCGTGTATGTGATCCAGCCGTCCACGGGCCGCGTGGGCCATATCGCTCCATCGGTGCGTGTCAATCGCATGGCGGTCAGTCCCGATGGCCGCGATTTGTACGTAATCCACTCCAGTGGTCCGAGTCCGCTGAGTAATTCCCGCCTACTCCATATCGATACCCGGACGGGCCGCGTCCTATACAACGTCGCCTTGGAAACCGGCGACTGGAACCTGGCGCTGGCGCACATCCCGCCCGCCTTAATCCCCCGCGGAAACGTGCGCGCCGCCGCCTGCTCCCGCTGACGTCCGGTTGTGGTTTGATAGATCTGATGCGGTCCTACCGCCACATCCCCGCCCCGCCGCTATCGGAATTCGTGGAACTGCTCTGGTTGTACGAGGGCTACCAGCAGCCGCATAAGAAGGAGCGCCTGCTGCCGGATGGCTCCATGGAGCTGGTCATTAACCTCAACGAAGACCTGACGCGCGTGTACGACCCGCACGATACCGGGAAATTCCGGACGCTACGCGGATCGGTGGTGGTGGGCGCGCATTCGGAATTCTTCGTGATCGATACGGCGGAGCAGCACACCGTCGCCGGCGTGCACTTCAAACCGGGAGGCGCTTTCCCGTTTCTCGATCTGCCGGCCAGCGAACTGCACAATACGCTGGTGTCGCTGGAGGATTTGTGGGGCCGCCTCGCGGACCAGTTGCGCGAGCGGTTGCTGGAGGCCGCGACGCCTCAGGCCAAGTTTCGCGTTCTGGAACAGGCCTTGCTCGCGCAGGCGGCCGAGCGGCTGGAGCGGCACCCGGCCGTGGCCTTTGCGCTGCACGAGTTTCACGGCCTGCCGCACACCCGCACGATCGCGGATGTGACCGGCCAGATCGGCCTCAGCGCGAAGCGGTTCATCCAAGTGTTCAGCAACGAAGTCGGACTCACGCCCAAGCTGTTTTGCCGCGTGCGGCGATTCCAGCAGGTGCTGCGGCTGATCGGCTCGGGGCGGCCGGTCGAGTGGGCGGCGGTGGCGGCGGATTGCGGCTATTTCGACCAGGCGCATTTCATCCACGACTTCCGCGCGTTTTCGGGGATCAACCCGTCCACGTATATCGCGCAACGTACGGAACATCTCAACCACGTTCCCATGCCCGAGTAATGCTCGAGTAATTCCACCAGGACAATTTCTTACAATACGAGCCGCGCCGCGTTCGTAGAAAATGGATACATGGCAAACACAGTCAAAGCAATACCAGAGGGTTTCGAGGGCGCGACCCCGTACCTGTCGATCAAGGGCGCGGCCGACGCGCTCGAGTTCTACAAGAAAGCATTCGGCGCAACGGAGACGGTGCGGATGGCCGGCCCCGACGGCAGAATCGGCCACGCCGAAATCAAGATCGGCAAAGCCAACATCATGCTGGCGGACGAGCACCCGGAAATAAGCTTCCTGAGTCCGCGGACGCTGGGCGGCTCGCCCGTCACCATCCATATTTATGTTGAGGACGTGGATGCGTTGGCCGCGCAGGCTGAGGCCGCGGGCGCCAAGGTGCTGCGGCCGGTCGCGGATCAATTCTACGGCGACCGCGCCGGCTCGTTCGAAGACCCGTTCGGACACGTGTGGCACTTCGCCACGCACAAGGAGGACGTGTCCAACGAAGAGATGCAACGGCGTGCGGCGGCTTACACTCCGGGAGGCCAATCATGAGCAAGCCGGAAGGCTAACACACCATCACCCCGTACCTGATGATCCGCAGCGCAACCGAATCGATGCGCGACTCGGACGCCGAAGGCAAAGTGCGGCACGCCGAAATCGGGATCGGCGATTCGCAGGTGATGATCACCGACGCGCTAGTGAAGCAGGCGCTCGCCGCTCCGGCGGCGTAAAGGACCCTTATGGACTCGACCGGTGCATCTGCAGCTAAAATTGTGGGACAGCCTCCTGGCCTTGTCCGCAGCCGACGTCCACGGCGTGAAAGTCTGCTCCACAAATTAGTAACTGGCCAGCCCGACGAAGCGTCCACTGCATTTCATGCGGTTTCACCTGCTGTTGTGCGTTGCGCTGATCTTCGCCGCGCAAGCCAGAACGGAAGATCTCGTACTCAAGATTGCGCCGGTCAATACCTCGTTTGACGTCAAGGGCCAGGCCGTCAAAATCACGGCTTGGGGAGCCGTCTCCAGCGGGCCTCAGCAGCAATTCAAACTGGCATTGACGGCGGATTTGAGCGATCTTCAGGACAACCTCGGCGCGCTGCTCGCCTCTCAACTAAACCGCTCGGACCGCTGCGGCGAGCGGCTCTCGGTCGAGCGCGCCACGCTCGTCCCAGCCTCTCCGGCCGCGGTTTTGACCGCTCACGTGCACTATGAGCGTTGGGCCTGCGTCAAGGCGTTCGGCCGGGAGGTTGTTAAGAGGTTGGTGGGCGGCAACGCAGTACTCACGGTGAAATTGACGCCGTCTGCCGGAGCGGACGGAATCTCGATGGCCGCGGAGGTTCAGAAGATCGAGGCCGATGGGTCGCTCGGCGAGTTATTGCGGTCCGGGTCTCTGGGCACGACCGTGAAGGAGAAGATCGCCAGCAGTATTGAATCGTCAATTCGCAAGGGGCTGGATCTTAAGTCCACGCTGCCGCCGGCGGTCGCGGCCGCCGCGACGCTCCGGGCTGCGCAGTTCGTGAGCGGCGCGGAAGGCAAGCTGTGGATTTCGGTGGATGGAGAGGTGCACATCTCACCCGCCCAGTTTCAATCGCTCAACTTGAAAAGATAACGTGGGGCGGACTCCAGGCCTGCGCGGGTTCTCCAGAACCCGCTCTTAGCCGCGCGAAGCGCGGCTTCGATATACTACGCGGAATGGCCCACATCCACACAGTGCGGGGACCTCTCGATACAGCGCAACTCGGGGTCACCCTGATGCACGAACACGTCTTCGTGCTTTCCACCGAAATTCTGCAGAACTATCCGGATCTCTGGGGCGACGAAGAGCAGCGCGTCGCCGACGCGGCCGCGCGCCTCAACGAGCTTTACCAGTTGGGTGTGCGCTCCATCGTCGACCTCACCGTGATCGGCCTGGGCCGCTACATCCCGCGCATCCAACGGGTCGCCGCGCTGACGCCGCTCCACATCGTGGTCGCCACCGGTGTCTATACCTACAACGATCTGCCGTTTCACTTCCACCACCAGGGCCCCGGCACTATATTGGACGGCCCCGAGCCCATGGTCGAAATGTTCGTGCGCGATATCGAGGAGGGCATCGCGGGCACCGGCGTGCGCGCGGCCATGCTCAAGTGCGCCACCGACCAGCCCGGCGTCACCCCCGGAGTCGAGCGCGTGTTGCGTGCCGTGGCGCAGGCGCATCGCCGCACCGGCGTGCCTATTTCGACCCACACTCACGCGCCCACCCGCCGCGGCCTGGAACAGCAACAGATCTTCGAACAGGAAGGCGTGGATCTCTCGCGCGTGGTCATCGGTCACTCCGGCGACACCACCGACATTGCGTACCTGGAAGAGATCGCCGCGCGCGGATCGTACCTCGGCATGGATCGGTTCGGCATCGACCTGCTGCTGCCTTTCGCAGACCGCGTCGACACCGTGGTCCGCATGTGCGAACGGGGCCACGCCGGCAAGATGGTGCTTTCCCACGATGCCGCGTGCTTCAACGACTGGATTCCGGGGCGCGCCGCGCCCATGCTGCCCAACTGGCACTACCGGCACATCCATAAGGACGTGCTGCCCGCCTTGCGCGCCCGCGACGTGACGGACGAGCAGATCCACACCATGCTGGTGGAGAATCCGCGGCGGATATTCGAGAGGCAAGGGGCGTACTGATGATTCAACCGTTCGACAACCACGGCATCACGCGCGCGAGCGACGGCATCGCGCGCTACGACGGCCGCCCTGCCTCGCTAGTCGAGATGCTCAGGGCCACCGTGGAGAAGACGCCGCAAGCCGAAGCTATTGTCGAATTGGGCGGCGAGCGCGTCACCTATCGTCAACTTTGGGACCGCGCCGCGCGCGTGGCCGGTGGCTTGCGGGCACAAGGCATTCGTCCCGGCGGCCGCGTAGCCATTCGCCTGCCCAACGGTCTCCATTGGTGCCTGGCTTTCTTCGGCGCGCAAATGGCCGGCGCCATCGTGGTGCCCGTCAACACCCGCTTCAGCGAGCCGGAAGTGGCGTACGTGATCTCCGACTCGGGCGCGGTGTTCACCTTTCTTCCAGGGCAGGCGCTGCCGGATGGCCCGCCGTTTGTCGCCGAACATTGGACTCCGCGGGATGTCGCCGCCATCTTCTATACCAGCGGCACCACCGGCTTCCCCAAGGGCGCCATGACCACGCACGAAGGCTTCCTGGCGAACACCGAGACTTGCCACCGCATCATGACGCTGCCCACCGATGGCAGCATCCGTAATCTGGTATCGGTGCCGCTGTTTCATGTGACGGGCTGCAACAGCCAGCTTCTGCCTACCTGCGAAACGGGCGGAACCACCGTGATCATGCCGGCGTTCGAGGTGCAGGCGTTTCTGGCCGCCATAGGTGCCGAGCGCATCAACCTCCTGGTCTCAGTTCCCGCGATTTACTGGCTGGCCTTGAATCAGCCCAATTTCGGTGGCCCCATTGTCAGCAGTGCCGTGCGCGCCATCAAGTGGCTGACCTACGGAGGCGCGCCCATCGCACCCGCGCTGGTGGGCCGCATCATGGAAGCTTTCCCCGAAGCGCGCGTAGGCAATGGGTTCGGCCTCACCGAGACAACGTCGGTGGCCACTTTCCTGCCGCACGAATACGCCCGCAGCCGCCCCGATTCGGTGGGATTCGCCGCCCCCGTGGTGGACCTGAAGCTGTTCGAGCTGGACGCGCACTCTGGCGTCGGCGAACTCCTGGTGCGCGGTTCCAACGTGGTGAAGGGATATTGGAACAAGCCCGAAGCCACTGCCGAGACCTTCGTGGATGGCTGGCTGCACTCGGGCGACCTGGCGCGCATCGATGCCGACGGCTTCGTTCGGATCGTGGACCGCAAGAAAGACATGATCAACCGCGGCGGCGAGAACGTCTATTGCGTGGAAGTGGAGAGCGCTCTGGCCGCGCATCCCGCCGTGTATGAGGTGGCGGTGGTCGGCGTGCCCGATGAGATGATGGGCGAGAAAGTGGGCGCGGTGATCGTGGTCCGGCCGGGCGCCAAGCCGGATGCGGGCGATATTCTGGCCTTCGCGCGCGAGCGCCTGGCTGATTTTAAGGTCCCGCAATACCTGGTGATGCGTCAGGAGCCGCTGGCCCGCAATCCCGGCGGCAAAGTGCTGAAGGCGCATCTGCGGAGGAATGTGGATTGGGGCAGCCCGGTGGGGTAAGTGAGCGAGGAGCCTAAGGACGCGTCGTGAAATAATTGTGCCATCTTGTGGGGCAGCCAATCTTGGCTGCAAGCCGGCTTTTCAGCCGGCTTGGACGCGC
>OCZT010001349.1_pt1 | contig 25316 bp, 31 predicted proteins | sample 1539031 | NCBI WGS metagenome assembly OCZT01 (sample SAMEA3539308, study PRJEB22396) | soil metagenome | biome: tundra; feature: field; material: soil | place: USA | collected 2010-05 | depth 0.15 m | reverse complement strand
ACATCACACGGGATCGAGTCACCGGAGAGACGGTGATCTGCACCAAGGATGGAAACCAACTCCACCTTGAGCCCGCAGTTCAGAATTTCATCTGCCATCATTTTGCGCCCTTGACGGAGCACTTCCTCTTCGAAGCCGAAATCGAGCCGTCCCCTTGGACGGAAACCAACAAGGTCCTGTTGAACGGGAATCTTTACACGGGGAAGCCAATGCCATTTCACATTCGGCTCGTGACGCACGATGTGCTGCCCCTGGACGAGATCGAGAAGCCTGCTTCCAAAGCGTGCGAACGGTATGCTTTGATGCGCAGCCTCGCCGGCGCTGCAGACGGGGTGAAACTGACGCAACCGTATCTGTGGGACAAGAGCGAGCGCGCCAGCATCTATATCACGCCCTGCCAGGAACTCACACCGGTAGAGGCGGCAGAGCTTTTCCGCAAGGGGTGGGAGACAGGAAAGGATCAGAAGCGCGTCATGGTGGCCGGGCTGCCCTACGAGGGCATCGTTCTGGTCAACCCGGTGAGCCTTCACCAGGCCGGCCGGAGCAACAAATGGAAGGTGAAGCCGTTTCACACGGTGGACATCCGGGTCACGGAACTCAAGGAAGGGCACAGCGGCAAAGTCCCTCTTTACGAGGTGCACGGGTACGACACCAAGACCGGCGACACCGCCAAGATCACCAGCGGGATCGGTCCAGAAATGTTCGCCGCGATCAAGCGGGCCGAACAGCAATACGCCATCGTGATCGTCGAGGCCGAAGTTTCCTCCCTCAAAGACTTGAAATCCGCCAACCCGACGATCATCGCCGTCCGCTACGACAAGATGGGCTCTCCGAAACAGGAGCCCGAGCTGGTTTGAAAGACCACGTAGTCTCGCTGCCCGCACGGTTGCTGGGCCCGCGACTATTGGGACGGCCAGTTCAGAGCAGTGCTCTCACTCGGTATCGGTGTCAATGTCCGACCTCGCCAAACAAAACTGCATGAGCGACGAATTCCACTACACCTTCAAATGCCCCAAGTGTGGATGCCCGACTTTCGAGGAAATCCTCATCAACGTGACGCAGAGCACCACCTTCGCGCGGGTCAATTGCGACGCCGAAATTACCGAGCCTGACTATCAAAACACCTCGACCGAGGGCGGCGAAATCAATCGCTTCCAGTGCCAGAGTTGCGGGTTCGTCCTGCAAAACGAACACGGCGACACCATAAACGACACGCAGGCTCTGAGGCAGTGGCTGGAGAAAAACGGCCAGAAGACCGCGGATGAATCATCAGGATAGCTCCAACGGCGGCGCTGGCTTTGGCGAATCCAAATTCCGGCGGGGACCTTCACCAGCAGATTGGGCGGGCGGAGCGGCTGATGAACTTGAGGGGCTGAAACTGGCCAGCCAAGGATCCACGATACGCTCCACGACGAGGTTAAGCTGTTCGCGGGTGACTGAGACGACGGTTTGGCTGATCTTGTTGGTGATGAGCAGCTGATCCTTTGAGGAGCAGACGCAGCCTACCCGGTCCGCGTCAGAGACATCGGGCGAAAAAGTCGAGCATTCCCAGTCATCTTTTCCATCCAGCGGGATGTCGCCATCTTGCCACGCGCGGTGAATGCCGCTGAGGGTTTCCGGCAACAGACGCATCGATAGCCCCCGTTGTGACAGAGTCACCCGGCCATCTTGCACGCTCCCGACATCCAGCAGGAGCTTTCCGCGGTCGGTGAAGGTCATGCCGCGATATTGCTGTCCGGCCTCCAGAACGCGCCGGCGAGCAGCCTGATCGGAACCAAACTTCATATCTCATTGTAAGTCGCTGAGCGCCTGGCAAAGCGGCCAGAAACCGCTTCGCGAATCAAAACTTGGAAGAAGCCCTGCCTCACCTGGCGGAATTGGAGCAGCGGAACATACAGACAGCGAGCCTTTCCTTTGAAAATGAGCCTCGAGTGGGAAAAGAGACCCGAAGTTTTTGATTCCTTCAGCCCCATTGGCGGAAAACTGACCCGCCGCGCGGCCGTCAACTGGAGGAGAATACAGGCCATCGATCACGGGCTATTGCCCGCCCTGCGTTCGGCATGGACGAGATGCAAATCGGATCTGGGCTACGCCACCTACGAAGATGTCGTCAGGGCCTTGCCTCTGAGAGGCCGGCTCCACGCCCGGGTCCAGCAGGTCGCCGAGAACTTGAAGCATTTCTGGAAACAGAATCCTGCCGGAATCCTGATGACCGTCGACCGCGCTGGCAACAACATCGCGTTCAAGTTCAAGACAACCTAAACCCGCTCACCGCCCATTACGCCCGAAGAACTGGTTCAAAACCGAGCCTCAGAGAACAGATGCCATCAGCCAGCAGCCAGATTGAGTTTAAGAACCTCCCGCCGCGCACCGCGCCGGCGCCAGTCGAGGACGTGAGTGAGCTGGAGGAGGTCCTCCGCGGGCTTTTGCTCGCCCAAACCCCGCCTCAGAAGGTGGAAACCAGCCAGCAACTCATCTGCGCCGCCCTCCGCGGCGAGGAACTTCATGTCCTCATCGGGCCGCCCCGCCTCCACATCGGGCAGATGAACGGAGGTCTCAAAAGGACCATCAAACTTTCCCGGGAAACTGTGGTAAGGACCATCCTCCGGGTCCTCGTAGGAAAGAACGCCCCGGAACCTCGAGCGCGCCAGGAAGCGCACCGCAAGGAAGAAGTAAGCCGCCAAACATCAAAACAAACCGATCACGTTCTATGTTCACCAAAATCGCAAAGCCCCTGCTCGAAGGAGAAAGCACACTCCACCTGGTTGTCTGCCGGGAAAATGACACCGAACTGCGGGTCAGCGTCCATGTGATGGACCCGAAACCAGATGCTGGCGCGAAGGAATCGGCGCTTTCGCGTCCGGTTACCATCGTGGACACACCGGAGAATTTGGATGCCACCTTGGGAGAGCAATTGGCCGATTACCAGGCAGCCCGCCAAGAAGCGCGTTCCTCGATTGCAGAAGTCGCGGCGGCGCTGAAGGAGGAAGCCGACCAGAACCGCAAGAAGGCCCGGCAGACCCGCGCCAAAACCGGAGCCGCCGAGAAGACTGGCGTCACTGAAACCACCGCGGCCAAGGCCGAGCGAACCGGAACGGCTCAAATGCAGCTCGGCGATCCCGCTCCCGCGCCACCGCCCGCGGTCGCCGCATCGTAACCAAAAGACGTTATCAAGAGATTATGAGCACCACAGCCAAGCTCAAACCCCTGACCCGAGTTTTCCAATGGAACGGATTGGAGATTCCCGACCCGAACGCGCGTTTGAAGCCGGAGGAAGCGCTCAAGCTGCTGAGCCCGGTTTACCCGGAACTCAACAACGCCTCCATTGAGGGACCCTCTTTCCAGGGGGACAAGGAGGTTTACAAACTTTGCACCCGGCTCGGCACCAAGGGGTGAACCGGGGTAAACGCGTTTCCCCGCGTCAAATCCTGCGCGCGTGCAAGTGCGAGGAGCACCCCCTGCTCCAGCAGGCCCGGCGGGAGCCCACACAGCAAACATGCGTTCAAGCCCTGTCCGAGTTCCTCGCGACTATCCGGGAGGGAGAACCCGAGGCCCAAGGCCTCAACGGGCCTCTTACCGTTTATTAGGGACGCCGCTGCCGCACTTGCACCCGGCGGTGCCCGGGCGTTTGCAGGTGCGCGAACACGAGTACTCAGCCGCGCTCGTTTACTCCCACCTGACCAAACTGGGCTGGGCGCAGTCATTGCCCAGGGACAACATCCTGGCCGGAGCCGCTCGATGTCTAACCAAGCGAGTGGCTCGTTGCCAGCAGCGCCGGCTCCCGCTGGAGTTCTACCTCGCCACTAATCTCAAGCACCTGCCGCTCAACGGAGAGACTGACGACTGCGCGATTGTTGTCAATGCACCCGACACGCAACTGATCGAACTACAGCAGCCAATTCAGAAGCTGGAGAGGAAACACCCCCAGGTGGGCCGTTTCGTTTGGAGGGCATTGCATCGCGGGTTGGGCCTCCTTGGCGAATACTGTTCGCCTGAGTGTCTGCTTCACCTTCTGGCAATGTATTACTGGCAGGGTGAAGAAAATGAGGAACAAGCTCTGGAGGATCTCAAGGCCCAGGGCGAGGACATTTCTCAAATCGAAATGATCAGCCGGGCGGACGTCGAACGGCAATTCCCAAAGTGGGTAATCGGCCGGGGAAAGGAAGCCGCCAAACCGCCCGCCCGGTTGCGCCAATTGCCCTTTCATGACGCGGTAATGAGGCTCATGACCTTTCAACGGGATCAATTTCCAGAGAATTGCATCGAGAGCCGCAGCCTCCCGATCGTTTATATCCCCTGGGAGGGGACGGTAATGGGCCAGGTGACGGACGAGCACTTCGATGCCCTCAACCAGGAATACGAAACCGCGCAGTGGCTGTTTCAGTTTAATCCGCGCTCTCTTGAATCCTTCGAGCAGGCGTGGAATCAATTCCAGCTCTACCTGGAGGTCCTCCAAGCGGTGGAGGATGTGCTGGACGGCCTGCTCGGCGCCGCTGAATCGCGTCCGGCAACCATCGGCACTCCAAAGGAGGAGCCCAGCGAACTGAGCGCAACGAACGCACTGCTGCTTTACAGCGGCGGAAGCGGCAGCAGCAGAGCCATAGTGACCACGCATACCATCGCCAAAGCGCCTGGGCGTTACGTGCTCCTGCCCGGCAAACCGGCCAGCGCCGCCGCCTTGCTCCAGTTGCTGACCCGGTTCAATCCCAACATCGCCTATCAGGGGATTCTGCCGTGGAACCTTCTGCGGCACACCCCCGCTGAATTGCTGTGGCACTGCCCGAGCCGGAGCGAGCCGGTCTTTTTCCGAACAAACCAGGAGGAGCTCAACGCCATCAGCGGCGCCCGCGTGCTACATCCGCACCTCCTGTTTTACGTGAATCGAGGCAGCCTGTACATTGCCGCCCTGTCGGACGACCAACGCCCGACACTCCAAATGAAGCTCTTCCGCGCACCTTACTTCAACGTCAGCGCGGAAGGGAAAGTCTGCCAGGGAAGCATGAAGGGCCCGCGTGAAAGCCGGCCCGAAACCCTGGCCCAATGGGAACGCGCCTTCTTTCGCTCCGCGTTCACTCATCCGCATGGGGGTGCCTTTCGCATCACGTCGCATCCGAACGGCCATGCAGGGCTCTGGTTGGAGCAGGCAGCGAAGGCGTATCCGAAGTTCCCGGTCGAGCATCTTGTGCCCTTGGAGATGACCTTGGGCGATTGGTTGAAGAACAGCGCCGAATCCAAACCCGGGTGGCGGCCATGAGCACTTTTACCCACAAGCTGCCGGCTGAATGGCACTCGCGAGCCGTGCATGTGAATGTCGCCGGCTGTGGCGGAAACGGCTGCCATGTGCTCATGGGGCTGGCCCAACTTCAGAAGGCTTTGAAGGGATTAGGGCATCCGGGGCTCGAAGTCACGGCATTCGATCCGGACACGGTCTCAGAGGCCAACCTCGGTCGCCAGTTGTTCACGGAACAGGACATCGGCCAAAACAAGGCCCTCACCTTGATCCACCGGCTGAATATAGCCTTTGGCCTCGATTGGTGTGCGATCCCGCTGGAATATCGGCCGTACCAAAGAACCCCTGACCTGCTCATCTCCTGTGTTGATTCCAAACAAGCCCGTGCCGGCATCTATGATCGCATCCAGGCCGGGAAGGCTGATTACTGGATGGATCTCGGCAACGGCGCCGATTACGGCCAGGTCGTTCTAGGCCAGGTCGGCCCCGCGAAGAAACGCCTGCCCAACGTCGCCGAGCTTTACCCGGAGATGCTCCAGGGTTACGAAAACGACGCGCCGTCCTGCAGCCTCGCTGAAGCGCTCACACACCAGGAATTGTTCGTCAACCGCACGCTCACGGCTTTTGCCCTGCATCTGGTGTGGACGATGTTCCGGCGGGGCAAAATCCGGGTAGCGGGCTGCTTCCTCAATCTCCAGGAAATGACGACCGTCCCGATACCTCTGAAGGCGGTCGTCAGGAACCAATCTCCCAAAAGAAGACGCACAGAATGACGGTGCCTGGCCTCGAATTGGAACTTGAGGTCCACACCGGCAAGAGCGGGAACACAGTCTCAGCCAATTCTGGACGCCGAGGTCGGCAACTCAGGTCGGTTGGGAGCGATGCTGCCCGGGGTTGACCCCACCGGACTTCGTTCTGGAGCCGGAACGCCGGCCAGGGTGCGGCGGGGGCATTTCTCGAAGCGCATAGCCTGCAACCGGGAGGAGAAGGCCAAGGAAAGGGAAAACGGCTGCGCCAAAAAACAAGACTTGGAAAGCGAGTTCATGAAAGAAGCCGTCACCATCATCGTTATCCGAAAAGGCCACGCCTACCTGGCCCCGCGCCTCAAGATCTCCGATAATTTTGGGAAACTCGGGTTCCCCGGGGGCAAACGTGAGCAGAATGACGTGGATCCAACCAAAGCGGCTGCCCGCGAACTTGCTGAAGAGATGGGCCTCACCGTCTCCGCCGGCGACTTGGAGTACGTAGGGGAATCGGAGTTTCGCACCCAGGATTTTGGTCACTACCGAACAAGGGCGTACGTGCTGCGCCTGCCCGACGGGCTGCAACCGAAAAACATGGAGCCCGAGAAACACGGGCCGTGGATACCGATTCCCATTCCGGAGATCCACGACATGCCTGACGACAAGCTCCTGCCGGGCACCAAGGAGTTCCTCAAAGCGGCGGTGGCATGAAAGCCCTCGATATGTTCACCGTTTCTGATGTAAGCCTGAGCTTGGGCCCAACCTCAATTCACCGGCGCCCAGGTTTTGTCAGCCGGGTGACGCCAGTCCTCCTGGCGCTGCCTTACCGCGGCTTCGCAGCCGGAACGCTTTTGGGCCATGTTCAAACCCGCACACAGGGGAAGCTTCCACAGGCGTCGGCCACTTTCTCCGAGAGCAGCGGCGCGGTCCTCGGACACGATTATCCGTGGCTTGTCCGCATGTTCAAAGAGGGGCCTTGCGGTGAAAGACAAGCTCGCCTCGACCGCATCCGGCCACAGAGACAATACAGAGTCACCCGGATGTTCGGATTCCTGGGACACGACCCGTATGTTTACGAAGAGGACGATGAGCTCACGGTGCGGCAGAGCGGAGACATAATCACCACTCTGGTCTCCAAAAAGGGGGGAAAAAGATACTCCGTTTCCTGGCCGCGCGCAGCGTTCGAGAGTTGTGTGGACACGTTCGCTCTTCGCGAGATCTCGTAAAACGCGGTTTTCAAACGTTCCGCGATTCGCCCAGTCATTCAGGCAGCAGATCCATGCGCACTGGACACCGGCCGCGAGAGGCAGTCGCAGCTTCGCTGAACTTGTAGGGATAGCAGCAACAATGAACACCAAAGCCTTCAATCTGGAGAAAATTCGTGAAGCGCTGAAAGGCGCCAAATCGGGGTGCCCCTGGCAGCGACTGGTCGACTTGGGTTACCGGGAGTGGCAGAAGCCCGAATGCCGCAAGTGGAATTACAGAGAAATGATCGAGCAAGCCGGGGAAATCTACGGGGAGGTCGTGAAACTCCTCATCCTGCTGGGGGCTTGCCACCATCAGGTTTGCAACGGCGGTTGGATCCAATACTTCGACAACGGATATGCCAGCCAAGCGGGGCGCTGCCGCGGCTCAGACGACATCGCACTCCACCAGGAGATGCTGGCGCTCTTCACCAAATATGGGATTCATCAGACCCGAACCGGGGCCGAGGTGTACCCTATCCTGCGCGAGTTTCGCATCGTCACTGGCGATCCCGACGAAGAGGAAGAGACTGGCGGCTGTGGCCGGGAGGTCATCAATCAGGACGAGTTGGATGCTCTCGGAGCTCGCTATTACCAGGTGAGTGATAAATGGGCCAAGGAACTCAAAGTCCTTGCCGCCAAGTGGCTGAAGACGGGAACCAATCCAATTGCCACAGTCATGCCGGCTCCTCCTGTCGCCACGCCGGCCTTGCGACCGCGCGTGAAGCTGGTCGGCCGCGACGGCAATGCCTTCACGATCATGGGTGTCGTCTCAGCGGCGCTCCGAAAGGCCGGCGCGCCGGAAAAGGCCATCCGCCAGTACCGGCAGGAATCCATGAGCGGCGACTACCACCACCTGCTGGCCACGGCGATGAAATACTGCGAGGTCGATTGACATGGGCACCTATGTTTATGGGCTCTCGGGGGATTTCAAAAACGCCTCGCTGAATGGCCAGAAGGTTCGCGTCTGCGCCTATCGCTTCCTCTACAAAGAATCCTTCGACGGCCCCAGCCAGCGCCTCCGCAAGAAGGCGCAGCGAGCCGAGGAACGACTCGAGCGACTTAATCCAGCCTACGCCGCGACCGTTCACGAACAGGAATGGGACGGGGTGATCGTTTATGAAGGGCCCAAGCTTGGAACCTGGGCGGACATTCGTCCCTTGCCGTCCAGGGGCGGGCCGATTGGCTTCCTGGTGAAAATCGGCAAACGATGGGAAATCAGGCCCAGGTGCATCTTGACCGAAGAAGAACAGTTCGGGGAAATTAGAATTCCACGGCAGGTCCAGCAGAGAATTGACGCCGGGAAACTTCAAGTGCGGGTGCTACGCCGGTTGGCCGGGCATTGGGTGGACGGCGCCAAGTATGAGAAGTGGAAGGTGGCCGTTTTGGCCCAGGAAGATCCCGATCAGGCCGCCCGGCGCATCGCAGAGGAGTAAAACACGCAGATCATTCCCAAACATAATCGTATGCGCTTTCTTCGGGTCACCACCCCCACACACCTCGACATCCGTGAGATCGTCACCTTGGGAATGACGACCAAGGCCAACACGGACAAGATTGGCCACAAGGGCAGCGGATTGAAGTTCACTTTGGCCTACCTGCACCGGCTGGGAGGCGGCCTCCAGGCCCGCAGCGTGGACTATCACCTCCGCAGCGAGATCTTCACCGCGCGAATCCGCGACGTTGACCATCAAATGATCAGGCTGAGGAGCGCGGAGGGGGATCAACTCTGGGAAGCCCACATCACTACCCAGGCCGGCGCCGACACCTGGACTGAGCCCTGGTTCATTCTGCGCGAGATGCTGCAGAACGCCATCGACGAGGGGGGGGGATTTGGCCTCGTCGAAGAAGATACCCTCCCTGAAACGGCAGGGACCATCCTGCAAATCCCCCTGACGCCAGAACTCGAGCAAGCGTGGGCCCAAAAGGACCGTTGGATGCAGCCCCGGTATCCTCATGTGGCCGGTCGCGGCCACCCGGACTCCAAGGGGCTTTACTACCACGGCTTCCTGATCTACAGCGCAGGCCAGAAATGGAAATACAGCTACGACGTGACGCCTTTCCTGAAGCGCAGCCAGCTTTCTGAGGATCGCCAGCTCCGCAACGGGGATCTTCAGGCCGTCTTTTACCAAATTGCGGCTGAAGCCGGGTTCAACGCGCTGGCTCCGGAAATTTACGAAGACGCTTTCGACCTGGACCAGAAAGAGGACGTTCACCTGCTCTACGAAGGCGTTTACCATCATATCTGCTCCGACCGCAAGGCCTGGGGCGGGCCGGACGGATTCGATCTGAAGCGGATGGAGGATGTTTTTCACAAGAAATTCGGGGGCAATGCCGCATTCCACACTCATACCTTGGCAGAGAACGATCCGACGGCTTATTACGCCCGGGCTGCCGGCTTCGTGCCGGCCAAAGTCCCCTACCGGACGGGCGGCATCCTGAGCAACTACTCGGACATCAAAGCCCTTGAGGCCTGCCTGCCCACCCTCCAGCAACGCCTCCGCAAGGTGAAGAACACGGATTTCACCAAACGCGAGAAGCTGAAGCTGGCGATGAGGCTGGTGCGCAAAATCCAGCCGGCGGGAATCAAAGTGGAGGTCGTGCAAAGGATTCGTCAGGAGGACAGAATCGAGTGTCTGGCGCTGGCGGATCCCGCCAACCAACGCATTCAGGTTCTCGAGGAGCTTCTGGAAAAAGACGTTCCCGAAATCGCTAAAGCCCTCATTGAGGAATACGCGCACATCCAAACCGGAAGCGGCGACATGTCGATGGAGCTCCAGAGAGGTCTGATCGAAGTCATTTACGACCTCCTCACACGGCGGCGCAAAGTGTCTGTGGAGAACCTGCAGACCACCTGAGATCCGCACGCGGGCATGTCCACAATCCACGCCCAACACATTGAGGCCGCCCAGCAGGAGTTTTTTGTCCGCGTCCTGAGAGCTCCGTGCTTCAACGTCTTTTTCAAGCCGGCCCGCTGGGAAACTTGGCGCGTGCTGGGAGAAACTGCCGAAGGAGCCCTCCGCATCGCCAAATACCATTTCTACCGCTCGGACCAGATCCAACTCGCGGAAGCCGGGGCCGTAACGGCGACCTAAAATAGAAAAGCTATGCAGTTCAAAAACCCTGAAGAGGGCCATTGGGTGAGCGACGACGCCATGCAGCTCCATTTCTTTGCGCGAAAGCCGCCGGAGGCGTTTCCCGACCAAACGGCTGGCCCTCCGACAGTCTTTAAGGCCGAACGTGTCGGACACGATGGCTGCTACGACGCTTACGGGCCAATCAATGTCCCCGTTCACAACCTCCAACTTCTGGCCGCGGTCAACTTCGGGGAGGCCAGGTTGTGCTGGCCTGGAAGCGAAACACGCTGGAGCGGCGATTCCTACCGCTACGGCATCTACCGGGTCTTGAAGGACGATGGAACGCCGGAGGGCCGGAACGTCCTGCTCGTCGAGGTCAACGGCGCAGGCATGTTCTTTTACCATTGGCGGCAGGCAGATTCACTGCGCCTTTGGGAAATCCTGGTGGCGACCCTGCCCGAACCACGGCTGTGGGACCTCATTCACGGCCTCGTCGGCTCGTGGCGAAAGGGTTGCAACTGCGAGCGCGACCGCTTGCACAAGCTCATTGTCGCAGGCCGGATCAAACGCCGAAAGGTTCGGGGAAAAGATGCTTGGGAGGTGGAAGTGTCCCGGGAAGCGGAGCTGATCGTGTGAGGTCCGATTGGTGCCTTGCCCTGGAGCGTTTGCGCAACCAGCCATGAACCTTGATAGACTTCAAAACGGACAACGGATCACGGTCCAAGACTCCGCCCTGCGACCGGGCGAATCGCCACGTTGGACCCGGCCGCGCGGCACGCGGGTTCACCTTTCCACACTTCGCGTTTATCCCAGGGTTGATCAGATCTGCATCGGCATTGCTGGTTCGGGGGTCTTCTCGGCTTCCGAATACCATGCTGACCTGCAGGCGCTGGTGTCGGATACGAAGCCGGCACGAGCCACGCGAATCCTCGGCGTCACCGGGTCCTGGCGCGAGGTCAGGAATCCGGACCAACCAGGCAGGCGAATGGCACGGCCGATCCAGACTACACCTCCAAAGGCGCTGCCATGAGCGCAGCGTCGCCAGCGGTGCAAATCACCGAAGCGCACCGTTGAAATACGAAACCATCACCCAGCCATTGCTGGTAAGGGTGCGGCAGTTCTGCCAGAACCAGTGGCCTTGCGGCAAATCCGACGAGCAGTGTGACATCACATCCGTCTTCCTGATTCGCCTGTTCGGCGGTGTGTTGCAGGGAGGGTTCAACTACGAGGGAGGCAAAGAAATCCCCGGCGGGGGCGGGTACCGGGACGCGCGAGGAGTGTGGCAGTTGCATTATTGGGCGGAACTCCGCGGGAGCGTAATTGACCTGACGTCCGACCAGTTCCCTGGCGGTGCTCCCATCGTTTTCGAGCCCGTCTCCGGGCGGTATCGGTCAACGTTCCCCGACGAGCACCTGAAGAATGCGACACAACAGCAAGGCGTAAAGCTCGCGGCGTGGTTGCGCAACTGGGCCGCCTACAGCAACCCGACCATGGCTCGCCAACACCGGTTCCTTCTGGTGCGGGACCATCACCCCGAGAAGCTGCTCCCTCCCAGACTGACTGTTCCTGAAATCGAAGCCATCTTGAAACACGCCCAACGGCTTTACCCCAATAGCTGGATCAGTTGGACTTGCGTGGAGGAAGACAAAAGGCTTCGCCCAATGAACCACACCAGCAACACCCGCAGCAGCGGCTGCGGATCCAGGTCGACCCACGACAACAATCATCCAAAAAGGAATATGAGTTCCATGTATCAAGCTGTCACCGCCCTCGGGCTGCGCTTCACCTTCGGCCAGCTCAACGCGGCCGCCAGGCAGCTATGGCCAATCCCAACCCGCAAGGTGAGGAAAGCCAGCCTCAAACCGACCATCACTGGCACGAAGAACAACTTTGAGGTGGTCCGTCTCAACGGCCTATTGATCTGCGACGGCCTCGCATTCGACCGGGAGTTGGCCGCCATCACTTACTCCCGATTCCCGAGGTTCCGCGACCAGGAGGCCGGGGTCTTTGAGATCGACCACGAGGACGGCGTCTCCACCGCTTATCTCTGCGATCCAGGCAGGGCCATCAGGATGCTCTTTGAATTCCCGGCCATCGTCATGGTGAGCGGCGAGGATGGGGAGGAGATCGTTGTCGCCACCACCGACAAGAAGCTCATTCTCGTTGATGAGACCGACGATCCCTACTCGAGCTACGACAAGCGGATCTCGTTGGCAGACGCCGTCGCGGCGGCTCCCGCGCTGAATGAACTGGCCGCCAACCTCCAGAAGCGGGGGCTGCCAAAAGTTCTGCCGTTGGTCATTTCCCTCCGCAAGTACGCGGGATAGCCCTGAAATGAGGTAGTGCGAAGAAATCACATCCGCCGCGTATTTCATCATGGAACCCCATCTGCGAAAGTCACCCGGAACACCAGTGCCGGCTGCACCCGCGGGGCTGCGTAAGGACCAATTCGCCCGGGCCATGGCAGAAGCAGTTCGCCAGGTAACGCAGGCCCTGCGCCTCTACTGCGATTGTTATCGGTACACCGGTTCGAGCATTGTGGGAGAGCGTTTGGCTGAAATGGGACTCCCCGATCACATCTGCGCCGCCGCAGAGATAGTGTGCGAGGTGGCGGATGAGCAAGGGATGGATCCCGTCCTTTGTCCCGCCGACGGGTCGGTCAGCCCCGAACACTTGGCTGCCGTTCTGGGCTGGCTCAAGGTTGCCGGCGAGAACCTGCCAGAAAAGTGGTTGGCCAGGTTTGCATGGCACGAGGATACAAAATGGTTCGTCCATCCCGAGCAGACAGCCGTCGTGGAGACATCTGGCCTCCCAGTCGAGAGCCCTAAACCCTGCTACTCTTTCAAACGACCTGAGAATGATCTGCCGATAGATCCGCCCGCCGGAGCTTTGTTGTTCGCCACCCGTGCGGACGGATGCCCGGCGGTGTGTCTCGTCGGAGATACAGCCTACGCCGATCCTGTGAATGTGCTTCCCGAGGCGCATCAACCGGAGGTTCCCCTTTGTGGCAGGGAATGGACCAAAATGACAATCGCGGGCGTCCCGGTCGAGGTCCGCTCCACAGGTGGCGACGGATTATTTATGGGCGTGGCGGTGGATACCGGACAGATGATGCGGTTCAACCTCGAAGAGGGGAGGCGGGCCTTCCATTTCTCGCTCGAAGAAGCAGCCATCACCTGCGCCTAGCTATCCGGGAAGGACCCTTCGCAGCGCCGATAAGTTTCAGGGCGGCACTTGGCGTCAATCCGAATCTCCAGGCAAGAAACTGCGACGGCCGGTCAGCAGTTCGACCGGGGTGATAGCTACCGGGCCGCCCGGGGCAGTCAGCCGTCTGATATATGAGTCGCTATCTTATCGTTGAGATAAACATCCCCCTCCAGCACCCGGCGGATGGCCAGCAGAAGATCGCGCGTGGCCTCCTGTTTGGTGATATAGCCGCGCGCGCCGGCCCGGATGACCCGTTCGGCGTACAACGATTCGTCGTGCATGGACACGACCAGCATCAGCAACCGCGGCCACCGCGAATGGACCTCTTTGATCAAGTCCAGCCCGTCCGAGTTCTTTAACGTAAGGTCGATAATCGCCAGGTCGGGGTGCGCCGTCTTGATGGCTTCGAGGGCTTGATGCCGGTCTTCAGCCTCGCCACAGATGGTCAGGTCGGATTCCCGGCTGATAATCTCACCGAGACGTTCGCGCACCAGAGGGGGTCCTCGACCAGCAGGAAGCGCGCGCGCTTCGGCGTGGGACGGACCGTTTTTGCAGCAGGGCTCACAACGGAAAAGTGTCAGAGGATTTCGCACGGCGCACAACAAGAAACAACGGTGCCCCCAAACTACGTTCAGAAAAAACGGAGAGGCATGACTTTCGACCAAATAGTTGCAGCCATCCAGAACCGCCGGTTTCTGCCGAGCAAGCCCATCCGGGAAATCCGCCCGATCGATCAGGAGCGCAACCCGCGAATCCTCGCCAGCCGGAAATACAACGGCAATTTTGCCACGGCCGTCGTGCAGCCGGCAGGCCAGGTGGAGTTCTATACTTCGTCGAATCTGCACCTTGCCAATCTTCACAACAGCCCATGGTTTGAGGACGGGGAATGGCGAAACGCTTTGAGCGAGGCCAAGCCCGGCACGATCTTTCTGGGGGAGTTGTTCATCCCGAGCGTTGGCATCGAAGATCTCGGGGCGTTTCAGACCTGGTATTCCTGGCACCGCAACGGAACGGGAGAATCTCCGCGCAAGGCCAAATTCCTCTCGTTCGACCTGCTCGCCCTGGCCGGGAAATCCTTCCACCAAAATCCGTACGAAGAGCGTCATCAGTTGATCCCTTCTGCGATGCGTGTGGCGGCTGCGCCTTACACCAGTCTGGACCAGGCGGAAGCTGCCCTTGGCGCTAGCGCACGGATTGGCTGTGAAGGATTTGTCTTCTGGGACGCCCAGGCTGCCTCTTTGTGCAAGATTGGTGGCCAAAACAAAGCCCGGGGCGCGGCGTGGAAGGTGAAGCCAATCCGAAAATCAACCTTCGTCCTTCAACGCTTCATAAACGCAAAACCTGCCAACCTCGTGATGGCGCTCGGAGCACACGGCCAGCCTGATTTCCCCTGCGGCAGCGGACTGACGCAAGAGGAGCGCCGGCAGTTGGTCGCGGACTTCCACACCGGGAAGGCCATCCTTGTAGAGGTGGCTCACTATGGTTACGACGAGAGCGGCCGACCAGAGATGCCGCGGGCTCTCGGCTGGAATAAGCTCTGATGGCAGGGACATTGCACCCGGGACCAGGTTTCCAGAAATGAAACGCTAAAGTCAACGCTTTCGAACCCACCGGATGAGCCTTTACGTCCAGATCACCAAACGGTGCAACATGACATGCTGTCATTGCGCGTTTAGTTGTGGCGCTCACGGGCCGGACATGTCCGCCGAGACCTTCCGGCGCGTGCTGGATCTTGCAGAACTGGAGGAAGCACCAATCACCGTTGGAGGCGGCGAACCGACGCTGCACCCCATGTTCATGGATTTCCTGTGGTGGACAATCCGCCGTCAGGCCCCGTTGACCTACGAAATGGGAATGCCAGCCGTGGGCCTCGTCACCAACGGCAGCCAGACGGAAATTGCGCTGGAATTAGCTGCTCTCGCACGCGTAGGCGTAATCTCCGCCAGCGTATCCCGGGATGAGTTCCACGATCCGATTGATCCCCGGGTTTACCAGGCCTTTGAACCTTCAAAGGAACCGGGAGACCACCGGCACATCAGCCGGCCTGGCTTGATTGTGCCAGCCGGTCGGGCAGGGAAATGGGGCAACCATCCCTTCAAGCGCTGTGTCTGCGACGGACCTTTCATTGTCCCTGACGGCGACATCTATTCCTGCGGATGCCGGGTGAACCCACTCGGGAGCGTAAGAGACGACCACATGCATCTGCCAATGGAGTGGCGGGATCTTCTCTGTCCCAACGAGGTTGCACTGACAGCGCGGAGGCCGGAAGAAAAGCTCGTGCCAGTCTGAAAACGTGAAGGCAGGGCGCCCCGGCTATCGGGGCCGCAGCAACTGGTTTGATATTCCGCCAGGTTGGGGAGGGGTGGTTGGGGGCGGCTTTGCCCAGAACTTCCAAAGCATGAACGCTATGCACGCAATCCTCGCAAATTGGCAGACTGCTTGGGCGCTGATCGCCGGACATCGAAGGTTCTTGGTGCGCGGAAGGGCTTCGCAAGCTCAGAGCCGTTACGCATGCACTTGGGGTAAAAACCAACAGGACGCGATGAGGCGCTTCGCAAGGCAGTACCCGGATTGCGAAGACCTCGAAGTGCTCGGCAGACTGTAAACCTAAGGAGACTCCATGGCCCGAACCCAACTCTTTGTCGGACTAAGAGCAGGAACCCAACGGCAGGTCTTCCGCGCCGCACGCCCGCCGAAGGAGAGCGAACTGAGGAACCGGTTTGATGCGGTGATAGGCCCCTTTGTCACCCGGCGCGGGGCCTTTTTTTGCGCTCAGCACGGAGAAGGCAACCCGCACGTCCAACACGTAAGTGACGCCGAGCGTATCTCCTTGCGGCTTCGGTTCAAACCTCCCGAGGGACGAGGACAATGACTGTTCTGGGAGAGGCCGAAAGACGCCAAAGAGACCCCCGGAAGCCCTAGAATGGATCATGAAGAAGATACTGTTGATCGAAGACACGACGATCTTGAGGGAGTTGTTCAAGATGCTCTTGTCCAAGGAGTTCCGTGTGGTGGCTGCAGCCACCGGCCAGGAAGCCATTGAGGCGCTTCGTGGGCAGACGTTCGATTTGGTTTTGAGCGACTTCCATCTCCCCGACATGACCGGCGCCGACGTGTATTACTTGCAGGGAGCCGGCCGCCCGGCCTACGTCGCCTTGTCAGCATCCGATTCTGAACCGGAGTTCCAGGATTGGGTCCAACGCGAAGGCATCCCGTATTTGACGAAGCCCTGTCCGTCCGCGCGGCTGATGAACTGTGTGCGCGAGCATCTCTCCAACTTCAGAGCTTGTGCTGAAGCAGTTCCCGCATGAGCTCGCTTGCAGGGTCCTGGGAGGCTGCCGGTGAACAACTGCCCGGAGCATGAACATACGCAAAGTCATCTCGGGAGGGCAGACCGGCGCCGATCGGGCCGGGCTTGATTTTGGTCTCGCCAACCGCATTCCGATTGGTGGTTGGTGCCCCCAAGGTCGCCGCGCCGAAGACGGTGTTGTGCCCACGCGCTATCTACTGCAGGAACACCCGCATTACTCGTATCAGCCGCGAACCATTCAGAATCTACAGGAAGCCGACTTCACAGTGATTTTTGCCCGAGCGCCGCTGAGCCCGGGAAGTCGTTTCACACTGAATCAATGTCAAAGGCTGGGAAAGCGGCACGTCTGGCTCCACAACTTCCCTGATGTCGAGGCTGACGCAAACCTCCTGCGAGTCGCGCTGCAGACGTTCGATGGAGTTCTGAATGTCGCCGGCAGCCGCGAAAGCAAGTGCCCCGGGATTCATCAGCATGTACTGCGGGTTCTGCAGATCACCATCACTTAACTCGCAGGCCCAGATGACGCTAAAGAGCCTGGTGTTCCGATCAGTTGGCGCATCAGGACAGAGTGGTCGTCGGAGATCTCACCGCGGACAATAAACTCGGGAGCTCGAAAGAAGCCTCGCGCCAGGGGGTTGGTCTCGCCTGCACCCCCACATGGCTCTCGATGGCCCAGAAGCATACAATCTGGACCTAATATGAATACACTTAACTCCGCGATCGAGTGGTTCCTTGGCCACTGTGCTGATCACCGAAAACTCAGTAATCACACACTCAAGGCTTATCGTCATGATCTGAAACATTTCCGTGACTTTGTTTCACCACCGCCAGCCGAAGCGACGATTTCTTCGGTCGAGCGGAACGTGGTGCAAAAATGGATGGGGAGCATGAATGGAGCCAAACCGCGCACTGTCCGCCGCCGCTTGGCAGCCGTAAAATCGATGTTTGCGAGCCTTGAACGACACGGCAAACTGGAGAATAGCCCTTTGAGTGGATTCCGATGCGAGGTTAAGATCGGGAAGACCTTGCCCCGAACAGTCGCACGTTCCACAATAAAATCACTCCTCCGTTCGCCCCGCGCACAAATGACATCGAATCCGGCTGCTTCCAGCCGCAGAATCCAGGAAATTGCCCTGCTCGAAATGCTCTTCTCGACGGGCATGCGCGTGAGCGAAGTCGTTTCCACGGACATCGGCCATGTGGACATGGATCGCCAGGTGATTTCGGTTCACGGCAAGGGCAATCGGGAGCGTGAAATACCAATCGCCTGCGATGCTTTCCGGGAGGCGTTGTTACAACACATGAGCGAACGTCGCAGGGGCGTAGCCGCACAAGGCGCACGAGATGTGCCCCTTTTTGTGAACCGCCGGGGATCCCGCATGTCCGACCAGTCCATCCGGGCAGTTCTGCGCCGGCATGCCGCCCGCGCTGGCTTGCGCCGGATTACGCCGCACATGCTGCGTCACACCGTGGCCACGTTGCTCCTGGAAGACGGCGTGGACTTGAGGCACATCCAACGTCTTCTCGGCCACAGCTCCATTACCACCACGACGATCTATGTCCAAGTGAGCGAGCGTAGCCAACGCCAAGTACTGGTCCGGCGACATCCTCGCAATAAGATGAAAATCTGAACGCTACGACCCCGCCTGCGCGGGGGCGCCGCGGTCTTCAGCCTTGAAAACGGCCGCCAAGCACCCTGCATGGCGATCCCGCCGAGAAACCACCCAAAAGCGTTTGCCCCGGGCTGACCGTTCTGCAATCATCGCGGATAACTAAAGATTATCCGGCGAATTCTCATGAGCACAAACCTCTTCGATCCAGCGGCCCTGCTGTGGAAGCCATTGTTTGAGGCCGCGGCCCAAACATTTGTCGGTGCAATTGGGGCATATAGCTTTGGGAAAGTTCTTTCACGAGTTTACCAGTCGAATCGTTATGAAGGAGGGATGGATATTTGGGCAAGGGGAATTCACACGAAAAAATTGAACGAAGGCGATAGCGTGATAGTTGATGGCCTCCTCTCTCCGTATGCGCAGCTTTTCCCCGGAGATCCTGGGGACAATGCCCGGCGATGGAACTCCCTTCATTCATTTCCAGGCAAGATAAGTAGCACAGAATACCAAGCCCTTGAATTCTTTGCTGGCTCGGACGCAGCGCTGAGGATTGGCGGAATCAACGGCGAGACGATCGTTGGCGTTTACAATCGATACGGATTCGTTGGGGAGGGCATGGTCGGCGTTGTCCCAACAAAACTTCTACTCAAGGCCGTCCCTGATGCTTTTGAGCCCAATTTTGTGGGTGTCCACGCAAGAATCGGAGGTCATCTTGCGAGATGCCCGAGCCAGCATGCATTCGTTGCGCAGTCTATTGCCGCGTCCGCAAAGATGGAGCTAGATGTTAAGAGATACAGACAGTTGCCGTACCTGCAGATCAATTCCATCAAGCCGTGTTCGTCTCCCCGACAGACGACAAGTTCGCTGCTTGGATCCGCTTGGGTCGCGACGCATTTGCCCTCACAGCAGTACGTGACTGAATACGGCTATTTCAATGACCCCAAAGAGCGGCAAGAATGCATAGCGCGGCTCTACCAATCAAAAGCATGGAGCAAAGCATCTGTGTATTTTGACGACATTGCGTGCCCGAGCAAGAACCTCAGTTTCAAGCAGCTCTTCTTTTAATCGTCAGCGCCTGCCTCAGATAACGAGGCAAGTAAAGGTAGTACCGAAGAAATCGAGGATCGTAATACACGCACGGGGAAGACTTGGGGTTGCGCGCCCAGCGTGACTGTTCCGTGTTCACGAGACGACTGGGAGTTTGTGTTACGGCAGAACCCCTCTTTCCCCAAATGGTGAGAACATGAAGGACGCCGTGATACTCGGGCAAGAGCACCAGAGAAAGAGCAACGCGGGATCGCTGGCCAAAACGCTGAAGCGTGCGAAGAATTCTCTCCCGCTCGAACAGATGCCTTTGAACCACATCTGCACAGGCTCCGCTTGGCTTGAGCGCGGCGGCCATCACCGAGAACAGGTTTGGTCCCGCACCTCCCTGTACCCCACGGAATTTCACGTCAAGCAGGTCTGCCCCATCGTTAATCACTAAGTCGAATTGATTTCGCAGGCGCGCCAAAACGCCATAGGCATCTTCCTGGACAAGAGTAAATCTGTGGTCTTTAAGGCATGCTCTTGCGTGAGGATAATACTGAGCGACCGTCTCCGTGACTAGGGGGTTACGATCGACAACAACCACGCGCCTGACTGATTTATATTTCAACGCTTCGGACGCTGCGTAAAGAGTCCCTCCCCCCAAGATTAAGACATCGTTCACCTGTTCCACGAATGATGCCGGAAGATGCACCAAAGGTTCGTGATAAAGGGGCGCCCATGCCTCGACGTGTTGAATCTCCCCGTTCAGAACAAAAACTCTGCCAAGCTCCCGGTGTCGGAAAAGGCCGATTCCGCCAAAGGAACTGCGACGGCGCATCACGGGTGTGAGTCGTGCCAATGAAACGCCAATTCCTTTGAAAAAGTGGACGATCTTCCGTTGTCCTCGGCCCATGCGCATCGCCGGATAATCTTTAGTTATCCGCGATTTCGATGGGCCATGCTTCAGCGCCGCTTTTGTCCGCAAGCGTTGTCCGAAGAGAGAGCGGCAGAATTCTTTGGAGCGGTCTGCCAATTGATATGGGGCAGCCAGGTGTCGGGTCAACTGCCACTCCGGTTCCTCCCCGATGAACACCAGTCTCCCGCCCGCCCGGATGGGTCAGCTAACTTCGATGGGGCTTCGATGTGACCTTGGTTACCGATTCGATCTCGGTCTTCGGTCAATCAAAAGCCACGCCCCGGCATTTGTCGTTGCTTCTGTCGTTGCTTCCTGCGCCGCAGGGCTGTAATTGTTTTTCCGGAAACATGCGCCAAATAATGATTTTTGTAGTCCGGTAAGAGTTTTTGTTTTTGACAATCCGAACATGACCACTTCGCCTGTATCACGTCGCCCGGCAGGATACACCCTACTGCAGCCACGCCATGGGCTGAACTGCCTACCCCATCACGTTGAGTCTGTCGTCGTCAGCCAGGGCACGCGTCGAACGCATTCCACGCCTCACAAGACGGAGGAGATTTATCCGAAGAGTTACTGGCCTGGCGAGAGCGATTTAGGTGATCCCTCCGGCCGCAACGGTGTCAAAACCATGCAAGAGCCATAGGCCAGCTTGGCCGCCGATGCTGCCCGCACAACGCAACCGGGAAAAACGAATGGGCCAACCGTTACTCGCCTGAAGAACTCCGCGAAAGAGGTCACAATTGGGATGAACAGATCGGCAATCCTGGTGCTCCCCGCCGGTATGGACTATCGCCGTGATGGCAGTGCCTGATCGAATCAGCGAATGCCGCTTTTTTAGCGGCTCCTTCCTGATCAACAACGACTGCCAAGACTAATTTCGGCTCGGTGAAGCTTTGGGCGCGACAATGTGGAGGCTCAGCCCGGCATCGGCTACACGTGACAAGCTCTCAATCACTTCCTCGTAGGTATCTCCAAGCGCCCAAGGATATGCGACCACCATCTCAGTAAGTCCCTTGGCCTTGAGCTCGGCGCACATTCGAATGAGGTCGGCAAATTTCTCTTCGTATCCGGCCGGCGTGTTGTGGTTCATGGGTCACCTCTTTCGTTTCGACTGCGCAGGATGTTCCGTCTGGCGCGACGGGCGATCCGGAACTGGCCAGCCTGCGTCCGTCCGGACACGTTTACCGAGAACGTTTAGGCGCGGTCCCAGGTTGCGAATGCCATCTCCTGCGGCGCGCGCCCAGGGCCTGCCGGCCGCATTATCAGCCGGCATATCCACTTCAGCCCGATCTTCTTCAGAACGCATGGGCGCGAGCATAATCTCGCGCTCCAAGAGCGCAAGAATTCAGTGTGCTTGAGGCATTTGGCATATGCACCCTTGCCAGGCTGCAACGGTTGCCAGAGGGGCGGGCCTCCGCATCTCCGCAGAACCGCAGCAGCAGAAGGGCTGCGCCCAGAACAGAAGGAAAGCATACACGCATGAACCGAAACCGAAAGCGAAACAGCCGTGAGTTGATGACGGCGGCGGCGGCATCAGTCAGCCAATGACTGATAGCCCAGTTCCCGCGCAAGTCGAGAGGCCCCCGTCACCAGCTCATGAAGCTGAACATCCGCCTGGGCCTGGTGCAAGGAACCATCTCGCAGAACTCGGTGTCTTGAAACCACCGTCCTCCGCTTCACGGGATGCTTCAAGAGGGTTGAGACCCTTACCGGGCCCTGACCATTCGCCAAAGCGATCCGATTCCATGAGCGCCATCCATTGCAGCAAGTGCCGATAGGAGTTGCCGGGAGAATTGCTCCCTCTCATCGCCCAGGGCCAGCTCCACCCGCATGCCGCTCAAAAACCCGACGGGACACGACCATCCGGTTTTGTCCTTTGTGCGAAGAGAGCTTCAGGCGGTGGAACTCCGACGGACTTGGCCGGTTCCTGGCGAATCGGCCGCCCGCCGCAGCCGATCGCTCGTTCATCGAAGGAATCTCGATCCTCGGCGCGGGGCACCCGGGGGCCTGAAGCAGCTGACGCTTAAGCCAGAAAACAAACAGCGCATGAAAAGCACTCTGGTTGCAGTCGCTCTCGTCCTCGCCATTCTCTACGGTCTGAAGGCCTTCACGCGGGCAGTCGCCAGGCCCATCGAACGCGTCCCGGTGACATGCGCCAAAGCTCAAGACTCGAATGACTTGATGCCCTGCGCCATGAAACTGCTCAATGGGGGTTCCCTCGAGGAGGTCGCGGCCGAGTTGATGAAGCCGGCCGATACCATGCCCGCCGCCCCAGCCGACAAGACGGCTCCACCAACCCGCCCACTGCAACCCGAGCCGGGTTTTCTGCAGAAAGCCTGGGCCCAGGTGAAAGCCTTGCGCTCCGCGAACGCTCTGCATCTGCGAGGCGTCATCACCGGGCCAAAGCCCCTGATCATCGTCAACCACGTTACACTTGCCCCCGGTGAAGAGGCCCGCATCCCGCTGGTGGGACATAACGTGACCGTCCGTTGCCTGCACGTCACTGCGCAGTCGGCAAGGATTTCAGTCAACGGGAAACCCGACACCCTTTATCTGACTCCCGAACACGGAGCACCCGTGATCGGCTTTCGCTCCCTTGGCAGTGGGCTCGCCGCTGACGAGTGCCGAAACGCGAGACCGCCCGCCGAGAAATCTCTCGTTGCCGCTGGCGGCATTACTACCGGGAACAGCGGATGGAGGCCTGGCGGGCAAGAGGCTGCGCCAAGGAAATAAGACCGGCATGAACGTGAATGATTCAGACCTCCTGCTGGCCGGCCTCGGCCTGTTCATCGGGTTCATCACCACTTCGCCCATGGAATTGCGCCACCGCCGACTGTTTCACATGGCGCTCGTCCCGGTGCTGCTGGTCGGGATGCGCCAGTTGATCCCGGACGGCCGGGATGTGGCAGCCAACCTCGCCGGTTTCACTGGATTCCTTGTTCCCATGCTGCTCCTGGCGCTTCTGCTGGCCCCGGGCGTGGGCTGGATCGTCAGCGGGGCGCTGCTGCGCGTTCTTGAGAACCCGGATAATGGGCCGGCGCCCGCCCTGGAGCTGCACCAGGTTCGCCGGCGCATCAGCAGCGGGCTGAACGAAGAAGCCTACGCGCTTCTCACCCGCAACCTCCACAGCACCAAGCCGACTTACGAGGCCCTGTATCTGAAAGCCGCGTTGGAGCAGGAGATGGGAATGATCGCCCGCGCTCGACGCACGGTGCGCCAGATGGGTAAGTTTGCCATCCACGACACGCAGAAGCAGTTCGCCGCTGAGGTCTTGCGCAGCCTGTAAGAACAGAAGCTTCATCGAGGCATTTCTCAAGGCCGTCTCCCGCTGGGGTCCTCAAGCGGAAATCACCCGCCAATGAACCTGGCCGGCGGGGCTTCGCCCAAAAGCAAGAGTCAGCATGACCGCAAAACTTTCTCCGATGCGAAGAATCGCCTGTGACGCCCTGAATCTCTTCAACCCCGCCGCGTGCAGGGAGTCGACCTACGAGCGGGACATTCAGGACCTCACCGAGTTGCTGGAAGCCTTGACCCGGAGCAACCCCGATTGGGCGGCCCAGCTTGACCCGACGGCCCTGGTGCGCGTCTTGGAGCAAGCCCACCACGGCAAGACCTTGGAGCAGGCCCTCGAAGAAATCTGTGTCTGTGCCTGAAGGGAGGCAGGCCTTCAATGGACTAACCGTTTTGCCCCAACCTCTTGCGCGAGAAGTGCCAACTTCTTCGCCAGGCCGCTGAAGATCACGGCGTGCAGGGGATAAAGGAGATACCAATACAGCAGCCCCGTGAGTCCGCGGGGCGCGAAGAAGGCGGTCTGGGACAGTTGCGACTTGCCACCGTCAATCGGCTCGACTTTGAATTCCAGCCAGGCGCGACCGGGCACTTTCATCTCGGCGCGCAGGCGCAGCAGGCGATTCGGCTCGACGGCCTCCACCCGCCAGAAGTCCACCGCATCGCCTGCCCGCACTTCCTGCGGGTCGCGTCGGCCGCGGCGGAGCCCCACGCCGCCGAGCAGGCGGTCGAGGAGACCGCGGAGGCGCCAGGCCCAGTCCAGATAGAGCCAGCCGGTGGTCCCGCCCAGGCGCGTGAAAGCGGCAAAGACGGCGGGCGCCGGCGCCGCCACGGTCAGTTGGCGGCGTTCGAGGATGATCCCTTCGTGCGTGGCCAGGGCTATGGGGGCGAGGTCGCCCTGACTGCTGGCCAGAGCGTCACTCCAGGCGGTTTCCACATGGCCGGTCTCAAGGTTGGCCAGGGCCAGGCGCACGGCGGCGGCATAGTCCAGCGGCTTGATCTGCGGAAAGAGCCGCCGGGCGGTGTCGTCCCGCAGGACCACGTCGTTGCGCAAGCCCTGAATGAGGGGACGCGCAATGGCGGCCGGGACCGGCGTGACCAGATGCACCCAGTAGGAAGAGAGCCAGGGCGTGAGCACCGGCACCGGCACCAGCCAGCGCTTCAGGCCGCGGGCCTTCGCGTAGCCGCGCAGCAGCTCGCCGTAGGTCAGCACGTCCGCGCCGCCGATCTCGATGATGCGCCCGGCGCTCTCGGGCATGTCCAGCGCGGCGACCAGGTAGTCGAGCACGTTGCGAATGGCGATGGGTTGAACGCGCGTGTAGAGCCAGCGCGGGCAGATCATCACCGGCAGGCGCTCGGTCAGGTAGCGGATGATTTCGAACGACAGGCTGCCGGAGCCCACGATCACCGGCGCGCGAAACTCCGTTACCGGCACGCCGGTTTCGCGCAGCACGGCGCCGGTTTCCTGGCGCGAACGCAAATGTTCGGAGAGGGCGGTGTCGGGGTCGCCCAAGCCGCCCAGATAGATGATGCGCTGGACGCCAGCCGCTTTAGCCGCCGCCGCAAAATTCCGCGCGGCCAGCACATCCCGCTGCTCGAAGTCGCGCCCGTCCGCCATAGATCGGAAGAGCGTCGTGTAGGGAAAGAGTGTAGATCTCGGTG
>OCZT010001348.1_pt1 | contig 25316 bp, 21 predicted proteins | sample 1539031 | NCBI WGS metagenome assembly OCZT01 (sample SAMEA3539308, study PRJEB22396) | soil metagenome | biome: tundra; feature: field; material: soil | place: USA | collected 2010-05 | depth 0.15 m | reverse complement strand
TCAATACCTAGCCTACGCACTCCCCTATCAACGCTTCGCTTGCAGCCTCACGACCACACGCGCATGACTCGGGGCCGGTGTAGCTCGCTACGCCTTCACCGTGACGGACTCGCACCGTCTACCTTCCGCCGGTCTCCCGGCGCACCCGTCCACACATCAAAAAAATCCGTCCGGCCAATGCAGAGTGCCGGAATTTTTCTTAAGCGTTTCAGCGACTGCTAAGGTTTTCGGTGCACACAGGCGTTCGTTGTACTCAGCACACCTACCTCAGGCTGTGATCGTTCGCTGGACGTCGTTTCTGGGTTCCGCCCACGCCAAATCGCCTTGCCGCAACATGAAGTTTACGTGCGCCAGAACCTCACTGAAGGCGAAGCTCATCTGATGGGGATCGAGAGGTTGATGGAAAACGACCGGTACGATTTCTGCGGCCGATCGTGCTGTATTGCGGCACGCCTCAGCAATCGCTGCGCAGCGCCGTTTGTGGTGCTCGATAAGTTCGTTGATTCGTGTATGCAGCCCATAAAAAGGAAGTTGATGACCGGGCAATACCAGTGCGTCCGCGGCGAGAGTGGTTCTTAGAGCCGTTAGTGACCGCAGATAGAGGTGGAGCGGATCACCTTCCGGTTCGACTGCCCAGACACTGACATTGGGCGATATCTTCGCGAGCACCTGATCGGCCGCCAGGAACAATCTCTCCTCAGCACAATAGAGCATAACTTGTTCAGGTGCGTGGCCATCGCCGGTGTGCACCGAGAATATCCGGCCCCCGAGATTGAGTGTGTCCCCCGCAACGAGTCGCCTGAAGGTGAGAGGCAGGCCAGTAACCATCTTCAGATACTCATGGCCGCGCGTGCTTACGATTCCTGTCGTTTCCGCATCTAGCCCGTGACGCAGGTAGAACTCGCGATATGGCTTGGCGTCGAGTGCGCCGGGGCTGAGCGAAATATTGAGGCATCCAAGATAGGACGTCTGACTTGTCAGCAGAGGAAGATTGAATCGCTGTGAAAGCCAGCCGGCAAGGCCGATATGGTCGGGATGGAAATGCGTCACGATCAGGCGTGTCTGCCGTCTACCACCCAAGGGTCCCGCAAGAAGAGCCTCCCAGGCAGCGCGCGTTGCGTCGTTGCCGATCCCAGTATCGAGTACGGCCCAACCATCACCATCGTCAATCAGATAGACGTTCACATGATTGAGTCGGAAGGGGAGCGGAAAGCGTGCCCAAAGGATACCTGGGGCAACCTCGATGACCTTGCCCGGCTCGGGTACCACTGGAAACGGGAAAACGAGACCGGCTTCTATTCTATTCATTTTTTCTCATTATGGCCGTGATTGAGGCAACGCGCGAGCATACGAGGACTATTGTCTCCAAGGTTTTGGTCTGTCGGTTGCTCGATGCTCTTGTCCGAGGGGTCACGTACCATCCGATGACGCAAGGCAAGATCGATCGCTGGCATCAGAAGCTCAAGATTTGCATCCTGCTGGGTCCCGTCCATTCTACGCCAGCGCGTTTATGTGAGCGTGCCGTTCAACGGGACATGGGCATTCGCGTTAACCTTTGTGTGGGATCACCGGAATAAGAAGGTGGGAGTCGTACTTACTTCCGGTGTGGATCACATGGGTTCCCGCGTTAATTGTCTTGGGATGTCTGGCCAGCACGATCCAGCGGGCATATTTGTAGATGTCGCTGCCTTGCACGACCACGCGCAGCTTCTCGCCCGCGTTAAAACGGGTTCCAGAGGGCCAAATCTCGATTTCGACCGGCACCGGAACGCCTGGGTTCAACTTCAGCTGTTGTTGATGCAATAGCCACGGCTGCTCCGGCGTTGAGCGCTCCTGGTCGAGCTCCCGGTGCGAGGCGCGCAACCAGCCGAGCGCAACCGGTCCATCTTCCAACGCGCTAAAGGCTGCGAATGGTACATATTTGCCATGTCGATCCAATTTCTGAATCGCAATGAAGAGATCCATGTCTTCGGCGCCGACCGCCTCAACCCAGAGCCGAAGCTTCATGTGCCCGGTCAGCTCGGTCGTTTTGCGGAATACATAGTCGAATTGCGCCCGTTCCTCGCGGTACGCTACCGGACTGCGCGACTCATCCCCCGGTGCGTCATAGCGCGCTTGCGACCGAGCTTTGATCGGGGCCGTTTTCAACGTACCGTTGCGGGCATCCAAGAACAGCTTCTTGTATTTTGTGCGGGCGAGCGGCCATTCTTTCTCGTTTCTCGACTTGCCGATGTAGTACTGCTCCCGAACCTCGATTCGAACTTTAGGCCACTGCGGCACGTCATTATTGATTCCTTTGAGAAACCGGTCGAAGAAAGCCCTCTGCTTCTCCACGCTATCTGGTTGGTGATAGTTCTCCCATTTCTTTCGCCCATGAACGACGAGCCATTTGTCCTTCGAAGCGATTCGATTAAATCCCTGCAGTGTCCCGCGCAGGTGCAGACCTTGATCCGCCCAGCTCGCCACGACAAATGCGGGCACATTGATCCGCGAAAAGTCGGCAACTTTGGTGGCCCAATAATCGTCGAACAGAGGATGCTCCTTCATCATCGCGGGTATATCTTCCACCCGGTTCACCGAGTATGAGATGGATTTTTGCCAGATCGGCGTGAAGAACGTCTCGGGAATACCGCCATGAAAGGCGAATTCTCGGTACATGTCGCTCAAGCCTTCCCACGGATTGATGGCCGCGAGGTGCGGTGGTTGTGTCGCGGCGATGAGCCACTGGATGATCGCCAGGTAGGAGACACCAGATAGCCCGACCTTGCCATTGCACCACTCCTGCACGCCTGCCCATTCGATCAGATCGTGGCCGTCTCTAGCTTCCTCATGCCCCCAATACGTGGCGTCTCCTTCCGACTGCCAGGCACCCCGTGGATCCACATTGATGATCGCGTAGCCGCGCGGTACCCAATAGAGCGGATCGGGAGCCTCGAAATTGGTATATTTCGAATACCACTCGCGTTTGACACCGCCTTCCTTGAAGAAATACTCGTACTGGAAGGGCCGGTGTTTGCCGTAGGAGCTCCAAGCGATGAGCGCAGGAACCTTTTCGTTCCCTTCGGGGCGCGTCACGTCGATATATATTTTCACACCGTCGCGCATAGGCACGGCGACATCGCGCTCGATAATCATCCCGTGCTCTTTCGAAATTTTATAGCCGAGGCCCGGGTATTGATGCTCGGTTGGCGGTACTCCCTTGCGGAAGATCCTTTCAAAAGACTCTTTGGTCATCAGCTTTCCCATCCTCCTATCGGTTAGCGCAGAGCGGTTCTGTCGATCTTGCCCAGAACATTGCGCGGCAACGCACCGACAAACTCGATGATCTTCGGTCTCCGGTAACGCGGCAGTTCGTGGCTCTCCAGGCAGTACCGATCCACGTCCTCGACGGTGAGTTCGGGGCTGCGACGAACGATCAGCGCCTTGACCACCTGACCCCATTTCTCGTCCGGCACGCCGAAAACGGCGGCATCGGCGATTGACGGATGTTTGACAAGGAAAAACTCGACCTCTTGCGGGTAGATATTTTCTCCCCCGCTGATGATGAGATTGTCGATGCGATCGACGGGGAAAATGTACCCCTCGCTGTCGATTCTCACTATGTCGCGGGCGTATTGCCAGCCGCCGCGGCCCCGCAGCTTCTCGAGCGGCGTGCAGTAATATTCCGAAACGCTTTGCGCGCCGCGGTTGATGAGCTGGCCCTCGCCGGGACCGGAAATCAGCTGGTCTGGTTCTGTGTCTACACCTTCGCTAGTCTTGATGACGCGCACTTCCTGGAAGTAGCTGGGTTTTCCTATGCTTTCCCACTTCGACTCCGGCTCCAGGCCGGTGTGACAGTTAGTAATAGCGGTGCAACTTTCCGTGGTTCCATACGTGTTGAGCACCTCGCAACCCAGCGCGTGGCGGACACGATGGAGCAGCGTCTTGGGGAGTGGGGAGCCGCCGCTGCGCATAAGGCGCAGCGAAGATATATCGAGGTCGCTTAGTTGCCGTTTTGCTTCAGCCAACTGATACATTTGTGTCGGTACCGCAAACGACTCGGTGACCTTGTGTTTCGCGATCAACCTCAAGGCTTTGTTCGCTTCGTACTCGCCAATCATGACTTGTGCGGCGCCAACAAACACATAGGCCACGAAGAAATTTGTTGCGGCGCCGATAACGACGGGCGCCAAGCTCATCCCGACATGACCCCGATCTAATCCCATTTCCAAGCAATATTGGATAGCGGTAATGATCTGCGTCTCGTTCGTGAATGCCGCGCCTTTCGGCCTGCCGGTCGTTCCCGAGGTATGAATAACGTTGCAAAGGTCACTTTCCTTGATGTCTACCGCTGGCGGCTCCGTCATCGGATAGCCTGCACAATCATCGAAGCGCACCGCGCCTTTCGGGATTGGATCTCCCACGCCGATGAATCGACAGAAATCAGCGCCCTTCATGATCTCGGCGACCTTGTCGGAAAACTCGGAATTGAAGATCAGTGCCTTTAATTTCTCCTGCTGGATTGTGTAGCCGAGGGGACCCGCGGACAGCCGGTAGTTCAAGCCCGAGGACACTACCCCCAGCTTTTGACAGGCCAGAAAACCGATGGCGAACTCGGCGCAGTTATGAAGAAGCAACCCAACCGCATCGCCTTTTCTCACTCCCAGGCCGATCAAGAAATTGGCAAACTGGTTCACACATGCGTTGAGGTCGCCGTAAGTGTAGGTGCGCTCACTACCAATGATCGCGTTCCTGTCGGGCCATCTGGAGACGTTGCCAATGAAGTTATCGCGTAGCGTCCCAAGCATGTGCACTACCTCCGGGCTGTCCGCCGTCAGAACGGCCTGCTGCAGGTTTTGTAGGCGCGAAGTGTTGATATTCGGCGTGCAAATTTAATACGACGAGGACTGTCAACGCCAGAGCAAAAACCGAAAATCGCATAGCGAATCTTGCGCGTTGACAGTGAGGTTCGGTGTCATCCTCTAACGTCCTTTGTCTGCCCTTACCCGAAGTCAAGGCGTCTTAAAAAAGCGCCTCTAAACCAATAATTGAAAAAAAACATGTGACGATGGGCGTCGTAAAGTCTGACAAGCGACAAGCTGGCTCTCCGCTTGGCGAGTAGCAGATAGCGGGCTTGGGGAAGTGACATGGCCGCTACTGTCGACGTGTCCGGCTGGATTGAACAGCAAAAGGTAAGTCGTACACAGATCCTGGTGATGGTCCTGATGACCCTCGCCGCCGCAGTCGAGGGCATTGACGCCCAGATGATCGGTTATGTTGCCCCGGCCGTAATCCGACAGTTCAAAGTGCCACCGTATGAATTCACATCGGTATTTGCGATTGGCCTGACTGGTCTATTGGTCGGATGCCTCGCCATTGCTCCGCTTGGCGACTGGGTCGGACGCAAGCGGGTTCTACTCGGCAGCTTTATTTTCTTTGGCGTGATGTCTCTTCTGACCGCTTGGGCAGACTCACTACAATCTCTGATTGTCCTGCGTTTCCTTACCGGACTCGGGCTCGGGGGTTCGATGCCCAACGCGATTGCGTTGACTTCGGAATACTTCCCTTCGCGCAATCGCACCTTTACCACGATGGCTATGTGGTCCGGCTTTACGGTCGGCGCGATGTCGGGCGGGTTCTTGGCGGCCGGCTTGATCTCGGAATTCGGATGGCCCTCCGTGTTCGTGGCCGGTGGTATCCTTCCGCTCATATTGGCTGTGGTCGTGGCCGCAAAGCTTCCCGAATCCCTTCGCCATCTCGTACTGAAGAAGTATGCGCCAGCAAAAATCACGGCTGTGCTTCTTCGCATTAATCCGTCGACGGTTTTTGCAGAAGGAACGACTTTTGTTATACATGAGGAGCAGGCAGCCGGGATTACTGTAAAGCATCTCTTTCGCGAAGGCCGCGCCCTCGGCACAATCCTGATTTGGATAATCTTTTTCTGTAGCCTTCTAGATATTTTCTTTCTCTCCAGCTGGTTGCCTACCGTCTTGCACGACGCCGGCCTTTCGATTTCCGCATCGGTTGTCGAAACTGCGCTCTTTCAGGGCGGTGGTGTCGTCTCTGGCGTGACCTTAGGGCTTGTCATCGATCGCATCGGATTTTGGAAGGTCCTGATACCGGTCTACATCGGCGCTGGGCTTGCGATCGGTTCGATTGGCTTCGCCGGGACGTCGCTCGGCCTTATCATGATCGCGAGCTTTCTGTCGGGTGCATTCGTGATCGGGGGTAATAACTCGCTGGTCGGTCTCACCGCGGTGTTGTATCCGACCTATATCCGTGCCACGGGCGTCGGCTGGGCGCTTGGGATCGGCCGCTTCGGTTCCATCGTCGGCCCGATCCTCGGTGGCGTATTGTTGAAAGCGGGTTGGGACCGGACATCACTGTTTATGGTTGCCGCGGTCCCAGCATTCGTGGCTGCCGTTTTCACTCTTATCCTGAGTCTGACGCGGGAAGGATCAAGGCAAAGTAAGTGATACGGCGTTGCTCGCGCACTGATCCTAACATCTGGTCGATCAGGAAGATGAATTGAAATGGGTGCATACGTATTGAATAGGGTCGCAATGTCGGGAATTGGCTAAGACTCGGTCATGTTGAGACCCCTTTACATGACCTCTCTTCCGCCGCGAGCGGGCGCGCAAGCACCATCGCGGAATGTGGCGGTTGTACCAAGAGCGCAAATCCCCGTCTATCTCTCAAAAGAGCAGTCATTTTGGGAATGTTGGCTAAAACGGTACGCGAAATCCGCCGGATTTGCAGAAACACGACATGGCGAATTTCACGAAATCGTTTTCCTGCCTTACAGCAACGAGATCTATTGATGACACAGCGTTGGTGGCAGCGTAGCTCCCAATGCAAACTACCGGCAACCGTGGATGAAGCGCAGCAGCGCTAACTGGAGGATCGCATATGCGGATCGATGCCTACACGCACTTCTTCCCGAAGAAGTTCTTCGACCACATGCTCGCGGTCGCCGGCGATTACAAAGACATAGGCAAGCGCAACCGCGCTATCCCGGCTCTTTACGACGTTGACGTTCGCAAGAAGATCATCGACGGCCACAAGGACTATGCGCAGGTCCTGGCCTACGCGCTGCCGGCGGTCGAAACCTTCGCCAAGAGCCCGCAGCAGATCGACGAATTCATCCGTATGATCAACGACGGGTTCGCCGAATTGTGCGCGAAGGAGCGCGATCATTTCCCGGGCTGGGTGGCACAGATTTCGCTCGATGCGCCTGATGCCGGGGTGGCCGAAGCCGAGCGCGCGATCAACCAGCTCGGCGCACTCGGCGTGCAGATTAACACGAACGTTGCCGGCAAACCGATCGATCGACCGCAATATCTGCCGTTCTGGAAAAAGATGAACGAACTCGGCAAGCCGGTCTGGCTGCATCCGGCGCGCGGCGCCAACATGCCCGATTATATCGACGAGAAGAAGTCGTTGTACGAGATCTGGTGGACATTCGGCTGGTCGTACGAGACGGCGACCGCAATGGCGCGCCTGGTGTTCTCCAAGATCATGGACAACCACCCAAACCTAAAGATCATTACGCATCATTTCGGCGGCATCGTGCCGATGCTCGAAGGTCGCATCGGGCCGGGCTGGGATGTGCTCGGCTCGCGCACGAGCGACGAAGACTACGTCGCGCTCCGCAAGAGCCTGAAGAAGCGTCCGCTCGACTATTTCAAGCAAGACTTTTATGCCGATACCGCGGTCTTCGGGGCGACGCCAGCAACCAACTGCGGCCTGGAATTCTTCCCCGTCGACAAGATCGTGTTCGCCTCCGATTGCCCGTATGATCCGGAGAACGGAACGATGTATCCGCGCGAGACGTTGCGCATTCTCGAGTCACTCAACCTCGACAAGGAAACAAGCGACAAGATTTTCTATAAAAATCTCGAGCGCATCACCGGCCGCAAGCTGGTGAAGTGAATGCTACATCATCCCGCTTTTTCCTCAGATTGCGGGCGTTATACGGTTTCCGTCTGATTAGTTCGGTGTAGCGGACTTGGGCCACCAGTGGAATCCGGTGTGCTGGGCAATGAGGCTGCGGTCGATGTTTAGGTTGCGGCATCGCAGAGCGACGACGGCATCGAGAATCGTCGATGGTTTCGAAGTGCTTGTTGGCGAGCGGCTCGTCGACGAACGGCCAGAGATGTTCGGCCCGCTGGAGTTCGGGGGTGAAGGCTGTCTGGTAGACGAGCCTGATGCCGTCCGGGACGGGCAGGTTTTCCGGCGTGTGCCAGCCGGCCTTGTCGAGTTGAAGAACGATGATGCGGTCGCGTCCGGCGCCGGTGTCGCGTGCGAAGGCTTCGAGCAGCTTGGCGAAGAAGGGTTTGTCGATGCCGTTCGACAGGAACCAGACGGTCTCGCCGCTCGCCGGAGCAACGAAGGCGGTGACATAGAGCCATTCGTAGCGATGATGGCCGAGCGCGATCGGCCGCTCGCCGATAGGCGCTCATCCCCGCCATACGCTCGTTGGCATGATTGCATATCTTTCCGCCTTCGCTTCACTGCTCTTCTTCTGCTTTCTTAGCCGCGCTTCGCTGGAGCTTGAGCTAGTTGCTCTGCGACATCAGGTGACCGTCCTGCGGCGCTAGCGACCAGGTCGCGCGAGGCTGTTCTGCGCCAGATCGGCTCCGATCGGCGTGGCTCCACCGGATTTGGCCGCGCACCCTGACGGGATACCTCTTATGGTCAGAGCTTCCGCGATCGTGTTCACGCGGTGAGCAGACATCATTCCTCACTACGATCACCTTGGGAGGTCGCTTTGCCGGACGCGGCGGACTAGCGCCATGGCATCCGAATCCATCACGGTGAGCATGAGTTCGTCGAGACGGATGCCCGCTACGTTACCTTCCAGCGGGCCGACGTCGAGGGGTCGAGGAACCTCTCCGAAATCCTGTGGCTGATTGCCCAACTTCCGGTATCGCCAGCTTCCGATTCGCACCACACGTTCGTCAATGTGACAATGGCCCTCAGCTATCGCATTGTGAGCTGATGTAGTAACAGAGAGCTGGCGTCAAACCGCGGCGAAGCTGTGAACACGGGGACATCCTTATGCATCGCTATGTCATGCCCGAATCTGTCAAGAATCGCATTCTCCGCCGCCAAGGCAAACTCCTCAGCCATGATACGATCGACGCGGCTCGCACCGCGCTGATTGTGATTGACATGCAGAACTACTTCGTCACCAAGGGCTTTCCTGCCGAGATCGCACCCGCTCGCGGGATCGTGCCTAACATCAACCAGATGGCGAAAGCAATTCGCGAAGCGGGCGGCACTGTTGTGTGGGTGCAGACAACAGCCACCGGGGCACTGGAGCAGTGGGGCAACCATCACAAGTACATGCTTACTCCAGAGCGAGTCCAGAAGCGCTTGGCCCACCTCGACGAGGCATCGGAGGGTTTCAAGCTATATTCTAAGCTTGAGCCGCTTCCAACCGACCTGTGGGTGAAAAAGATCAAGTTCAGCGCGTTTATCGCTACGTCGTCGGATATCGAAACGCACCTGAAGAACCTCGGTATTGAAACCGTGCTCATTACTGGAACCGCGACCAACGTCTGCTGTGAGTCAAGCGCACGCGACGCGATGCTCCTCGACTACCGCGTGATTATGCTGTCTGACGGCAATGCGGCAAAAACTGACAAGGAACATGCTGCAGCACTAAACAGTTTTGCGATGTTCTTCGGCGATGTCATGAGCACGGATGAGGCAATCGCCAGGATTGGAGCTAAGCGGGAAACTGGGTGATGACGGTATGAAATGGGCGGCGTATCGAGGTGTCGCTTCTAAAAACTAGATTCGCGCGTACCGGTGATGCAACCCGTCCAAGATTGCATGTGCGACGATGTCCCCCAAAGCGCTCGATCGGGCGCCTGTCCGGCGCATCCTTTCTGAGCGAAACATGAGGACTCCATCCATTGCAATAGGTGGAGAATTTCGCAAGGATCCGCCGAAGATGCTCTTCGTTGAGTACGATCAGATGATCGGTACACTCGCGCCGGATCGACCCGATCAGACGTTCAACATGGCCGTTCTGCCAGGGCGAGCGGAATGACGTGGGTCGATCCCGAATGCCCATAGCCCGGATGCGGCGTGTGAATACGCTGCCGAAAGGTCGGTCGTTGTCGCTGACGATATATGTCGGCGTCTTGTCCCAGGGGAATGCCACGGTAATTTGGCGTGCCAACCACTCCGCCGTCGGATGCTGGGTCACCGCAAACCAACAACTGCCGCCATGGGCGGGATATCCATCGTCAAAATGCACCGAAGCCTTTGCGATGCCACCGCACGATGGTCTCGGGCTTTAGGATCGCTATAGCGTTAAGGATGCGCGGAAAGCCGCGATACAGCGAAACGAATAGAGCGCGATCAGCCTATGTCAAATATAGCCGACGTGGTGCGCGCCGCTGTAGGACGTTGAGTTGATGCCGCAGCACTAGGATTTCGGGTTCAAGCAGTTGTCGCGACTTGAAACAGTCGCACAGCGCGCGGACCAAAAGGAAGGCAATAGCGAACATCCAGCAATCATGTTCTGATTCGTTGGGGTTTGCGAATCCAATGAATGGAGTTTTCGGAACCGAAAACCATCGTTTCGTCCAGGCACGCCAGCGAGCTGCTTGGCAGGAACCTAGCGGGAGCCCGCCTCGTCCGCGGCTCGCCACGTCTTCAGGCCGAAAATCAAGCAAGCAATGGCGTAGAGGATGCTGATCAGGAGCAGATAACTGATCCAGCCGCTGCCGAGAACCGGTCCGCCGTAACCCGCGAAAAGGCGGCAGCCAAGAGTGAGAACGAAGTAAAGCAGCGAGACCGCGAAGAACCACATGAGGCGTCCTCCTTGTTTATGCCGACGGCTTGCGAATGGCTTTGAAGATGTCCATGTCGGGCGCCATATAGGCATCCACGACATCCTTGGGGGGAGGCGCCGTGAGATACGACACAACGACAAGCAGCACCGCCGCGATGATGAGACCGGGAATAGAAGCATCGAACGTGCCCCAAGTCGCCTTCGGGATCACTCCAAAATAGGTGAAGAAAACTGGAATCTCTCCACCGACGATCGAGATCATGACCGCCGGAGCGGTGGCGCGGCGCCAGTAAAAGACCGCGAAGCCGGCCGGGGCGAGGATCGCAATGCCGGAGAATGCGGCGCCGGCCAGGAGGCCCATAAGCGCCGGCGGATGCAACGCGATCGCATATCCAAAAACGGCTAGCACCACGATAGCGATCCGACCGACCCAAACCTGCCGCGCTTGGGACGCCTTGCGATCGAGATAGCCAACATAAATGTCGCGCGTCCACATCGAGGAGAGTACCATCAATTGCCCGGCCGCCGTCGACATGAGTGCGGACAGCACAGCGGCAGCACCGAAGCCCGCAAACCAAGCCGGCAGAAATTTCGTCCACAGAATCGGAATGATCTGGTCGGCGCTGGCGAGGTCCGGCACCAGCAGGCGCCCGTACAACGCTGCGACGGCCGGCGGCAGCAGCATGAAGCCGGCCATGAGCGGCCACATCGCCAGCGTCCAGGCGAGCGTGCGCGGGCTCCTGCCGGAATAATAGCGAGCGAAGATCTGCGGCTGGAACATAAAGTTGAAGAAAATGAATACGATCCAGCTGAAATAAAGCGGCCATGTCCAAAGCCCGATCGGGCCGGCCGGCGTCAGGTGGGCCGGCAGCTCCTTAACGAGACGTTCGGTACCGGGACCAAAGCCGCCGACCAAACTCGCCACTGCCACGAGTGTTGCTATCGACACCAGGAGCATGATGATGCCTTGAAAAGTGTCGATCCACGCGATACCCCTGAAGCCGCCCATCACCGAATAGACGATCATGACCAGCGTGATGATCCCAGCAGCGGCGGCATAGGGGATCGCGCCTTGGGTGATGGCGCCGAGCACGTATCCACCGCCCATCGGCTGGATCGAGATATAAGGCATCACCAGCAACACCATCACAACGAAGACGACGAGTTCTACGCCGGGGCTGTTGAAGCGATGCTTGAAGAGTTCAGTCGGTGTAATGAATCCGAACTTTTTTCCCGCCAGCCAAATTTTGTAGCCGACGAGAAAGATCACCACCGGAAATAGAAAATTGGATATCGCAAGGCCAGGGATGAAGCCAAAGCCTGTTTTGTAGACAAGACCGGGCAGCGCAATGAAAGTAAAGGCGCTAAACAGCGTCGAGAATACGCTCACAGTCATAACGAGCGAGCCGATGCTTCGATTGGCTAGAAAATAGTCCTCCGCGGTTTTCCGGCCCTGTCTCTGTGCCAGATAACCGATGATCAGGAGAACAACGAAATAGACAAAGATGATCGACAGGATCGTTGCCATGGGGCGCTCCCAGCACCGTTATCGTTCGTTTTGTGGCGTTACGGGCTCGCGCAAAGGATGGGCTGCGCCGACGGCAAGATTGTCGAGATCAGTTCACGCGAAGAAGCGTCATTATTGTCGCGTTTGAGATTTCAACAACGCCCCACATTTACGCGGATGCCCAACGCCACCTAATGCCCTATTAAAATGTCCGTCCTTTTCCGCGACGACGACTTGATTTAGATCAAGAACCGCGTCGATTGGAGCGGAGCCGATAAGTGAATTGCGTGCGTTGGCGCATGTCACTTAAGGGGTCATTTGCGGCCAAGGATAAGGGTCCGCGCGATGTTTGCCGCACACGCGTAAGCGGATGTGTCGGTGACGACTTACGTATTAACATCCAGTATCGTCGCCTATGGTAAAGGACGACAAAGCAATAAAGAGGCTGGAGAATGATCGTTGGCACGACAAAGAGGTCGACTGCAGCGATGCTGTCAGCATGATTGTGTAGGAAGGTTTTCCAGTCCTGCGATGGTGTTCCCTGACGTGTGCACATGTACCGAGCGACCGTAGACTGAGTGACGTCGAAGCCGAGCTTAAGCAGCTCACCATGAATACGTGGCGCACCCCAGAGTGGATTCGATAGACTCATTTCGCGAATGAGCGCACGAAGCTCACCTGAAATCTTTGGTCTGCCAACGCCGTTGCGCGACCGCCAACGCCAATATGCCCGGAACCCAGCGCGGTGCCAGCGCACGATCGTCTCCGGCCTGATGATCGCAATCGCGTCAAGAACAGAGGGAAACAAATGATAGAGCCAAACGAACTGAACTCGATCCAAATTGTTCAGATGCGATCTTTTCGGTGCGCCGCGTCTCAGGACATTGATCTGCTGCCTTAAGACGAGGATTCCCGCCTCTAGCTTTGCCCTCGATTTGAAGAGCGATGTCAGGATACCGAGAATCAGCTTGAGGGCACCTCGAAAAATAGCTTGTCCCTTGGACCCGTGCGAGTCTCCTGCCTGACGGCATGATTCTTGGAGAGGAACGATGGGGCAGTTGGGATTCTTCGATGCCGATAATCGGCTGACGGCACTCTCGGCGAAGGGCGATCCACTTGAGGCGATCGACCGGCTGGTGCCATGGGAAAGCTTTCGCGGCGACATTGAAGCCGCGGTGCTGACAGCGGAGAAAGAGCGCAAGAGCACGGCCGGTCGGAAGCCGATCGATGCGATCGTGTTGTTCCGCATGCTGATCTTGCAGTCGCTGTACAATCTTTCGGACGAGCAGGTTGAGTATCAGGTACGCGATCGCCTCTCGTTTACGCGGTTTCTCGCTTCGGGTATCGAGGACTGCATCCCCGACGGTACGACGTTGTGGCTGTTCCGCGAAAAGCTTGCCAAGGCTGGCATCATTGAAAAGCTGTTCGATCGCTTCGACCGGCATCTTGGCGCGAAGGGCTATATCGCGCGCGGCGGACAGATTGTCGATGCCACCATCGTGCCGGTGCCCAAACAACGCAACACGCGAGAGGAGAACGAGGCGATCAAGGGTGGCCAGACGCCCGCGGCGTGGGAGAAGAAGCCGGCCAAAAACCGGCAGAAAGACAAGGATGCGCGCTGGACCAAGAAGCACGGGCGGAGCTTTTACGGCTACAAGAACCACGTGAATGCGGATGCCACCCACAAGCTGATCCGGCGCTATGACGTGAGCGACGCGGCAGTCCATGGGCTTCTGAACAAAGCCAACAGGTCTGCCGACGTGTTCGCCGACAGCGCCTATCGCTCAGCCGAGATCGAGGCGAGGCTCAAGGCCCGCGGCTTCCGCAGCCGCATCCATGTCCGCGCGACGCGCAATCATCCGCTTTCGCAGCGGCAGGAGGAAGCGAACCGGAAGAAGAGCCAGGTTCGAGTTCGCATCGAGCATGTGTTTGGAGCTCAGCAGACCTCAGCTGGTAGCCGGCTCGTGCGGACGATCGGCATCGTCAGAGCGCGAGCGAAGATCGGATTGCAGAACCTCGTGTACAACGTCCGCCGCCTCGTGACGCTGGAGCGGATGGCTGAAGTATGAGGGTGAAGTTCGCTTGTGCCGCCCGCAACGGGGCGCCGGATGGATACAGCGGAGCCGCACCGGCGTCAGATCATCTGTCAAATGGCCGCCGATCCGCGCGGGCTGACGATCACGCAGCGAAATTGTTATTGTTCGAGGTGCCCATAACTTTCTGAGGATTGTGACGGGTCAAGCGGCGGTCTTGCCGTACAAGTTTGCCCATGAGCATTCATGTCTGGCGCAGGTGCGCCAGGACACAGACACTGTTCGCCGGCACCCACTTGAGTTTGGCCTCCTCGGGGCCTCTACTCCGTCTGCTTGATCGTCAACAGGGACGCATAGACGGGACATGGAAGAGCTTTTTCTGGGCGGATCGCAAACGGTGGCAGTTGCAAGCGGCTATGCACCCGTGGCGTGGCGGGACCTGCGCGACTGGCTGGCGCTGGTGGAGCGGGCCGGGCAGCTCAAGCGCATCGATGCAGCGGTCGACCCCGACGAGGAACTCGCCGCCATCACCTTCATGGCCGGGCGTACGCAGGAGACGCCGGCGCTGCTGTTCAGCAACCTAGTCGGGAATCGCACCGACGCGCGCATCCTCTCGAACATGCTCGGGGCCAGCAAGGAACGTTACGCCCTGGCTGTCGGCCTCGATCCGAAGCTGAGCACGTCGGACATGATTATGGCGTCGCGCGACCTCATGAAGCGGCGCCTGCAGCCAATCCACATCCCCAAGTGCGACGCTCCGGTCAACGAGGTCGTTCTGCAGGGGGCCAACATCGACGTCACGACATTTCCGAGCCCGAAATTCTGGCCGGGAGACGGCGGACGCTACATCGGTACCGGCGACATCACCTTCACCCGCAGCCCGCAGAACGGCCGCATCAACGTGGGCGTCTATCGCCAGATGGTCCATGGTCCGGCGCGTATCGGCCTCTATTGCTCGCCCGGCAAGCATGGCCGCCTGGATCGAGAAGCCTGGTGGGCCCGCGGCGAGCCGTGCGAGGTCGTTGCCGCTTACGGGGTGGATCCGGTCCTGTTTATGGTCGGCGCCCAAGTGTTTAGCGCCGCGGAATCCGAACTGGATGTCGCAGGCGGCATCATGGGCCGTCCGATCGAGCTGACCGAAGCTGAGCACGTCAGCCTGCCGATCCCGGCTCACGCCGAACTGGTGATCGAAGGACTGCTGCATGTCGGCGACACCGAGATGGAAGGACCGCTCGGTGAGTTCACCGGCTATTACGGCGGCGAACGCGCCCAGCAGCCGGTCATCGAGGTGAAGGCGGTCCACTACCGCAGGTCGCCGATCATCACCGCGGCGCTGATGGCGACCTATCCGTCCTGCGAGATCGGGGCCTATTACGCGATCATGCGTTCGGCTCGCATTCTCGACGACCTGCAGCGCATCGGCGCCCCGGGCGTGGTGTCGGCCTATTCGCATCCGGCCGCTGCGTCGGGCTGGGGCATAGTGATTGTGTCGCTGAAGCAGCAATATGCCGGGCATGCGGCGCAGGTGCTGGCCTTGGCGGCGCAATGTCCGGCCGCGGCCTATTACACGAAGTGGGTCATCGCGGTTGACGATGATGTCGACCCGACCGATTTCAACCAGGTCATGTGGGCACTGAGCTCGCGCTGCAATCCGAGCGAGGATTTGGATTTCCTGCGCAACACCTGGTCGACTGGCCTCGATCCGAGCCAATATCCGCCCGAGGCGCGGCCCTACGGCTCGAAAGTGCTGATCAACGCTTGCAAGCCGCACCGCTATATCAAGCAGTTTCCGCGCTCGACTTTGTTGCGGCAGAAGACTTACGATCACGTCGCCGGGCGATGGTCGGAGTTCGGTTTCAGCGAGCCCGCCCCGAAGCTCAGCGTGTTCCACACCGATTGATCGTCCGTCGGGGGTTGCTCGCCGCGGAATCGCCGCGCCTCGTCACCGTCTCGCCCAGCGCCGCACGACCGCTGGAGACCGACGTGCCGCCGCAGGTCGACATCGCCGTGATTTAGCCTGATACGCGAACAATATTGCCGCTGCGTTTACCGAAAACCTAAACGCGGGCGTAATGATGGTGAAGTCCGCCGAGCAGGGCGTGTGATTTGATAATTTCGGTCAACTGAACCGGATGAGGGACCGGCGTATCCTTGTTCGGTGACCAGTGCGTTCTGATGTCATTGGAATAACGGGCGAAGGTTTGCAGAATCCGACGCAGATGCACCTTGCTCAAGACCACGATACGATCGACGCAATGGTCGGAACAACGAACAAGTCCATGGCGGCGATGTCTGGCGCGTGGTTACGTAGAAAGGTACGCCATCCCTGACTTGGCGGGCCACACCGCCTCGCCATGTCCTTGGCAACGCTCGACTGGGCGACCTCAAACCCGAACTTGAGCAGTTCGCCGTGGATGCGCGGCGCTCCCCACAGCGGATTTGCCACGCTCATCCGCAGGATCAGTGCGCGTAGGTCCGTCTCGATCTGCGGTCACCCTCCCCATGGGCGCGATCTCCTACCTCAGTAGCGGTGAAAGCCTGCCCGGTGCCAACGCACGAGAGTGTCTGGCTGGACGATTGTGAGAACCTGCAGGATCGACGAAAACCAGCGATACATCTGGATAAAGAACCAGCGATCATTGTTCGTGAGCCGGACCCGGCCGTGCACCTTACGCCGCAGAACGACCAACTGATGTCGAAGCGCCGCGTTTTCGGCTTCAAGGCGGCTCCTCGGCTTGAACGGAGAGGCCAAGACGACTAGGACGAAACAGCGCAGCACGATCATTGTGCGCTAACGTTAGGCGATTCCTTCAGCTGATCAATACGGATGAAGTTGTTCTCGGTACACACACCCCCCAATAGAGAAGGGACAGGTCAAGGCGACGGCCGCCCGCGCATTCCTCGACACCCACGGCCACGACAAGAAGCGTATCTTCGCGGAGCGGTTCCTGGCCGTCGCATCCAGATCGGCGGTTCCTGCGGCACCTTCTCCGTGATCCTCAAAGGTGCAAATAGCGCTCCTTGACCTCGGGGGCGGCGGCGAGCTCGGCGTTGGTGCCCTGCCACATTATCTCGCCACGCTCGAGGACGAGATGGCGGTCGACGATGCGCGAGAGCGCGTCGATATTCTTGTCGATCACTAGGATCGACTGTCCTTCCCTGCGTAGCATCTGAAGGCATTGCCAGATCTCGTTGCGGATCAGCGGCGCAAGGCCCTCGGTTGCTTCGTCGAGGATGAGAAGTTTGGGATTGGTCATCAGCGCCCGGCCGATTGCCAGCATCTGCTGTTCGCCGCCGGAAAGCTGCGAGCCGTAGCTCTGCCGTCTTTCGTGAAGCGCCGGAAACAGCTCGAAGACGCGCGCCATGGTCCAGCCGACCGCCCCGAAGCGGCTGGCGGAGGTGGCGATGAGGTTCTCCTCTACCGTCAGCGTCGGGAAGACTTCGCGTCCCTCCGGCACCAGCCCCAGCCCGGCCTGGGCGATGCGGTAGGAGGGCAGCCCGTCCAGCCTGCGGCCCTCGAAGGCGATGCTGCCGGTCCAGGGACGCAGCAGTCCGATCAGCGCGCGCACCGTTGTCGTCTTGCCCATGCCGTTGCGCCCGAGCAGCGCAATCGCTTCGCCCGACCGGATCTCAAAGCTCAGTCCGAATAGAACCTGGGCCTCACCATAACCGGCGGCAAGGTTTTCGACCACAAGCATCACAGTGCCTCGTCGCCTAGATAGGCGAGCCGAACCGCCGGATCGGCGCGAACCGTGGCCGGTGCGTCGGAGGCGATGACCTTGCCGCTGACCAGCACCGTGACGCGGTTGGCAAGCTGGAAGACCGCGTGCATGTCATGCTCGACCATGAGTATGGGATAGCGGCCCTTTAGTGCACGCAGGATCTCGATCAGCCGCAGCCCTTCCGCACGCCCGGTGCCGGCTAGCGGTTCGTCGAGGACCAGAAGTTTGGGCTCCATCGCAAGTGCGATGGCAAGCTCCAGGCTCCGCTTCTCGCCATAGGAGAGGCGGCCGGCGAGCACGCCGGCCCGTGCGGCGAGTCCGACCTGATCGAGCGCGCGCATGGCGGCATCGTTGAGCACGCGTTCGCCGGCGACGGGCCGCAGGAAGCGGTAGCTGGAGCCGGAATGCGCCTGCACCGCCAGGGCGACGTTCTCTAGCACCGTCAGCGGAGCGATGATCGCCGCGATCTGGAACGAGCGCGCGAGCCCGAGTCGCGCGCGCTGGTGCATACGCAGGCGCGTGACGTCGGTGCCGTTGAAGAAAATCTGTCCGTCATCGGGAGAAAGCAAGCCAGTGATCTGATGGATCAGCGTGGTTTTTCCGGCGCCGTTCGGGCCGATCAGCGCGTGGAACTCGCCGGGCGCGATATCGAGGTGGACCGCATCGGACACCGCCATGGTGCCAAATCGCTTCGACACGCCGTCGACGCGCAGGACATCGCCATTCATGTCTTGGTTCCCCGGTTGCCCAATTGGGCAATGCCGCCGCGCGCAAACAAGGCGGCCAGGAGATAGATCGCCCCAAGCAGGATCGGCCAATGTTCGTAATAACCCGACAAGAGGTTCTCAAGCCCGATAATGGCCACCGCCCCCATGACCGGACCGTAGAGCGTTGCCATGCCGCCGAGAATGACCATGAACATGAGCGCGCCGGAATTCTGCCAGGTCATGTAAGCGGGACTGACGAACTCGGTCTGGTTGGCCATCAGATAGCCGGCCAGCCCGCAGATCGAGCCGGCGATCACATAAGCCGTCAATCTGATGCGCTGGACGTCGTAACCGAACGCGGCCATGCGCATCGGGTGCTCCTTGGTGCCGCGCAACACGCGACCGAAACGCGAGGCGACTAGGGCATTGAGGAATACGAAGACCAGGACGAGGACGGCAAGAATGACATAATAGAAGGTGAGATCGCTCCCCAACACGTTGGCGCCAACGACCGTCGCTCGGTCGTTCAACGTCAACCCATCGGAGCCGCCGAACTCGTCCAGGGAATTGGCCAGGTAGAACGCCATCTGTCCGAAAGCGAGCGTGATCATCAGGAAGGCGGCGCCTTTGGTACGGATCGCGATGTAGCCAGTGGCGCTGGCGAATAAAGCGGAGATGCCGATCGCAAGCGGCAGCCCGATCATCACGTCGCCGAAGCCTTCGGCGTCAAGGATACCGGCTGTGTAGGCGCCGAGGCCGATGAAGGCGGCGTGGCCGAAGCTCACCATCCCAGCATAGCCAAGGATCAAATCGAGCGACAGAGCCGCAATGGCGAAGAGCATCATTCGCGAGCCGAGAGTGACGGCAAAGGCCGACATGTCGGCGCTGGTCACGAGCGGCAAGCCCGCGATTCCCACGACGAGCAAAGCCGGCACGATCCGGCGCAGGCATGTGGTGGCGTTTGCCCGCGTCGGGACGCCGGATGCAAGCTCCATCGTCACGCACGCCCCGCAGCCGGAAAGAGGCCGGCCGGGCGGAAGAACAGGACGGCGGCCATCAGCACATAGATAAGTATGGAGGCAAGTGCCGGCCCGATGCGTCCGGCCGCCGACGACGACATCGCCAGCTTAAGGATGTCGGTGGCAAACGACCGGCCGAGCGTATCTACCAGGCCCACTAGCAGCGCGGCGATGAAGGCACCGCGGATGGAGCCGATGCCGCCGGTCACGATCACCACGAAGGCGAGGATCAGGAACTCATCGCCCATTTCAGGCTCGACGGCGAAGATCGGCGCCGCCATGACCCCGGCGAAGCCAGCGAGCATGGTGCCGAAGCCGAAGACGAACATGAACAGGCGGCGGATGTTGACGCCAAGTGCGGCGACGATCGGCGCGTTCGTCGCCCCGGCACGCACGAGCATGCCGATCCGGGTACGCGAGACGAGAACCGACAGAAGCACCGCCACGGCAAGTCCTGCCCCGATGGTCGCAAGTCTGAAGACCGGATAGAGCAGCCCGTCCATCAGCACGATGGAACCGGAGAAGGCGGCCGGAATGGGCAAGCTAAGCGGCGCGCGGCCCCAGATCATCTTCACGCCCTCATCCAGCACCACGATCAGCCCGAAGGTGACCAGAGCCTGGTCGAGATGGCCGCGGTCGTAGAAGTGCCGGAAGACCAGCGCATCCAAGCCCAATCCGAGAAGGAACATGGCGGGAAAAACGAGGATGAGCGCCAGAAAGAAGCTGCCGGTCACCGCCGTGAAGGTAAAGGCAAGATAGGCCCCGACCATGTAGAGGGCGCCATGGGCCAGGTTGATGAAGCCCATGACGCCGAAGATCAGCGTGAGCCCGGCGCTCACCAAGAAAAGCAGCATACCGAGCTCAAGTCCGTTGAGAAGTTGTACCAGGAAAAGCGGAACGGACATTTCATCCTCGCCGGTCAGGCTGGCGATGCCGGCTCTTTCCGTCTTACTTCATCGTGCATTGTTTGGCGAATTCGTCGCCCTGCATCGACAGCACGTTCTTGACGACCTGCGTCTCATACTTGCCGTCATTACGCTTGGCCGCCTTCACCAGGTAGTAATTTTGGATCGGGAACTGGTTCGTGTTGAACTTGAACTCACCACGCACCGAATGGAAGTCGGCCTTCTTCAAGGCAGCACGGAATGCTTCCTTGTCCGACACGTTGCCATGCACGGCGCGGACGGCGCTGTCGATCAGCATGGCCGCATCATAGGCATGGGCGGAGAAGTTCGACGGTACGTAGCCGTAGGTCTTCTCGAAATCCGCCACGAACTTCTTGTTCGCCGGATTGTCGAGGTTCGGCGCCCAATCGGCGCTGCCGAAAAGGCCGAGGGCGTTATCCTGCAAGCCGGGCAGTGCCGCCTCATCGATAGTAAATGAGGACAGGAAGGTCACCTTGTCAGCGAGCCCCGCCTGACGGAGTTGCTTGACGAAGTTCACGCCCGGCGCGCCCGGCATAAAGACGATGAGTGCGGATGGTTTAGCTGCGGCAATGCGCGCGATGTCGGAAGAATAGTCGATCTGGTGCAGCGGCGTGTAGTCTTCCTCGAGGATCTTGCCCTTGTAGAGCTGCTTGACGCCGCCGAGCGCATCCTTACCGGCCTGATAATTGGGCGCGAGAAGGAACGCGGTATTGAGTCCGTTGTCATTGGCGTATTGCGCCGACACGCTGCTTTCCAAGTCCATCTGATAGGAGACCGAGAAGAAATACGGGCTGCATCGCTTGCCGGCGACCGGGGACGGACCCGGATTGGTGGAAATGAAGAACGTCTTCGATTCTACGATCGGCTTCAGGGCCGCCATCGCGACATTTGTGAAGGTAAAGCCGACGATGGCGTCGACATGATCGCGCTCGATCAGTATCTTAGATTTGGTTACCGCTACGTCGGGCTTACCCTCGTCGTCCTCCCAGATGACCTGCGTCTCGGCGCCGCCGAATTTGCCGTCAAGCTCCTTCAGGGCGAGGGCGAAGCCGTCGCGGGCCTGCTTTGCGCCGACCGAAGACGTGCTCGACAGGCTGTTCATGAAGGCGATTTTGACGGGCGCAGCACAGGCGGGGGCGTTCAATGCTGTGAGGGTGGCGGCGGTGCAGCCCAAAATTGTGGCCAGAAGTCTCATGGCTCGTTCTCCCTTCAATTCTTCGGCCTTGGGCGGCCGGTATCAGGTGTGCAGGGTAATTCCTCATATTTTATATAATGGGCCCCCCATTAACGAGCATGTTCAGGACGATCTCCTTGATGCAAATCAAGCCAAATTCGTATCAATCTTTGTGGTTGCTCACGATGTCCCTTCCGAAAATCACATCTACACATATGATCATGCAATCGGGACAAGACGGGAAGGATCCATCGCCGGAATTACCGAGGGTTTCTTGAATCGGGGGGGCCTGCGCCCTGCAAAAAGGCTATCGATGGCTCAGATGTGCACCTGCCCCTCGAAGTTCTCGAAGGTCGTGATCTTGGGCGGCTCGCTAGCAAACCCGAGCTCCTTCCAGCGTGTGCAAACCGAGTCGTACACTTCCTTCTTCAGCAGGCTGCGGCGCGAGAACGTCTTGATGTACTTGTACTCCTTGCAGGCATTGATGATGCACTTCGAGCCCCATGGACGGATGTCCGGTGGGTTCTGGCTCGGGTCGAGGTAGGTGCTCCAAGTCTCGCGCAGGATGTCGATAGATTGCGCGGGGCGTGAGCGCGTGACCATCGCCCAGACCACTTCGCTGAGCTCGGTCGGATCCACGTCGTCGTCAACCACGACGATGTATTTGGTGAAGTAGGCGCCGCCCATGCATTGCGCGGCCAGCGCGCCCACCTGCGCCGCATGGCCGGCGTACTGCTGTTTGATCGAGACGACCGTCATGCCCCAGCCTGCGGCCTCGGGCGGCGACCAGACGCCGCGGATTCCAGGCACGCCCATCGCATTTAGATCGGTCCAGACTTTAGCGGCTTTGGCCATCGCCCACATGAGACCGCACTCGTTCGACCAACCGTCGGACATCAGCGCGCTGGTGACGATAGGATCGTTGCGGTAGCGGATCGTCTTGATATCGATATAGGGCGTGGCGCCGCCTGGCCGCCCGTAGTACCCGGTGAACTCGCCGAAGGGACCTTCGGGAGCGACTTTATCGGGGTAGGCAAACCCCTCAACGATGATCTCGGCGTGCGCCGGCAGCGTGAGGTTGGTGACGTCGCTCTTGAACACCTCGATCGGCGAGCCGTTGATGCCGCCGGCGAACTCATACTCCGATACGTCCTTCGGGAAGGACGTGGAAGACGCGAGAAACAACAGCGGATCCAGCCCATAGACCGCGGCGACCGGCGCCGGCTGCCCGCGGTCCCACCAGCGCTGCTTGTCCAGTGTGGCGTCTTTGCCGGGCGAAGAATAAAAGCCAACTTGCTTCGGGCCCTGAACCATCTGGCGGTAAGTGCCGAGATTGACGCGCCCGTCCTCGGGATTCATCGTGATGACGGAATCGGCGGTGCCCAGATAGCGCCCGCCGTCCAGCGGCCACATTTTTGGAGCCGGAAACTTTGTCACGTCCACCTTGTCGCCGGATTCAATGTTCCGATTGACCTCCGCGTCTTTGGCATCGATCACGACCGGCGCGATGCGTTTCTTCATCTTCTCGCTCAGCACCCGCACCATGCCGAGCGCGTCCTTGGTCGGTTCCTCGCGGATCGACACCGCAACGCGGTTCAAGCTGCTGCCGAAGGGATTAAACAGCAATCGTTGGCCAGGATGGTCCTTGATGTTCTCGAACAGCAGCGCCGGGCCGCCGACGGTCTTGCCGGCCAGGTAGGTGATGGTGCCCATCTCAAGGTCGCAGTCCACCGGCGCCTTGATGTGCTTCAATTCTCCGAGCGATTCCACGATCTTGAGCCAGTCTCCTAAGCTCTTGATGCCGATGGCCCTGTGAATGTTCATGATCTCCCTCCCGTTCTTCGGTGCGAATGTTTTCCGGCATCGAGTAGTGCGAAGCGCCGTCCCACCGCTACAATGTCCTGTTCCATGATGGCGCGCGCCGCCGCAGCGTTTCGTCTGCGGAACGCGACCAGTAACTTCTTGTGCATCTCCAGTGCCGCGCTCGACGGTGCCGGACTCTTGACCGATTTCAGCCGGTCGGCGAGCATCATCAGCACGGTTTCGCCGACGACGGCGAGCACCGGGTTGCGGCTCATACGAATAATCCGGCGATGCAGCTCGATGTTGAGGTTGCGGATGTCGACGCCGCAGCCGTGCTCGGCATCGGCCTGCTCCACCAGCGCGGACAGCTCCGAAAAGTTCTGTGCTGTACCAATGCGGGCCACACGCTCTGCGGCGTAGGGCTCGATCAGCATACGCACCTCGAACAGGTCCTTGAGGCGTGCGTCGCCGCGGCCGAGCAAGTTGGCGATGGAATCCGTGATGGGCCGTTGGTGGTCCTCGATGATGAAGATCCCACCCTTGGGGCCTTTTTTCACCTCCAGTAGCCCTCTCAATTCAAGCGCGCGGATGGCTTCCCGGATGACGACGCGGCTAACTCCGAATTGCGCAGCAAGCTTACGCTCCGTCGGCAACCGCTCTCCGGTCTTCACCACAGCGGTGAAGATGCGCTCGCGGATCCTGTCGGCAACCTCCTCGTAGGCCTTGCGACGGCCAAGCGGCTGAAAGCACACTTCCCGCCCGCCAAGGCTTTCCACGCTGGGGTATGAACGATGATCCAATCGTCCTCCGCCTATACGGCCTATAGGTATAACCTAATACCAAAGTATTCGTTCGTCCGCCGGAGTTGTCAAGGACGACCTGTCCTTTCCGAAAATTCCATCCGGCCTGGATTCGCATCGTAAGGCAGAGTCATCGCATCATTGATAGCGATGTTTGCAATCCTGCACGCACTCGGAATGTTCGTCGTCGACCTGTTCAAGTCGCGGAGCCGGCTTGAAGCCGAGAATTTGTTTCTCCGCCATCAACTCGCCATCGCTTTACGGCGGGCCCCGCCTCGTCTTCGGCTGCGCGGTAGTGACCGGGCGCTATTCATATTGATAACCAAGCTCTGGCCGAGCCTTCTCGGTGCGGCCCAGGTAGTTCAGCCGGAGACCATCCTGCGGTGGCATCGCGCTGGCTTCAAGGTGTTTTGGCGTTGGAAATCGCGAAATAGAGCAGGGCGGCCGAAGATCGATCGCGGCCTGCGTGACCTGATCCAACGGATGAGCAGGGAAAACCCATGGTGGGGTGCATCCCGGATTCATGGCGAGTTGCTGATGCTCGGGTTTGAAGTCGCCCAGTCGACGGTCTCGAAGTACATGGTACGGCCTCCGAAGCCGCCATCGCAAACCTGGAAGACTTTTCTGCGAAATCACGCTGAGGCGATTGCCGCCATCGATATGTGCGTTGTGCCGACGCTGACCTTTGATCTCTTATTTGCGTTCCTTGTCCCTACTCAAAACTCTAAATGTCGGAGAAACGCCAGGATTTCTTTGACTTGCGGAGTTTTGAGTAGGGACAGGAATGAGCATCTACCCTGAAACGGGCGTGTGAGTTCGGTCTCCCCAAGACTTCA
>OCZT010001347.1_pt1 | contig 25319 bp, 38 predicted proteins | sample 1539031 | NCBI WGS metagenome assembly OCZT01 (sample SAMEA3539308, study PRJEB22396) | soil metagenome | biome: tundra; feature: field; material: soil | place: USA | collected 2010-05 | depth 0.15 m | reverse complement strand
GTAGCGACTGATGTTACCGCTAATGCCCATTGTGGATTGGCTGACGCACCACCAGTTTGTAAGAAATAACCAGATGTTCCGGTTGCTAATGCTGCCCAAACTGTTGAATTTCTATAAAGGATAACACCTTGCGTAGAAGATATAGTATCAATAATAGCAGTTAGAGTATTGGCAGATGGAGTTGCTGTTATACCTGATATATTAGAAAGAATTGTATTGTTTGTTTGCGTAGGTAAACTTGATAAACCTAATGTCACCCATATTGGATTTGCAGAAGCACCTTGCGTTGTTAGTACTTGGCCGTTTGTTCCAGTTCCTAATGCTGCCCAAGTTGCTGCTCCACGATAAAGAAAAACACCTTGAGTTGAACTCATTGAATAATCGAGAATAGCCGATAATGTATTAGCAGTTGGAGCAGCAGAACCGCTGGTTAGATTTGCTAATATTGTATTGGTTGCTATTGAAGATATGAGTTGTACTGCTGTGGCTGGCGCATCACAAAATACTAAATGTGGCCCAAAAGCACTTAGATTTACAAGAGTATTAGAATTTGATGAAGAAAGAACGGCTGATCTAGCTAATGTTCCGGCTCCAACTGTTCCGATACCTGTTTCCCAAGCGAGACCATTTCCATCGATTATGGAATAATATGTAGAATTTCCATTACCTATACCAGATGAAAACGTCTGAAATTGAGGAACAGCACCTAATAAGGAAAGGGTGCCTGTTCCTTGGGTAGTTGTGCTTTCTTGTGTACGGTCTGCAATGATGAATGACATAAAACTATTTATGCGAACAATAGAATAAATAAGTTAAAGTTCGAGGATAATATACATGGCTGAAATTTTTACAGAAGGCTTTGACAAATATGGTGCTGGTGGAAGTGTAGCAACATTGATGATTGGAGAATGGAACACTGCTTACAATATATCTATAGAACCGGCATTGAGTTCAACTGGCTATGCTGTTGGTAGTGGTGATGGTTCATGTAGTAAAACTTTACCAGGAAATTTTTCCAGATTGATTGGCGGCATACGTTTTCAAAGTGGTTTGGGTGGATCGGCTGGATCAAATGCTGGTGGAGTAACGTTTTGTGATGGTGGAGGTTACCAAGCTTACGTCGCTATTATGCAAGGAACAGGATGGATTCAAATTGGAGGATTTAGCGGAGATACTGGTGTTCCTATTGCAACAACAACAACCATTTCTGTTAAAGAAAATAGTATTCACTATTTGGAATGGGATATAACTTTTGGTGCATCTGGCGCTTATTTGGTTTATTTGGACGGTGTTCTTATTTTAAGTGGTAATGGAGCAACAAACAATACTGGACACAATTATGCAAATCAATTTGTTCTTCATAGAGGCACTGGATTTTGTGTCTATGATGATTTATATTTGTTTGATTCAACTGGAGCAACAAACAATGCTGTTTTGATGACAAATCCAAGAATCGAAACACAATTCCCAATAGCAGACAGTCAAACACAATTTTTAAATGGTGGTTCTATATTGGGAAATATTATTGCATCTGGAGGTTCCGGCAACGTCTCTCGCAACACTATATATCTAATTCCATTGATATCTCCTGTTAATCAGACTTTAGAATCGGTTGGAATTTCATGTGGTTCTGCCCCATGGGATAATTGGACTGCTGCGATTTATTCTGACAATGCTGGCGTTCCAGATATTTTATTGGCTCAAAGTGCAGATACCGCAGGTTCTACTGCTTCGGAGCAAATATTTGATTTGATTTCGCCGCTTGCTTTAACTGGCGGAACGAAATATTGGTTTGGCGTTTTGTTTAACACAGATATTTTAATCAATACCAATGGTTATATAGGATGCGGAGTTTCAGACGGTCTATTAAGTAGTGTTCACGCAAGCACAACCTATGGTTTAGGACCACCAGCACCAGCACCATCAATGACTATTGGTAGCGCAACATTCTTATTTCATGGTTATTGTAGCAATCCAGCACACAATTGGGTTTCTGAAAACAGAAACCCTCCATCAAATTATACATTGGGCAGCGATTCAAACTTTATATTTTCAAGCACACCCGGAAACGAAGACCTTTATACATTTCCAACATTAACGACTCATCCAACCTCAATATATACTGTTGCTGTAAAAGCGTATGTCAAATTAACAGATACCGGAAACAGGTCTGTTGATCTTCGTATGAAGTCGGTTGCTACTGATAGTGCTGGAAGTTTTGCCGGTCAAATACCATCAACATCTTATGAATGGGTTGATAGTTTCTTCGATACTGATCCACATACTTCAGCATCATGGACAGAAGCTGGATTGAATAGTGCGGTATCTGGTATAAAAGTTGCATCATAATAAGGGATTATTAATGCCCAACCAAAGGTCAAAGTAAATGCTTGGGTTTAGTCCTTTATCGAACCTGCCATTATCCAGCGAGTATGCTTCTCCTATTTTATTAGGATCGGCATCAACTTCTGGAGTTGGCGATCTTTCTGATAAAGCATTAGTAGAACCAAACTTTCTTGGTGCTTTTGGAACGGGCAATGCAGGAATTCTTGCTGGATTTAGTACTGATGTGCATGCTCTTGGTGCTTTTGGAACAGGGTACGCAGGAACGGTTGTCGAATTTACTGATGTACATCCGCTTGGTGTACACGGAACTGGACATTCTGGTAATGCTCTCCGAGTTGCGGCTACACTTGGAATATTTACTAATGTTGTTGTAGAAAATTTAATAGAAGATGTTCAAATAGATAAAACACCATTTGGTATACATTCTAATGCTGTAGTGAATATTTTGTTTGCACAATTGATGTCACAGCAACTTTCTCGTGAAGTTTTGAACACCAAAACAACTCCATTACATGTTTCTCAATTGATTCGAGAAAGTTTTCTAACAGATCATTCTGGAACAGTTATTATTCGTACAACACAGCTTATTAGAGAAGTATCATTAGATGCTGATGCTATAATTTATGCTGGTCAAGTTCTCAGAGAAATTGTTCTTTTAAATGCAAATTCTGATAAAAAAATAAGAGCAAAACAAACAATAAGAGAAGTTGTAGCAACAGAAACACAAGAAGTAAAAGTTTCTGTAGTGGTAAGAGAATTGCTTTTAGATACAACACCAAAAAACAATCCTTCCGTCGTTCTTGTCGTGACATAAATAAATAATAACAAACATTGGATAAACAATATGCCAAATTTTCTAATCACAAACAATGGACCACATCCTCCTGAAAAATGGGCAATGATAACTGCTGAAACTATTTTCGATCTTAGTGCTACATCAATGATGGAAGAAACTTTGTTAAAGGCACAAAAAATGCGTATTCTGATTGCTGAATGTTTGTTGCCGCATTGTATGAATGTTCAATCTAGTGAAAAAAACAACTTGTTAGACAATGATTATATTCTTTCTCCTCACGATGTATCTAATTATGTCGAAAAAGCAACATCTGATATTGTTTCAATTTCAAAAGGAACACCATGGGAAAGTCATTTCTCCAATCCAGAAGTTCAAAAGGCAGTAAAAACAGTGTTGGCGAATCATTTTTCTACTGTTCAGCATATTGAACGTTTATGGCATGCAGATACTAATGAAAGCGTTCAAGCCAAAACATATAAAGCCAGATTTCACGGATAATATATCATGAGCATATCAACTTCCATGGCAACGTCATTTAAAAAGGAACTTCTTTCTGGCGGACATTGTTTCAATGCTACCGTAGCGCCAACAGGAACAACCAGCGGCACCAATGTTGTTTCTGGAATAAGTTCTATGGTTGGTATTGTGGTTGGAATGACTATTACAGATACTGGTAACGCAAGCATTCCAGCAAATACAATCGTAGTTTCTATTGTTTCATCATCTTCTGTAACAATATCACAATCCGCAACGGGTTCTTTTTCTGGAACCGCTTTGGCAATTTCTGGTGATATTTTGAAAATGGCGTTGATAAAAGCAGCCGAATCAGGAACGTATGGAACAACAAGCGTAAACTATTCGGATATCGTTGGTAATTCAGATGAAACTTCTGGTGCAGGTTATACAAGTGGAGGAATAATATTAACAAACGTATCGCCTGTTTCGTCTGGAGTAGTTGCGTATATCAATTTCTCACCTAACCCATCATGGACATCAGCATCATTTTCTACAACTGGTAGTATGATTTATAATTCAAACAATCGTGATGGAGGGTTATCTGGAACAAACGCAACAGGAAATAATCGTTGCGTTGGAGTATTCGATTTTAGTGGAACACAAACAGTAAGTTCAGGCACTTTTACAGTATTAATGCCAATATTCGATTCTTTACATGCGATTCTTCGACTTCAATAAAATGTAGATATATACTACATATTTTCAAATTTTGTTGATATAAACACATACAAATAAAAATGAAATGGTAACTAAATGATAAATACTTTGTAAGAGAGGTATTTTTCATGCGTATCAAACGATCAGGCGTCTATCAAATCGTAAACGAAACAAACGGCAAATCATATGTTGGGTCATCGAAAGACATAACGAATCGATGGAAAAAATGGAAATTTGTTTTCAAAAGCGAAATAAAATATGTTTCTCTTTTGAAAAAAGCCGTTCAAAAATACGGCATTGAACATTTCACATTCATTATTATTGAAGAATGTGAATCAACAAAAGAACTGTTGGAAGCCAGAGAAAACTATTATATTGAGACTTTGAGACCGGAATATAATATTTTACAAAAAGCTTATACTTCTCTTGGCTTCAAACATTCGGAAAAAACTCTTCAAAAATTAAGAGAGATTCATTCTAATATCGATCCAGACCACCAACAAAAAATGACAGAAGCAGCACGAATAGCCAATATTGGGAAACCACGATCAGAACAAACCAAACAAAAAATAAGCGAAGGAAACATTGGAAAAGATATGTCTATGTTGCGTGGCATTCCAAGAACAGATGATGTAAGACTGAAAGTTTCAGAAGGTATTAGAAATTCAGAAGTATTTCAACAATCTGTTAAAGCAAGAGTTGGTAAATCAACCAAAAAGAGTTCTCATGGAAACTACGGCATCACTTGGCGAAACGATTCAAACAAATGGATAGTAAAAATAAAGAATAAAAAATATGGTTCTTTCAAAACTATTGACGAAGCTATTATAAAGCGCAACGAAATATTGATTTAACTTCTAAATCCAGCAAATGACCAGCTTGGACCAAAGAATGTTGTATCAACAGGAGATGGTCCGTCTACTTCTAAAAGATCACCGGAAACAAAAGTTATTGCTGAGAGGAACGTAAATGTTCCTACTAATACAGATGGTGCAAAATTTACAGAACCTATTTGAACATTGTTCTGTAATATAGGCAACGATACACTCGAAGTTGCTTCTTGATAACACGCTGCAATAGAACCAGTTAGATGTATTGGGAATGTTACGGAACGATTGAAAACAATTCTCCATAAGGCTTGACTATCTGCTGGTTTACCAAGATAAGTTCCATATACGTCATATGGCGATGTTAATGCACTTCCAACTTCTGACCACGATGATCCTCCCCATAATTCTAATTTTGAAGATGTTTCGTTATAACGAATGGAACCGTTGATCAATCCAGAGACAACCGTCGTGCTGGTAGGTACAGCTAATGCTCCGCCCAATATAACAAATTGACCACCAGAGCTTCTTACGTCAATAATATTTGCCATTTATATACCATTTTTTAGTTATGGTATATTTATGATTCATTTATGGCTATTTGAAATTTGGTGGGTCCGGTGGGGGTCGAACCCACGGACCAAGAAAAGTTGGTAGATCGGGTCAGGATCGAACTGACGACCAATGTGTTACTTTACCACTTCGATTTTCATCGCCGCCTATTTTGACGTTCGTGGTCTGGACTTTCTCTTCACCATTTTACAGGCGGGTGTCGTTAAGTCTCTACACCTTTCTGATATTTCTATCAGACTTGGCTCGGGATTGGCATTTTACAGCGTTCCCCGAATTTGGCACCTTTTCACTATAAAGTTTCCTTTATAGGCTCCCAACAAAAGCACATTGCTCTACCACTGAGCTACCGATCCAACAAGCACATACTACCATATTAGAAAGCTATGTCAACAGGAAAGATAAATAAAAGTGGTAATCCTGATCTGATACATCAGAAAACCCAGAACGGAGATACCGGGCTGTCCCACATTTTATATTTATATACGGAGATATTTCAAAATGATAATAAAAAATTGTGCCAGAGAGGCGTGTTCAAATACGTTTGAAGCAAAAGACAGCAGACAAAAATTTTGTTCTCGTTCATGCTCTGGAAAAGTCAATAATATTGGTAGGTTCAAACCACCAAAGTTGTGTGCTACATGCAACAATCCTCTTACTAATAGAGAAAGAAAATATTGTAGTTATTCATGCCAATATACAATCTCAAATAGAATGAAGCTTGGCACACAAAAAATATTTATTGCTAAAGATATTGGAGATTTTCCAATCGAAAATATAGGTTATGACGCACGAAAGATGCGAGTGCTTAAAGAACAAAATTTTTCTTGTAATGGGTGTGGATTGTCAACTTGGAGAGAAAAAACAATAACTCTTGAGTTAGAACACAAAGATGGAAATAGCAAAAATAATATAAGAGAAAATTTAGAAATATTGTGCCCAAACTGTCATAGTCAAACTGATACGTGGCGAGGCAGAAATAAAAGAGTTTACTCAACAGATGAACAAATGATAGATGCTATAAAAAATAACAAATCATTACGACAAGCCCTAGAATCATTAGGAATGGCAGCTAAAGGCGGAAACTATAAAAGGATATCCAAACTAGCAAAAGAAATCTCTATACATTAGTCAATCCCCATTTTGACTTTTCTTTTAGCTTCTATCGCTATTACTGCTTTGGTTCTTATGCTTATTTCTATCCATTTGATATCATTTTTGTCTGTTTTGGGCATCCACCACCAATCATATGGATCAAGGTCTTCAATACAAGAACTGACGTATTCGGCAACATCTTCACGATATGGAATGCGTTGAACACAACGTCCGGTCTCCGGAACACCTTTTATATCATAGACGCAATAAACAGAATACATGTCTGCTTTCAATGAATGCCATACCGCATAAAGTATGCCACCAAGAGGTTTTGCTATTATAGGCTCGCCTACAACTCCTGTTGGAACTTTCAGCATGTTATTTATTTCTTTCTATTTGGAAAATGGAAGACTCGGGGAATTTTGAAATCCCGACGACATAGGGTAAAAACCTATCGCTCTGCCTCTGAGCTACGAGTCCATCAGAGAAAAGAACGGGATTTGTGTTTGGAGGGCCATGTTGGAATCGAACCAACGGCATCTTACGTAAGAGGAAAGCGCTCTACCAACTGAGCTAATGGCCCTATAACACAAAACCCCGTACCGACATTCATTGTCAGCACGGGGTTTTGCGGACCCTGGAGGCAATGGTCGGTTAACGAGGTTTTCGTTTTTTTCGTAATCCCACAAATGAATGGGGACTATGAGAGTAAGAGGATGTCAACATGATTTTGTATTTATACGCCAGTTATTTTTTCGTGTCAACAGGTATTTGGGTCAAGTTTGGATTTGGTAAAATTTTTGGATATGGAATATCTGGGCAATCATTCGCTTTGCTTTTTTCTTTTTTCTTATCAGATTGATGTTTCATGAGACAAACCGCCACCAAAATCATGACAGCAATCGGCCCGAGAATAAAAGTGAATGGTTCGATAAATGCGTCAATAAATTCAACAACAAACTTCATTTTCGTTCTCCAAAACAAATTCGTGATTACATAAATATTCCTTGATAGCAGCAAAGTGAAAATCTGTAAATTTTACCATGTTATTCCAAAAATACCGAAGAATGTTTTCAACGGACTTTCTTCATACGCCTCTTCCGAATCTTGGATGCTTATTTTGTCCACTCTGTTTGCGTGGCGTCCACCTTCAAACACAGTTTCAATGAAAACATCAACAAGCCTAGTAGCTGTATAATGTGGCATTTGTCTGGCTCCAAGAGCCATCACATTGGCATCATTGTGTTTGCGTGTCATGATAGCCACTTCTTCATTATAAACCACAGCACAGCGTATATGGTTATAACGATTGGCTGCCATTGACATACCGATACCGGTGCCACATATCAAAATACCAATATCTAGCACGCCATATTCGTCCATAGCTTGACAAAGAGCATGGGCATAATCTGGATAATCAACACATTGCGGCGTATCCGTTCCAAGATTGGTATATTCTTCGTTTGGATATTTTTCGTCTAAATGTTTCATGATGGCGAGTTTCATATCAACGCCAGTATGATCGGATGCAATGTAAATCATTTTTATTTCCTTTTAAAATCATAGTTTTTTAGCCATAAGATAAAAAAATGGGCATGCCGATAAGCCAAGAATAGAGACAAATGGATTGACCATAGTGAAGTCGGTAAAAACCCACAAGATAAGAGAACCAACAAACACAAACGTCATCGCTTGTGTTGCTTTTTGTACTACCACAGATAATCTTACATGTGTTGAAGCCATCATTCAGTCTAACCCCATGGGTTTACAATCACTGATGTTTCCGTTTTCGTAAATACAACGTGCTGTATTTATTTTGGATTTCACAATCGCAAGCACTTCCGATGACCCGCCTATTGTATCAACAATTCCATGACAATCCATCTTCAATATCATACTATGGTCATTAGTCATATCAACGACTTTACAAGGCACATTTGTCTCCACAACATTATGCGATTGATGGCCTAAAATCATCAAAGCGTTTACCACGCCCAATATAAGCAAACAAAGCCCCCATACAAACCAATGCGGAACAAAGGCGGCGGCGAATGGCTTAAACATTGTCTGTTCCTCCAAAGGTAATCAATGGGCAGATGCGTTGTTTCGCAGCACGAATATATTCCATAGCAAGAAAAACGAAACCAAGTTTTGGTTTTATTTTCTCAATACTTTTATCACAATTGGCGTCACGCCAATCTCTAATACGTTCAACTGTTTTTCTTACAACATAAACAAATCCCACGATGATTCCAACAAAAAATACAAAGCCCGCAGCGATTGCTAGAACTATTCCAATAATTTCAAATATCGAATATGCTTGAAAAAGGATGAATGGAAGAATAAAGATAACAAAAATACCGTATAGGTATAATCCTGCTACGGCGGCGGCCATCAATGACCCCCACAACAAGGTACGGAAAAAATGGCATAGATTTGTGCCATTTTTATATTTTTCCGCACGACTATGATAAAATCTTCCACTTTGCGTCAACCAAAAATGATCGATCATGTGACATGACCAAAAAAACCATTTTACAAACCATGCATCTGGATTCAATGCCATGCCACATTTTCCTAAACTTGGTTAGATCGATACTGGCTTACTTACCAGTGCCTGTCAATGGCGTTGGTGCTGATGGTGCCGCTTTGAAAAGAGAACCCAATACAGTTCCGATTTCTGGAGGCAAGCCAACATTCGTGAAGGTTGTTGGAAGTTTGCCATCAGATTTGCCAGCAAAACTACGCAGAGCATCAGCCGTGGCAATCGTGGTGATAACCGCCGCATAAGGCTGTAGAGATTGCAGAGCAAAAGCTTGTTGGGTAGAAGCATAACGATGGTTAATTGATTGTTGAACTTCTGGATCGAAAGTGAAAGTATCAGCCCAACCAAGGAAGTCCAAAGTGATACCAACCGAGGTAAAATATTCACTTGAGGACTTAATAACAGTGTCCATGATTGGAATCATTTCGGCATTGGCTTGATCGAATGATCGCTTACCAATCTCGTTACAAACAAGAGTTTGTACCTTCTTTCGACCAACATCATCCATCACGGCGATCAAACTGCGACCATAATAAACCGAAGCAAAAATCACTTGCGGATCATTACGGTTCAAAGTTGTCGGCATAACCACACCAAAATGGTATAGATATTTTGCCGCATCTTGTTCTGTCACGGATGTACCAATTGAAACGCCAGCCGTGATGTTCAAGCCTTCCTTGCTTTGGCAAGGAAATCCTTGCTTTTCCTTGGAAGTTCCACGATCAGCGGCATCAACCCATTCACGACTATATTTGGTACGATCGACTAAAATCAAACGTCCAGCAGGAATGAAGAAATCGTACCAAGCGCCAGACCCTTGAAGATGAACATGTGGAACGATAAAGCGTTTCAATGGCACACGATTGGCATTGTAAGATTCCTCAGAATCATATTTTACCTGAGCATCCTTATTGTTGCCAACATCAGGAATCCAGAAACCAGTTTCATTCGGAAGAATGGTATACGCTTCGGTATAATCTGCTTTGTCGTAATAAGCGTAAGATGACGAACCTGCGAACATTGCTCCAAAAGCAATGGCAGACGATAACAAAAGGCGTTTCATATTGTGAATCTCCTTGTTTGCGACAGGTTAGACAGTGAAAACGGATTTGAGGTTTTTCCACCAAATGATTGCCAAAATAAGAATCAGGCCAAAGATGGAAATTCCCCAATGTTGACCTAATTGCATTCCAGCAATGGAACCAACATAAGCGGTATCGCTGTTTGCCAACTGACCACCGGCCTGCTGACCAACAATGAGCGTGGATACCGAATTTCGTGTGAAATTCACTACCACATAGATAACCAAGACAAAGATAGAAAGCATTGTACGAACAGTGTTGTTCATTTTTAGTCTCCGTTTTGCGGTTGATTAACAATCATCTGATACAGAATCATTACCAGACGCCATATCAGCATAGGGATATGTGTCACGACAGTTGACACAAATAGTTATTAAATTTTCGATGCTGTTATCATCATTATTGTGGTTGATATGATGAACACCCAATTCATAATAATGTTGCGGAATAAATCCGCATCGATCACAACCAAATTTCTTTTTATATGATTGAAATGGTTGTTCATCTTCTTCAAGAGTTTCTTCCAACATTGTTGCCACAGAGGAACCAATAGCAGCACCTGTAAAAATAGAAAGTTCTTGGCCGCTTACAGTTGGATATGGTGTGTTGAACGAAGATTTTTCATCTTTTATCCAATCCTCAGATGTATCTGGTGGAGCAAAAAATAACCGCTTTACCAAGAACCTACCGAAGAAGAAGGCGACAATAAAGAGCAAAAACAAACCAAAAGCTAATAGCGTATGCATTATGCTCTCCTTTCGATAGAAAAGTTATCAGAGATTTTCAGATGTGTCAACCGGAATATTTGTCGTATACCGATCAACAATATTTCGCAAATCTTCCAAGAGTTTGTCCATGGAAGGATTTTTTGCTATCGCATCAGACAGATTACCATAATGCTGTTCGAGGCATCGAAGAAGTAATTCTTTTATTGCTGGCTCATCTGGGACATTTCGTAATGTGCTATTTGCGTATAATGTTTCCAAAGATTTTTCTTTTTCGGTCGCCCAAGAATCTATTTGTTCTAATGTCCATTCCCCTCTTCGAATAGATTTTAGAATTTCGCTATTTCGTTCAATATCAAGGTCGTGTTCAACTAAAATTTGTTCCGCTTCCAGTGCCAACCTCACAACGTTCATGGCAAACTTAGTATCAAAACCGAATCTTTCTATCAACGCTGCTCTTTTTAGATTATTTGAATTAGTTTTGTTTTTTATTTTGCTCATTTGTGAAAACATATATCCACGAAGTTTATGCATAGCTCCCTTATGCAAAAAGAGTTTTCGATTTTCACGAACCAACTCTCCGATTTGTGTGGTGTGAAGAATACATCTTCTTGGTAAAAATAAGATATCCAAAATATTTGGGTTATTTTCTAAAGCGAGTTGAAAAAAATCAACAATATTATATACAGAAAAATCATATTCTTTTTTGTTGTCTGGCGTTTTAATATGATGTTCTGACCAAACATTAAATCGTTGATGTTGTTTTCCAAAACCCAATATTTCCCCTCCTATTGAATAAGGGAAAAGAAGATGTTTCGGTGGCATGCAAAAACCAAAACAATCCATATCAGAAGTATCTGCACTAGCCCCATACGAAACACTTCCGCCATATCCTAAAAATAAAATATTATCTGGAAGCCATTTGGGCGGATGAATTAATCCCTGTTTTTCAAGCTTATTAACAATCATAGTGACAATCTAACATATTTTTAGATTGACAGTCAATATGAAAATATATAAAAGAGAAAAACACCTGATGGAGTTTTTCTATGTTCAAGATGGGCGACTTATCAAAATATGATGATCCTAGTGATTATATTGTATACGGAGAAGATGATGAAGATATGAGTTTAGAATCAAAAATAGTTTCCAATGGTTTTTTGGAATTTTTCTGGGAAATCGATGTAAACGACATATTTTTTGCATTGACACCAAAAGAAGCAAAAAAAACCGCTGATAAAATTTATGCTCTATTGAAAGAATTAGAGGATAGCTAATCAATTTTCTTGGCAAAGCAAAAAGAAGTGAATCCGATATGCCATATCAAACCTAATTTGCATCCTTGCACGCCAATCGCAAAACATCGCCAGTTCCACATGACAATAAAGCATCTATGCGGCATATCAACAAATCGGCAGCGAAAAACAGTTTTGAAACTGCTTCTGCACGAAGATTCTAATTGCTCTGGTGTCGGCTCGATCATAACAATTTTTCCTCTATCAGTTTGATGGTGTTTTCTCTTCCATAAAGAGAAATAAACACACCAAATCGAGGGCCTTCTGTCTGCCCTAACAAAACCTGATACAGACAATCGAACCAATCCTTCATCTTTGGAAATTGCTTCCCAATAGTAAAAACATCGGTTTGGATCGTTTCAGATGGTATTCCATCTTCCATCAATGATAGCATCTCAGACAATTCTGTTAATGCCTTGTGCTCCAATTCAGTTGGCGCACGATATACTTTCTTTGGCTTGATAAAATCACGATAATACGCAATTGCCTTATCGATCATATCAATTAAAAATGGTGATGGCTCTGTATCAGGCGCATATCTTCTGACAAATTCCAACAACACCAATGGATGTTCTGTATTTGCAACGCCAGCCAAATTCAATAACATACCAAAACCAATAGGCACAGTATTAGATGGAATATTTCCACCATGGATATACCAAACAGGGTTATCAAATAACTCTTGCCCTGTCTGAGCCGCCGCCTTGGCCAGATTAGCAAGATACTCGTCGGTTGCCCGAGGAATCAATTCAAAATACAGTTTCTTGGCTCGTTGTGGATTAGCAAAGATATAATGAGCTAACGATTCTTTCGGCCCATACTTCAACCATTCCTCTACGGACAAGCCGTTGCCTTTTGACTTGGAAATCTTTTGGCCTTTTTCATCCAAAAACAATTCATAAGTAAGGTTTATCGGCGGCTCACTTCCAAGGATTTTACAAATTTGACTGGATAGTTTCACACTATCAATCAAATCCTTTCCAGACATTTCGTAGTCAACACCTAGAGCATACCAACGCATCGCCCAATCGGCTTTCCATTGAAGTTTACACTTGCCATTGAAAACTTGTGTTTCAAAACGCTCATCGTCGTATGACCAGACTATTATTCCGTTTTTGGTATCAATTTCAAGAATCGTTGCGTTTTGGATGATTTTTCCGCTTCTTGGATGAACTGGCATCAATGGCGAATATGTTGCAGCACGGTCTTTACCAAGAGTCGGTAAAATCACATCAACGATTTCATCATGACATTCGAGCACACGGAATAACGCATGATTGAATCTTCCTCTCTTATAATATTCTGTTGATGAAGCGAATTCATATTCAAAACCAAAACGATCCAAAAACTTAAGCAACTGTCTATTGTTATACGACGAAAAACTTTCGTGCTTATACATTTCATCAGTTTCGTCCAAATACGGACAAGGAACTTCACACAAAGGCATTCCGATATATCGTTCCAACATTTCTTTATTTGGAACATTATCTGGAACACGGCGTAAGCCATCCATATCATCACTGAATGTCAAAAGCTTGGTTTGTAAACCATATAGTTCAATGAATGCCTGACGAACCCAACTCGTACGAGCAACTTCGGCAAATGTGCCGATATGAGGAAGACCGGATGGCCCATAGCCGGTTTCAAACAAAACAGTTCGCTTATCCCAATTATCTGGATAATTGCGATGCAATCTACCAATTATTTTTTGTGCTTCGTCTTGAGGCCAACTCATGTCATGTCCATTCTGGAACGAAAAGTTTGTGCAAACTACATGAAGGATTTGGGCATTCCACATATTGATATATGTTATTATCAACAGGAAATGATAACGACATCATGTCCTGTTGCTCATATTCAACAATAGCATCGCATTTGAAACAAAGGATCAACTTATGAGGCCCGTTTATGGACGGAATGGTTCCAAGGATTTGTGGCATTACTTTCTACCAGCCTTTACAAAATCTACGATTGTTTGTGAAGAGTGTGGTGTATATGGAATCTGGCGAGGAGAAATATATAGTTCGTTGTCGGCTGGATTGCTAGAATTCAAACCGATGATAGACCATGCGACAGCACACAGACCAGCGAAAATAGCAAAAGCACGAATTGCCAAAAGAACACCATTGTCCGGTGTCGTAAATGCCAAGACGATTACCAAGACAAGGATTGCAAGTCCATAGGCATCAGAGATTTTCATCATGACAAAATTTCCTATATTGTTGGCTTTGTTAAGAAAAGAAAAACGAACACACCAACACTTATACCACCAAAAATGATGATATATTTCAGCCACAACAGCCAATCAAATGTTGTCATTTGCCTCCCCATGCGGCATATTTTGAGGTTGAACCCAACGACGAACTTTTATTTCTATTTCCACGATGCCACATTCATCCAAACAAGTCTTGTTCCGTCGCAATGCCGCTACAGAAGGATAAACCGTTGTCCCAGAAGAATCGCATAGAAGATGATGTTGAAAATCAGTACCACACAGATAAACGACCGCAACAGCATCGTCTCTCAAAAACCACGCCTTTTTCTTATTGGACGATCTGATCACTGTGTTTTTGGGTGCGTTTGTCGTTTCGGTCATTTTGCTCGATTTTCCCAAGATTTACGTTGACTTGGCACTCTCCCCATTTGTCTGGTTTGAGGCATTTCGATGTGCTGCCGCAGATACCACATCGTATCGCTGGTGTGGTGATTACATTCCACATTCTGGTAAAAATGCTCATGTTAGTTATTCTTTCTGCGTTATCGAGAGCAGATTATAACATATTTTTGAAGGCCGTCAACTATTCTTTTTTAGGCACCGTATCAGGAGGCTGGACAAAATCCAAAACCTTGTCTTTAAGATCATATGGAACGTTATTATCGCTATGACCTGACGCGCCGTTGCCAGGACTCCCATTATTGCCATCTCCTTCACTTTGTTTGTCTTGTTTGCCTTTCATACTCATATAAACAGATTCGCCTTTTTTCACTCTTTCCTTAGCAGATGCTGTCGTATCTCTATTTCGTTTAGAATATGGTATTTCGATAACTCTTGGCTCTTTTTGATTTGGAATGGATATCCACAAATATATTCTACCAGAATCAACACGATCAGGTTCTTGAACTATACCAAAATAAAATTGAAAAGTTTCTGGCGGATTGACAAAAACAGGATAACCAAGAGTATTTTGATATGCTGAGTAATCAAAAGAACAAAAAAGCAAACTAGAAACAACCAGCAATGCTTTTATCGTCCAATGAAATCGTCCATATATTATACCCAACAACAATAATGCTGTTAGAAACATGAAACAAGATGCGAATAATAATGGAGATATAATCATGGTGCTTGTGCTTTATTTATAATGCTAGGAAGTTCGCTGCCATCGTAAAAATCGGTTATCTTTCCGTCTCCTGACATCGCAAATCTTACTATTGGAAGTTCTTGTCTTACTCTATCGAGTATTACCATTTTTCTCCAAACTATAGTAGTTGTTGGATTTAGTTTTTCTATTTTTACATTAATTTGGATTGGAATACATGCTCGTGGTTTTGCTTCGCTATCTACGCTAAACAAATGTAAAGAAACTTGATATTCTCCTGGCAATACTCCACGAATTACGGTTATTTCTTCACATATGTTTATTGGTGCGCCGTTATTGGTTGTAGATTTACAATCATTGCCTAAATCATCTCGTTCTAAAAAAACAATAGATGCCTCTTTGTTCATAAACATAACAACATCACCATTTGGTAATCGTGTCCATGTATCAACATCGTATCTCACTAATGGAGAAGTCCATTCAACACTTATCAAATATTCTGCTTTTGGTTTAGAACCATCCGAACCGTTCTGTGGATTGATAAGCATAAACATAACAACACAAAAAACCAACAATGCTTTGGCAAAAGTCAACGCAAAATTTGCCAACGCTACTTCTGTTCCATCATGAGAGTTTCTGTGTCTGAAACTTCTCATTCTTTTTCCTCATGATCTATAACCGGCAACAAATCTGTTTCAGAAGCACATGCTATTTTATCAATCAAGTCTCTTACGCCACCAGCAACAATCTTGGAGTTGAAATCAAGAACTATTTTGAATACAAAACTAACCGCAGTCGGAATGAACGCCACAGCAATACCACCAAAAAATGCTCCAAGATTGGTTTTCATTGTATCAATGGATACACCATCAATCATTGGCCAGAATGCCATGATAACACCTAAAATTGTAGCCAAAATACCAATCCATACAATACGAGCAGAAATGAATTCTGCTATCATAGTCTTTTCATATATACGATCTGCTATGACATCAATGATTGTATCTTGACGGATTCTTTTTTGATTGGCATTCGCTTTATTGACCAATAAAGAAAAATGTTCCGCTATTACCGATTTTGGTATTTTATGAATGTCAAAATCTGGTTTTTCTTCAACGATTTCTTTGGATATCAAACTCATACTACCATTCATATCAATGGTAGTATCATGAAGTTTGTGTTTAGAGAACCATTCCATTGCGCTGTCGGCTATTTGATTTTCTTTGGATATTTTCCATGCTTGTCTGGCCGATAATACTTCTGCTGTAAAATATAAACCGAACAACAAATAAGTTAGATAAGAATGATCATAATGTATAGCTATTTGGGGCAAACCTAAGTAGATAAGCGCTCCCCACCCGAATATTACGATTACAAAATAGAGTAGCCAAAAAAGAAAAACTTTGTGTGTAAATGCCATGTTTTTTATTCACTTTGAAAATCTGACAATAAAATATTTATGTCAGGGATATTCTAAATCGATTGGCTTCCCAACCACCTTTTATTTCTACTAAATGTATAAAATCTTCGCCGGTAGGCCAAGAATCAATGAAATCAATCGTATATATACCTTTTATCAAATATGTTCCAGGACATTCATGAACACATCGAACTTTATCTCCGTGTTTGAAACGTTTTTTATTGTATCATCTTCAATCTGAAACATTTTTAATTTCTTTTATTTTTTGCTTCCGCTCTGGCTCAAACATACAATATTCTATGTTAAAATTTGGCCACTCTTCCATTATCGGCCAAGATGGCAAACTCCATTTTATTTCATCCATTGTTGGAAGATTGTTTATCAAATCATCCAAATTATCTCTGTTGTCAATTTCAAACATTCTTTGTTCCCTTTGGGCGAGATTTGTTGTTCAAATCTCTTATCTTGAGTTTTTTGTATTTGAGGTCTTTGATGATCTTTTTCAAAAATTTTTCGGATTTTTCATCTTTCTTCTCATCTATTTCGAACATGCTTGAACCTCTCTTTGACCCAACCACCACCGTCATCCAAACAAACATGTTTCCCATAAACGCCTCTTATAGTATAAATTCTACCCAATATTAATGAACACCAAAATCCTCCCATGCGAGTCTGGCTTGCATCAATACATTCAATTCTGTCACCAATTTTGAATTCATTATCGAATTCATTATCTATATTGAACATTTTACAAACCTTTCTACACCCCAAAAATAACCAGGAATTTCCTCAACTTTTAAACACCGAATAAGTTTCTTTTTTTCTTCTGAATACGCACATCCATATTTTACAAATGTATAACTTCTGCCTGTTTCTAACGAAACTATTTTACCTGGATAACACGCATCTATACATAATATCAAATCTCCTTCGTAAAAACCAACATTATCTGGAGTATTATCTATTTCAAACATGAAGATACTTTTCTATAAAACACATAGCTTCTTCCATTGTTGTTGCGGTGTCTAAATAATAACAATACAAATGCTATTTTCATTCCTTTGGAGTCCAACCAGAGGTATCAATATCGTATTGAACATCTTCTACGATTCTGAGTTTAGGGTCTATCAGTGTCAAAACTTTTTGTAAGGCTTCTCTCAATGTTGGAGAAATACCATCAAAATCATTAAAATCTCCATCGGGCCAGTTGTTCGGAAAAGAGACAAAATATCCCCAGCCATCTTTCAAGGCGGTAATATCAACGCAAAGCGGTTCTAGCATGATTTTATCCTTTCCTATTATAATGATAACATAGATATTTAGGGCATGTCAAGAAAGTAAAATTTTATAAAAAAATAGGGGCATGATTTGCCCCTATTTTTATAGCAATCAGCGTCTTCCACCATGCCAACCTCCGCCCCAACCTCCCCCATATGGAGATACGACAATTGGCGGCGCAACGATTGTTGGAGCGTCATAATATCCCTGATTATAATATCCTTGATTATTATAATATCCATGATTATACCCACGCTGAACGTATGGTTCTGGCGCAACCACACAACCTGTGAGGAACAAAAAGCCGAATAGCAGGATAGTTATGTTAATTGTTTTCATTTCGTCCACCATGTTGTTCGGACGATGATTATACAATCACTCTAATAATAGTCAAGGACTGTATATTATTATGGTTTTCTCTTTTGGATAAACACGAAAAATTTCTGATTTCTCCTCACAAAGGATAAAACCTACACCATTTGCGTGTGCTGTATGTTTCAATACCCAATATGTATCATCGGATTTTCTATGAAATACTTCAGAATTATAAACGCCATACCTGTCGTTTTCTGAGTCTATATGAACGGAGAGGAAGCCGTCTTCAAATAGTTCTTGGAATGTTGGTTTTTTCATAGAAGTATTTATCATTTGATAATAACAAAAAGAAATCGAAATCGTCTATTACATATAAAGAGTTATTAAAAGGATTAAATTATGGGAATGGAGTAAGGTCCGAGGATCGAACTCGGTCATGGTAGTTTTGCAGACTACAGCGTTCCCATTTCACCAACCTTACACGCATATATTTATATAAATGGTGGAAAAGGTGTGGGTCGAACACACTCAGGCCAAAGGCCAACGATTTTACAGACCGTCCCTGCTCTCCAACTCAGGCGCTTTTCCATTTTTAGTCAATCTAAGTCATCGTCTTCTAGTATTTCATAATCACCATCTAGTATTTTTTGGATACTTTCGTTGATTGTTTCTTGTCTTTTCAAAACATCTTTTATAGATGCTTCCGCCAATGGATGCGGTGTCGAAACTCCGCGTTTCCAACGTCCTATTGTTGGAACCGAAACTTTCAAAATCAGTGACATTTCGCGGTCATCCGCTTTTAGTTTCTCTTGCTCCGTTGTTATATATTCCGCAAACATATCAGTTCCTTTTTTAGTTAATGGTGCCAAGGAGCAGGATTGAACTGCCGACCTCTGGTTTTTCGGACCAGCGCTCTACGCTACTGAGCTACCTTGGCATTTTTATGATTTGCTTGGCGGGAGAGCCAGGGGTCGAACCCGAGTCTCTTCTTTTGGAGAGAAGCGCCCTTCCGTTGGACCACACTCCCTAGAAGCAAAAAATCCTCCACAGTATTACTTGGAGGATTAGAAAATCTATCAAATGATATTAGAAGATTTTACTCTTCTCTACCATTCGGTTTGAAATTCGTACAGCCAAGCGTTCCACCGCCGATGATATATCGACAGGTAAATCGCCAAGCGCAGGAAGTGGTACGAATGTTTTTCATGTAGGTATCTTACTCAACAGGCAAAGTTATGTCAACATAAAAAGAAGATGGGACTCGAAAAATTTTGAAATACTTGACGAGAAAATCACCAAACCCTATCATGGTTTACCTATATATTTATATTTGACACAAATATATTATATGCGGACTTTATCCTTACAAGTAAGGTATAAACGGACTTCTCCGCGCTGATTGGTTGGCAACCATGTCAAAATGGTTTTTGGAGAGATAGTTAGTTACAATCGTCCCAATATTCCCACTGTTGAGAAAAATCTCCAAGAGTGAGACGAATATGATTCCAAATACATATCCCTAGCAAACCAAGGCCGAGGCCGAGGATAGCTACCGAAACTATTAAAGGCCCCATCGAGTTGCTCCCTTACTATGTTTTACCATATACCCCGACCGGCAGGGATTGTCAAGGCTATTATAAAAAATTGATAAATATAAACTAACAGATTCGGTATTTCATTATGACAATTAGTTTATCATCCATCAACTTAGTTGCACTTACTTTTGGTGAAGTCGTCTATGCAAATGGAAACTTCAATTATTTCAATGGAACAAAACTTATTCCAATTAACACGGGCATTTCGGCTGCAAATGCAGCTATAATAACCTTGAAAGCAGAAGTGGCGACACTTCAAACTCAAATGGCTGCGTTGATCAAAACACCACCGGTCATCCCACCAGATGTCAATCAATACCCCCTGACAATGACGCCCGTCATCGATCCGGGTGCTTCGGTGACTATTGGTCAAGGTCCAGACCAGATCGTTTTGTTGCTTTCTCAATCACCAACTGATACTGCTAAAAGCGAAATTGCTATTATATTAGATGGTGTTGTTATTGCTGCTCCATTATTCGTTACAAGTAACGGAGGTAATCAGATTTTCACGATTAATGGTTCGTGGGGAGGAACATCGGCTTCGCATACGATTGAAATTGTTGGTGCTGGTATAGGTGTTCAAAATTTGGGTGTTGGTGCGGTTTCTTACGATTTTGTTCCATACGTTTATAATGGTCCTGCAACTTTCAGACAAGACGGAACACATGTCAACTCTCCATCCGTTTGGGATAACTTTAACCTTTCAACAACATGGACGTTGCCTATCAGTGTCCCGCCGCCACCTCCTCCTCCGGTTGCTGCTCCTCCAACGTCTATTACCGCCACAATCAATGGTGCTTCAACCACCGGCACGCTTGATCAATTATGCGCTGCTACACCAGCAAATGGTGCTTTGGTGCTACCTTCTGGCACTTTTATTGGAACATCAACAGTTGTCAATGCTTGCACGATCACTGGTGCTGGAATAGACGTAACGATTTTGGATGGCACAAATTTGGAACCAATTTGGGACAAAGCATGTCTCGTTCCAACCGTAGGCGGCGTCACCGTTTCTGGTATGACTATTCAAAACTTTGCTATTTCTCCTAGTCTTGGTGGCAACGCCACTGGTGTTCGAGACAACGGCCCGAGCATGACCACGACTCTTAACAATTTCAAGAGTACCAAAAACCAAGACGGTATTCTTACAACTGGTGGTTCATGGGTTATCAGCAACAGCATATTTGAAAACAACGGCGCTGGCAATCCCGGTAGTGGGGCAACACACGAAATGTATTTCAGCGCCGGAGTCGGTAATACCGTGACTTTGATGAATATAACAGCGGCTTGCGGGCCATTGGCAACACATGCGTTGAAGACACGAGCAACAATCACAACGGTTCAAGGTTCATCGTTTACATCAAATTTTACTGATCCTACGAATGGCGGAAATGCCGGTAGCGTGATTGACGTTCCTGATTGCGGATTGTTTATGATGGATTCTTGCACGATCAATCTACCAGCAGGATCGGCTAACTATAGTTTCTTTACTTATGGCGAAGAAAGTGCCAATAATAGTGTCGCTGGATTGGCAGTAAGTATTACGAACACCGTGTTTAATGATGGAACTGGAACAGGCGGCCACATTGTATCTAGTAATCCTTCAGCAACATTGAATGTCACTGGTAGTACTTATACAGGTAGCGTTGCTCCTACTATAACTGGATGGACATTTGTAACAGGAACAATTGTTCCTGTTACAAAGGCTTGACCAAACCGGAATCGTAAACCAAGGGGATCATCGTTGATGGTGATCTGGATATCCGTTTTTATGGGGCGTTCACGCACGACAAATCTCCTTATGGACGGACTTCTCCGCGCTGATTGGTTGGATCGGCCATTTTATTATCCTTCCATTTTGGATGCCAATTTCCACGAATGCAATGAAGCATTTCATGAGCTATATCTATTGGTATTTCTTTCTTTACAAAATTCGCAAATCCTCGTATCGGACTCGCAACTATTGTAAAATCAGAAGGTATTTCTATAATACAAATATTTCCAGTTCCAGTTCCAAAATAAGATACTCCTGCTATATCGTCGCCATATTTTTTACTAAATTCTTCTGGATCGACTGTTCGTATAATCATAGACATAGCAGGAAATTGTTGATAAAGAAGCGGTATTTGTTTTTCCTTATCAGTAAATTCAACAACATTTATTCCTTGCCTTGGCGATGGGTGTTTGTTTGTTGAAATATATGCTGTGGTTAAAAACGAATACGCCAACAAACAAAATATAACTATATTTTTCATTCCTTTATTATCGCATCGTTTTCATATTTTCTGAACATTTCATCTAAATCTCGAAAATATAAAATCTCATTGTAATGATACTCTGGATCAAGATTACCAACTGCTTTCAAAATGTCCAGAAACGTTATCTCTTTATTTTTATTAATTTCGTGATAAAGACATTCCATATAATCACGCAATTCTAAATCTGTTTGGTGACCATGATCTTCCCATACCTTTTCGAGGATTTCAACATTTGCTTCAGAAAGTTCATCAAAATCCTCAACTGTAGGACGGTTTAGAATAGTACAGTCTTTTAATGTATGAACAATCAAATTGGCATCAAATCTGATATATTTGTCATAAAAATCCGCATTGATGATACGTGATCTTGTATTATGAAGAACTACGCCAGAACTTGCCGATGACATCGTATCAAAAAACATAGGATGGGCGTAACGAAATAAACATTGCCGATTGGCAATATATAAGAGTTTCATCAACTTGAAAATATCAATTCCGTCATTTTTGTCAGCAAAGAACGCTGATATTTGACCGATTCTATCGTGTTCCATTATTTTACTCCTTTTACAACCACAAACTTGTGGCGTTTTTTACCAGCCGATAGTTTGATTGACCCATTCACGATATCAGCCATTGTGACGTTGCGATTTTCATTGATAGAAATATCATTTATTTTTGCACCGTCGCCGTTGATCAATCGCCTCGCATCACCGTTACTCGTTGCAAGCCCTGCCATGAAAAACAATCTAAACGCCACAATACCTTCTTCTAATATAGTTTTATCAATAGAGAAACATTGCTCATTTATTTTTTCAGCATAGTCAGAGCCATGACAAATTACCGTGGCAGCATTGGCAAGAAATCCCTTCGTATCATTAATATCGTATGTCATCAATACGTCAATATAATCGAGTGGAAAATCCGTAAACAGTTTCAAAAACCGTTCAACGTCCTTATCATCTGTATTTCTCCAAAACTGCCAGTAATCATAAACAGATGTTTTATCTTTTGAAAGCCATATTGCTCCATTCACTGATTTGCCCATCTTGTTTCCAGCAGCCGTCAAGATAAGCGGGGTTGTCAAACCGAATGCTTGTCCAGCCAGGATATATGCGCTTGGAACCGATGCCATGCGTCTAATAAGGTCTACACCAGAAGTGATGTTCCCCCATTGATCAGAACCGCCAATCTGTAGAATAACATCTCGTGTTCTGAACAATTCCAGAAAATCATAACTTTGAAATATGATATAATTGAATTCCAAAAAAGTCATCGGGTTTTCTTTTTCCAATCGCAGTTTTACCGAATCCATGGCCAACATACGATTGATTGTGAAATGCGTTCCGATTTCACGCAATATATCCATGTAAGATATATTATCCAACCATTCATTATTGTTGATATGAACAAAATGTGGAAGAAATGTTTTTACACATTCTTCGATGCCAGATGTGTTTTTTCTTATTTCGTCATCAGATAACATTTTTCTTGAAGCGTCTTTGCCAGAAGGATCGCCAATCCGTGTGGTCGCTCCACCAAACAACACTGTTGGTTTGTGTTTGTATTTTTGTAAAAGACGCAAGATCATGAGTTGCATCAGACTACCGACATGAAGACTATCGGCCGTACAATCAAAACCAATATATGCTTTGATTGGTTTTTCCATGGCCGATTCCAATGCCTCTATATCGGTGCATTGGTGAATAAACCCTCTGGCTTTGGCTTCTTCTAAAAATGTCATAGTTCTATCCATATTTTCATTAAAGGTAGCAGATAATTTTATCTTGTCAAGATAATAAATATCTACATAGTTTCACTTTTTATAGGAAATATTTTATGACCGATTTCTCCCAAATGAAAGTTGGAAAGAAGAAAGCTTTTTTCCATCCAAATTCACCAAAAATGGCAAGCCTGATGCTTCCTGGTGTAATGCCACCTCCTCCACAATCGGTAGATTATACTACTCGTGTAACATCATGGCCAATGTTTGACAACGATACGCTTGGTAATTGTACCGTAGCAGCCATTGGACACTTGATTCAATTGTATTCATCGTATACTAAACCGGCACCGCTTGTTATGTCTAATGCCAATATTATTAACACATATTCTGATGTAGGTGGATATGTTTCTGGTGATTCTTCAACAGATAATGGCGCTGTAGAACAAGATGTTCTAAATTATTGGATGAATCATGGTGTTCCTGTTAATGATATTGTAAACAAAATCACAGGATTTGCTAAAATCAATGTAGCAAAGAAAACCGAATTACAATATGCGTTGTATTGGTTTGGTGGAGCTTATATTGGTATTGATTTACCTCTCGCATGGCAAAGCACATCTAATTGGGAAATGCCATCGAATTTGATGGGTGCTAATGCTCCTGGATCATGGGGCGGACATGCTATTCCAGTTGTCGCTTACGATCAAGATTATCTTACTGTTATAACTTGGGGCGAAAAAGTCCAATTGTCTTGGGCAGCTTATGAATCTTTTGTTGACGAATCATGGGCGGTTGTTGATGCTCTTTGGGCAAACCAACAAGGCAAATGTCCTGCGAATAATTTTGATTGGTCTCAATTGTTGGCCGATATGAGTCTCATTCAACAAGGCGTAGTATAAGGGAAAAGGGGTCTTCGACCCCTTTTCTAACTTTCCCGTACCTGAATTCTAACTTAC
>OCZT010001346.1_pt1 | contig 25323 bp, 27 predicted proteins | sample 1539031 | NCBI WGS metagenome assembly OCZT01 (sample SAMEA3539308, study PRJEB22396) | soil metagenome | biome: tundra; feature: field; material: soil | place: USA | collected 2010-05 | depth 0.15 m | reverse complement strand
GCGTCTCGTTGTCTCGCGGGCCATTCTCGAAATGTACGGTCGAGCTGTGACACGCCGAAGTATCGGTAAATGGAAACTAGGCCACTACCGTCTTAAGCGTCGTCGCCCAATACAACGTGCGAACTCGATCGTGTTGGTATGCCAACCTCACGCCAGACTGCTAATATGCTCATTGTTTTGAGGGGATTATCCCAATCAAGATTGGGTTACTGCTGAGATGACTGACACCATTCCGTCCTGGATCTCCGCCGACGAGGTTTACGCCCGTGTCAGTTTTGAAGCAGCCATTCGTGCAATACAACGCGACCTTAAAGCCGGAATTGAACCATCGAAGGACTTCGCTCGCAGTATCCAAATGGTCCACCACGGGCAGTTAATGCTCATGCCCACCCAGTCGTCCGAGTTTGTCGGGATCAAAGTCTTGACCTTGGCACCAGGCAACCCGACCCTTGGCAAAGCAACCATCCAGGCCGTCTACTTGCTGATGGATGCGGTCACGCTCAGCCCAATAGCAGTCATCGACGGTACAGCGCTCACGACGCTGCGCACCCCCGCGACTTCCGCGGCGGTGGCTGATCATCTCGCTCCCGACCAGATCGAACATCTCGTGGTCTTCGGTTCCGGACCACAAGCATGGGGGCATGTTGAGGCAATGCGGGCTATCCGGAATATCAGCAGGGTCACCATCGTTGACATCGACCCGGGGCGCGCCACGGCACTCGTCACTCGGGTTGCGGCGAGTGGGCTTAATGCCCGAGTGGGCAGTGCCGACGATGTGCGCGACGCCCAGTTGATCGTCTGCGCCACCACCGCGCGGACCCCACTGTTCGATGGCAGCCTCGTACGCGACGACTCCTTGACGGTGGCCGTCGGTGCATACGAGCCTGACGCCCGTGAACTCGATTCCGAGCTCATCAGGCGGGCACAACTCGTGGTAGAGGATACCAGCACCGCCCTTCGTGAGGCGGGCGATTTAATTGTCCCGATCGCCGAAGGCGTGATCGAGTCCGCGTCTCTCATTCCCATGCGCGACATCATCACGGGTGCCACACTGGTCGATCACCAGCGGCCGCGCGTCTTCAAGAGCACCGGAATGTCCTGGGAAGACCTCGTGGTCGCCTCCGAGGTGTTCCGCGCCAGTTGAACCGGCCGATTCCGCATGGGATGTATACGCGGGCGCGCTTAGCGGTCTTTCACTCCTCGATGATTCTTATGCTTCAACTCGGGTGTGATTTGCACCAAGACTTCGCGGCCGCACGGTAGAGAGTCGCGAGACTTACAAATAATTGACGTCAAGTACCGAACTCTCCTCGCGTCACCAGCATCAGACCTCCGGCTGCGTCAAAACACGTGGCGTCAGCGCTTGGCTCCGCGTGTGTCGAGCAATCTCGCCCATTGTCGCGACCCACACGTCGGGCGCGGCCAGAGCCTCTTCAACAATCAGTTCCAGGGCAGCGGCTCGCGAGGGGCGACCCGAGAGAAACGGATGAGCCGTGAGTACGAAGCAACCACCCGCAGAAGCCGTGGCGGCGAGCTCGAGCGACCACATTTCACGGGCTTTCGCGGGACTCTCGATGATGCCATTGCCGAACAATTCGGGTACAAAGCAGTACTGCTCCCAGTCGTCAAGAGCCCAGTGGATGGGGATCTCTACAATGCTGTCGTCACCGCGACCGGTCGCGAGTTCGTACGGATTATCCGCGTCCATCAGACTCGAGTCGTAGAGGAATCCGCGTTCGTGCAACAGAGCCGCCGAACGATAATTGAGCTCCCACATCGGGGCGCGATAACCAACCGGAGTGATCCCCGCAACCTCCTGCAAAGCCTCGACACCGCGTTCGAGGTAGCGAATCTCGGACGCCTCGTCGGCGTCGCCGAGGGGCTCGTGCAGGTACCCATGGTGGGCAATCTCGTGGCCCCCAGCGACAATTGCACGAACGACGTCGGGGTATCGGTGGGCGGTATAGCCGGGCACGAAAAACGTCGCCGCGACCCCGTGTTTTTCGAGCATGTCAAGCAGACGTGGGACGCCCGTTACGGGCCCGTAGGACTGGTGCGACATCACGCTCATGCGCGAGGCCGCCTGGGGCGCGAAGGACAACACCGCGGATTCCGCGTCGAGGTCAAAACAGAAAGAAGCCGCCGCGGTCGCACCTTCGGGCCATGTGGTGCAGTAAGAACCGCTCACCGTGCGCGGGCCGCCTCGAAGAGGCTCACGTACTCATAAACGAGGTTCGCCGCCACGATCCCGGTGATCTCGGCGTGATCGTAGGTCGGCGAGACCTCGACCACGTCGCCACCAACAATGTTGGCTCCAGCAAAACCGCGTACGAGTGCTACGAGCTCGCGACTACTTAGACCTGCGGACTCAGGCGTACCGGTTCCGGGAGCAAAGGCGGGATCGAGCACGTCGACGTCAATGGACAGATAGGTGGGCAGATCCCCCACCTGGTCGCGTAGTCGCTCGATAATGGCGGGCACGCCGACGCGATCGACCTCAAGACAGTTGAACATCTGAAAGCCCAATTCCGCGTCATCGCTCAGGTCGCGCGTTCCGTAGAGCGAACCACGAATTCCTACGTGCGCACTCTTGGCGGGCACGAACAGACCTTCTTCGCTAGCGCGCCGAAAGGGTGTGCCGTGGGTGAAGGGCGCGCCAAAGTACGTGGGCCAGGTGTCGAGATGCGCGTCAAAGTGCACCAGGGCAACTGGTCCGTGTACCTTCTTCATTGCGCGAAGCAGTGGCAGGGCAATCGTGTGGTCCCCACCGAGGGTCACGAGACCTTGGCCCCGATCTATTAGCGCCAGCGATCCCGTTTCGATCTGATCGATCGCCTCAAGTATGTCAAAGGGATTGCACGCAATGTCGCCCGCGTCAACCACCTGTTGGAAACGAAACGGCTCGACGCCAAGAGACGGATTGTAGGGCCGCAGTAACCGCGACGACTGACGAATGTGGGCTGGCCCGAAACGGGCCCCAGGGCGGTAGGTGACGCCAGAGTCAAAGGGAACCCCAACGATCGCCACGTCGTAGTCCTCCACGTCCTCGCGTCGTGGTAGCCGGGCAAACGTCGTAAGTCCGGCGTAGCGAGGAACTTCTAAACCGTTGACCGGACCAACAATCTCTGGGGGATCAGTCATGTCCTACTTCGCTTAATTAATGCTCTGTCTGGAGAATCTTAGGGTTTTGATCGTGAACTGATTTCGTTGCCGAGAGTCGCATGAGGAAGTAGACCACGCCACCAACGATGAATCCGACGTAGAACGCAATATCACCGTAGTGGAGCCAATGCGAAGAAGCCCAACCTATGTAAATCGAGGTGTCCATAAAGGGAATAGCCGCTAGGAACCCCACCGCCATGGCAATCAGCGCATCCCAGCGTGTGTGCAGCGAATCAAATTCAACGATCCGGCTGACGTCCATGACAGCGTTATGACGCCACCAGTCCACAATCTGGATCGCCGCAAACGGCGGAACCCAATAAGTTGCGAACAGCAAAACATTTTCAAACTTGGTTGCCAAGTCTCCGGTGTTCAACCAGAGCGTGAGAACGAAGGCAACGGCCGTCACAATGATCGCAATGTATGGCCTCTTGATTCGCGCCCCCGCCGCTTGCAGCGCCAACGATCCCGAATAGTCGTTCATGGCATTCACCGAGACGGTGCCAATCCAAATCGCTACTAAAGCCAGTCCCCCCAACACTCCGCCTCCCATCAGATGCTGAATACCGCCCGAAGTGTCGTGGACGACGAGTGACGCGGCCGCGAGGCCAAGTATTTCTACCCAAATGGATGAAAGCGAAACGCCAGCCAACGACAGCCAAAATATCTTCTGTCGCGATGTATCAGGCTTCATATAGCGGCTGTAATCCGACGCGTACGCGCCCCAAGAGATCACGAAACTCGCCGATATCGTGGTCATAAGAATGAACCCGCCCACCAACGCGCCCCCGTGGGCGGTGGCTGGAGCGTGCCAGTTTCCAATGTTGATGAGTTTTACGGTGATGATGACGAACATCAGCCCGAGGACGATGGACATCCATTTTTGAAACAGGTGCATCACTTCGTACCCGAACAAGCCCAGCACGCCTTGCATTACGAGAACGATGAGCAGCCCAATCCAGAATGGAACGTGAATGAGAATATGAATCGCTTCTGCTCCAAAAATGGCATTAATGGCATCCCACGCGATCGTCGAAAGCCACTGCAAAGCCCCAGGAACGATGACGGTCTTGCCAAACGTGAGCCTCGCCAGAGGGATCTGACCGACCCCGGTCACCGGTCCCCACGTGCCGAGAACTGCAACCAGTAGACCTCCGATCACCGTGCCGAGCACGATGCACGCAACTCCTAACCAGAATCCAACCCCGATATAACTTACGGTTCCGAGAGTCCCAATGAAGAATCCGGCGGGCACGAGATTGGGTGTGAACCAGACGGTAAAGATACGGTGCAATCGTCCGTATCGGTTGTGAGTGGGAATTGGCGCCATACCGTGCATCTCAAGAGTCGTCTCCCCTTCTCTTGACGGCATGTTGCCCGCGTAAATGTTGTTTCCGTCGGCTTCCATTTCCCCCCTTGTTAAATCAAATGATTGTTACCTTTACCGCGGCCCCAAATTTGAACAGAAAACGGCGAGCAGCGCGTCCTCACGATTCGGCGAGTGTACAAAACACTTTCAACGTTTACAAGAATCAATGTGCCGCTATTTTAATACTTTTCAATACAGAATGTAACGACTTTTATTTCACTCGATTGACTCGAAAGTGGAAAAGGGAACGTGAAAAAGAGTCATACGTAAGTCAAGCATCAATTTTGAAGTAAATCTCGCTCTAACGCGTTGAACACGAGAAAGTGACCAGGGAACCTTCAACATTCCCGGTGTTTCAACGCCCATAAGCGATTTTCCATGTAGTGATTCGCGGGAGCTCGGCGGCGCCTGTATCCACAGGCGCTGGAGCGGCCCGAGGTCACGAGCTCTAACGGGCCCCATTTTAGGCCTCATATTTCTGCAACACCGCAAGACCAGACCGACGAGGAACAACACGTTTCCGTGAAAACAAATGACCTGCACGACCAGTTCGACACACAACATCCGTCGGAAAATACTTTTTAATCCCAAGGCGCCGGGAACGAGATCCGGGCGGCTCACTAAATCACAGGCGTACCAGTAAAACGTAAAAGTTCGACTCTTCAGTTTTCTAAAAAAGAAGCGGTAGACATTCGTCTACCATTTTTCCTTAGAAATCAAAATAATAGATATCGCGAGCAATGTCTAAAGTGTCTCGGCTTCTCTTAAGTTGCGTTCTAGAAACGCAATCTGCTCGCCGTGTTTCCTCTGCTCAGAACTGGGACCCTTGCGTCAAGGCGTGGATCACGAGCCCTGCGACAGGTTGAGGATTTTCGAAATATGGCAGGTGGGCCATCCCCTCAAGATCAAGGTACGTAGCCTTCGCGATGCGAGCGGCAAGTAACTTGCTCCTGGCAATGAGAAAACCAACGTCGAGAGATCCGCACGCCACGGTGGTCGAAACTTTCACTTCCTCAAGACGCGCCCAGGCATTTACTTCATGCGTCACTGTTTCGTGCAAATCATTGGCGAGAATGATTCCATTCATTTCGAGGAATAGTTCTCGGGTTGCGCCTCGTACTCGCCCTTCAGGCTGACTGGGACCATCGAGCCACAACCACGTTTCAAAGCGATTGGCTTCGTCAAGGTTTCCGAGCTCGACGTGTTGATCGATTTGACTATCGAGCCAGACTAAGTGAGGCTCAAGATCGTTCGCATCGGGAGAAGGTGCGCCGCTCACCGCCGGAGCGATCAAGATCAGTCCAGCGACGCGATCCGACGCTTCCAGCGACGCATCGAGGGCTAGTCGACCACCGGCGGAACTTCCGACGAGCCACACCTCATCTGCTTCGAGAAACTCAAGCACCGCAATGAGATCATCAAGATGAGAGAAGGGTTCTGAGCCGGGGCGAGACTCACCAAATCCACGTCGGTCATAAGCCACAACGCGGGCGTGCTCTGAGATTTGATCGGCGACCTGATACCAACTTCGCCGATCAGCGACACCGGCGTGTAGCAGCACGACAACGGGCCCCGACCCGTGCCACCATTCGCCAAAGAGTTTCGTCGTGCCTCGCGGTACCGTAAACGGATTACTCAAGCGAGAACTCACCGAGGACAAAGGTGGCCCGTCGGGAGCGTACAGGATTCACCTACATGGACGCCTCGCCGTCTCGCAAGATGATTTTCTCGAGATTCAATCAAGTTGGCGTGTCTAGGAATCTGCATCAACGAGCAACACCTGTGAAGAAGGTTGCGGCACATCCTCGCCATGCTCGATCAACGACTCAATGTGAATCGCAATTGCCTCTTGGATATTGGCGGTTACTTCTTCCAAGGTGTAGCCGGCAGATACGCATCCCGGAAGATCTGGTACGTAGGCGCAGTAGTTAGGGCCAGCACTATCTATAACAACGGCGTACTTGCTCATCGTGGCCTCCGTTCGAGTCCCGCTTGTCTCACAATGCTAGCCACGGTGGGCTTTGAGAGTTCGACGCCGAGGGCTCCTGGGACAGTTACCGAACCACTCTTCTCTCCATGTCTAAAAATTCGATGGCTGCCAGTCTGTCTAACCTGGAGCCAGCCATCTTCGTTGAGTTCCTTTATCATCGCGCGCACCTTCACAACCACCAAAGGTCGCGAAGAATTCTCAAGAACTGCGAACTCAGGCGATAGACATTCGTCTACTGCGTTTTGGTACTACAGTGATGCCCCGCTGTTGCCGCATCAGTTTCAAATTCGCTGCCCTCACTCCGACCTTGCGATTTCTCGTCCAACTAGTGGTCCGTCACTGGTGACACTTCATTAATCCAGGCTTACGACAAGCCAACTGCTAACGCCCTAAGTAGACGACAACAGTGTGCTGAGCTGGTCCGCCAGGACGTCGTCGTTGCCCTCTATAGCGATCAGTTTCGTTCGAGACCGCGCGCCTCGTACACACTGCACGGCACTAGGGCGAACGCCGAAGGCGTCGGCGAGTACGGCGCACACTTCGTTCGTGGCGGCGCCATCGATGGCTCGGGCCCGCACGCGCACCTGGAGCGCACCGTCGTAGGCGCCACCCACGCTGCCCGTGGGCGACCCTGGATGAACGCGGACGGTAAATCGGATCATGCCGGAAGAGTCTCTGGCTCGAGACGTGTAGGGCGCAACCACATTGAACTGTTCTAGCAATGAAAAGTGACTTGATCGACTCGCGTAGTACTTCGTCGAGTGAGGGGCAATCTGTCGCGCTAAGTCTGCGCGCGGCCGTTGCTGCCCTTTTTGACACCGGGACCGCCTTTGGAGATCGTCATACGAGACGTGGGTTGCTTGACAAAAAGGGCTCTTCGGATATGAGCGGGGTGCGTGGGGATTGCGATGGCTCGGGTGGCCAGCGGATGGAATCCGAGTGGCGCGAAATAACCGTCGTTATGGATTCTCTTGGCCCGCTGGCGGTGCACCACTCCGACCGCGCCGATCGAATATTCGGTGCGCGGGAAGCGGAGCACAAGAGCGGTGTGCTTACGTTCGACGCGTTACCGGCCGAGCAGGCGGACCATCGTGATGCTGGCTAGTGGTCCGCGTGAGATCCCGCCGAGCAGGTACCCCGTGCGGCCGATTGTCGCAACGGCGGCGTCGGTGATCGGCTCGGGGAGGCTGCCAGCGACCAAGACGGCCATCGTCGCCGGGTTGAAGGAAAGCATCTGCCTGCTCGTTCCGGATGGCGTCGAGCCGCCGAAGACGAATAGGCGTCCCCCCATCTCGCTCCCCATGGCGTGGGCGAGCGGCGCCGGGAGGTGACCGACAATCCTGGCGCTTCCGGTGCGCAGGTTGACCTGCTGCACGTCGTTGGTGAACTTACCGTTGTACTCGCCGCCGGCAATCAGCCCACCGAAGACGTAGACGGAAGTGCCGAGCGAGGCGACGGCTGGGTATCGGACCGGCTGCGGCAGGTGGGCGACGACGCGGAACGTCGTCCCGTCCGACGTCGACCAAACGCTGGACTGCGGACCTACGCCGTCGAAGCCGCCGAGGAGCACTGCCACGCCGCCGACGGTGACCGCCGTAGTGTCGGCCCGCACTCCGGGCATCGAGCCGACGACCGAGGAGCCGCGGCTCGCCGGGTTGAACGCCTGAACGGAGTTGTGCACGGTCAAGGAAGCACCGCCAAAGACGAGGACCCGCCCCCCGACGAGGGCGGCGGCCGCCCCGTGGGTCGCAAGCGCCAGGGAGCCGGCGAGTGCCGTCCTGCCAGTGCGCGGATCGATGCTGTATACGGAGGTTAGGGAGCCGCCGGAGCTGTCGTGTCCGCCGAGGACGAAGATCCTGCCGGCGCTCACAACGGCGACCGTGCGGTAGACGGGTATCGGGAGCCGCCACGGAGTAAGCGTCGCCCGAAGCGCCCCGGAAGCTGCGGTACCGCTCGCCGCGGTCCCGGTGATTAGAACGGCGATCGCCACAAGTGCTGCCGCGCCGCGAAGAGGTCCTATCGCCACTTTCTCCTTTTTACCAGCCGAAGCATGTGACCAGACGGCGGATCCCGGGCACGGCGCTCGCCTTATCGAGAATGGTTGGCGTTCGGTGTGACGATCTGTCGGCGACTGCCAACACATATGCGGCACGGCAGTTTCATCGCGCGCCCGATGCCAGTTCAAGGATCGCGAAGCCCATCGACGCTGAACTTTCATAGACGTTTACTCGACCGGAACGGATTGAAAAGTGACAGAGATCCACACAGAGACGGGCGGTCCGGACCGCTTGGTGGCAATCACAGTCCAAGTGCCAGCGCGCTCGGCCCCGAGTTCGGGAAAATGTGACAAACACGCCATTCGAGCTCCCGTGACAACGCAGTTCGAGGCCAAGGTGCCTTGCGTTGAGTACTGAGCCCCGAGGTTCTGGCCGTACCAAGTCTGGAAGTGAACGCTCAGATCAGCAGATGCGGCCGTCTCGACGAGCACGTCGTAGGTGTGGGTTGGCGGTGAGAGGGCGGTGATCGTAAAGCGCGCGCTCGACCAACCGCCTGCCAAATGCAGGTCACCTATCTGCGGACGACCGGCGAGCGCCGAGGCCGGCGTAACGCTCGTCGAGGCGCCGGGCGCCGGCGATCTTTGCGTCGCGAAAACCGCCGCCGCACCTATTGCCACCACGAGAACACAGCCGGAGACGAGCACCGCCTGGTGATGGCGCCTAAGTGCACGACCACGCGTGAGTAGTGCAGACCAAGCGAAACCGATCGCGATGCGGAATGGTTTCGTCTCGCGCCTTTCGAGGAGTTCATCTGTCAGATCAGCCACTTCCATCGCGTACCGATCACGCCACTTTCGCGGGTAGAGGCTGAGCAAGCGGTGAAGGAGGCGACGTTTCACGACATTGCTCCGGCGATGCGGGCGAGACCGAGCTCAGCGAGTCGAGCGGACTCCGACAGGCGGCCTCGAAGTAGCTCCAGGCCCGTCGCGGTGACGCGGTACGGGTGTCGACGATCGTCTTCAGGAAGCGCCACGATAAGGCCGGATTCTTCGAGTTTCGCGAGAGCGCCGTAAAGAGTTCCCGGCCCCATCTTGACGCCCGCGAAACTCTCGATGTCCTTGATAAGTGCGTAACCGTGTTTCGGTCCGCCGGCGAGGCTCGTGAGAACGAGAATGCTGCGATCCGACGAACCGCGGATTCCTTCAGTTGTCATCGCGCCTCCCGGTAGGACTTCCTACTTCCACCAAAGATACATCGTAAAGTGTACTAGTTCAACCTAGGTTCGAGATCGCGGGGGCTGAGAGTGAAGGCCGACTCGTATTGCGACGCACAGAACAACTGGGAATTGGGCGAATCCAGCAAGTCCAATACACACGGATCGGCGCAGAATCGGCGATCTGCTTGAGTCGTTCGACAGGGCGTCGGTTCCTGCACCGCGCTCATATCCGAAGTGCCACAAAAAGAGTCTTCAAGAAACCTCCGGCGACCCTGCGAGAGTTCTTCGGGTCGGCTCGCGGGATTGACGCGACGTTCGTGATCTACAAGGACGAGGAGTGGTCGTTCCGAGACGTCATAGAAGAGACTGACAAACCGTCCTATACATCGGTGTATCGCTATGGCGTCAACGTCGTTGATCGTGTGGGAATTGCCACGCGAAACATGCCCGAGTGGCTTATTGCGTCCGCCGCGATGGCGTCGATTAGTGGTATCTCGGTTTCATTGAACGCGGGGCGGGGCGAAGATGCGTCCGACGACGCCATCTGAATCATCCCGGGGAAATTGGAGAGTAATTCATCCGAGGGGATTACTCTCCAATTCCCTCGGAGTGATTCAATGACTCGCGTCTTGAAGGTTTGAGAACGTCGTCAGAAGCGGGTGGCTATTTATCACTCCAACTAACAATCCATTCCTTCAATTCTTTAATCGTCACCCGCCGAGTTGTGTCGCTTCAGGTGAGCACTCTTATCACGGTTCCGGGGTCTCTGTTCACCTTTCGCGTGAGCACCGCGTGTCATAATGGCCATTCATGATTGAGCCCACGGATCACGGCGGACCGCGTCCGGATGAAGACTTTGATGCGAGTCTTTTCGGCGAAGGCCATCCAATTGGATTGCCGGTTTTCGAGACAAAAATTGGGGCACACCTTCGCAATCGCCGCAAGGTTAATAGTCCGTCGCAGTTGCTGACCCTCCAGGAATTGGTGAAATTCAAGCCGAGCCATGGACGGTGGCGGATTGCCAAGGATCTCGTTGGACTGATTCGCCGAGGGCGCGCAGGCGAAAGTGACGAATCGTACTCTGACAAACTGCGCCGCGAGACCGGGAGAGGAAAATCCGAGTCGTCGACGTACGGTTTGGCTAGCGTCGCCGGCCATCCGGTGGTGTTATACGCAATGAACTGGGACTTCTTTGCTGGTTCGCTCGGAGTTGTCTCAGGTGAAAAGTTTCAGGCCGCCGCCGATCTTGCGATTAGCAAGAAACTGCCCTTCGTCAGTGTTTACGCCTCTAGCGGTGTGCGCCAGCACGAGAACTTCGCCGGGCTAACTCAGATGACCCGCATGGTGGAGGCGATCCGTCACTACAAAGACACGGTCTCCCTGCCCCAGATCGCGGTACTGCTCGGCAACGTCTGGGGGGGAGTATCGGCCAGCGCGGTATCCAACGCCGACTTGATCCTTGCCACCTCGGGTACGAATTTCGGTTTCGCGGGACCTAACGTCATCGAGGCGTTCGAGGGTGCGACGGTCCCGACAGACTCCCAGAGCGCCGAGGCGAATCTCCTTGATCGCAATATTGACGTTGTCCTCTTCGACGTCGGTGAACTCGTCTGGTATCTCGGCGCGATTCTCTCTTCAACGAACCCGCCCGACCGGCATCACCAACTCACCCGCGAGACGTTGCCGATGATCCGCAACGTGAGCGGCTCCAATCAGCGGCGTGTCTTCAATTTCGGTCCGGTAGGCATTGGCGGACCTCGCTTCGATGATCCGAAGGGGTCGGTCCAACTTCTACCGGCTCCCGCGCGCTTAGCCCGGGCGCGTGATGAATCGGATGCCCTGGTCGAGCAGTACCAGGACTTGATGACCGACGCCAACCGCGTCGATCTGGAATTCATTGTTCAGTATGGCTTCACTGATGCGATCGCGGTCTACAACTACGTGCAGGAGGTTGGCTACAAGAGGTACCCCGCCATCGTCGGCGCCTTCGCCAAGATCGGGGCTCAGCCCTTCGTGATTGTGGGGACCCAGCCTTCGTACCAGCTCTTGGGAGAAACCGTCATCAAGCGGCCATCGAATCCCGCACCGGAAGACTTCGCCTTCATGGAAAGAATGCTGGAAATGGGAGAGCGACTACGCTTGCCCGCGCTATTCGTGACCGACACCCTGGGGGCTAAGCCCACCCTGGAGAGCGAACGACGGGGCCAATCGCGAGCGATAGCCCGCTCGATTCTCAAAGGTATCGACTACTCCGAACCAGTGATCTCGTTGGTCGCGGGTGCCCTCGGCAGCGGAGGTGGGCTGGCCACGACACCGATGGCCGATCACGTGATCATGTTGGAAAAGGCGATGGCGTACGTCGCGGAACCTCGATCGGCCGCCTCGATCCTCTACAAGACGCCGAACCCGTCGCGCGACCAGATCAGAACCACCCTCGCGACCATGCGATCGACCGCTCAGGATCAGCTCGATCTCGGTCTAATCGACGAGGTGATCCCCGAAGACGACAATCCATTCGTCACCGTTGAGCGCGTCCACGGGGCAATTCTTCGGGCTTACGTCGAACTTGCTGAACTGTCGGAGAGGCGGCTGAGGGGCCGTCGCCAGGAGAGGATTCGCGGCCTTCGGGCTTTCGAAATCATTCGAGAGTGAGACATCGTGAATCGTTGGGCTACTGCGAGCAGCCCCGTGCGGCGAAGTCGACAACCCCCATGACAACTACATCTCGGACGAGCTAGATAAAGTCATAATGACCTGCCCCATGGTTTAGTTACCTAATTTTGGTGAAGAACAGGCCTTCAATGAAACGCTGTCCACCATGCCACGACCATTCCCTGCCGAGTTTCGACTGCGAGCTGTCGCGCTCGTTCGAGCCGGCAAAACCATTACGCGAACGGCCGAAGAACTTGGCGTGAGTCAAGGCGCGCTTCACGGCTGGGTCCGCCAGGACAAGATCGACCGGGGCGAGCTGCCTGGCGTCTCAACTGCGGAGAGTGCCGAACTGAAGAGGGCGAAGCGTCGCATACGCGAGCTCGAGATGGAGGTCGAAATCTTGCGACGCGCGTCGAAGATCCTCGGAGAGGATCGTCCCCACCCAAAAGAATTCACCCGGTGATCGACGTTCTCGTCGACGCCGGGTTCCCGGTCAAGGTGTGCTGTCGCAAACTAGGGGACTGACATACCTGACGCACCCGGCAGTTCGCGGCGAATTGGTCAGAAAAATGGGGTAAGAGTTGGGATAACGTTCAACCCGTGAGTGCCGAAGAGGGAGCCGACATCGGCATCGAGAATAAGGGCCAAGAACCAGCGTCCCGGAAGAAAGGCTCGATTCGGTCACATGAGCAGTTGATTGGAATGATCATCCTCTCGGCGGCGTTCATCATCGGATCGTTCTCGGTAGCATCGGGGATCCGAAACCGAAATCAACCGCAGACCAACCAGATCACGATTACCGGCTCTGCTGAGCAGGCAGTCACGTCCAACACATTCCAATGGATGGCAAGTGTGGCCAGCACGCAGCCGACAACCTCGGCGGCACTGGCGCAATTGAACGGGTGGACCGCCCATATTCGCAACGCGCTTATCGCCGCCGGAGCTCTCAACGACGAAATCTCATTTGGCACGGTAAATGTGCAACCCAATACACAGGCCAGCGGTCAAGTGACCAGTTTCACTATGAGCCAAACGGTCACCGTGCAGTCCTCTCGCCTGATCGCCATGCAGCGTGTTCTGGGCGTCAGTAATCTCCTGCTCGCCAACAACGTTCCGTTCATCGCCCAACAACCGCAGTACACCTTCAATGGATTGAAGAAACTGCGACCCGCTCTCACGGCAGAGGCGGCCGCAAACGCTCGACATCGTGCCCAAGCCGCGTTGGGCAAACAGGTCAAGTTGGGGAAGCCGATTTCGATCAAGGTGGGACAGGTGTCCGTGGATGCGCCCGGGTCCGTCAATTACGGCAGCGGAGACTTCAACACCAGCTCGATTCCCAAGGTCGTCTCGGTGGTGGTTTACGCTACTTACTCAACTTAGTAAGTGGTCCTCACCCTCGCATGATGAACCGATGAGGGTTGAGAGGCGGTTCCGCGAGCAGATTGTGAAACTCGTGATCACCTGCCGAGTCACTCGTCGAGTAGGCATCATTTATCGGCTGCGCCGGGTGTGTCTGGTATATCAGTCCCCAAACTAGGGGTGTCGAGCCCTGGCTACTACCGCTACCGCCAACGGCGGCACTCGGGCCTCGACTACGTGTCCCCAATTGAGTTCGAATTAACATCGAATCACACAACCAAAACTGCCTAATCTTCACACCTCAGCGGGTAACTAAACCATGGGGCAGATCACCTAACATCGAGAGAAATTCATGAAAGTTTGGAAGAGATTGCCTCGATTTTTGGTAACTCGAGCTCACTCACCAATCAACGTTCGACGAGCGTCTTTCAAGAGAAGGACCAGATGAAGTTCGTCAGTAGGACTCTGCTCCAATTCGGGAATGAGGTGAAGGTAGAAGGCGCGGGCAACCATGCTCTCCGCGTGGATCAAGAGCCCCCGACAACCAATGTCATCGCTGACGGTGAGCAGACGGGTCACGGCGTCAACCAAGAGAGCGGCGCCCAGTCCCTTTCCTTCATGCCCAGAGTCAACGCCGAGCCGAGCTAGAAGCGCCACCGGTTGCGGATAGCGTCCAGCTCCCTTCTTCACGCGGTCGGGCGCCGCCGCAAGGTCCATCTGGGCCATGCACCACGCGTAGTAGGCGACCACCGTCGAGTCGTCTTCATGCGTTACGACGAATACCCGAGTCGTGCCCGATGACGCTGACTGCTTAGCGTGTCGACGAAGCCACTGGGACTGCTCGGTTGACGTGCAACTGAACCCCTCAACGCTGTCAGTCGCCGTGAGTAAGCGAGGTGGCCGGTAAGAAGAGGTCACTCACCGAACGGCGATGGTCGATTCATAAGGTGACGCAGACCGGCGAGTTCCCGCGCGGGAAGTTCATTCATCTTGTCCCACTGCGTTGCCGCCTCGCGCGAGAGAACGAAGTGGTCACGGTCAGCCAAGACCTGGCGCGAGGCGTCCACCAGGTTCGCGACGACAAAGGAAGTGAGGTCGGTCCCGACCTCTTCTGCCGCACGATTGATCAGGTTACGTTCTTCGAGCGTTGTCCTCACCTCGAGTCGCTTATCCCTTGTTCGAATGGAAGTCGTCATTGTTCCTTCTCTCACCTTTGTTGTACGGCCATTGTACGGCCAAATTGACTCATTGTCAAGGACGACTTTCGAGTGACACGCCGGACTTCCAACTCGAAGCCGCGCGATGAACAGTTGCGCTAAGGGCTTCACAAATCCCTCGAATCATCGCAGCGGGCCTCTTTTTAGGCCTCATATTTCTGCAACACCACAAGACCAGACCGACAAGAAACTACGCGTTTCCTTGAAAACAAACGACCTGCAAGACCAGATCGACACCACGCAACACTTCGCAAGTTCCTTTTAATCCCAAGGTGCCGGGATCGATACCTGGTCGGCCCAACGAAGAAGGCCCACCAAAAAATTCTGATTGTTCAAGGTCGTGAATCCCAAAGGTCGCAACATTTGCAAACTTGAACGAAAATATGGCGGCTAAAAAAGTTTGTCAACGCTTAACCCGTCGCAATTCAGCCTCCTGCGGCGTCTCGAAAGATTGGAAGAGCTCGTAGCAACTCTTTGAAAGAGTCCTGGTTCAATTCGGTTGCACGACGGTCTGGCGTAGACTCGCGAAACGTCCGAAAGTGAGTGTCATCACGTGGTCTACGTAGTTCAGAGTGATTCACTGACCAAGCGCTACGGCAAAGTGTTAGCCGTCGACAATCTCTCGTTCAAAATTGAGTCCGGCACCATCACGGGATTCCTAGGCCCGAACGGTGCCGGAAAGACAACCACCTTGCGGATGCTGCTCGGTCTCGCGAACCCGACGAGCGGCCACGCCACGATCTTTGACAAGCCCTACGCTCAACTCGAGACTCCGGCCCTACGCGTCGGTGCGGTCCTCGAAGCCACCGACTTTCATCCCGGACGATCGGGCCGCGACCATCTTCGAACATTGAGCCGAGCGGTTGGCATGACTGACGCGCGAGTCGATGAAGTGCTCGGACTCGTCGAACTTCAGGATGCGGCGAAGCGTCGCGTCAAGGGCTACTCGCTGGGCATGCGCCAACGCTTAGGGCTCGCCGCGGCGTTGCTCGGCAACCCAGATCTCCTGGTCCTCGATGAACCGGCGAACGGACTAGACCCCGAAGGAGTGCGCTGGCTGCGGGACTTCCTGCGGGACTTTGCTTCGGGCGGACGGACGGTGCTGGTGTCCAGTCACGTACTCGCCGAGGTCGCCCAAACGGTCGACCAGGTCTTGATCATCAATCGTGGTCGTCTGGTCACTGAGTCTTCGCTCGACGATCTCACCGCCCACGTCGGCGGAACGGTGCGCGTTCGCAGTCCTCAGCTCCGCAAGTTAGCTGAGGCCCTGCGTCGTGAAGGAATTGAGTCGTCAATGGGTAACGACCACGCGTTGCTCGCCCTCGGGACGACGAGTGAACGCGTCGGCGACGTGTGCTTCGCGGCCGGCGTTCCGATCCACGAACTCGTCACCGAAGGCTCGTCGCTGGAAGAGGTCTTTCTCGACCTGACTTCCGAAGGCCCATCATGATTAATCAAGTGAAAGCCGAACTCCTCAAGATTCGATCGACGAGAACAACGATGGGGCTACTGATCGGACTCATCGCGCTCGCTCTCTTGTTCACTATTCTCACGGGAACGTTGTCACCGACCTCGCAGGTCTCCACCGCGCACGACCAGATCAGTCTGCTGAGTTTTGGCAGTATCGCGGGAGTCTTCGCGGCGTTGGCCGGCGTGATGCTCGTCACCAGCGAGTACCGCTTTGGGACGATGCGGCCGACCTTTCTCTTCAATCCAAGTCGTAGCCGCCTGTTCGCGTCAAAGATTATCGCCGGAACACTGGCTGGCTTCGTCTTCGGCGTCATTGGCGAAGGCCTCGTCTATTCGATTGGCATCATCATCTTGAAGACGCGAGGCATTCCCATTTCAATGAACGGCGGCAACGTCACCCTGTTGCTAGTTGGCGCCATCGTTGGGACGGCGCTCTGGGGCACCATCGGCGTGGGACTCGGCGCGATTGTTCCCAACCAAGTGGGCGCGGTGATCTCGTTGCTGGCGTGGGGGTTCGTCGCAGAGAATCTGGTGTTCGGCTTCTTACCGTCAATCGGGCGCTTCTTTCCGGTTCACGCCCAAGATGCAATGATGGGCCCCATTACGCAACATCTTCTCCCCGCAGGAAGCGGTGCCGCTGTCCTCGTTGCATGGACGATTGCGCTCTCGGGAATCGGCTTAGCAGTGTTGAAGCGTCGCGACGTCAACTGATCTTGAGTAGGAATTCGCCCACCGCGATGGAGAATGTAGTCCCGTCTCAGATAACCCGGTGCCACTTGAAGTAATTCACCTCTCGCGCGTTTGATGAATTGACAGGTACGCTCCGAAGGCGACCAACCAGATCGTTTGGGGGTACGCGACAAGGCGCTCTATCCCCCCTTCTCCGACTCCGAGGTAGTGGGTGCTGGCGTAGAAGACCAACGCCGTGAGTGCAACGGCTCCCGTGATTAAGGTAAGGAGGCGAAGTACCACGGGCAGTTTGAGCGAAAAGCCGAGCATCAGTACGCCTACGTTGCCGATGAGAAAAGGCAACGCCGAACCTATTCCGTGAAGCGCTGAAACACTGTTCTCGGGAAAGAGCCCAACCAACACGACGCCAATCCCACCGATGCCCATGAAAGCGAAGCCAAGAGAGCGTGCGCGGGCTGACGAAAGACCCCGCCAAACCAATACTGAACCGGCGACCATCGTCACGCCGAGAACCACGAAGGACACGTTCATCAACGTGTGAAGCGGTGAACAAATATATCGACCGTTGAATCTTCCGCACGCGGTGTTGCCTAAGTCGCTTATGGTGTCTCGCTTCAGACTGTACGGTGGCGACCAGCGAAGAGAGACCACGAACTGAATAAAGAAGTACTGAAAACTCGAGATATACAAGAGGGGACCTAGTTGGGGATAGCGATCACCTAGAGCTCTAAATCTTTTACTGGCGTTCTCTGCTGAAGCCAGAACCTTGCGACTTGATCCAGTCCTTTGACTCACGCTCCCCCCCCCGTCGCTAGAACACGAACGAGTGGCGAAACCCGTATCGTCGTTGGCCACTTCCAATGCGCAATGTGCACGGTCTTTCAAAGCGTTACCCACTGAGCTAACAATAAACTGCGTGATCCAGCTAGCGCCTCGGTCTTACGTATCTCATTTCCACCCTCACCTACCGCTGCTGTTGGCATGTAGTGGCTCGCCTTTCACTAATGGCCCACGCGTGTCGATATTCCGAGGCCAGTACGCCCGAGGCGAATGGCGTCGATCAACTAAGAAGTCAGAAGTGGAGACCTCTACCAAGACGACGAACGGCTAAGGACCAATAGGACCGCGCGGCCTCAATGTCCGCGCAACTTTGACTCAGCTTCGCCACGAAGTTTGACGTGAGTCGCCAGAGTGTCCCTACTTGGTGACAGCGTTACGAAGCGGGCGGGCTCGACGCCTTCGCCGAACAGTCATCGCGACCCGCGACCTCGCCCACCGGTGCTCGCTCAGGTTATTGACGCCGGCTGCATCTTCGGCGCGTCGAGGGGCTGCCCGGGTACTGGCGCCGGGCTCCCGGCGAGCCGCTGACCCACGTACGTTCGCCGGCACGAAGAATCTCCGCTCGGTGGAATTCGAGCAACCACCGGCTCGCGGAGCCCGGCGCGGTGAGCGTGCTGCGCACGTCACTCCCCTTACGCGAATCGCCACGACAACTACTTCAGCGTGACGCCCGTCTCAGGGTGAAAGAGGTGAATCGCCTCGCTCGAAGCGCTCAGTGTCAGAGAGTCCCCGATGGTCAACGGCGTGCGAGCGTCAACAATGGCGACGAGCTCGTAGCTGCCGCACGAGAGGTGGACGTGTTCGTCATTACCGAGAAACTCAATGACGTCGACGGAGGCGCTCAACTCCAAGCCGCGGCCACTTCGCGGCCGGTGATCGATGTGCTCTGGGCGGACGCCCAGGACGACGTCGCTCACGCCAGCGCGGCGGATCATGGCCGATTCTTCGTCGTCGAGCGTGACGTCCATGTCGCCCCCGGCGCTCACCGCGTGAATGCCCCCTTCAACCGACTCGACGTGCATGGGCACGAAGTTCATCGATGGCGAACCGATGAAGCCCGCGACGAACTGATTCGCCGGCCGCTCGTAGAGCTCTCGCGGTGAGCCCACTTGTTCGAGCTTGCCCAAGTTGATGACGGCGATTCGATCGGCCATCGTCATGGCCTCGACCTGGTCGTGCGTCACGTAGATCATCGTCGCGCCCAGGCGGTGGTGCAACCGAGCGATCTCGGCGCGTGTTTGTACCCGCAGCTTGGCGTCGAGATTCGAAAGGGGCTCGTCCATCAAGAAGGCGGCGGGGTTTCGCACGATGGCGCGACCCAGGGCGACCCGCTGGCGCTGGCCGCCCGATAGCTGGGACGGCTTGCGATCGAGATACTCCTCAAGGTCGAGTATGCGCGCCGCGTCAGTGACGGCCGCGACGATCTCGTCCTTGGGGACCTTGCGAAGCTTGAGACCAAAACTCATGTTGCCAAAGACGGTCATGTGCGGGTAGAGAGCGTAACTCTGAAACACGAGAGCGATGTCGCGATCACGGGGCGCCAGATCATTGACCACTCGATCACCGATCTCGATCTCGCCACTGGTCACCGACTCGAGTCCCGCAATCATGCGCAGCGCGGTCGTCTTGCCACAGCCCGACGGACCCACGAGACAGATGAACTCGCCGTGGGCCACGTCGAGGCTCACCGAGTCGAGCGAGAGCGCGCCGTTGCCGGCGTACTGCTTGGTCAGTTCTCTTAGGGTGACACTGGACATTGGGCCTCACTCATTTGACGGCACCCGCGAGGACGCCACGGACGAAGTAACGCTGGAAGGAGAAGAAGACGATCAGCGGCACGAAGATGGACACTACGGCACCGGTGGACACGATCCAGTAGTTCGCCGCCAACGACCGGGTCTGGTCGTACAGGAAGATCGTGAGCGGCGTGTGCACGTTGCCGCCGAGGAACACCAGCGCGACCAACAGGTCGTTCCACACCCAGATGAACTGGAATATCGCCAGCGACGCGATCGCGGGGAGGGCGAGGGGCAACACGATGCGGTAGAAGATCTTCCACTCCCCCGCGCCCTCGATGCGCCCCGCTTCCAGGAGGTCCCTGGGGATGCCGGTCAGGAAGTTGCGCATGAGAAAGATGCCAAACGGCAGACCAAAGGCGACGTGAAAGATGATGACGCCCGGGATCGTCCCGTAGGGATTGAGCCCGAAGAGGTTGCCCATCTCGCGATACAACTGAACGACGGGAATCAGCGCCACTTGGAGCGGAACGACCATCAGCCCCACGATCACCAAGAAGATCATGTCTCGACCGCGCCACGAGCCAAACACCAGGCTGTAGGCCGCCAGACTCGAAATCAGGGCGACCAGAATCGTCACGGGAACTGTGATCTCGAGCGAGGTGACGAGCGAGTCCAACACGCCGCCCGAAGCGAACCCCTGGGAAAAGATCGTGGCGTAGTTGCCCCAGGTGAGTTGAGCCGGAGCGGTGAAGACCGTCCACCAGCCCGAGGCACCAAAGAGCGACTCCGGTCGCAACGAGATGACGAGGAGCGAGATCGTGGGAACCAACCAGAAGACGGCCACCAACGCGAGAATCACGTTCACCGCGGCCTTCGAAACACGAAGCCGCTTGGCCAGCGCGACGACTCTCCTCTCTCTCACCGAGGCCACCTTCGACACGACTTTCATCCCTTGATCTTCTTCAGATTCCACAACATGGCCGGGACGACCAGAAGGAACAGGATCACCGCGATGGCGCTCGCCAGACCCGAGTGGATGCCCCCCGTGAAGCCATCGTTGTAGATCGAAAGGGCCAGCGTGGTGGCGGGACCTTGGGAGGATCCCGGCGCCATGTTCAAGATGATGTCGAAGACCTTCAACACGTTGATGACCATGGTGACAAAGACCACCGTCAGCACGGGCGCGAGCATCGGAATCGTCACTCGTCGCAGTGTCTGCCACTCGGTGGCGCCATCGATCTCCGCGGCTTCCAGGACTTCACGGTTGAGCGAGGCGAGACCGGCGCCGATCAAAACCATGGCGAAGCCGGCCCAGATCCAGATGTACGAGATGATCATCGCCAGGTCGATCAGAGGAACGCTCAGCAGTGACTGGGCGGTCTGATTAAGGCCGCTGGTCGGCGTAACCGACTGCGATCCGAGCCAAAAGGTGCCCACGAATGCGGTCTGGAAGTTGGAGCCCAGTATCTCCACGTGATAGCTGCCCGGAGCGACGTGCGAGAAGCTGAAGTCGCCGCTCGAGTTGGTCACGGTTGATCCGACGCTGGATCCCGTCGAACTGACGAGGGAGAGTCGCAGATTGGGCAATCCGTGCTCGTCCGACACAATCGTCGTCGTATTGGACGTCTGCAGCGGCGAGAAGTCGTTCCACACCAGTCCGGCGATCCCACCCGCCATCTTCTGCGGCGCCACCGGTGTCTGCGCTCCCAGTGTTTGCAGCGTGACGGCACTGACTCTGGTCAGGCCCATCATCACCGTGCCGCCCGGGTGCACCGCGGACTTGGTGACCAACGTGCCCCCCGGCCCCCCCGTCGCGTTGAATGAGGCCAGGGACGCGGCGCTTTGGCCGATCGAGGAGTTGAGTGGATACGCCCCGGGCGTAGCGAACCAGTCGCTCACCGTCTGCTCGATGGCGTTGACGACGCCAATATGGGGATCGAGGTCGAAGATAGTGCGCCAGACCAGCGCCGAGGCGGTAGTGCTGAAGACGATCGGCATCACGATGATGGTCTTGAAGGCCGTGGCCCAGCGAATTCGCTCGGTGAGCACCGCGACCATGAGGCCAATGAAGGTGACGAAGAATGGGAAGACCAACACCCAGATGATGTTGTTCTTGAACGCGGTCAGAATCGCGTCAGTCGAAAAGACCGACGCGAAGTTGTGAAGCCCGACAAACTTCGTCGCTGTCTCGTCGTAGACGCTGAATCTGATCGTCGCGATGGTCGGGTAGACCACGATCGCCAGGAGCCAAATTATTCCCGGCGCGAGAAACGCCAGGGAGACCCAGTTCCGGCGCCACCAGCCGCGCCGGTGCGAGGCTCTCGGTGCGGCGACTCTCGGGCCCTCGGCGGCGATCGACGTCACGCGCTCAGCCCCCCGTGATGAGAGCCGGTCCACCCCTGAACCACGTCGGGGTTGGACCGGCTCTCATCACCGCGCGCGGATCCCTCGAGTTCACGAGGACCCATTACGTTGTAACTCTGGTGGGGCTAGTGGCCGAGTGCTGTCAATGCCTGCTTGTCCATGAGCGCCTCCACGGTGGTGACGTTGGACGCTGACGGGTCTTGCAAGACGTTCAGCATGTCAGCCCACAACTGCGGCTCCCAGCCAACCTGCAAGTCGTCGAGGCTGAACACGAAGGCCTTGGCGGAGGTCAGGGCCTTGGCGTCGGCCTGGGCAACGGTGTCCGGGTACGCACTGAGCGGCACCTTCTTGTTGGGCGAGACGAACCCGCCCAGGTTGGCCCAGATGTTCGCCGCGCTCGGCGAAGCCAAGTACTTGATCAGCGCGTTGGACTGACGAGTCGACTTCAGCAACATCGCCACGTCACCCGAACCCTGGATGTCGCCTGCGTAGGCGCTCGCGGAAGGAGCGGGGAAGTTGAACGTGTCGTAGCACGGTGCGGCGGTCGCACTCAAGGTGCACGAGCTACCGCTGCCGGGCGTGTACTTCGACGGAACCGCAGTCGTGACGAAGTCAGCCTCGAACACCATCGCGGCCGTCGGCGAGCCCGATGGCGGGAACACGCCGGTGACGCAGCTCGGGAACGAGCCGTCGGCCAGAGCGCCCTTCATGCCGCCGAGCAGGTTGGAACCGCCGGTACCGACCAACGCAGCCATTTCGGCGAACGTGTTGGTCACGTCAGTACTCGACCACTTCATCGTGTGGGCGGCGAGCTGGTTGTAGGCGGCCGCGCCGTTCAACTTCAAGAACAGGTTCTGGAAGAGGTCGGCGACGGGCCATCCAATGTCGGTGCACAGCGAGACCGGAGCGTAGGTGCCGCCGTTGGCAATCGTCTTCTCGTCCGCCAGCAACGCCGTCCACGTGGTCGGCGTCGACGTGATGCCCGCGGCCGCGAACACGGCCGGGTTGTAGTAGACGGTGTTCTTGTTGGCACCCTTAAACCAGACGCCGTACAACTTCTTCTTATAGGTGGCCAAGCTGCTCCAGGCGCTCCCGTAGTTCTTCGCCTCTGTGCCAATAATTGAAGCCAGCGGCACGATGGCGTGCTTTTTCGCGAGGGTGTTCAGGGTGCCGGGATCTGGAACCAGGGCGACCGCGGGCGGCGAACCGCCGGCGACTGCCGCGTCGAGCGCCGTATCCATGTTGCTGCCCTTACCGGTGTAGTGAACCGTGATACCGGTCGAGTCCTCGAAGGGCTGCAACACCGCCTTGAAGTCCTGCTGCTCGGTGCTGGTCCACTCGGCCCATATCGACACCGAACCGCCGATCTTCTTCGACGTCGACGCCACGGCGGATCCACTCGACGCAACGATAGACAGACCGGCCGTGGTCGTCAATGCGACCGCGGCTATCAGAATCTTGCGAGACGCCTTCATCCGCTTAAATACACTCATCTTTCGTTTCCCCCTAATGGTCGACGAAGCCGACCCGATTGGCCCTACGAGCGACCCTAATCGTCACCACCGGTTCACGCAAGGTCACCTCCGGTCGAGTGGCGCGGCCCAACGGAACATTTCTCGATGTGGGGCCGCTCCTTCGCCTGATCTTCGAGGGGCAGCTTCTCGCTGAGCAGACCCACCAAGGTGAGTCCCGCATTGGCGAAGGCGTGACCGCCGTCGAACATCACCGACAGTTGCGAGGGAGTGTGCAGAGCTTGCGTCGAAAAGGTGTCCTTCTTTTTAGGTGAAATGGTGGTGTGGTAACTCCACTTCTACCTAATGGGGACACCTTTTTTGCGAAAAGTCAGACCCTCAGACCAGCACTTTCACGGTGGATCCAGGTTAAGGCGTGACCTTATATTACTGACCGAACAGACCTCAAAGTAGGCCTCATATTTCCGCAACACCACGAGACCGGACCGACATACGACAACGCGTTTTGTTGAAATCAAACGACCTGCGCGCCGAGACTGACATCAAACAACTGTTGGATAGTTTCTTTTAATCCCAAGGTGCCAGGATCGAGACCCGGGCGGCCCACTTGCACAAACAACCGACAACCTCAGTAGCCAGTAATTCTTAGAAGGACGTGCCGTCATTACCGAAATGGTCCAAACGAGAACTGGCCGACTCAGTTGTTGACAATTGCTGTTGACATTAACGCAAACGTCCAGATGAGAGCAATCGAACCTCTTGAGCCTCTATCCGGTGGTCGCGAGCGACGACACCTGCGATCAAACAGAACATGGACTGATGCACCAAAACTGACGAAAGGTGTCGCCTAGAGTTCGCCCGCGTTGAGAAGAGGTCCGAAGCGAGCGAAGACCTCCGTCACAAACTTGAGAAATTCGAAATCGAGGGCTTTGACTCTCGGTCAAACCCCGAGCAACCTCAGCCCCTCCTGTCCCACTCATACTTTTGGTTCGGATCCTTCGGCGCCCTGGCTCATTGGTCGAGCGATTGTTCACCTATACTCGCCTTGTTCTCGAGAAGGGGTTCATCGTGGCCGCTGGTCGCAAAGCCTTCGTCACCGTGCTGGTGCTGATCGGGCTCATTCTTATCGCGATAGGTATCGTGTACTACGTGGTGAAGGCCGGATCGTTGCCGTCGATGATGGGACGCATCGCCGGTTCGAGCGCCCACCACAACAAGCGCGGACTGGTCGCCGTCATCGTTGGTGTGGTCGTGTTGCTGGTCGCGGTAGTTAGCGCATCGGTCGGGCGACGAAACTAGATAGATAGATCCAGCCGAAGCCGATTTGGCTGCCACCGAAGCAACCGAGGCCGCAATTGGCCACCTCTTCCCGGGCGGAGCTGAGCACGCGAGGACCCTTCTCACGAGTTAGTTCGTCAGCGTCCTCTCCGTCCCCGCCGCCTACTGGCCAAGGACTACTTCGTCAGTACATGCCGGAGGGAACCGACCTCTCCAAACACTCGGCCGAGGATCTCATGAGGATTCAGCGAAGCCTCAACGGGCAACCTCGCAAAACGCTCGACTACATGATGCCCGTGGAGAAACTCGCCGAGCTCGTTGCGCTGACCGGTTGAAGTCGTCTTTCTATAAACCCGGAGTGATTCAGTGTTCAATAATTGAAAATCCCCGCGGAGAACCTCTGGCCTACCTTGGAAAATCACACCTGTCTGGTTAAGTTCTGATTGAATGTACTTGGTGCCCCAATGAATCAATCGAGAGGGATCGAAAAATGACCGCTGCGAAGAAG
>OCZT010001345.1_pt1 | contig 25326 bp, 27 predicted proteins | sample 1539031 | NCBI WGS metagenome assembly OCZT01 (sample SAMEA3539308, study PRJEB22396) | soil metagenome | biome: tundra; feature: field; material: soil | place: USA | collected 2010-05 | depth 0.15 m | reverse complement strand
ACCACGTGTGAATTCGCGCCAGACTTAATCCGGACCTTTTTCTACAGCCTCGTTACATGGGCGCACAGCCCCACCTTACCCACTCAATCCATCGAAGTTTGTCAGCAATAGGCAACGTTCTCATTGGTGTCTTGTCGTCATCGATCGTCGCGTTCTTTGTTGAGTGGCAACGCCAGCCTCGACTGACGACCACTCTCACTGGCCCGGCAGGTTCCGCCCGATTACCGCGAGCGCGTTCGCTCCACTGCTCGAAAGGGCGCTTCCGATACGATTGTGGAGGTCGGGCACGCCCGCTCGGACGTCGTCGGCTCAACTACCGTTCGCTGCGCGTTGGCGCGGCACCCGAACAGGGAGGCCATAGTCGCGGCTGGCGCCAATGTCACGGCTGAGGCGCTCACACTCGTTGAGGAACGTCGCGCGGTCATCGCGCGTTTGGGAGAGTGACTGAACGGACGAGTCCCGGCACTTCCTGCCAAGATGAGCGGCCACCTGCGGAACGCATAAGCTCGCAAGCAGCCTCGGAGGATTCTCTGCAAAGCGACCTATAGGTTTCCTGAAGCGGCTTGTTACGAACGTCGACATTGTCCTCAGGCATAATCCCGACAACCGGATTGGCGTCGTTCGCGTTCGACGTCGGAGCTACGACGGCAATGAAGCCTAGCACGAAGCCGTCTCTATCGCTCGAGGAAGTCGCGCTTCTTTTCCTCTTCGATGTATTTCCTCCGGCCGGCGATCTGTTCCTGGACGCTTTGACGATGGTCGAGGAGTGCGATTCTATCGAAAAGAGGCAAAAGGCTTTCGAGAAATGCTACCTGCTTCTCGAGCAAAGGAACTTGACTTCCGGACCAGGTTTGGCTGTCGGGCTCCAGACGTAATTGCTGAAAGTCCTCGACTTTCTGATTCCTTGACAGGAATGCTGACATCAGGGCGCGGCGTTCCTCTTCTGGCAGACCGACAACTCGCGCGAACACAAATCGCATTTGCGAAATGTCGTTGGCTGCTTCGTTGATCCACGTCTCAAAGAACTCGCGCTGGCGAACGCGAATCTTGGCCGATTGTGGCTCGTCATTCCGCATGGTGACAAAAGTATCGCCGTACGAGAACGAGTCGAACTTCTGATTGATACGAACGCGCTCGAGAATGTCGCGCATGACCCGCATGTAGTCATCACGCCGCCAAATATCCGAGTAGTCGCGATGTTCGTCCATGCGACTCAAGTAACCCTTGCCTTTCTCCGCAGTGGCATAACGCCAGTCGACCCACTCAGCCCCAAAGCCCGGGTCGATATCAAGCAAGGCACTGAAAGAGGTTGCGTTGTAGTCGAAATGCGGATAGCCAACGCTTGCCGCGAAATAGGCACGCTTGAGCAGAGACGCGTCCTCCGGCGAGCCTCCGAAGATCTTCCGGAGTCGGCCACCGATAGCGCCCTTGCCATCGAAGGTGACGGCCAAACTGAACCCTATCCGTGGTTCGGCTTGCGCTTTCTCTACCAACATCGCTACTACTTTGGGGACAATGCGCGTGTCGAGACACTCGAATTTGGCTAGGAAGTCCAGATCCCGAAGAAGCTCAGACACCGCAGCCGCAGCATAGTGAGAAAGGAGTTCCCTGAGCCGATCGTCAGTCACGGCATCGTCGGGCAGCCATACATAGAATCCGGTCAGCCAAAGCTTCTGCCTGACGAAGTTTCGTGAGGTGAGTATTCCGTGGGCGCGATCGGGGCCCGCCGACTTGATCAGCAATGGCACCACCGAATAGGGTTCGAGCTCAAGCTTTTCGCCATGCGCGAGATACCAGTCAACTAGGTCGACGAAGAGCGATGGATCACGCTCGGCTACGGCCTGCATCATCGTTCCTATGCTTTGCTTGAACTGCCACTCCTTGTGGCTTGGCGTGCCAGGCTCGCCTTTGACTGCTTCCTCTGCCTTGAGCCCGTCATAGATAGTCACACAATCAGCCAGAAGCTGCTCGAGGCCAGTCAGATCCCGCGACGCGACGTAATTCTTGAGCGCCGTTTCCTTTTGCTTTTCAAACTCTCGCCAGTCCTTGGCCCGCTCCTGCAAGTCGTCAACGTCATCGAGAAGGAGCGTGGCCAATTCAACTGTTGGGCCTGCAAAACGCGACTGAAGTGTCGCTCGCTGTTGGTCTAGTGTCTTGTCGAGGGTAACTCTCTTTGACTTAAGCAGATGTAGGTAATCCTGAACGACGGCGCATTCGAGGTAGCTCGATGGGTCAAGCGCCCGATCAAGCGCTGGAATGGCCACCGCCGCATCCGTAGCCAGTAGATCCTTGTTCTTGACCTGGTACCCGCCGCGAGTGTGTTGGCGGATGAGCTCAAGGGCGAACGGCTTTGCTTCGGGATTACTGAGGAGGTCCGGGATGTGAGCCCAGATCGTTTGGCGCAGCTTCGTTAGCGCGGGCGTGACGGGCACTTCGAACGTCAGAATTGAAATTGCCATCCCTTTCGCATGGTGAGTTCGAAACTCAGTGTGCAAGAGTGGCTCGGCTACCATCAGGAACAGCCGATCAAACAACGGTCGTTGTTCCGTTGGACAGGCATTTCGGCGATCCCAGAGAGTTTCGATCAGCGCCGTTTGGACCTCGTACTCCCTCAAGTGCGAGGTGTGCTGCATGCCGAAGCCGTCGATTAGTACATGAAGCGCGTGGGGCAGTTCCGATGGCCGCTTTGCTGCCAAGTCTAGCGTGAGTGCGAGGGCCATGCGCACTATCGGAAGTTCATGGTCTCGCAGGTTATCGAGCACGTCCCATAGCGAGGTCGAGGACGGGGCCGCGGACTTGAACACTATTGTCGAGACGTCAATCGGTTCCACCGCCAAGGCGTTTATTCGATCCCGGAGGTACGTGAGCGTCGCTGTTTCGTCAATTGCGCCGAACGAGTTCACCAGTTCGAGCAAGCCCTGTTCATTGCCGGTGTTCTCGAGGTCAACCCACCGATGTTTAAGAAAGGGGCGAATCGCATTCGTGATTGCTTGGGCATCAAAAGCGCTGGCAGCAGGATTGAGAGCGTCAAAGAGCCTAGACCTGTACTTCGGGAAGAACTCTGGATGAAAGAAACTTCCCGGATCGAGCACCTTCTGGCCGAAGAAGGCGAGATGAAACAGATAGGTAGCGAGAACTTGGTCCGAAAGCCGAACAACCTCATCCTCGTAGAGGTCAACAACCTCTGACTCGTGCAGCCGCTCAACGATTGGCCAGAACCGCTCAGGCGGAATTTGAAAGACCCGGGTTATGACACGCATCTGTTCTTCGTTCTTCCGATCGACGTGCCTGAAAAGAGCAATGATGCCCGCTGCACGTAGTAGCTCGAGATCTTGAAGATCGGCGATGTCGCGCCCAATCGATCGGAAGTACTCGTCGTAAAGCGCCGAAACATTGGCCAGACTGCGAAGAGTCTGCTCGGTCTTCGCGATCCGAGCAGCCATAACGGCGAGTCGCGGATTGCCCTGCGCGATTTCGACAATGCGTTCGTAATACTCGTAGTTGAGGATCCCGAAATCCTTCGTAACGACGTCCCGTATCTGCTCATCCTTGAGGCCATTAAGCATCAAAGTGAGTCCGCTGCCGTATGGCCTGGTTTCCTCGCGGACCTTGTCGAGCGCGTAGTCTCGCACGGTCGCTACTATCTTGACGCGGCGGTCCTCCCGCTGCTCGTGCAGAAGACTTAGAATGTGGCCGAAGCCGCTTACGCGATTCGCATCGTCGACGAAGATGAGGTGAAGCCCAGGTGTCGCGAAGTATGTTCGGGTGTCATTGAAAAGGTCCAAGCCGCGATATAAGACTGCCCGTGCCTCGACTTCGGGATGCTGGTCGGCATATCGCCGACAAAGCTCAAGCGCAAGCCGCGACTTCCCCACCCCTGCCGGCCCCGCAACAATGATCAAGTCGCTTCCTTCGAGATCTGCTAAACCCCGCTTAATGTCTTCTTCGCGAAAGCGAATCTCGGTGTCTAGCGGGGTCGCAACGGCGCTCTTGCCGTAGGCTGCGACGAAGGCGTCTAAAGTCAGGATCTGACCGGTATCCAACTCCACGTTCAGGAATTCGCGCGCGAGCCCGGGGAATCGCTGCAAAAGGTCATGAGCTATCGGACCTAGCCCAAACGTGGTCACGAGGCAGCCCCGTTTTCGCCCTTCTTCCACCAGTTTGTGCTCGTCCCCTGGATCTAGAACCGACGTGTGGCACGCGACGAACTCTTGAATACGATTTGCGGGTATGCCGGTCTTCGACTCATCGAAGCACTTCGACATGTCGTCGAGGAACTTTTCGACGACACCGGTCTGTTGGGTTGTGTACTCGGCAAACGCATAGTTGCCATTAGGCAGGGGGACCAGCGTATCGGGTGTTCCGCGTTTGACTTTGTCCGCCCCGATAACCACGCCGATCGGATTGATGCTCCGATATCCGCGGGCGTATAGGTATGCATCACAGATCCGCTGGAACCCGGCAGGATCAATACTGCGAAGCGCTTTCTCGATTTCCGTTAGCTTTGACATTTTATAGTTTCTTGGACCACCCTAATTATGCCAATCTGAAGCAGCGCTCGCTCTTCGCAACTGCTACCGACTGGATGCGTGCGCGTTCGGGTGCGTGCTGTATGTCCGATCTAGCGGTTCTATCGGTGAGCGGGAGTCTTGGTCCGAGGAGCCAGAGTTCGGCGAGTTTCGGGTAGCGCTTGCCGACATGGACCGCGTTCTGAAAGGCGCAGCCGAGTTGCGCACGCGGTATGAGGACGACGGGTTCCGACTCGAAGTCCATCCCACTGGCGCGGCCACTGTCTCCTGAACACGCCGTGAGTACGGCGCGGTGGAGCAACTCCTCGAATTCACGTTCACCACCGATCAGGCCGTGCTCGGTTCTCCGTGACCTCACGCAACTTTCTCCGACTGTGGCCTAACTAGCATTTGAAGCAGACGATGCGGCCCGCCGTTGGTGGATTGTTCTAGCTGAAGGTGGTCGCGCCGCTGCTTAAATGCGATCCGTTCTGCGGACCGGTGTGCTGGCATCGTATCTTGACATCTACAATAGGGTGGGCGATTCTCGCCATCGTGACTTCGCGTGCCCCCATTCTTTTCGGAGCGTAGAACATGCCGATTGACTCGCTGATGGAGTACGAGCGGACTTGGGTCGACGGACTTAGTCGGGGCGACGTGTCAGCCGCCGACGAGGCGTTCTTGCCGGACTGCATCCTCCACATCACCGGGCTACCCGAGTCCCTCCGCGGTGTTGGTCCGTATAAGGAGTTCAATACCTGCCTCGCTCGTGAATCCAGATGACCCATTCGATGTAAGCAGCCCAACCTCGTCATACTTTCCCGGAACCTGAGCGGCAGTGCGATAAACTGCGACCTTGTCCAGCGCCACTTTGGGCCGCTCCGGCGGGTTGCCCAGTCGAGTCATATTCGTGTGAACGCATCCTGCTAGAAGTACCAAGACGAGGATCACGCTAAATCGACGCATGTTCATGGTTTTTCTCCGTAACACGGGAGACTCTGGATTCCTCAGCAACGGTGCGACCGTAACCCTTCCTGATGTCGAAAGCGAGTCAGCTCGAACACAATCAAGCCACGCTGTCATTTATCGGCCGAACGGCATAGCCAGTCTAGTAGCCCTATCACGCTGTAGTTCGCCGCGGCGTCGCAAACCCCCAAAAGACCCGACGCTTTTCGGCCAGTTGCGCCGGCTTCTAAGCAGAACTATTCGTAACGCATCTCGGCGGTCACTGTGCTGACCAGTTGAATTGAACGACGCTCGGCGTCGCAACTTGAACTGAAGAGTTCGTCTCAACTCGGAGCGCGTGAAATGATGAACCGAAAGCGGTTTCTCCGCAGTTCCGCCGGGCTGGCGTTGGCGCCGCTGTTCGCGCGGTGCGGCGTGATTGACACGGTAGTCGGAAACAACGGCTCATCCGTCAAGACGGCATCAGTCAACATGTTACAACTCGCGCAGGCGATCGAGGTTCAGCAGTGCGAGGAGTGGTGCTGGGCTGCTTCGATCTCAATGATCTTTGGATTCTATGGGCACGCCGTCTCACAAGCCGCGATCGTAGCGCAAACTTATGGCCAGGTTGCATGCCTTCCGGCGAACACAACGACGACGATCGGCCGCGACCTCAGTCGATCCTACATCGACGCCGCGGGGCGCCCGTTCACGTCGCAGGTGACTGCCGCATACGATTACTACAACGGGTACAACTCGCTTAGCAACGCGGGAATCGTCAATGAACTGAACTCGAATCGTCCACTCTTGTTTTGCAATATCAGTCACGCCGAAGTTCTTTACTCGGTCGAATACAGTGGACTGGAGAGTAACCCAACCATCCTGGGTGCTCTGGTCATTGACCCATGGCCGGCAACTCAAGGTTCGCATCCACTGTCGACACAGGAACTGTATCCCGTGCCCGAGGGCGGCACACTGACCTTCCTTGCGTCGGTGAGGGTTTCCTAGAACCCGTGCGAGCGAAGAACTGTCGTCGCGCGTTCAGGCGTTCACTGACCCGGCGTCAGGTGGTCAACAGCCAACGTCGAAACGCGCTATTGGAGATCAGCGGCGGCGGCCTAGAGGCGCTATAGGAAGTTCGCCGCGGCTTCGCAAACCCCATCGCGCTTTCACGCCGCCGCCGGCTATGCCATCCGCCGCGCAGTGAACGAGTGGATCCGAACCAGCGGCACCTTTGAAGGCGTGATCGACTTGGATGCCGCGACGCGTGATCCGTCCGATCCCGGCAGGTTCTTGCCGCTGTACGACTCGGGCGATCATCTCCATCCGAGCGACGCGGGCTACAAGGCCATGGGCGAGTCGATCGATCGCAGGTCGTTCCGCCGGACGAGGTCTCTGACGCGGCCGTGACGGCGTCCGGACCTAGGGGTCTGCACTTTCCACGGGATGTGACACCTCCTCGAGGCCCACGGTGCGGAAGAGGTGTTACCCATGTCCGCGGTCTGTACCGTGTGAACACCTAACCGGTTGTTCCTGCCGACAATCGTGGAGGGCCTGTGACTAAAGACCTGCGTGGACACCTTGTTGTGAGCTTGCGACTCGCGCCGCTGTTTGCAGTCGCGGTCCTAGCCGGCAATCTCGACGCGCAGGTTTCCCGCGACTGGACCACCCCCTTCCCCCATTCCACATCGTCTACAACCTCTACTACGTCGGCAGCAAGGGCCTCGCGAACTACCTGATCACCACCCCGCAGGGCCACATCCTCATCAACAGCGATCTCGAAGACAACGTCCCGCTCATTCGCGCCAGCGTCGAGAAGCTCGGCTTCAAGTTCGGCGACATCAAGATCCTCCTGATCAGCCACGCGCACTGGGATCACGACGCCGCAAGCGCGACGATCAAGCGGCTCACCGGCGCCAAGTACATGGTCATGGACGCCGATGTGCCGGTGGTCGAGTCCGGAGGCAGGAGCGATTTCCACTACGGCAGCTCGCCGGCCACGCTCTACCCGCCCACGAAGGTCGATCGCGTCCTCCACGACGGCGATGAAGTCACGCTCGGCGGCACGACGCTCGTCGCGCACCTCACGCCCGGACACACCAAGGGCTGCACCACCTGGACGATGAAGGTGAACGCGCGCGGGAAGAGCTGGAACGCCGTCATCGTCGGCAGCCCCAACGTCAACGAGGGCTACACGCTCGTCGGCAACGCGCTCTATCCCGACATCGCGCAGGATTACGAGCGCACGTTCCGCGTGCTGAAGGCACTCCCCGTCGACTACTTCCTCGGCGCGCACGGCGAGTACTTCGACATGGAAACCAAGTACGCGCGGATGAAGGAGGGCGCGCCCTCGCCGTTCATCGATCCGGACGGGTACATGAAGTACGTGAACGAGCGGGAGCAGGCGTTTCAGAAGGAGCTGGCGAGGCAGCAACACGCTCGGTAGGCGGGCGATCCGGCCGGCAGCCGATGCCGGGGCTCGACTCTGAAGCCATCGACTTCTGAGCCGCTTCTGAGTCGTGACCCCGCAAACCAAAACCCCGCGGGCCAGTTGGCCTCGCGGGGTTTGTCGCCAGCCGAGGCTGACGTTCGTACACTTCGCAGGTGAACGAATATTAGATCCGAAACAGAGCTGAGTCAAATTCCATGGCGTGGGCGTGCCCGAAGCAGGATTTGACGCGAAGCGGAGCGAGCGCCGACTGGCGCGTTGCGCGAGCTCAACCCGCACGCCGTTGCCGGCATACACCTGCGAAGTGTACGCGTCTACCAGTTCCGCCATTCGGGCAGGTCCGCGAAAATGGCGAAGCTGAGCAAACGCCCTCGCAAGTCACTTCTCGTTCCCACGGCGCGATGATAGCGTGCCGCGCGAGCAAGATTGTCATCCGTCGAGTGCCATTCGCATCAATCCGATGCCGCCTCGGCATCGTCGCAATTGCAGCCCCGTTCTTGTATAAACCCAAGCGTTGGGTTACTCTGCCTCATATGGAGGGAGATCCATGGCTAGGCGATTGATGAGCGACAGGGAAATCCTCGGTCAGATTCCGGCGGCGCGCCAGCGGGCCCAGCTAGCCCATCCGACCGCCATGAAAGCACGCTATGATCGGCCAGCCCGGCGGTTGCACGTGACCTTGACGAACGGGACGACGCTGGTTGTGCCGATCGACCTGATATCGTCATTGCGGCGAGTGGCAGATAAGGACTTGGCGGCGGTCAAGGTCGGAGTTGCGGGTGTCGGCTTGCGATGGGACGACCTCGACGAGGACTTGAGCATCGAAGGACTCGCACGGATCGCGCTCGGCCGCCGGGTGCTGCTGCGCGCCTCTGGTGCGGCGGGCGGCGCATCGCGGAGCGCAGCCAAGGTGCAGGCAGCGAGACGCAATGGTTTGAAGGGCGGTCGTCCGCGAAAAGTGGCTCGCGGATCGGCGGGCTGAGATCAGCGTGCTGCGAGGTGATCCACCAATATCTTGAGCAAAAATGCTCAGCATGTTGAGTAAATCGGATGACACCCACGACCTGCTCAGAAGACGCGTGATCTCATTCGACGATGCTACGGCGGCGTTTCCAACCGCGCGCGCCGTCCGGCAACTGATGCCGAAGCTCGACTCGGAAGCCATCGGCTTCCGAGCCACTTCTGAGTTGTGGCTTGACATGGCCCTGAGTTAGGCTTGCGCGAGTATACGAAATATTGTATACTATTCCGTGACCACTAAGGACCTCGTGTGGGTCGGATCCTCGCGGGCGGACGTCCGGGCGCTGCCGGAATTGGCGCGGCGGCGATTGGGCTTTGACCTGCGCGAAGTCCAGAGTGGCGGACTTCCGGAGGATTGGAGGCCCATGCGCACCGTCGGGACCGGTGTCATCGAAATACCGTCCACGTCGGTGGGGCATTTCGCCTGATGTACATCGCCAAGTTCGCCGAAGCCGTTTACGTGTTGCACGTGTTCCAGAAGAAGTCACAGAAGACGTCGCCGCTCGACCTCGCTTTGGCAAAGGCGCGGCTAACAGCGGTTCGGCGCGCTCGCCAGGGAGGGTAGCGCAATGGCCGTTCGTATGCAGCGGTCGTCGGGCAACGTGTTCACCGATCTCGGGTTCCCCAAGGAGGAGGCCGCACACCTGCTCATTCGCGCCGACCTCATGATCCAGCTGAAGGAGCTGATCGGGGAACGCGGGCTGACGCAGAAGGATGCCGCCGAGGCGCTCGGCGTGACGCAGCCACGGATCAGCGATCTCGTCCGCGGCCGAATTGACCTCTTCAGCATCGATACGCTGGTCGAGATGCTGACGCACCTGGGCGTGGCGGTGACGCTGAAGACGAAGCGTCGTGCCCGTGTTGCATAACCCAATTCGTCAGACACCCGCAACCGACCCCGCTACATTCACAGCATGCAGACCTTACGTGGCGTGAAGTACCTGCGCGCCGGTCGCCTAAGGCGGAGTGCCTAAGTACTCGATGACGTCACCGACGAAGAAGTCCAAATCCTTGCGATCGTCACGAAAGCCCAAGCCGACGCGTGGCTCCAAGCCCATGGCCAAGCGGGGCCGTGAGGTCGCGCTCGCGGAAGTGAAGGACGACCTTTCGCGGTACCTACGGCTAGCCGAGGGCGGGGACATCATCATCACCCGCCATGGAAAGCCGGCGGGTGTGCTCATCGGGTTCGAGACGGAAGATGATTGGTTCGAGTACCGTCTCGAGCACGACGCGCGGTTCTTGCGCAGGGTAAGCGAGGCGCGGACCGACCTTGCGGTCGGCCGGGGCGTGCGGCTCGAGGCGGTCTAACTACAATCGAGGACCTGCATGTTCGTCGGTCACTACGGACCCAGTTTCGCAGCGAAGAAGCTCGAGCCATCAGTGCCGCTCTGGGTGCTCTTTGTGGCGGTGCAGTTCCTGGATGTCCTGTGGGCGCCCTTCGTGCTGCTCGGCGTTGAGAAAGTCCGCATCGTGCCGCACTTCACGGCATCGAACGCGCTGGACCTGTACTACATGCCGTACACGCATGGTCTCCTGACGGCTCTCGGTTGGTCGGTCCTGGCGGGGGCTCTCTACCAAGTTGTAGCGCGCCCAATGCACCGGCGCGCGGCCGTCCTCGTCGGGCTGGCCGTGTTCTCACACTGGATTCTCGATTTCATCGTGCACGTGCCGGACCTTCCGTTGTATGACAATTCCGCGAAGGTCGGCCTTGGCCTCTGGAACGCCCGCGCGCTGGCGTACGGCCTCGAAAGTGTCGTGCTCCTGGGAGGGATTTGGCTCTACCTTCGCGGCCGCCAAGCGCGGACGATGCGAACGTGGATGTTCGGCGCATTCTTGCTGGCGATCCAGGCGTACAACACGTTCCTGGCTCCACCGCCAACCTCCGACCGCACCTTCGCCGCGACGGCGCTCATCGCCTATGCCGTGTTCGCGACCGCCATCTGGTGGCTCGAGGACCGCGGGGGCACCGCCGCGTCCAAGGAAAGATCGTCATCACCGTTTGACGTGCGAAGCACTGGCACTTGACGACTCATCACTTTCGCTCACATGACTCCTGCAAGCACCGAATGCCTACGTTGCCACGCGAATATGGAAGAAGGTTTCGTCCTCGACCGCAGCCATGGCGGGGTGATGGATGTGGCTACCTGGGTAAGCGGAACGCCGGAGTCGTCGTTCTTTAGCGGCGGCATCAAGACGAAGGGCCGCGATATGTTCCGACTTTCCGCGTTTCTCTGCCGAAACTGCGGCTACGTCGAATTCCGCGCGATGGAATCGAAGCAAGAGTGACTCGCCGCAGCCGCTTCCGAGTCGTTCGCCTTCGTGCGACCCCGTCACATTCACGTATCGGCAGTTTATGGCAACACTATTGGCAGTAGTGAGTTCGAACTTGGCCAGTAATGGCACAAACAATAACCCCGCGGGCCGGTTGGCCTCGCGGGGTTTGTCGCCAGACGAGGATCTCCCTAGCCGCGTCGATCTCCGGCTGATAATTCCTCCTGATGCCACGAAAAGCCCCCGCGCGCAAGAAGCGCCGCGCCAAGCGCCCCGCGCCTCGTCGTCTTCTACTCCGCGTGTCGCTGCGCCATGTCAAGCCCGCGGTTTGGCGAGAACTGAGTATTTCCGATCGGTACTCGCTCTCGCAACTGCACCGCACGATCCAGATGGCTTTCGGCTGGCTCGACTGCCACCTGTTCGAGTTCCAGATCGGTGGCCGGCGGTTCGAGCAGCAGCATGAGGAGGCGAACGGAGAGGACGCGGCAACGGCGATCCTCGCGGATTTCGCCTTCGATCGTGGCGCAGCCTTCCGATACGTCTACGATTTCGGCGACTATTGGGAACACGATATCGTCGTGAAGCAGGTGGACGACATCGAACCGGACGCCATGCCCGATTTCGTCGCGCTCCTCGTCGATGGTGCGCGCGCCTGCCCGCCGGAAGATGCTGGGGGACCCGGGGGTTACGCCGATGTGCTCGAAGCACTCAAGAATCCCGCCGCCGCCGAGCCCGAGCTGCTCTCATGGATCGAGAAGGATTTCGACCCCGCGCGTTTCGATCTCCGCACGGCCAGGCACGCGCTCGTTCTGGCGTCCGCTTGGGGAGCGATCTGACGGGAGGCACGCATACGGCGCGTACTTCGACATGGAAGCCTGAATGGGTCGGCGGAGTGCGCACCCGCACCTGGAGAGCCTGATGCAACAGATCGCACTGAACAATGGCGTTGCAATGCCGGTGCTTGGCTTTGGCGTCTTCCAGATCACGGACGCCGCAGCCTGTGAGCAAAGCGTGGTCGACGCGATTGACACCGGCTATCGCTTGATCGACACGGCCGCCTCTTACCTCAACGAGGCCGCCGTTGGTCGAGGGATCCAGCGGAGCGGCATCGCCCGGGAAGAGCTGTTCGTCACCACGAAGCTCTGGATTCAGCGAAACGGCTATGAAGGCACACTGGCAGCCTTCGAGCGGTCCATGAAGCGCCTGCAGCTGGATTATCTGGACCTCTATCTCATTCATCAACCATTCGGCGACGTGTATGGCGAATGGCGCGCCATGGAAACCCTGTACGACGAGGGCAAGGTCAGGGCGATTGGCGTTGCCAACTTCCATCCTGACCGAATCATGGACCTCATGCTACACAACGAGGTGACCCCCGCTGTCAATCAGATTGAAGTGAATCCGTTCTTTCAGCAAGACGAGAGCCAGCAGTTCTTGCAGGCCAATCGGGTCCAGACTGAGGCATGGGCCCCGTTTGCGGAGGGACGGAAGCATATCTTCGAGAATCCCACCTTGTGGGCAGCCGCAACCAAGCACAAGAAGAGCGTTGCCCAGGTGATACTCCGCTGGTTGTCGCAACGCGGCATCGTGGTCTTGTCCAAGTCGGTTCGCAAAGAACGAATGGCGGAGAATTTCAATGTGCTCGACTTTGACCTGAACACGGACGACATTGCCGCCATCGCAACACTGGACACTGGGACCAGCAGTTTCTTCGACCATCGTGACCCGGAGAAGGTGAAATGGCTGGGCACGAGGGAAATCGATGTATAGCGGCGGCGTTGTGCACCCTCGACGCGGTCGGCGGCCATAACGCTCTGTCGTTGGCCAGTCGTAACTCAATGAGAAGTGACGTGCCATGACCTTACTGACAGTACGAATCGGTCCGATGTCGTTCACCGCTCGGTTCGAATCCAGACGTGCACCACGGACAACGGCCGCGTTTCAGGCGCGCCTCCCCTTTGAAGGGCAACTCGTCCAGGCGCGCTGGAGCGGAGAGGCAGGATGGGTGCCACTCGCCGACTACGATCTCGGTGTCGCCTACGAGAACGCCACGAGCTACCCAGCCCCAGGACAGGTCCTCTGGCACCCACCCGGGCTCAGCGAAGCAGAGCTTCTGGTGCCTTACGGCAATACGTGCTTCTCCAGCCGCGTCGGCCAACTTGCGGGCAACCACTTTCTGACAATCGTTGATGAAGGCGATGGTCTCGCAGAGGTTGGACGCATACTTCTCCAGGAGGGCGCTCAGTCCATCTGTTTTCAGCTCACCGAATGAGCTAACCCGTGCTCGCAGCGAACTCCCCTTCACTTCGATCGCCCAACGGCATGCGCATCCAGACACTCCTCCTCCTCGGTTTCCCCGCCGCGCTCGCGGCGCAAACCACGCCCGCTCCGGCGCCCGCGCCCTTCGACGCTCCTTTCAAGGCCCGGCCATCTGGCAGCGGGGCCGTGAAGGTCGGACCGCCCAAAGGCACGGTCATGGTGGTTGGCGGCGGCGCGCTGGGGCCCGAGATCTACAAAACATTCATCGAGGCGGCCGGCGGCCCGGACGCACTGATCGTGGATGTGCCCAACGCCGGCGGCAGCGACACCATGCCGACCAACGCCGGCAATCCATGGCGACTGAATGGTGCGAAACATGTCGTCGTCTTCTTCACCAAGGATCGCACGGTCGCCAACTCCGACTCGATGGTCGCCATCCTCAAGAAAGCGGGCGGCGTCTGGTTCGAGGGCGGCCGGCAGTTCCATCTCGTGCAAGACTATGGCGCCACCAGGAGTGAGCGCGGATTCATGGAAGTGCTCGAGCGCGGCGGTGTGATCGGCGGCTCCTCGGCCGGCGCGTCGATCCTCGGCGACTTCATGGTGCGCGGCCATCCGTCGAACAACAACAACGTCATGGACCAGCCCGGGTGGCAGACGGCGTTCGGCTACCTCAAGAACGTCGGCATCGATCAACATGTCGTGGCGCGCTCGCGCCTCGCCGACCTCGCCGACTCCGTCATCCCACGCCATCCCGACCTCCTCGGCATTTCCGAAGACGAGGGAACGGCATGGGTCGTGCGCGGCGACACGGCGCAGATCATTGGGCGCAACAAGGCGTTCGTATATAACGGCAAGGATGCAACCGACCCGGGCGCGCCCTTCCTCACGCTGCACCCCGGCGACCGCTACAACCTGAATACCCGAAAGGTCATGGCGCGCGCCATCGATCGCTCGCCCGTCACGCTCGAAGTGATCAACGACCTGTTCAAGAAATACAACGACGCCGCGGCCGGCGGCGCGACCGCGCTCGTAGCGGTGAATGGCGATGTCTTCATTGACCATGCCTACGGCATTGCGGCGCAGCCACGCTTCATGCCGCGCACCACATTGCCGCAGTTCTCCCTTGGTGATATCTCGACCGTGTGGAGTGAGCTCTGCGCGCAGATGCCGGCGCAGATGGCGCGCGGCGGACGCGGCGCGGCGAATCCGGATTCAGCGCCGCCGACAGCGCCGCCGACAACACCGGCCGGTTCCGGCCGCGGTCGCGGCGGTCCGCCACCCTCGCGTCTGCAGCAGTGTGTGACGCGCGTCTCCACCGTCATCGGCGCCCACCAGTCGGTGTCGACCGACGGCAACGATGTGCAGTCGAGCGTCGACGAACTCTACCGCCTCGGGCTCGGACTCGACGTCCCGAATACCTGGCGCAACGCCGATTATGCCAAAGGCTGGACGGTTGACACGTACAAGGGACAGCAGCGCGTTGCCGCCTACGCGACGGCCGACGGCAAGCGCGCCGCGTTCGTGCGCCTTCCCGAAATGCACGTGACGGTGATCATTCTCACGAATGATGCGACTGCCGACGCGCGCGGGATGTCGGAGAAGATTCTCGACCGCATAATTCAGAAGCGTTAGATCCGATCCGCCTCCAGTCTATTTCCATGAAACGCTCTCCAGCCGCAGGCCAGCAACTGTCGTTCCGGGCAACGTTGGAGAATTGGGCCGAAGGAATGGATTATTGCGCCGTTCCCGTCCCCGCGAAAATCACCGAGGCCTTGGGAACGACGGGCCCCGTCCTGGTCATGGCGCGGGTGAACGACTCAGCGCCTTTCAAGGTGAGCATTTTTCCGGTCGGAGGCGGGCAGCATTACATTCGCATCAAGGCAAAAGTCCGTAAGGAGACGAAGACCAAAACCGGCGATCGCGTTCGAATGCAAATCACCGTCCTCGATCGTGCGGACGTGATGATCTCCAAGGACCTGAGGAGCGCGCTTCGAGCCGAGGGTGTGACGGAAGACTTCAAGTCGCTGCCGCCCGGCAAACAGAACTTCATCATCCGGCGGATCGACGACGCGGCCAAACCGGAGACTCGCGACAAGAGAATTCGGGAGGCCGTGGAAGCCGCGCACCGAAGAAGAGAAAAGCGGGTCGACCGGTCCGAGTGAGTGGTGAAGGGCATCGTTTGCTACGCCACACCTTCGGGCGACCCCCTCACGTTCCCATTTCGGCAGTTTATGGCAACACTATTGGCAATAATGAGTTCGTAATTGGCCACTCATGGCACAAACCAAAACCCCGCGGGCCAGTTGGCCTCGCGGGGTTTGTTGCCGGCCGAAGCCGGCATGAATGCACTTGACAGGCACCACCATGATACTCCTGCGAGTTCGCCGAGTCAAAGACAGCCATGCCACCTGTCAAGGACACAGCTGATCGGCTTACTGTTGAGCCGCCAAGATGCGGGGGAGCGTCACTGCGGCGTCTCTCGGACGCCGCTACGCCCCGCGGCGCGGTGCACGACCGTGGGCTGCGGTCGCTGTTGGACCGGCCCCACAAAGCGTACCTTCTCTCGCCGGACCGACACCAGCCGGTCCCTCCCCCTCGCCCAGCCGCTCATGTCCTGCCGCCGTCTCGCACGCTGGCTCGTCTCAGTTGCCCTCGTAGCCGCGCCCCCTTCGGCGTTCGCACAGGCGACGGCAAAGCCCGCCGCAGTTCGCAGCCAACGCGCCCCGGCCGCCCCCAAGCTCAAGGTGATGTACAATCAGTACCAGTCGCCGGTGATGAGCCTGTTCATCGCCGATGCCGATGGGAGCAACGAGCACCCGCTCCTCTCGTCACCCGGATTGGACTACTCGCCGTCGTACTCGGCCGACGGCAAGTGGATCGCCTTCTCCTCGGATCGCGACACGAAGCCCGCCGCCTATCCCGGATCGTGGGAGCAGATGCAGTCCACGGGCATCTATATAGTTGCGCCTGACGGCAGCGGCCTGCGCCGGCTCACGCACAAGAACGGCGTCGCGGGAAGCCCGGCCTGGTCGCCCAAGGGCGATGAGATCGCGCTGTCCGTGAGGCGGTACTTCCGGCGGCCGGGCCCGCCGCCGGGACAGATCGCACTGATGAAGTCCGACGGCTCCGACTTCCGCGTCATCGTGGATGACTCGATGAACAACGGATTCGCGAGCTGGTCGCCGGACGGCAGCACGCTGGTGTTCAAGCGCGGCCATCAACTGGTCACGATGTCACTGGCCGACCGGAAGATCGTTCCACTCACCGACGGCAAGTACTACGACAACTTTCCGCAGTGGTCGCCAAAAGGCGGCGCAATCCGGATCCACGTACTCGCGGCGCCGCCAGCCTCAGCGGCGCCGCACAGCTGGTGCTCGGCTACTTCTCTACCGTCGTGATGACGACCGGAGGCCGTTCCTTTTCAACCACCACGACCTTCTCCTTCTCGACAACCACGACCGGCTTGACCACGATTGGCGTCTTCTCAACCACCACTGCCGGCTCCTCGACCACCGTCACCTTCGTCATTGTCGGGCCCTCGTCTCAAGGGTGAAAGTTCTTGCTACCGTATTACCGTCGTCGTGCTCTTGCCTTCCTTGTTACGCGAGGCCATGATGGCGAGCACGAGGATGATGAGCACCACGACTGCACCGATCCCGAGCCACAGGGGGTCGGCGTACCACACGGTGCGAGTGGCGGGCGTTGACACCTCCACCTTCACCGGCTCCTGTGCCGCCAGCGCCGCCCGGGTGCTCCCGAGCAGGAGGGTCGTGCTGAGGGCCATCGACATTCTGGAGAATCGCATAGGTACCTCTCGAGGTGTGGAGCGGTGGCGCGGGTTCCCTTCCACCTGCAATGCGAATGGTATCGAGCCGAACGCCTCACCGCTGTCGCACAAATGGCCTAGTCCTCGCGGGGGGCGGCCCGAAAGGTCGTTCTACTCCCCGGCGAGCTCATCTTCGCTGCCGCCGCGGAATCCATCGGCGATGTGCTCGCCCTCCTTGTCATTGAACAGCGACACCAGATCCTCATCCGTCGCGCTCGCCTTTCCGGTAACCTCCTCCGGCAATGGCATGCGTCCCTCGAGCTCGGGGGTTTCAGGCCGGTTGGTCTCGCCAGGGCTGTGAGACGCGGACGTGTTCTTTCGCGGTTTCTTCATGACGTGGCTCCCGTGCAAGGAACAACACTTTCCATATATGTGAGGCTACCACTCGGCGCAGGCCATGCATATCCGCCAAGAGGATGATTCGCCGACGTGGCACGAACGAGGGAGCTCGTCGCGCCATTACACGTTCAGCCTTTCGTGTTGAACTCACTGCGAAAGTGGAGCATTAGCCAGGACCATGTGCGGCATCGCCGGGATATTCAGAAGACAACGGATCGACGCACGAGATCCGTCCCGGCTGCGGGCCATGACCGACGTCATCACCCATCGCGGCCCGGATGACGCTGGGTACTTGCTGCTCGATAGTCGCGACGGCGCCTTTCAGATCGGACCGGGCGGCTTTGAGCCACGGCCTTGCGACGTGTGCCTGGGCAACAGGCGGCTCTCCATCATCGATCTCTCGTCGAATGGCCGCCAGCCCATTGCCAACGAAACGGGCGACATCTTCGCCGTGTTCAACGGGGAGATCTTCGATTACGTCGAAATCAGGGAGCAGTTGACCGCCTTGGGGCACGTCTTCCGTTCGCAAACCGACACGGAGGTCGTCGTCCACGCGTACGAGCAGTGGGGCGCGGACTGCGTGAAGCGCTTCAACGGCATGTGGGCCTTCGCGATCTGGGATCAACGCCGGCGGGAGTTGTTCTGCTCGCGCGACCGATTCGGCATCAAACCGTTCTACTACCACCTCGATGACGACGTCTTCGTTTTCGCATCGGAGGTCAAGGGCATCCTGCCCGCGCTGGAGGCGCGGCCGCGGCCCGATTACGCCGTGGTGCGGGAATTCCTCATGGACGGAACCTCGTGCCGCACGAGCGACACGTTCTTCGAGGGCATCAAGAGGCTGGAGCCGTCACACAATCTCTTCGTTTTCGCGCGTGGCGTTCGCACCGACCGCTACTGGGACTACCACACCAGCAGCGGCGCCTACGACCATCGCCAGCCGGTCGAGACGTTCCGGAACCTCCTGGACGACGCCGTGAGACTGCGGCTTCGCAGCGATGTCCCGGTGGGCATCGCGCTCAGCGGCGGCATCGATTCAACCTCGATTCTGGCCTGCGCGGCCGGCGGCAGGAAGGATCACGGATTGAAGGCCTTCACGGCCGTGTTTCCCGGCGAGCGCTTCGACGAACAGGAGCATGCGCTGGTGGCCTCGCGCGCACTCGGGGCGGAGCTCTTCTGCGTGGAATATCGCCCGGAGCATTTCACGGAGGATCTCCAGCGCGTCACCTGGTTCCTGGATGGTCCCGCGCAGGAAGGGCAGGTGCTCCTGCGTTGGCGCCTCATGCAACTGGCCAGCCGTCACGTGAAGGTGGTTCTCGAAGGTCAGGGGGCCGACGAGATGCTGGCGGGGTATCCGTGGAGGTACTCCAAGCCCTGGGAGCTGGACCAACTGGACCGGTTGAGACGGCTGAACTCGATGCGCACGTTCGGCGCGCGAGTCGAACGATACCGGCGGATGAGTTCGCGCTCGCTCCGTGCAATCCTGGAGTACGCGCGCGGCGCGGTGCGCATGCGACGCACGATGCCGGAAAGGACGAGTCCCTACACGGACGATTTCGCGGGCGGCCGGCACGGTCGTCCCGAAGCGCCGCGGGTTCGCGAATTCGACGATCGGCTGACCGAAATGATGTACCGCGATCATTCGGCGGATCTCTTGCCGAGGCTCTTGAAGTACGGCGACGCGCTGAGCATGGCGGCGTCCGTCGAGTCGCGGTTGCCCTTTCTCGATCACCGGCTCGTCGAGTTCGTGTTCCAGCTGCCGGCCCACTTCAAGTTCGACGGAACGGTGACCAAGGGCGTTCTGCGTCAGGCGATGACCGGCGATATTCCGGAGTCGATCCGCGCTCGACGTGACAAGGTTGGATTCGAGACGCCGGTGGCGCGGTGGATCGGCGCTTGCCTGGAGTCCGAGATTCGCCCGATCCTGTTGTCGGGCCGCTCCCGCGATCGCGGCATCTTCGACATGAGCAGATTGGACCGGCTGCTCACTCCGCAAGCCCTGGGTGAAGATCGAAACGCTGCGTACTCGATCTTCCGCTGGTTGTCCGCCGAACTGTGGTTCCGGCTCTTCATTGACGGGCCGCAGGGGACGGCATGAAAGACGAAACGTCCGAGGGCGGCCGTCGCGCTACGCAGTGTATCGTGCTTTGTATGCCGCTTGAGCGGCGGTGAGCCGCTCCCATATCGCCGGGGGCACGAGCGCCCTCGTCGCGGTGAACATCACGCTCGCGGCGCGGCCGCGATCTTCGCTGACGAACGCCGGGATGGTGATGTGCCGTCCGCCGGTGGTGACCGTGAGCTGCTCGCCGCCGCCCCCGATTGGAACGTCACGACTGGCTTGCCACTCGCCACCAAAGGCTCCCTGATCCCGCAGCACCTGATGCAGCCAGTCCAGGTGCGCATCCTGCAACGCGAAACGTTCCTGCCACACCGGATTCCTGGGCGAGCGGTCGCCCGGGATCATCTCGACCACGCCCTCGAGCCCCGGTCCGATCCAGAGGCACCGCTGCCAGGAGTGCGGCGGCGGGAGCGGAGCCGAAAACTCCTCATGGTAGACGGCGAAGTCGGCCGGACGCGCGGCCGCTTGGGCGAGCTTTGGAGTGTTCGGTTGATCGGGAACGTCCACGGATTCGCCGTTGGGCAGGGTCGAATGGATACTCGACGTCGTGATGAGGTTCTCAATCGGGGCCGTGGAAACATGGCGCCGCCCCGCACGCCGCGCCACGAATCTCCTGCTGGCGCGTCCTCGACAACCGTGCGATACTCGACGGGCCAATCCCGGATTCGCCATCTCACACATACTCCAATCGTCAAGGAAGGAATCTCCGTGAAGCCATCGCCGACTGCACGAAGGGCCTGGGCGTTCTCTCCGACGCTTGGAGCGGTAACCGTCCTCTTGCTCACGCTCTCGGTCGCGGCACCTGTCCGCGGTCAGGCAACCAGTCCCACCTCATACAAGGTGGGAGACGCCGTCGCGATGCCGGCCGGCTATGCCGACAAGTGGCTCGAGGCCGTGGTCATCGCGGTGGATCCGAAGAACCCCACGTTCCCGTATCGCGTGCATCCGCTGGGGTACACACCGTACGCGGACGGGCAGTACATGGCGAAGCAATTGCGCCCCAAGGGTGCCGTCGCGACCCAGCCGATCGGCGGCATCGTCGACGATCCGTACCTGCTCGCCGCGAAAGGCAAGACGGCGTACAAGCCCACGCAGCTCTATCCGGGCGCCTATGAATGCGTCACGCGGAGCAACGGTCATCTCGTGTCCGCCGCAATCCTGAACTTCACGGTTCTCGACGGGAGCCGTTATCGGGACCTCGCCGGCACGACCTCGGCGTATCGCTTCGATCCGGGTACGGGATCGGTCGCGTTCGAAGGTGGCGCGCTGAAGGGCCAGAGCGCGAAGTACTCGCAGGCCTCCGACCCTCCGGTGAAGTCGCAGCCGCCGCAGGTCACGCTCGAGAAATCGGGTGATGCCTGTCAGCTGAAGATGTGAGGTGGTGCTCTATACCGTCAAAGGAGCGGGCCACCAGTGGGTTGGTGGCGAGCCGATACCGGAGTGGATCGTTGGGCGAACCAGCCGCAGCATCGACGCCACGAGCCTGATGGGGGCGTTCTTTCGTGAGCACCCGCTCGTGAGGAAATAGCAGGACAACTCAATCAACAACGCGCGCTACTTCGGCGTGACGCGCCACAGCGCGCCCGGATTGGCGTCCTCGATCATCCACACCGCGCCATCCGGCGCTACGGCCACGTCACGGATCCTGTGGCCGACATCCCAGCGTTCGGCAGGCGTCGCTCCTCCCTTGCCGTCGAACGTGATGCGGATGAGCGTCTTGCTGGCCAGGCTCCCGATGAGCGCGGAACCCTGCCACGTCGGGAACATCGCGCCAATGTAGAACGTGAAGTTTCCGGGTGCGATGACTGGCGTCCAATAGATGACCGGCTTGGTCAGGTCGGGCCGCGTATCGGGACTCGGGATCGGCACGCCGTCGTAGTTGGTGGCGTACGAAACGAGCGGCCAGCCGTAGTTGTTGCCGGGCTCGATCAGGTTGAGCTCGTCGCCGCCCCTCGGCCCATGCTCGAGTTCCCACAGCCGTCCGTCGGGCGCGAACGCCAGGCCATAGGGGGTGCGATGACCGCTGGTCCAGGTTTCCGACGGAGTCAGGTTCGGCCCGGGAAACGTGTACGTGCGTACCACCGGCGCGGTCTTGGCCAGCTCGGTGTTGCGCGGCGGATCGATCACGGGAACGCTGGCCGCGCCGATCTTGCCGGCCTGTGGGTTGCCAGGCGCGGGTTTGCCGTCGAGCGTCAGGCGCAGGATCTTGCCCAACGGCTGGTCGGGGTCCTGGGCGGGGGTCATGCGCTGGCGCTCGCCAACCGTCAGAAAAAGAAATTGCTTATCCGGCGAGAAGGCGACCGCCGCGCCGAACTGCCCGCCGCGACCCCGCTCGCCGTCGCGCCATATGACCTGAAGCTCTTCGAGACCCGCGGTGCGGTCGCCGATCGAGAGCCGCGCCCGCGCCAACGCCAGACTCGAACCTCCCGGCTCACCCGGCTCCGAATACGTCAGGTAGATGTTCCGGTCAGTCGCGTAGTTCGGCGACAGATACACGCCGAGCATGCCACCCTGCCCCCCGTACAGGACGGCCGGCACGTTCGTCACCGGCGTTCTCGCACCCTGCTGCGTGACCAACCAGAGCGGACCCACTTTCTCCGTGATGAGCATGCGCCCATCGGGAAGGAAGGCAATTCGCCAAGGCTGGTTGAACGACGCCACCCGGGTCATCGTGAACGGCAGGTTTGTGTCGGACGTTTGCGTCCCGGCATTCAACTGCGCCTGCGCCGCGGTCGCGACGATGAACGAGACCAGCGCGGCACGCACGAACATCTTCATCGAATCTCCATCGCCTGAGTTTTCGGCCATGACGAAGGCTACGCAATCGACGCGGCATCATGCCAGTCTCGCCAATCGTACCCGCCTCGCGCGCTGCGCGCGCTCACTGCATCTTAGTCCGAACCGTCGCACGGCCTGAATCCCATGACTTCATCGCCACGAATGAGACCACGCTGGTCGAACATCGGGTTCGCCCTTCTGGCCGTCGCGCTGCTGATGCTTGTTGCTACACAGCTTCGCTGGTTGAATCCGGAGACGCAAACAGGAAAAATTGCCGCCGGAGTGATATCGTGCGGATTGACGGTTGGATTCCTCTATCCGCTTGGCGAGGAATGCCTGGAACGCCGACGAGCCCTCATCGGCGTTGTCATCGGAATCACCTTTCTCGTGCTTGTGTTGCTCCAGATGTTCTCCGGACTAGCGGTCGAACGCTAAGCGGCCCAACCTCTACCGAGGCCGACCAGGCCGCGGCGCAGTCTCACCACCCTCCACCGGTCTCCGGAAGATGCGAAGAGTACCCATGCAACGATCGATTTCTTTCAGCCCCCGGCTCGTGGCCGCGAGCCTGTGCGCCGCCGTCCTGGCTGGCTTGACCTCGTGCGGCGGAGGCGCATCGTCGCTCCGCGGCGACTGGGACTACTACCGCATGCTCGGCGCAAAGCCCAGCGGTGGCTTCGACGCGCTTCGCCGCTTCGGCTTCGCGCACTTCGAGAAGGCCGACACCACCGGCGCGTGGATCAATCGGCGCAGTGGCGCGCGCATGGAGCGAATACAGAACATTGCGGTCACCGGCGACTCGGTCGTCATGGAGCTTGCGGCAGGCACGTCGATTCGCGCGCACATCTCGAAGGACACGATCGCCGGGCAGTACTACCGCGGCAAGGACCCAACACAACGCGTCTGGTTCGTCCGCCGCTCATCGCCGCCGGTGTACGAGCCCAACTATCGACTCTGGCCCGGCGCGGTCTCCGACTCCACGTTCTCATTCACGATCGACCCGGCCGTTCCGATGAAGGCGCGCGACGGCACCGTGCTCATGAACTTCGTCGGCACGCCGTCTGGGAAAGGGCCGTTCGGTGTCGTGATGGAGCGCACGCCCTACCTTCGCGTTGACACCGCCGCGGCCGTCTTTTGGGCAGCACGGGGTTTCATCTATGTGAAAGAGGACGTGCGTGGGCGCGGCGGCTCCGGCGGCGTGCTCGACATGAACGCGATGCAGGAGAGCGACGGCTACGACGCGGTCGAGTGGGCGGCGAAACTGCCCGGCGCCAACGGCAAGGTGGGGATGATCGGCCGCTCGAACCCCGGCCTCTACGCGTGGTACGCCGCGATCGCGGCGCCGCCGCACCTCGCGGCCATCGCGCCCGCCGTCGCGACCGCCGATCCTCTCCGTATAGTTCCATTCATCGACATGGTCTTCTCACCAACCATCGTGCCCTGGCTCTGCCTCACGCAGGTGCGCGAGACGATGTCGGACATGAGCAACCTCGACGTCGAGACGGCCTTCAACAGCCTGCCGGTCATCGCGAGCGCGGAGAAGTCCGGGTGCGGACGGCCGAAATACTGGAACGACTGGTTCGATCACCAGAAGCTCGACGACTACTGGCGCCGCCTGAGCATCGAGGCGCGGCTGGGCAAGGTCTCGGTGCCGGTGCTCGGCATCGGCGGCTGGTACGACGACGCGCGCGGCACCATCCGCAACTACATGGCGATCGATGGCCTGCACGCGAAGCCCTTCCAGCGACTGTTCATGGACGCCGGCGCGCACAAGGGGATCGACTACGTGAACGGCAGCTTCGGCGCTCAGGCGCGCATCGACTCGCGCATGCTGCAGCTCCGCTGGTTCGATCATTACCTGAAGGGCGTCGACAACGGAGTGGATCGGGAGCCGCCCGTGGACATCTTCATCATGGGCGACAACACGTGGCGCAAGGAGAAGGAATTCCCGCTCGCGCGCACGAAATGGACCGAGTTCTACATCCATTCTGGCGGCAAGGCGAACGGCGGCGCCAAGGGTGGCATGAGTGACGGCACGCTCGACACGCTCCCGCCCAAGGCGGAGCCGGCGGATACGTTCACGTACGACCCGGGCAAGCCGACGCCTTACCTAATAGATGCGCGCGAGCTCGAGCTGAGCCTGAACGAGGATTACTCGAAGGTCCACGCGACGCGCAACGACCTCCTCACGTACACCACAGCACCGTTCGCCAAGGCGATGGAGATCACCGGCCCCATGTCCGCGACGCTCTTTGCCGCCACCGACCGGCTCGACACGGACTGGAACGTGATGCTGCTCGACGTCTATCCGGACGGCCGCGTGATGCGTATCCAGGACGGCGTCGCACGCGCGAGGTTCCGCGAAGGATTCGACAAGCCCAAGCTGCTCACGCCGGGCACGGTGTATGAATACCAGATCGACATGTGGTACACCGGAATTGTCATTCCTGCGGGACACAGGATGAGGGTCACCATCGCGTCGGCGGCGTTCCCGAAGTACGACCGCAACCTCAACACCGGCGGGGACAACGAGCGGGAGACGAAGTTCGTGGCCGCGAGGCAGCGGGTGCTGCACGACGCGCAGCATGCGTCGCGGGTGCGGCTGCCGGTGATTCCGCGGTAGGGCGCGTCGAATGACGTTCCCCGCTGCTGTCCCGGAAATCCCGGCGGCCGACGTCGACAAGGCCGCAGCTTACTACGTCAACACGCTGGGCGGCAGCGCGCGGCCGCGCTTTTCACCTCGATGATCGGCACCACCGAGTAGCCGCCGCCTGCAGCAGGTCGCCCAGCACCGCGCTCGCCGTCGCGTCACCTC
>OCZT010001344.1_pt1 | contig 25339 bp, 26 predicted proteins | sample 1539031 | NCBI WGS metagenome assembly OCZT01 (sample SAMEA3539308, study PRJEB22396) | soil metagenome | biome: tundra; feature: field; material: soil | place: USA | collected 2010-05 | depth 0.15 m | reverse complement strand
ACGTGGGCGCCCACGATGCCGTGCCCGCCGAGGAAGTTCACGTCGCGGTCGAAGAGATGCATCGAACCGCCCTTTCCCTTCGAGCAGCCGTCCACGCGGCCGAACAGCTCCGCCATGACGCTGCGCGGCGACACTCCGCGGGCGATCGCCTGGCCGTGATCACGGTACGTGGTGATGACGTAATCATCCGGGCGCAGCATCGAGATGACGCCGGTCCCGACCGCCTCCTGCCCTATGTAGAGATGGCAGAATCCGCCGATCTTCCCCAGCGCGTACGCCTCGGCGACCTTCTCCTCGAAGCGGCGCTGCAGGAGCATCGAGTGGAGCAGTTCCAGGTGCAGCTCCTTGGCCGGCACTGCTTCCGGGCGCTTCTTCGCGGCCATTACACGCCCGCCGCCAGGACCTGCTCCCAGGCGTGGTAGCTCGAGCGCACGAGCGGAGCGCTCTCTACGTGCTTGAATCCCATCTGCATGCCCTCGCGATAGAACATCCTGAATTCGTCCGGCGTGACGAACCGGTCGAGTTCGATGTGATCGTTCGAAGGCCGGAGGTACTGCCCGAGCGTGAGGATGTCCACGTCGACCTCGCGCAGCTCGCGCATGGTCTCGAGGACTTCCTCGTTGGTCTCGCCCATGCCGAGAATCATTCCGGTCTTCGTCGGGATGCCGGGGGCAATGGACTTGCTCAAACGGAAGATCTCGAGCACGCGCTCGTAGCGGCCGCCGGGGCGCGCCTTCTTGTAGAGTCGCGGGACGGTCTCGGTGTTGTGGTTATAGATCTCGGGTCCGGCCTCGAGCACGGTGCGGATGGACTCGACGTTGCCCTGGAAATCGGGGACGAGGACTTCGACCGAGCAGCCCGGCACGCGTTCGTGCACCAGTCGGACGGTCTCGGCGAACGCCCATGCGCCAAAATCCGGGAGGTCGTCGCGGTCGACGGAGGTGAGGACGAGGTGCCGGAGCGACATTCGCGCGGTGGCGTCGGCGACGCGCGAGGGTTCCGCCCGGTCGAACTTGGGCGGGCGGCCGTGCGCGACGGCGCAGTACGCGCAGTTCCTGGTGCAGACGTCGCCGAGGATCATGAACGTGGCGGTGCCGTGCTCCCAGCACTCGCCGGTGTTGGGGCAGTGAGCTTCCTCGCAGACCGTGTGCAGGTCGAGCTCGCGCATCATGTTCTTCAGGTGCACATAGTTCGGCCCACCCGGCGCCTTGACCTTGAGCCAACCGGGCTTTCGCGCAGGCAGTGGCTCGCCGCGATGCCTGCCCATGATCTGGTATAACGTCTCGTCCATCACGACAATTTAGGTCGGGGATTCATGTAACGCCAGAGTATGATAACCGCTAAAATACTGTTAGATGGTTACTCCAATAGTGGCATTGGGCTCCGGCCGGGCATTGGTCTGCGAGGCGGAAGCCACTGAAACACTTTCGCTTCACGGTCCGTATGGCGTGCAGACCCGTTGGAGGATTCCTCTATGCTGCGCACACTGTTCACGATCGGCGTCATGGCCATACTCGGCCTCTTCGTGATGAAGCTGGTCTTTGGAATTCTCGGCGGAGTGTTCGCGATCTTCTTCGGATTGGCGTATCTCGCCTTCAAGATCGTGCTGATCGGCGCCGTCGGCTACGTGGTCATCGCGATCGTGAGCCCGAGTTCGGCGAAGCGGCTGAGAGAACGGTTCACCGGGGCACCCACGACATACTGAACGAACGAAAAACGGGTTAACTCGTCTTTGCGTTTCCCTCCAGCCGTTCCACCACTGCCCACGCCAGCATCGGCACCATGATCTCGTGGTGTCCCGTGATCGCGTACCCCTTTCCGCTGTCGAGCGTCGGTCGCTGCACGACGTTCATGAGCGGCCGGTAGTGGCGCTGCATGTCGAAGTCGCACGTGACGAAGCCGCGCGGGGCACCGGCATTCACGTTTCGCGCGATGGTGAGCGCCTTGAGGAACACCTCGGGCATGATGACGGCGCTGCCGAGGTTGAGCACCACGCCGCCGTCGTCGATCCGCTCGATGCTCGCCGCGAGACGGCGGAAATCACGGTGGCTGGTGTCGCCTATCGCCGCGCCGCTCGCCGCCGGGTGCTGATGGATGATCTCGGCGCCGATCGCCGCGTGCACCGTTAGCGGGACATCGAGCCGCCAGGCGTTGAGCAGGATCGACAGCTCGGGGTGCGCGAGCAGCTGCTTCCGATCCTCGGCGTCGAGCGCGACAGCCAGCGACTCGCCCATGCCGAGGTCCTGCTTGCTGCCTCGCACGAACGCGTCGTTCATCTCGCGGCCCGTTTCCTCCGCCATGCCGAACGTGCCGTCGCGGAGCCCGCTCTGGACATCCTCCGACGTGCCGCCGAACCGCGCGATCTCGTAGTCGTGGATCGCGGCGGAGCCGTTCATCGCGAGGTGCGTGATGATGCCGCGCTTCATGAGGTCGATGAGCACCGGCGCCAGCCCCGTCTTCACGATGTGACCGCCGAGCATCACGATCACCCCGCGTCCGCGGCGTGAGGCGGACGCCACGGCGTCCGCCACGAGCAGGAAATCGCGCGCGACGAGGACGTCGGGAAGCGCGCGCAGGAACGCGCCGAACGAGCGATCGCCGGCGGGAGGGGACGAGAACTCCTCGGCACGCACCTTGTTGGGGCGCTTGGCGATGGGCACGGTGCGCACACGGGACAGGTCGGTTTCGGCGGGTCGCTTCTTCCCCGCGCTCACGGTCGTCTTCCCCGCGCAGGATCCGGGGCGGGGGCTCCGTACGTCACCTTTCGCAACTGAAGGCCGAGCGTGATGAGCGCGAAGTGAGTATCCATGCGCAGGAGAATGCGATGTTCGTCGTCCGAGAGCCAGATCTCGGCGCGGCCGTTCTCAGAAAAGAGGCCATTCGTCTTGATGGTCGGCTGCAACACGATGGCGGGGAACCGGCCTGCCGGCAAATCGATCGTATCCCTGCGCACCACCTTGATCACGACGGGATTCGCGTTCGGATCGAAGTACTTCGCGAAGACGTACTCCTTGCCGACGTCGAGCGGAAGCGTTCGAACGAAAAAGAAGAACGAGGCGTCGTCGAGCGGGTCGGGGACCGACTTGCGTTCCTCCTTCCCTTCCTGACGGAACATGCTGTGCGAGGGGAAGACGTCGTACTTCCGGATCTTGTGCTTTCCTCCCTCGTAGAGATTCTGCTCGAATCGGAGCGAGTTGAGCGACTCGACGTCCATCCAGCTGTCGTAGGTGTCGTCGACGTGATACATGCCGAGTGGTGCACTCCCCTTGATGTTGAAGTGCAGGCGCCACGCGTTGCGGCCGCGAATCGTATCGATGCCGATCACCTGCATGACCCCGGTCCCTGCGCTGAAACCGGCGAGCTTGACCGTGTACTCGAGATACTCTCCGGCGGCCCACGGCACCTTCGTCTGCGGCTGCGCGACGACCGGTACGGCCGCCAGCACGAGAAGCAGACCGGCGGCGGCCGACGTGCCGGCAGCGAGCGTCAACCTCACGCGACTGCCCTTGAAGACCGTCGAGCCGCCCAGCCGCGCTTGGCGAGGTCGATCAGGTCGGGCCACGGCTTCACGCGGCTCTCGCGTGGGCGGAGGTCCCATCGGGATTCCAGCGGCACGGACTCGGTGCGCCGAGCGAGGCGCACGGCCGTCCGGAGGAGTTCGACGTTCGTCGCCCACACCGGCATCTCGGCGAAGGGTTGCTCGCCATGCTCCTGCAGCAGGTCGCGGACGATGCTGATCCTGAGCAGCCGGAACCCACCGAACGGATCCTTCACTCCGGGAACGGTGACGAACGAACGAATCGGCCAGAGACGGGGGAGCCACCGGGCCAGCCGGGCGAGCTTTCGTACCGCGTCCGGCGCCGACTCGCTCATCACACGCTCGACCGCGACGACGTCGGCGCCGCCCTCGAAGCGCTTCACCAGCTCCGGCAAGTGCTCGGGCTGGTCGGTGAAGTCCGCCTGCATGAGCACGACGGCATCGCGCCGCGGATACTTCGTCCGGGCGCTGGCGGTTCGCAAGAGCGCCTCGACGGCACGTGAATAGCCGACGCGGGTGCGCGATCCGATCACCGTGAGCGGCATCACCTTGCGGTACGGCTCGAGTGTCTCGCGCGTGCCGTCACCGCTGGCGTCGTCGTACACGATGACCTCGTACTCGCGCGAGTACTCTTGGAACACCTTGCGGATGCGCCAGAGCAGCACGCCCACGGTCGGCGCTTCGTCGTACGAAGGAATGCAGAGATAGAGCACGGAAACTCGCCGAGCGGGTCTTCAATAGTAGACGGTCGCCGGTGCACCTCGCTACGGGTGGGGGCCGGAAAGGAGTGGCCGAGTCGCCCGATCCCGGCCCAAGTACGTTTCCCCTCGCCCGGTCGTTCGTCGCTCTTGAACGGGAGGCCGACATGCTCGTGGCGAACGTACGCTCACGCTTCTCACGTGAAGACGCCCAATTCGCGCTTGCGTTGCTCGTTCAATCGGGCGAGCGGACCGCCGGCGAATCGGAGGCACGCCTTCGCGACGAGGGGCTCGACGCGCTCCTCGACGATCCGCGGCTGCTTCGCGCGCTGCTTTCCACCCGGCTCGGCACCAGCGCGTCGGAGCCGCTCTTCCTGTACGTCGTGGCGCGCCACGCGATGATACAGTCGGGCGAGGACGGGACGCTGCTCGCCGACTACGCGGCGTCCATCCTGCTCCACTTCGGGCTGCGCGGCCGCGCCAACCGCATCGCCGACGCCGACGACGAGACGTACGACACGATCGCGGCGCTCGTCGGTGACGTGGATGGGCCGGATGCGCGGCGCACGCTGCTGGTGCGCGCGCACCTCGGCAACTACGCGCTCTGGCTCGCCGGGATGTTCCCCGATTTCATCGAACACCGGCGCTGGAGGCGAGGCGGCCCGCCGATCGACTATTACGACGAGATGGGTCAGCGCGGATTCCAGCTCGCCGCGGAGCATCGCCTCGCGAACGAGCACGGGTTGAAACCGATGTTTGCGCTCGCCGCCGAGCGCTTTGCCGTCATGCGGGTGGCGCTCAACAGAGTGAGTGACACGCTGATGTTCCCACATGCCAGCTCACCCGAGCGCCTCATGCGGCAGGTGCGGGACGAGGCGCGCTGGAAGGTGGTGTAGGGCGCTGTTCCCACTGCGTGATCGCGCCGGCGAACGCCTTGAAGATCCCGCGGTCCCACGATCGCACGTCGGTCGTGAGATCCTCGGGATGCCACTGCACGCAGAGCACCCACCACGCCCGATCGTCCGTTTCGACGGCCTCGATCACACCGTCGGAAGCGACGGCGGTCACGTGAAGGCCCGTGCCACAGCGATCGACCGCCTGGTGATGGTACGAGTTCACCGCCATCGTCGTGGCCCCGGTCGCCGCCGCGAGGCGTGAACCGGCCGTGATGGTCACCTCGTGCGTGCGGGTGTGCCGGTCGCCCGCGGAGTCGTGTTCGACCGCCGACGGACGCTCGCTCGGCAGGTCCTGGTAGAGCGTTCCGCCACACGCGACGTTCACGATCTGGATTCCCCGGCAGATGGCGAGGACCGGCAAGCATCGCGTTCGCGCGGCTTCGATCAGCGCGAGCTCGGTGGCGTCTCGCTGCGGGTTGACTGCGCCGAGCCTGGAATGGGGTGCCGCGCCGTACCGTGCCGGATCGACGTCCTCGCCGCCGGTCAACAGCAGGCCGCCGGCTGAATCCAGGATCGCCCCTGCATTCGTAGAGTCCGTGAGCGGCGGCACCACCAGCGGGATCAGCCCCGCGCTCTCGAGCGAGCGGGCGTAGTTGAGGGAGAGCCGGATCTTCGACGAATCCGCCGTCGCGCTGATGGCTATGAGCTTGGACATTCCGTATCCTAATGAAGTCCCGAGCGTTGTGCGGGAGCAGCGATGCGGGACAAGATATGAGTGGGGAGATTCGGCCCGATGCGGGATGCGGGGTTGGAATGCGGAATACGGGAGAGAGCGATGCGGAATGCGGGTACCGCGAAGAATGAGTCCCCGCATCCATCGTCGCCCTTTTCCGCTTCCCGGATCCCAACCCCGCATCCCGCATCGGGTCGAAATTCCGCATTCCGCATCCGTCTCGCATCTCATCTCTAATAACTGATCCTCACCAGTGTTTGAATCGCTGAAGGGCACCATCCAGGATCTCCTCAGTGGCCGCGTCGCCCCGGGCGACCGCCGCGCCGCCATCTACGAGATGAAACGCGCCCTCGTCAGCGCGAAGCTCGGCGTCGAGGACCTCCGCGAAGGCGTCGAAATCACGCGCCGGAAGCTCGCGACGGAACGCGACCAGCTCGCGACCGTCCAGCGCCGAAAAACGCTTGCTGAGGGGATCAACGACGCGGAGACCGTCGCGCTCGCGGTGAAGTACGAGCAGCAGCACGGTGAGCACGTCGCGGTGCTCGAGCGCAAGCTGGAGGCGCAGGAGGCCGAGGCACAGCTGGCCGAACGTGAGCTCGGGGACATGATGACGCAGCTCAAGGCGGCGAACGCCGGCGTGGGATCGGGCACCGGTCCCGCCGCTTCACGCGCGGGCGGAATCAGCGACGAGGAACTCGGCCTCCCGAACGACGCCGCGCTTCACGCCGAGCTCGACAACCTCGCCCGCGCGGACAGGCGAAGCGCGTCCGACGCTGACGCCGAGGAAAAACTCGCGGAACTCAAGCGGAAGATGGGGCGGCCGTAGTCCGCGCTGCGCCGCCGGACGCTACGAGGGTCGCCGCTCGGTAAAGAGCGGAGGCATCCGCGGGATGGCGCGCAGCAGGGCCTGGGTGTAGGGGGCACTCGGCGAGGCGAACAGCGTGCGGCAGGGCGCGGTCTCGACGATGCGTCCGCAGTTCATCACGGCGACGCGGGTCGCGATCTGCTCGACCACCGCGAGATTGTGCGCGATGAACAGATAGGTCAGGCCATGGTCGCGCTGCAGCCGCATCAGCAGCGCGAGCACCTGTGCCTGCACCGTCACGTCGAGCGCGGAGACGGCTTCGTCGAGCACCACGAATTCCGGTTCGACCGCCAGCGCGCGGGCGATCGCGATGCGCTGGCGTTGTCCGCCGGAGAACTCGTGCGGGAGCTTCGCGGCGTCGCCCGCGCGCAACCCGACTTCCTCGAGCGCGCGTGCCACGCGCGCGTCCGCGTCAGCGCCTTCCGCGAGCTCGTGCGCCTCGATCCCCTCGCGGACCGTGCGGCCCACGCGCATTCGCGGGTCGAGCGACGTGTGTGGATCCTGAAAGACGACCTGCATCCGGCGGCGGAGCTTGCGGAGGGGTTCGGCCTGCAAACCGAGCACGTCCGTCCCGTCGAACGTCACACGGCCGGATGTCGGCTCGATCAGGCGGAGGACCATGCGGCCCGTCGTGGTCTTCCCGCTTCCCGATTCGCCCACGAGCGCCAATGTCTCGCCGCGGGCGATGTCGAAACTGACGTCGTCCACCGCGCGAAGCGCTGCGTGCGGCGTGCCGAACAGCACGCGGCGCGCCGGGAATTCGTGCACCAGATGGCTGACCGAGATGAGAGTATCGCTCATCGGTCTTCCGTCTTCGGTCTTCGGTCTTCCGTCATCGGTCCGCCGTGAGTCGGGGCACCGCGCGGAGCAGTTCGGCGGTGTAGGGATCTTGCGGCGCACGGAAGATCCGTTCGACCGGCGAGTCCTCAACGATGCGGCCGGCGCGCATCACCATGGCGCGCGAGCAGAGCGCGGCCACCACGGCGAAGTCGTGCGTGATGAACAGCACCGCCATTCCCGTTTCACGCTGCAGGTCGCGCAACAGGTCGAGGATCTGGGCCTGTACCGTTACGTCGAGCGCGGACGTCGGCTCGTCGGCGATGAGAAGCGCCGGCCGCATCATCAGCGCCATCGCGATGAGTACGCGTTGCCGCATGCCGCCGGAGAGTTCGTGCGGATACCGGTGCGCGCAACGCGCCGCGCCGGCGATCCCCGTCCGGTCGAGCATCGCGACGGCGCGATCCCACGCCGCACGCTTCGAGCGCTCGCCGTGGAGGAGCGCGACCTCGGCGACCTGCGCGCCGACCTTCATCACGGGGTTGAGGGCGGCGGCCGGCTCCTGGAAGATCATCGAGAGCTTCCGGCCGCGCAGGTCGCGCATCGCGCGCTCGTCGAGCGCGAGCAGATCGGCGCCCTCGAACATGATATGGCTCGCCGGTCCGATGCGGGCACCTGCCGCCAGCACGCGGATGAGGGCAAATCCGACGGACGTCTTGCCGGATCCCGACTCGCCGACGAGCGCAACGGTTTCGCCGGCGTGCAGGACGAACGAGACGCCGTTCACCGCGCGCACATCTCCCGTGTCGGACGCGTAGCTCACCTCGAGATTCTGCACGTCGAGGAGCTCGGTCACGAGAGCTGGCGCTCCCGCGGGTCGAGGCGTTCGCGCAGCCGCTCTCCGATGGTGTTCACCGCGAGCACGGTGCACACGATCGCGAGCCCTGGGAAGAGCACGATCCACCACGTCTCTCCGGGCCGCTCGGCCGCGTCGCCGATGATGCCGCCCCAGCTCGCCGTCGGCGGCTGCACACCCAGCCCGAGGAACGAGAGCCCCGCCTCGAGCGAGATCACCGTCGTGAGTGCGAGCGTCCCCGCCACGAGCAGCTGTGGCACGAGCCCCGGCAGCACGTGGTTGACGAACACGCGCCAATCCGGCGTGCCGGATGCGCGCGATGCGAGCACGTAGTCTCGCGCCTTCAGCAAGCGGACCTCGGCGCGCAGCAGGCGGCTCGTGGCCGGCCAGCTCGTGAGGCCGAGCAGCACGATGATGCCGCCGACGGACAGCGGTCCCGTGCTTGCCACGATGACGAGCAGGAGCAGCACGCGCGGCACCGAAAGCGCCGCGTCCACGAGGCGCATGCAGACGACGTCCGTCCAGCCTCCGGCATACCCCGCGATCGCCCCGACCGCCGCACCGAGCGTCAGCGCGAGCAGGACGGCGGCTGCGGCCACGCCCAGCGAGACGCGCGCACCGTAGATGACGCGGCTCAGCACGTCGCGCGAGTACTGATCGGTGCCGAACGGATGTGCGGCCGAGGGCGCCGTGTTCTTCTGTGTCTCCGATTGCGGCGTGGCGCGCGGATCGTGCGGCGCGATGGCCGGCGCGGCGAGCGCCACGATCACGAACAGCACGAGCACGCCCGCCGCGATCTTCACGCGTCGATCCGCACGCGGGGGTCCGCCAGCGCGGCGAGCACGTCGGCGAGCGCTCCGCCGACGGCGACGAGTGCGCTGCCGACAATCACTCCGGCGAGGACGAGCGGATAGTCGTTGCCGACCGCCGCATCCACCATCATGTGTCCGATCCCGGGCCACCCGAATATCGCCTCGACGAACACGGCGCCGCCGAACAACGCCGGCAGGCGCAATCCGACGATCGTGGTGAACGGACCGAGCGCATTCCGCAGGGCGTGGCGCACCATGGTGACGAATTCGCCCGCGCCCTTTGCGCGCGCGGTGCGGATGTACTCTTCGGGAAGTACGGTGAGCATCGCGCTGCGATGGTGTCGCGAGACCGAAGCGGCAGTGAGCAGGGCGAGGGTGCCCGCCGGGAGTACCAGATGGCGCAGCATGTCCGACGCGCGCTCGACCGTGTTCATGGAGAAATGCAGCACGGGGTCCGTCATGCCGCTCACCGGGAACCAGTGCCATCGCGCGGCCGGCAGCGCCACGGCGGCGAGCGCGACGAGGAACTCCGGTATCGAGAGCGTGGCGATCGCGAGCGCGTTCGAGGCGCGCTCGGCGCCGGTTCCGCGCCGCGCCGCCTGCCACGTCCCGAGCGCGAGGCCCGCAACGACGCCGGCGACGAGCGCGCTTCCCATGAGCAGCAGCGTGCGTGGTACGGTCTCGAGCAGCACCTCCGAAACGGGGCGATGCCGCGAGTGCGACCAGCCGAAGTCGCCGCGCACCAAGTTGCCAAGCCATTTCGCGTACTGCACCGGGAGGGCCTGGTCGTATCCCCACTGGTGCATCTCCTCGGCGTGCAGGGCGGCGCTGTTGGCGGGATCGTCGAGACTGGCACCGAACGGATCGCCCGGTGCGAGGTGTACGAGCGCGAAGGTAAAGGTCGCGACGATCGCGACGACCACGAGTGCCTGCGCTCCGCGCGCGAGGAGAAAACGGCGCACTCGCTACGGGGACACGGCCGGAGCGGCGTCGCGCGGAAGCCGCTTGTCCGGGGCGATGGTCCACCCGGGGATTCCCATCCACCATGCGTCGGCTCGCATGACGCCGAGGCGGAGGCGCGCGCTCGCACCGGCCTCGACCGGGGGCTCGTAGAGCCAGATCGCGGGGGCGTCGTCGACGATGGTCTGGTAGGCCGCCCGGTAATGAGCTCGCGCACTCGCCTTCGTGCGGGCGGTGATGGCGCTGTCGACCTGTGCGTCGAATCGCGCGCTTTCGTAGCGTCCAAAGTTGAATCCGCCATCGCGCGCCGCGGCAGCGGTCCAGGTCTGCTTCACGCCGCTCGGAGTCGGAGTGGCGGCCAGTCCGGCCATTGCCGCGTCGAACCGGTGCGTCTTGAAACGATCGCTCATCGTGTTGTTGTCCAGCCTGTCGATCTCGACCCGGACGCCGGCCAGTCGCAGTTGTTCCTGGATGAGCACCGCCATGCTGTTGCGCACGGTGCTCGACGTGGGAACGTACAAGCTGAATGCGAGCTGTCGCCCTCCGCGAGCACGAACGCCTTCCGCGCCCACCCGCCAGCCGAGCGAATCGAGCAGGCGCGCCGCGCCCGGCCGGTCGAACGGTATCTGAACCAGGTCCGTGTCCGCCGACCACTGCTCGCGCACGAACGGTCCGAGGCCCACCCGCCCGAGTGAATCGAAGACGCTCCGGACGAGCAGCCGACGGTCGAGCGCCATTGTCAGCGCGCGTCGAAGCGCGCGATCGCCGAAGAGCGGATGCGGCTTGTCGCTCGCGCCGTCGTGGAGGTTGAACTGCAGAAAACTGTACGCGAAGCTGGCGAGCGCGATCACCTGGAGGCCAGGATCCTTCCTGGCCGCGGCGGCGTCTTCCGGCGCGAGTGATTCGAGAAAGTCGGACTCACCCGCCATCAATTGCTTGGTCAGCGTCGACGCGTTCGACGCGAACGTCCAGATGACGCGGTCCAGCGCAGGGCGTGGACCGGCCCACCACTTGCTCGGCGCGATCTCCAGGCGGACCTGCTGTTCCCAGCGCACGAGCCTGAATGGACCGTTTCCGACCGGATTTCGCGCGAACGCGGAGAGCGCGAGCGAGTCGCGACGCATGCCTCCGAGCAGATGCTCCGGCAGCGGCGTGAGCGACGCCACCAACGCATCGAACCGTTCCGGAGAGCGCTGGCGGAACCAGGCCGTGCACGTCAGCGAGTCGCGGACGCTGACCGAATCGACCGCCTCGCGGAGTTCGCGGCCCACGCGCGCGCCGACGAGCGTGTCGGTGTAGACCTCGAAGCCGAACTTCACGTCGTAGGCGGTCACCGGTTGACCGTCCTGCCAGCGCGCGAGGGGATCGATGTGGAACGTCACGCGGAGCGAATCAGGGGACCAATCCCACCGCTGGGCGAGCCGGGGGATGAAGTCGGCGTCGCCAAATGTGTTGAGCGAGGCTCCACGATCCGCGAGTCGCTGGAAGATCAGCTCGGTGACCGCCCGCGCCTGAATGAGGTCGGCGTTCGGCGGAAAGAGGGTCTGGGGATCCTGGGCGGTGCCGATGATGACCGTTCCCCCACCCGGCGCAGGGGTGCCTTCCCGTCCCCCGCATGCGGCGAGCAGCGCGAGCGATCCGACTGCCGCACGCGCGCCGCGCCATACCGAGTGGAATCGCATTGGCCTCCGAGAATATAGGGCCAACATTATCCGGCTAGATGCGCCACGTCCACTCCGCACTGGCGAATTGCTCCCGATGCGGCGCCGCGAAGCGGGCCGCCTCGCTCGCGTCGAGCGGCTCCGGTTCGCCTTCCGCTGCCGAGAGCGCGGCGCGCAGCGCATCGCGAACGGCTTCGTAGGCGGGCGGGTGGCCGAGGCACGCGCGAAGCGTCGCCGCCGGACGCGCCGGCGTCAACGGCTGCAATGCGAGCGCCGCGATTCGCGCCTGGTCGTCGTCAACCAGGATGGAGCCGTGCTGCAGCAGCGCGCCGTGCTCGCGCACCTGGGCGCTTCCCACCAGCTTGCGTCCCTCGACCACGAGCTCCCCCGCCGAGGGTTCCGCGAAACAGGCTGCGCCGCCGGGCCGGCGAGGCTGAGCAGCGGAGGCCTCCGATACGCGGACGCCGAGCCGCAACAGCGCCGCGACCAGGATCGCGTTGATCCGGCGGTAGCTGTCACGCAGCCGCTCCTGCTCCGGTGCCGGCGCCGTCACGCTGTAGGTCACCTCATGATCGTGGAGCAGCACGCGCCCGCCCGTAGGCCGCCGGACCGCCTCGACGTTCTCCATCTGCAGCATGTCCGGATCGAAGCGTCCGCGCACGGACTCGTGCCGCCCGAACGAAAGCGTGGGACGCGACCAGCCGTACACCCGCAACACAGCCTCGCCGGTTTCCCGCGCACGATCCATCAGACCGGCGTCGAGCGACATCTGCTCGGCGCCGTCGAGACTACCGGAGTCCAGGAATCGCCAGCGCAAGCTCGGTTCGGTGCGAACCGGCCCTTCAGCGCGTCACGGCGTAATAGATCACGTACAGCCAGCTGAAGAAGCCCTGGATGATCGCCCAGACGATGGAATGATGCTGGCTCCAGGAGATTGCGATCGCGAGGGCGCTCCCGAAGCTGATCCCGGCCCGCGCGGCTTCAGACTTGTAGGACATCATCGTAATCCTCTGAGGTTCGGTCATGACCGGAATCTAGAGTGCAGTGCCCGCCCTTGCAGAGGTCGTTAGTTTTCTTCCCGAAACACCATCATATCCCCGTGATCAACTGGCGCGCTCCGTCGCGCCGAGAAGGAGCACCCGACCCGTGTCCAACGCCATTCCGCAGCCCGATTCCTTCGTCTCGCGTCACATCGGTCCTTCCGAGGCCGACGTCGGCGCGATGCTCGCCGTGCTCGGCTATCCCTCGCTCGACGCGTTCGTGGACGCCGTGATCCCCTCCAACATCCGCTTCCGCGGCGCGCTCGACCTGCCGGCCGCGCGATCCGAGCAGGACGCGCTCGCCGCGTTCAAGTCGGAGATGTCGGGCAATGAGCTCTGGCGCTCGTTCATCGGTATGGGCTACTCTGGCACGCACACTCCCGCGGTGATCCAGCGCAACGTGCTCGAAAACCCGGGCTGGTACACGGCATACACGCCGTACCAGGCCGAGATCGCGCAGGGACGCCTCGAGGCGCTGCTCAATTATCAGACGATGGTCAGCGACCTCACCGCGCTGCCGATCGCGAATGCGTCGCTGCTCGACGAGGGCACGGCGGCCGCGGAAGCGGTCACGATGGCGCACGGCATCGCGGGCGACGGCAAGGACACCGTGCTCGTCGACACGCGGTGCCATCCCCAGACGATCGACGTTGTGAGCGCGCGCGCGGCGGCCCGCGGGATGACCGTGGTGGTCGCCGACTCGTCGACGTTCGACGTCAACGCCGGCGTCTGCGCCATTCTGATCCAGTATCCCACGTCCGACGGCGCGGTGCTGGATCATCGTGCGATCGCCGCCGCCGCGCACGCCGCGGGCGCGCTGGTGATCGTCGCGACGGACCTTCTCGCGCTGACGCTGCTCACCCCGCCGGGCGAATGGGGGGCGGACATCGCGGTCGGCAACTCGCAGCGCTTCGGCGTGCCGTTCGGCTACGGCGGCCCGCACGCGGCGTTCTTCGCGGCGAAGGACGAATACAAGCGCCACATTCCAGGCCGCATCATCGGTGTGTCGCGCGACAGACACGGAAAGCCGGCGCTGCGCATGGCGCTGCAGACGCGGGAGCAGCACATCCGCCGCGAGAAGGCGACGAGCAACGTCTGCACCGCGCAGGTGCTGCTCGCCGTCATGGCCGGCATGTACGCGGTGTGGCACGGCCCAGATGGACTCACGCGCATCGCGACGCGCGTGCACCATCGCGCGGAGACGCTGGCCGCCGGCATGCGCAAGCTCGGGCTGACGGTGCGCGACGACGTGTTCTTCGACACGCTGAGAGTCGGACCGGGAACCGGCGGCAAGACGCCGGGAGCGATCCGCGCCGCCGCGGAGAAGCAGCGGATCAACCTGCGCTACTTCGACGGCGGTGACATCGGCGTTTCACTCGATGAGCTCACGACGGTCGCCGACATCGACGACCTGCTCGCGGTGTTCAACGGCGGAACCGCGCCCGCGCTCGGGCACGACGCGCTCGCGAAGGACATCGACGCCCGCTACGACGAGCGCTTCGCGCGCACGAGCGCATTCTGCACGCACCCCGTGTTCCGCCGGCACCATTCGGAAACCGAGATGCTGCGCTATGTGCGCACGCTCGAGTCGCGAGACCTCTCGCTCACGCACTCGATGATTCCGCTCGGCAGCTGCACCATGAAGCTCAACGCGGCGGCCGAGATGCTCCCGGTCACCTGGCCCGAGGTGGGCGGGATCCATCCGTTCGCGCCGCGTGAACAGGCAAAAGGATACGCCTCGCTGTTCCGCCGGCTCGAGGCTGCGCTCGCGAGCATCACCGGATTCGCGGCGGTCTCGCTCCAGCCGAACGCCGGATCGCAGGGAGAGTACACCGGGCTGCTCGTGATCCGCGCGTACCATCGCTCGCGTGGCGACACGCACCGGACGGTCTGCCTGATTCCGCAGTCCGCGCACGGCACGAATCCGGCCAGCGCCGTGATGGCGGGAATGCAGGTCGTGGTCGTGAAGACGGACGCGAACGGCAACATCGACGTCGCGGACCTCAAGGCGAAGGCCGCGGAACACTCGGCCAACCTCGCCGCGTTCATGGTCACGTATCCGAGCACGCACGGTGTATTCGAGGAGGCGATCAAGGACATCTGCGCGACGATCCACGCGCACGGGGGGCAGGTCTATCTCGACGGCGCGAACATGAACGCGATGGTGGGCCTCTGCCGGCCGGGCGACATCGGCGGCGATGTCTGCCACCTCAACCTCCACAAGACGTTCTGCATTCCGCACGGCGGCGGCGGTCCGGGCATGGGTCCGATCGGGGTCGCGAAGCACCTCGCGCCGTTCCTCCCCGGGAATGCCGTGGTGAAGACGGGGGGCGACCAGGCGATCGGCGGCGTCTGCTCCGCGCCGTGGGGCAGCGCGAGCATCCTGCCGATCTCGATGATGTACATCGACATGATGGGGGCGAACGGTCTCGCGTACGCGACGAAGGTCGCCATCCTGAACGCGAATTACATCGCACACCGGCTCGACGCGCACTACCCGGTGCTGTACCGCGGGGCGAACGGCCGCGTCGCGCACGAGTGCATCGTCGATCCGCGCGCGCTCAAGGCGAGCAGCGGCGTGGAGGCGGAAGACATTTCGAAGCGGCTCATGGACTATGGTTTCCACGCGCCGACGCTGTCATTTCCGGTGCACGACACGCTGATGATCGAGCCGACGGAGAGCGAGCCCCGGGCCGAGCTCGATCGGTTCTGCGACGCGTTGATCGCGATCGCTGGCGAAGCCGCCGACATCGAGAAGGGCATCCTGCCGCGGGACGACAACCCGCTCAAGCACGCGCCACACACGCTGGAGGCCGTGGTCTCCGACGCGTGGACGCACGCCTACTCGCGCGAGCGCGCGGCGTTTCCGCTTCCGTGGGTGCGGGCACGGAAGTTCTGGCCGACGGTGGGGCGGATCGAGTCGGCATACGGCGACCGGAACCTGGTGTGCTCGTGCCCGCCGATCGAGGAGTACGCGGCCACTTCGTGAGGCCCGCCGAGGCCGCAACGACGAGTTAATCCGTTGTTTGTTGGTTGGTTAACGGAAGTAGAGAATTAGCCCGGGCGACGATGCGCGATACCGCGCTCCGTGCCCGGGCTAATTTTTTGACCTCAGTTAACCAACCAACAAGAAACGGATCAACTCGCTGTCAGATCTTACTTGCCCGCCAGCTGCTTGGTGTACGCCGCGGCGTCGAGAAGCGTGCCCACGGCGGCAGCATCGGTCGTGCGCAGCTTGATCATCCACCCGTCGCCGTACGGGTCGGTGTTCACCAGGGCGGGCTCGCCCTCGAGGCGCGCGTTCACCTCGACGACTTCGCCCGCGACGGGGCAGAACAGCTCGCTCACGGCCTTGACGGCCTCGATCGTGCCGAACGTCGCATGCGCGGCGAACTTCGCGCCCTTCTTGGGGAGCTCGAGATAGACCACGTCGCCGAGCTCGCCCTGCGCGTAGTCCGTGATTCCGACGGCGACGACGCTCGCATCGGAGGTGGATTTGACGTATTCGTGGTCGGGAGTGTAGTGCAGATCAGCAGGAATGGACGACATGGCTCGCAGTTGCGGAATGCGGGGAAGGAATCCGGATTTCGGAAGCGGACGAACATTCGTCCGAGGGATGAAACGTAGACCGCGCGCGTCCCGTTCTCAAGGCAAGCGGTCGCGCTCGATCGAGCGCCACGTCTCGCCGGCGCGTGTGCGGAGGGCATCCCGCGTGCCGTCGTTGTCGATGACGTAATCGGACCTCGCGCGCTTCTCGCCCGAGGGAAGCTGTGCGTCGATCATCGCGAGCGCTTCGGCACGGCTCAGCCCCCGGTCCCGCACGAGCCGTTCGAGCCGCAGTTCGCGCGGGGCGTCGATCAGCAGGACGACGTCCACCTCGTCCTCGAGCCCCGCCTCGAACAGCAGGGGAATGTCGCACACGAGTACCCGGTCGCCCCGGACGCGCGCGGCCGCCACGAGTCGGTCGCGCCGCGCCTTGATTTCGGGATGCACGATGGCGTCGAGCGCCCGGCGTTCGGCCGGATTTCCGAAGACGATGCGTCGCAGGGCGGCTCGATCGAGCGAGCCGTCGGCCGCAAGCATCCCGGCACCCCACCGCGCGACGATGGCGGCGAGTGCCGGCGATCCCGCCGCGACCGCGTCGCGCGCGAGGACATCGGCGTCGATCACCGGCACGCCACGCTCCTCGAGCATGCGCGCCACCGTCGACTTTCCGCTTCCGATGTTTCCGGTGAGTCCCACGACAAGCATTGCGGATCTTCCGTGCGCGACTGCACACTCTTGGAGTGACGTTACACTCGCCTCCTGCGTCGCCAAGGTATCGTCTTCGGCCGCACCGTCCAACCCCCGATCTGCCTTGACATCGTGACCCGAATGCATCGCCGCCCCCGCCGCGGCTGGACCGCGATCGGAATCGTCATCCTGCTGCTGCTCGTCGCGATTGCGACGGGGATCATCCTGGCGAACGTCGATTTCGGGCGCTATCGCATGGATGCGAGCGCGCGCGAGTTGAAGAGCCAGTTGATCGCACAGCAACTCACGGCAGTGAAGTTCAACATGCCCGTGATCGTCGCCATCGCGTACGATCGCGGCACGCTGACTATCACGCGGGACGCGAACGGCAACGGGACCGCCGACGGCAGCGAGGTCACAACCACCAAAGCACTCACGGATGGTGCCAGGTTCGTGATCCCCCCGGTGGCCATCGGCGGAGCCGCGCCCTACTACGCCACGGGCCCGGGCCTGACGTACCTGAACCAGAGCTACAAGTACCCGACCGTGACGTTCTATCCCAATGGCGCGACGAGCGGCGAGGTTGCCATCTACATCGGGAGTGCCGCCGGCCGGCTCGCCGATCTGCGCGCGCTGCAGATCACCGGCGCCAGCTCGAAGGTGACGTTCTACCGGTTCGCGGCCGGCGCGTGGAAGCCCGTCGACATGTAGCCGGGAAATCCGAGCGGCTCGCGCCGTCAACCCGCGCGTCCCACCGACTTGAGAAAGGTCTCCACCACGAAGCTTGCACCGCCTTTTGCCCGGATCTCGCCGGGCGTGGCGCCGAGGTACCGCTGGCACAGGTTCCGGAAGGCGCTTCCCGAGGGGAAGTCGAGGATTCGGGCGATGCTGTCGGCACTGCGATTGCGGTCCTCCAGCATCTGCGCCGCGACGACGAGTCGGCCCCAGCTGATCAGCTTCTGCGGCGGCGGGAGGCCATCCTGCGCCAGTTTGGCGACGAGCGTGCGGCGTGACGTGGAGAGGATGTCCGCGAGCCGGTGCGACGTGAGCCGAACGTGGGCGCGGGTGACGGCGACGAGCACGGCATCCTTCACGAGGGGCTGCAGCGTGCCGAGCCGATCGCGAATGAGTCCGGCGACGCCGCGCGCCTCCGCTTGCTCGATGACGCCCCGCAGCTGCCCCGGGGAGTCGTCAATATCGACGATGAGCAGGCCATCGATGCCTGCGCGCCCGGCGTCGAAGAGATCACGCGCGAGGGCGGGCGTGAACGCGACGTAGGCGACGAGCGTCACGCGTGCGAAGCGGAGCTTCATCTGGCGCACGCGGTCGAAGCTGGCCTTTCCGTCGGCGAACAGGTCGATCACCGCGAGGTGCACGGCCTCGTCCCGGCAGATGGCAAAGAGCTCATCCCAGTTGCGACAGGGAATGACCGAGTGATTCCCGCGCACCGCGTGAACGACGCGCTGGAAGGTCCGATCGTCGGGCAGCAGCGTTGTGACGACTCCCATCGGAGTGTTGCCCTCTTTAGGAAGACAAGTGATAGTTGATGGCGTTCAGGTCCACCGGCTGCGCAGGGAAAGACTACTACATTCCCGATACAATAACCATCACATTGTGACAATCGGGCCTTCAGTTGTGACGACTTGGTGCTGGTGCGCCACCCTGATCGTCTAAAGACTACGGAGACGAGCATTCCGTTCGTTTTGTCGTGCGTCGACGTGGATCGGCGGACGGCGCAGAGGCGCAGCCCGTCGGCTGCACGGCACCGGAGATCGGCGTGAACATGAGTCAAGCCGGCGGAATCACGAAGCGAGCGCGCGGGCTCACCGTCATCGAAATGGTGATCGTGGTCGCGGTCATCGGCATCATGGCCGCCGTCGCCGTGCCCAAGTTCAACATCAACCGCTACCGCGCGGATGGCGCGGGGCGGCTCGCGCTCATCCTGCTGCAGGAGGCGCAGCGCAACGCGATCACGCGGCAGAGCAACGTCATCGTCAGCTTCGACAGCGCATACAGTCGCTTGCGCGTCGTGCAGGACTACAACAACAATGACACGATCAACACGGGTGAGCTCATCCAGTACCGCAAGATGGCGGATGGCGCGCGCTTCGCGAAGCCGAACTGGAGCGGCGCCGTCGGCGCGGACGGGGCCACACCCACCGGCGCCATCACCGGCTCCGGGCTCACGACGGTTTCCGGCTTTCCGACCCTCATCTTCCGCCGGGACGGCTCGGCCAGCGGCAACGTCAGGATCTTCATCACGACCAATGTCGGCTTCCGCACGGAGTTCCGCGAACTCATTGTCACGCAATCCACCGGCCGGGCCGACCTGTACAAGTTCAACGGCTCCGCTTGGATCCAGATGAACAACAAATGAGCACCGTCGCCACGAATTCGAGGATTCCTGGCCGACGCGCCACGCTGGCGCGCCGCGGCATGACGCTCGTCGAGGTCATGATCGCGATCGTCATCATGAGCGGCGCGATGATCAGCCTGGCGCGGTTCGGCGGCCTGTTCGAGCACACCACGGCGAAAGCCAACGACATGTCGCTCGCGAGCGATCTCGCCGTGCTGCGCATCGAGCAGGTCAAGGCATATCGCGTCTATGCGTCCATCGTCTCGACCTTCAACAACATCACCGAGACGTACGCGACGGATCCCGTGTACACGGGCTTCACCAGGACGACCGTCGCCTTGCGCTGCAGCGGCTGTCCGACGAGCGCCAACGACTACGTCACGGTGACGGTAACGGTCACCGGTCGAAGCCTCGCCTCGCCCATCGCGAAGACGACCATCATCGCGGTCTTCTGACGAAGAAAGAACCCATGCACAAACGAAACGAACCCTTCGGCTCTCGATTCACGCGGCTTCCAACCCGGTGCCGCGACAGCCGGGCCGGCTTTACCCTCATCGAAATGATGATGGCGATCCTGCTGACCGGGATGGTCTTCGCCATCACCATCCCCTTCTTCCGCAGCCAGACGCGGGCGCTCGACGGTGGCGCCGGACGGCTCGACGCCCAGCAGAACGCCATGTTCGCGCTGAGCGCCATCGACCGGGAAGTGCGCCTTGCCGGCGGCGCCACCGGCCAGCCGATCATCGTGCAGGCCGCGCCCTTCGCGATCACGTTCAACGTGGATCTCGTCACCAACCTCGCCAACGATCCCGACGCGACGTACTACAATCCCGACGCCGACACGTTGGCCGTCGAGAGCTGGTCACCGACGCGCGCCAAACGGCTGCCGACATCCGCCGTGACGTACCCGACCGCGGTGTACTACGACGGCAACGGTCTCGTCAGCCACGCAGAGACCATCTCGTTCTTCCTGTATCTCGACGCGACGACCGGCCGCAACGATCTGTACACGCTGTTCCGGCGCGTGAACGACCGCGACAGCACGATCATCGCGAAGAATATGTGGATCCCGACGGACACGAATTACTTCTTCCAGTACTCGCGCACCGACTCCTCGGGGAACATCCTGGCCATCCCGAGGGCGAGCCTGCCGATCTACTGGAACACGGCGGGCGACTGGGCGGATTCGATCCGTCTGGTGCAGACGCGCGTGGCCGGCCTGTATCACGACAGCCAGAAGAACATCGACATCACGCGCACTGTCTACGGCAGCACGCGGCTGCTCAACGCGGGAATGCTTCAGCAGCCCACCTGCGGCGCGGTGCCGCTTCCGCCCGGAACCGTGACGGCGACACAGCTCGACTCGACGGGCCACGTCTGGCACGGTAACCCGAACAAACCGCTCGCGGTGGTTCAAGTGGTGTTCAACGCGTCACCCGAGGAGGCCGCGGGCGCAAAGGACGTCGCGACGTACGTGATCCAGCGAACCGTCCAGGGCACGTCGAACTGGGATACGCTCGGAAACATGGTGGCGTACGGGCAGGCGTCGTACACGTTCAACGACTACAGCTTCCACTCCGGCAGCTGGGTATACGGCGTCGTGGCCGTCGACTGCACGCCGTCGTACTCGACGGTGTCGCAAAGCAATGCTGTGACCAACCCCTAGTGATCGCCATGCGCTCCCATCTGCTGTCAGTTGCACCGGCACGCGTGCGCCGCGGATCGGCGCTGATCCTCGTGCTGATCATGACGCTCTCGCTCGCCGGGCTCGCGATGTCCGCGATCTTCCTCTCGTCGAGCGCCGGCCTGCTCGCGCGCTACTACGATCGCGAGAGCAGCTATCGCTACGCGGCCGAGGCGGCGATCGGGCTCGGCAAGTCGCGCGTGCAGCGCGGCGACACGACGCTCAAGCTGCTCGACACGGGCGCCAAGGCGCTGCTCTCGGCGGCGTCGCTCAAAGACGCCAACAACGCCACGATCCCGCGCATTCTCGTCAATCTGTACGGCGCGAACACCGGCGACACCGTCGGGATCTACGGCCAGTTCATCACGCTGCTTTCGCAGGCGTACGACAGCGGCGGCACGCGCATGGTGCGCCGGCTGGACCTCACCGCGGAGAGTTTTTCGCGCTTCGCGATGTTCACGAACACCTTTCCGTCGGGACTGGCCTATGGGGACGGCGAGTTCATCCGCGGGCGTGCGCACAGCAATCAGGGATGGAGCTCTACCGGATCGGCCGGTCCGTCGTACTACGACACGGTCACGGCGGCCGGCACCATTTCGGGAACCGCGACGTACACCTATCCGCCGGTGTCCAGTGTGCCGGTGATCCCAATGCCGACCGTCGCGAAGCTCGCCGCGCTCCCGGGGTACGCCGCTGGCGCGAACCTGCAGTTCACGCCGGTCACTGCGACGTCCGGGTCGGCTTCGAAGACGCAGACGAGCGGCACTTCGATTGTGACGCTGTCCGGACAGGCGGGCGGCGGCAATCCGGTGCGTGGCACACGCGTGAGCTTCCGCCCCGTGGACGTGAACGGCAACGGCACGCTCGAGCAGTCCGAAGGGTTCGTGATGATCTTCGACCTCGCCGACGGGATGGACACGTCGTCGTTGCGCGTGGATCTCGGCGAGACGGTGGCCACTCCGACGAACAACATCGTATTGCTGAACCAATGCGGGCTGCTCATGCGCTTTCCAGCGGGCACGGTCGTGGCCGGGGGGCCAACGTTCGCCGCCGCGCACAACGAGTTCTTCCCAGTGTCCCGGTTCCGCGACTCGTGGGTGCGAAAGCGGATCATCGCGGCGGGAGTCGGGACCGTTGTCGGCAACACGGCCATCACGTCGGCCGACACGGGGACGACCGGGATGTCGGCGCCGATCGTCGGCGACAGCCTTCCTCCCCTCGCGGTGTTCAACAAGGTCCTCAGCTACGGCATCGGCAACTCGCGCTGTTTTCCACCCGGCAGTCCGCTTCTCATGCTGGCCGAACGGAATACCACCAGCGGGTGCGTCATCACGCAGACGACGACCGCGGCGGTGTGGGGATGGGGAGGAAGCGGAGGAGGCTGCGCCGCCACGAAGCTGTACGGCGGCATGGACACGACGTTCACGCCGAGTCCCATGCGCTGCGTCTATTTCGGCAACGCCGGCGACGGTCGGTGTGGCCCCACGACCCTGCTCGTCCGGTGCGCCATCGCGTGCCAGGTGCCGCTGGGAAGCTGGCGCACCTGGGCGGGCGCGGCACTGCCTGCGATTCCGACCACCGTCATTCAGACGAATGAAGCTCCGTACCTCTGGCCGATCTTCCTGCCCTACAATATGAACTCCAAGGGCGTCATCAACTCGACTACCGGGCCGGTCTACCTGAGCGACACGTTGCGGGGGTTCGTCACGTTCTACGAGTCGGACACCACGAAGGACATCATCATCATCGACCGCCTGGTATACGACCAGGACCCGACCCAGTCGGCCGCGCTTTGCCGGAACTTCCTCGGCATTATCGCGGGGCGGCACGTGCTTGCGGCCAACAACGGCCTGCAGAGGCCGCGATACGATGCGGCCGGCAACGTGCGCTGGTTCGGCTTCCCGAACTTCACCCTGCACGCCATCACGCTGGCGCTGAACGGGACGGTGGGGATCGAAGACGGCTACAACTATCCGACAACGTCGCCCGGCGGGCCAGTGACGAGCCCGGCGACCGAGTGCGGGACTGGCAATACCACGAGCGGCGGCTGCATCAACCAGACCGGCGGCGTGATCGAACAGTATATCTCGCCGACCTTCCTGAGCTCGGGCAACACCGGCTATCGCGAGAACCGGACCGTGGACCCGTGCCAGAAGACGAACCAGCGGCCGCCGTTCTTCCCGGCCACGGGACGCTATATCGACAACAAGTACTACGAGATCGACCCGACGCTCGTGGCGACCCCGACGCAGGTCGCGCTCTTCTTCGCGTCACTGCGCGGACGGTCGGTCCCATAAAGACAGAGGGGAGGGGGCAGAGGGGAGCGGCGAGAAGGCAGGGGGGAGTGGGGAGATCAGGCGGCGGCGAGGCTTCGGCTTCGCCGCCGTTTGCGTGCTGACGCTTCGCTCCCTTCATCTTCCAGCAGCCGGCCGTGACCGACGCAACCCTATTCGGCCTTCCATTGTCTCTGGGATGAACCGTGCAGACCGGAGCGCTCCGTTCTCGTGAATGACTCACAGCTCGTGACTGCGGTGCTGGCGGGCGAGGCGCGTGCCGAGCGCGAGCTCTATGATCGCCATGTGGACCGCATCTATCGGCTGGCCTTTCGAATGGCGGGGGACGACACACTGGCGCGCGACTTCACCCAGGACACGTTCGTTCGCGCGTTCGGCAAACTGGGCGACTTTCGGGGGGAAGCGTCACTGGCGACCTGGCTGCACACGATCGCGACTTCGGTGATCCTGAACGGGCTCAAGCAGGTGAGGCGCATCAGGTCGCGTGAGATCAACGGCGACGAAATGCCCGACGCGGCGGTGAGCAGGCGCGAAGCGGAGCCGGACCTGAAGCTGAAACTGGCGCGGGCGATCGACGCACTGCCGGATGGCTACCGGATGGTGTTCGTGATGCACGACGTCGAAGGGTATACGCACGACGAGATCGGTTCGGCGCTCGGCATCCAGCCGGGCACCTCGAAGGCGCAGCTGTTCCGGGCGAGGGCACGGCTGCGAGGCGACTTGGCGGAATTCGCGGGGGAATGGGCATCATGAGCGACGAGAAATTCGAGGAGTTCCTGCAGAGCGCGGCGCAGCGCTACAACGAGCCTCCGGTGCAGGTGCCACGCGACGAGCTTTTCGCGGCCATCACGGCGGCGCGGCGGGTCGCGACGGCGGTGCCGGCGCGCCCGGCGAACGGGACGCGCACCATCCACTACACGTGGATCGGCATCGCGGCTGCGCTCGTGATCGGCGTGGCAATTGGCAAGTTCCTCCTCACGAAGCCGGACGTCTCCACGCGGACCGCCCTCGCGACCCAGCCGGACACGGGCGGCCGCGCGTCGTACGCGCAGGCCACGACCACACAACTCGCCCGGGCCGAGGCCCTGCTTACCGCGTATGGCGCCGCCGCACCGAACGCGGGCGTGGATCGGCAGCTCTCGACGTGGGCACGAGACATCCTGTCGAACACCCGGCTTCTTCTCGATTCGCCGGCGGCGGACGATCCGGCGCGCCGCCGTCTGCTGCAGGACCTCGAGCTCGTGCTCGTGCAAATGGTGCAGCGTTCGCCCACGGCGGGCGTGGACGAGGAGCGCTCGCACATCGACCGGAGCCTCGAACACACCCATGTGCTCACGCGGCTGCGCTCGGCGCTTCCCGCGGGCCTCAACAACTGAATCCGAACAGGAGACCACGGCAGTGAATCGACTCATCATTGTTGCGGCGGTGACCGCATTGGGCGCGTGGAACGGCGGTGATTTCGGGGCGTTGTCGGCTGACGCCGTCGTCGGCCGGGCATCCAACGCGTCACATGCCGCGGTCGGCGACGTCCCGCGGGGTTGGGCGCCGGCCGATAGCGCGGACTCGCTCTGGCGCCGGGGACGCAACGCGATCTCCGACGAGGACTGGCGTCTCGCGCAGCGGCTGTTCGCGCAAATCCACGACAAGTACCCGAAGTCCGCGTACGCGGCAGACAGCTACTACTGGGAGGCGTTCGCGCTCTCACGGCGCGGCGGCGCCGACGACGTGAGGGAAGCCGTTTCGCTGCTCGGGAGGCAGATCGAGCGCTACGCGGGGGCATCGTCCGTGAAGAACGGCGACGCCAAGTCGCTGCTGACGCGGCTTCAGGGGACGCTCGCCAGGGGCGGTGACGCCGATGCGGCTGCCGAGATCTCGACGCGCGCCGGGGCGAGCGTCGCACGCGCCGGGGCGAGCGTCGCACGCGCCGGGGCGATCC
>OCZT010001342.1_pt1 | contig 25354 bp, 24 predicted proteins | sample 1539031 | NCBI WGS metagenome assembly OCZT01 (sample SAMEA3539308, study PRJEB22396) | soil metagenome | biome: tundra; feature: field; material: soil | place: USA | collected 2010-05 | depth 0.15 m | reverse complement strand
AGTAGGTCCCAAGGGTTGGGCTGTTCGCCCATTAAAGCGGTACGCGAGCTGGGTTTAGAACGTCGTGAGACAGTTCGGTCCCTATCCGCCGTGCGCGCAGGAGATTTGAGGAGAGCCGACCTCAGTACGAGAGGACCGGGTTGGACGGACCGCTAGTGCACCGGTTGTTCCGCCAGGAGCATCGCCGGGTAGCCATGTCCGGAAGGGATAAGCGCTGAAAGCATCTAAGTGCGAAGCCCACTCCAAGATTAGATCTCCCACCGGGTTAACCGGGTAAGACCCCAGGTAGACCACCTGGTTGATAGGCCGCGGGTGTAAGGGCAGTAATGCCTTCAGCTGAGCGGTACTAATCGGTCGAGGGCTTGACCACTCTCTACCACACTGTTCAGGAGTGCGCTCCACGGGGCAGACTCCGCAGCAGTTGCAGCTCATACAGCGCTCTGGGCAATCGGGCAGCTGGCGAAGCGTTCCCGCGGAACCATCGCCGGCTGGCAATTTTGTCTATTAGAGATCCGGTGACGATAGCGACGGTGAAATACCTGTTCCCATTCCGAACACAGCAGTTAAGCCCGTCTGCGCCGATGGTACTGCCCTGGAGACGGGGTGGAAGAGTAGGTCATCGCCGGGTCTCTTTTTTTTGCCATCGGCTCTTCCTCGTCGGCGAGGTCAGGGCTGGGTGATTGTGTCGCCGCGCTGATCAGCGCCGTCCGGGGGAAAGAGTTGCCAGAAGTAGTACGCCGCGACGCCTACCATGAGGGTGTTGTCGAACGCGAACATCATCAAGCCTCCGAGGTGCTGATCGCTTACGGCCGACAGGCCGAGGAGCGCGGTTCGGTGTAGGTAGGCGGTGTAGATCGCGGCGGGGAGGAGAGAGAGGGTGAGGCCGACCACTACGGACGGGAGGGCTCCACAGGTGAGGTAGGCTACCTCGCCGAGAGGGCTAAGGTTCCAGTGCTCACCCTCCCGGTGGATCACGATTGCCCACCAGAAGATCAGGCCGACGGCGAGAAAGCTGAGGTGCTGCAGGAGGTAGACCGACGGGCTGGTGAGGGAATAGTCGAGCAGGACCGGAACATGCCAGAGCACCAGGACTCCGAGGTAGGCGCTGGCTGCGAAGAAGGGGTGGACCAGAGTCCTAAGGACCGGCGCCAGGCGGGACCGGAGGAGCCAGTCGACGGTCTGCTCGGGCAGGCCACGCACCAGGAGTGGCGGGACGACCATGGCCAGCAGCAGGTGCTGAGCCATATGGGCGCTGAACAAGTAGCGCTGACCCGCCACGTCGAGGGCGGACTGAAGCGCGACGAATATGACTATCACTCCGCCGACCCAGGCCGCCGCCCGCCAGTCTCGGTGTGCTCCCGGGAACCGCAGATAGGCGAGGAGTGCTACCGCGCATCCGACCCAAACTGACGGGTCAAGCTCCCACAAGCCGACCCAGTGCAGCCACCACGTCATCGGGCTGCGGCGAGGCTCACGGTTCCTTGGGGGTGGATGATTCCTGGATCGCCGCCTGGCTGCGGCGGTAGAGCTCTACCTCCGCGTCCGCGCGGCGCTCGTCGTCTCGCAACCATTGGTACACCGTGATATCGAGAATGATCTCGGCCGGGATGGCAGCTGGCACCCACGCTACGCCCGCGCCCCATTGCTGGTCGGTCAAGGCCGAAATGCCTCCGGGGCGGCTGGCCATGTCGTAGTAGGGCGCGTACCAGGCATGGCCAGAGAATCCCAGGCTCATCGCTATTACCCACATCACGGCGGTGCCTGCGACCAGGTAACCAGCCAGGGGCCACGTCGGCAGCTGTCGCCGGAGCGGGTAGCTGTCGACCGTCTGGGACCAGAAGAGGAGGCCGCCCAAGAGCAGAGTGGCGAATTCGAAATCGTGGAGGGACGCGTTACGGAGCGCGAAGTCGAACACCACGGGCAGGTGCCAGCCCCAGAAGGTCACCGCCAGCGCCGCGAGACCGATCCAGGGACGCCGAAGCAGATGCCCAATGGCTCTCGGGCCGGGGCGCTTGGAGATTCGCTGTGCCGACGGGGCAAGGGCGTCGGTCCAGCGTCGAGGTAGTGAGCGCCACCAGGGGAATAGCGGCGCCCCGACCAAGAGCAGGAGGGCGGCGACCATCTGGAGGAGGCAATGCTCCACCATATGCATCCAGAAGAGGGAATAGGCGAGGTAGTTGACCGGACCTTCTAGGGCGAAGAGGATGATCGCCAGGCCGGTGTAGAACGACACCGCCTGCCACAGTCCGATGGTCGGATCCCCCGGGCGCGGGGCCCGCACCATCCCGTGGCGTCCCCGCCAATACAGGAACCCGCAGAGGACTACTGGAATCCAGACCTCGGGCTGGAGCGAATACCCGTACAGGTGAGTCCAGGGTGCCCAGAAGCTCATCGAGGGCGCTCCTGACGAGCCAGGAGGCGGTCGTGGGCCGGATCGGCCCCGGTCAGGCCGGCACCTTCAGCGACGGCCATGGGGTGGAGTTCCTCCGCCAAGCTGAACCGATCAGCCTCGCTGGTTGTACTGCGGAGCACCGAGTTTACTCGCGCCGCGGAACCGAGTTAGCCGTGGGTTGGAGCGGTGCTCATCTCTCCGTCCACCAGCTCGATATGAGCTGCCGCGGCCAACGCGCTGCGCCGAGGCAGGGCGGCCATGGAGGCTCGCAGCTGTCCGCACGCCGCCGTCGCCCGTTCGCCGCGGGAGAAGCGGATGCTGGCGCGAGTTCCAACCATCTCAGCGAACTCCCGACAGGCTCGCTGGGGAGGGGCGACCAGTTCACTGTTCGGGATCGGGTTCATCGGGATCAAATTGACGTGGGCCCGCACGCTGGCAGCTAGCTGTCGGAGGGCGACGGCATCCTCGGGGCGGTCGTTCACGTTGGCGATCAGCACGTACTCCAGGCTCACCCGGCGCCCGGTCGAGGCGCTGAAGCGCATTGCGGCGGCCTTGAGCTCCGCGAGCGGGTAGCGGCGGTTGAGTGGGACCAGCCGATCGCGCAGGAGATCGTTGGCGGCGTGGAGCGAGATCGCGAGTCGGACCGGAAGCTTCTCTGCCGCGAGCCGGTCGATCTCGGGGACCAAGCCGCTGGTCGAGACCACCATATGGCGGGGCGAGAGGCCCCAGTCCTGCAAGAGGCGGATCGCTTCGACCACTGGCCCGTAGTTGTGCAGAGGCTCGCCCATTCCCATGAACACCACGTTGGTGGGCGGGCCGCTGCCCGCCGCGGCCCAGATGTGGCCGGCGGCCCGGACCTGGTCCACGATCTCGGCGGCGGTGAGGTTGCGCCGCAGGCCCAACTGCCCGGTCGCACAGAAGAGACAGCCGATCGCACAACCAATCTGAGAGCTGACGCAGACGGTGTTCCGGGGACGCGCAGCCGCCCCTCCGGGGTGACGGATGAGGACCGTCTCCACTTCCTCGCCGTCATGGCCGCGCAGCAGGAGCTTGCTGGTCAAGCCTCGGTCGGCGGTGGTCTCCGCGCCGACTTCCAGGCTCCGAAAGCAGAGCTCTGCTTCGAGTTCGTGGCGGAGTGGGACCGGCAGGGTGGCCATCTCCTGGAAGCTGCCGACTCGTCCGCCCCAGGCCTGCTCGCGGATCTGGGTTGCCCGGTAGCGAGGCTGACCGAGTTCGACCAACACGGCTTGCAAGTCCGCCAGGGTGAGGCCGCCGAGCTCGCGATGTGGCTTCGTCACCCGCCCCGAATCAAACCCATGAATTCACCCCTCGTCCGGGGATCCCGGCGGAAGACCCCGGTCATCGAACTGGTGATGGTTCGAGGACCCGACTTTTCCACCCCCCGCATCATGGTGCACAGGTGATTGGCCTCGAGCACCACCGCGACCCCGCGCGGTTCGAGGTGGTGCTGAAGCGTCTGGGCGATCTCGCTGGTCATCCGCTCCTGCACCTGCAGCCGCCGGGCGAAGGCATCCACCAGCCGGGGGATCTTGCTGAGGCCGATGATCCGGCCGCGGGGCAAGTAGCCCACGTGGGCGACCCCGAAGAAGGGGAGGAGGTGGTGCTCACAGAGGCTGTAAAAGGTGATGTCCCGGACCAGGACCAGTTCGTCGTACGGTTCCTGGAAGACCGCCTTGCCGAGGATTTGCTCCAGGTCGACCTGGTATCCAGCGGTCAGGAAGGCCAGGCTCTCCGCCACCCGGCGAGGGGTGTCTCGGAGGCCCTGCCGCTCTGGGTTCTCACCCATCTGGGTCAGCAGCCGAAGGACCAGCGACTCGGCGTCGTCGCCCAGGGTGGGCCGGGCGAAAGACCCGGCGGCCGCCCGTACCGGGCCCTTGGTCTCGGATGGGGGGACGTTCACAGCTCCGCGATTGTCTCAGTAAGCGTTCGCGGCGGTTCTCGAGCCGCCTTCTCAGGGCGGGCTGAGCCGACTCCAGAGCGTCTTGGCGGAGTTGGCCCCCTCCCGGAGGCAGGCGGCCACCCCGACGCCTCCGAAGGCGGCCCCGGTCAGCTCGATCGGCGCCGGCAGGCTCGCCGACGCCGCGGCGACGCGGGCTCTCCAGCTGAGGTGGCCGGCCCGGTACTGCGGCAGGGACCCGTGCCAGCGCTCCACCCGGGCGTCGACGGGCAGCTGGGTCAGCCCCAGGATGGCCCGGAGTTCCCGATGGATGGAGGTCACCAGAGTGGTGTCGTCCAGGGCCAGCACCCACTCGTCGCCAAAGCTGCCCGCCGAGGCCCGGAGGATGGTCAGGCCGGGCTGGTGCAAATGCGGCCACTTGCGGTCGAGGAACGTGCAGGCGGTGATGGTCCTTCGCGGGCGGCGAGCGACCAGGAAACCGCTCCCCAGCAGCGGCCGGGAGAGACCCGCGTCCGGGTAGGCCAGGGTGACAGTCGTCACCGACGAGTACTCCAGCTGGCGCAGCAGGGGGCCTAAGCCGTCGCTGATCGGGCTAAGCAGGACGGCGGCGGCAGGGGCGGGCAGGGCCAGGATCAGGCCGTCGAACTCGGCGGCCGGCTCACCCCGGGCATGGATGCGAATTCGATTTTTCTCGAGCGGCTCGATGCCGGAGATCGGCCTGTTGAGGTGGAGAGTGCCCGTCGGGATGGCTCCGACCAGCCCATTCACCAGTTGCTGCAGGCCACCCTCGAAACTGACGAAAGGGGTCGAGCCCGGGCGCCGGGGTTCGGCCTTCGCGGCCCGGCGCAGGCCCCGCAGCAGGCTGCCGCCGCCCTCGGCGGCGGCGACCAGTAGTGGAGCCACCGCTCCGCTACTGAGTTCCTTCGCCGGGCCGGCGTACACCCCGCCCAGCAGTGGGTCGACCAGGCGACCGAAGAGGGCCTGTCCCACCCGGCGGCCCACGAAGTCGCCCAGAGCCCCGTCCGGGTCCGGATCCCCCTGCCGCAGGAGGGGCTCCAGCATTGCCCGGGCCGCTCCCACCAGTCCCACCGCCCGGACCACATCCGATCTCCACGGGTACAGAGGGACGCCCAGGACCGAGTCTTTGGGGATGGCGACCAGCCGCCGCCCGGTCCAAATGAATGCGGAGGTGGTGGCCGGTCGGACCAGGCTGGACCCCAGTCCCAGCATCTCGACGGTCGCCTCGATCTCCGGACCGCGGGCCAGCAGGCTCTCCGCGCCGAGGTCGACTCTGGCGCCGGAGAAGTCAGCCGTCAGCAGCTTGCCCCCCGGGCGGTCGCTGGCCTCGAATAGTGAAAGTGAGAGTGGGACGGAACTCTGCTGCGCGAGCCGCCCCAGCTCGCCGGCCGCCGCCAGTCCCGATACCCCCGCTCCGATCACCGCCAATCGCCGCGGAGGCGAGCTCAAGGGCTGGCCGCGATTCCCGCCTGTACCAGATCCGCCAGGACGGCCACGAAGTCGGCTCGCGCGTTGGGCATCGGAGTCCTGACGATCCGGACTCCGAGCCGCGCGGCCTCGGCCTGGGCTTCCACGTCCAAGTCGTAGAGGATCTCCAGATGATCCGCGGTGAAGCCGCAGGCACAGACCACAAAGTTGGTGGTCCCGCCAGCGGCCGCCTCTCGAACCACGTCCAGCAGTTCCGGTCCCAGCCAAGGCTCTCCGGTCTTGGCTACGCTCTGCCAGGCGGTCGTCCAGTTGGAGAGTCCGGCCTGGCGAGCCACGGCGGCAGCGGTCTCGACGAGCTGGTCCGGGTAGGGATCCCCCATCTCCCTGAGACGGGTGGGCAGGCTGTGGGCGGTGAAGATGACCAGCGTCTGACCCGACCGGGCCTCGGTGGTCACCGCCAGCAGCTCCCTTACCCGCTCCGCCAGCCAGCCGACGTATCCGGGGTCGAGGTGCCAGTCAGTCACGAACCGGAGGCTCAGCCGGCTCGGTCGCTGGGCCAGAGTGTTCTCGGCCCGCTCCACGTACTCGCCGACGCTCATCGTCGAGAAATGGGGTGCCATGACCAGCCCGACAGCAGACGTGACCCCGCCCTCCATCAGCTGGCCCACCGCGTCCTCCAGGAAGGGAGAGGAGTGCTTCATCCCCACCACCACCCGCCACGCTGCCCCCTCGCGGCGCTGCAGTTCGCGCTGCAGCGCATTGGCCTGGGACCGGGTGATCTCCGGGAGTGGGGAGCTGCCGCCGATGGCGTCATACCGACGCTCCAGCTCGGCCAGGGCCTCCGGGCTTGGGGGGCGGCCCCGTCGCATGTGGGTGTAGTAGGGGAGGATCTCCGCCCTGGTGCGGGGGCTTCCGTAAGCCATCAGCAGGACCGCCTTGGCGCCCGAGCCCGGCGGACCGGGCGCGGTCACGGTGCTGGCGGCGACGTTACGGTCGAACGCCTTGTTTGAGGTCAAATTGAGTTTCCTTCCGGCTCGCTTGGGGGCAGCGGGCCCCTTCCCCGACCGTTCACTCTACCGGCAGAGATGTCGCCCATCTCGTTGCTAGAGTTAGCCGCGCTGTGGGGATCGAGCCGAAGATGACCGGTGCGCCGCCGTCTCCACCTCGGGGGCCTGCGGCGGGCGCTCCTGGGGCAGAGCTTCTGGAGGGAGCCCGCACCATCCTCGGCCTGCCGGAACCGAAGATGCTGACCGAACTCAGCTCCTTTTCCCGCGAGCTGGCCCTGCAGCTGTTCACTGCCATGGCGCGGCTGCGAGCCTTCGACGAGCGAGCGGTGATCTTGCAGCGCCAGGGCCGTATTGGCACCTACCCCACCTTCTACGGCGAAGAGGCTGTCCAGGCAGCCAGCGTCTGGGCGCTGCCACGCCAGGACTGGCTCTTCCCCACCTACCGCCAGTCGGCGGTGGTGACCCTGCGGGGCTGCCCGCCCCTGGTCCCGCTGCTGATGTGGCGTGGACACCCGGGAGGCTGGCACGACGTGATGGAGTACCGGGTGGCCCCCATCTGCGTCCCGGTGGCGACCAACCTTCCTCATGCCGTAGGGGCTGCCTGGGGGGCCAAGCTGCGCCACCAGGAGCTGGTGGCGCTGGCCTACGGCGGGGATGGGTCGACCTCGGCCGGCGACTTCCACGAAGCCTGCAACCTGGCCGGCGTGGTGGGCGCACCGGTGATCTTTCTCATCACCAACAACCAGTGGGCGATCAGCACCCCGGTCAGCAAACAGACCAAGATTCGCCGGGTGGCCGATAAGGCTGCCGCCTACGGCATTCCGGGGGTCAGAGTCGACGCCTTCGACGTCTTCGCCTGCTATCAGGCGGTCCGCGAAGCGGCGGCCCGGGCGAGGGCGGGCGAGGGTCCGACTCTGATCGAAGCGATCGGCTACCGGCTCGGTCCCCATGCCACCGCCGACGAGCCATCGCTCTATCGGGACCTGCAGGCGGACCGGTTGTGGGAGCCGATGGAGCCGCTGCGCCGGACTCAAATGGCACTGGTGGCGGCGGGGCTGGCTTCCGAAGCTGAGCTGGACCAGATCCGCGCGGACTCGGTCGAGGAGCTCCGCGATATTGGCGACTCCGTCGATGCGTACCCCCCCGTCACGATCGAGGAGATCGCCGCCACCGTCCATCGGGAGACCCCCTGGGGCCTCAGGCCCGACCGGCTGCGGGAGCCCTCCTGGGGGGCGCGAGGAGGTGCCGTGGGGTGAGCGCCACCGCCGAGCTGAACATGGTCGAGGCGATCACTAAGGGGCTGGGGCAGCTCCTCGAGGAGGATCCGGACGCCATCCTCTTGGGTGAGGACATCGGGCGTAACGGTGGGGTGTTCCGGGCCACCGCCGGCCTGCAGGAGCGGTTCGGTGAGGACCGGGTGGTCGACACCCCGCTCAGCGAGGCGGGGTTCGTGGGTGCGGCCATCGGGATGTGCCTAGTGGGACTCCACCCCGTCGTGGAGATCCAGTTCGACGCCTTCGTCTACCCCGCCTTTGAGCAACTGGTCTCGCAGGCCGGGCGCTTTAGGTGGCGCACCAGGGGCGCCTACGGTTTGCCGTTGGTCGTCCGGCTCCCGTATGGGGGCGGGACGCGGGCGCCCGAGCTGCACTCGGACTCGCCAGAGACGCTCTTCAGCCACATGCCCGGCCTCCGCGTCGTGGTGCCGTCCGACCCCCTCTCGGCGGGGGAACTGCTGCTGGCCGCAACCAGGTGCGGGGACCCGGTCGTGTTCCTGGAACCCAAGCGGATGTACCGGCGCGGTCGTCAGCTGCTGCCGGCCAAGTTCGTGCCCGGGGACCTGGACCACGCCGTGGTCGTCCGGCCGGGTGAGGACCTGACGGTGATCGCCTACGGAGCCATGGTCGACGTGGCTGAGGGGGCGGCCGAGCGACTCCAGGGGGAGGGGGTTTCCACCAGGGTTCTCGACTTACGTTCCATCTATCCGCTCGACCGCGAAAGCATCTTGGCGGCTGCCGAGGAGACTGGTCGGGTGTTGGTGGTCCACGAGGCGGCCCGGCACTGTGGGGTCGCCGCCGAGGTGGCGGCCCTGCTGCAGGAGGAGGCCGCAGATGTGCTCCTGGCCCCGACGTTGCGGGTCACCGGCATGGACATGCCCTTCCCTTTGTCGCAGAACGAGGACGATGCCCTGCCGACGGTCGAGAGGGTGCTGGCGGCCGCCCACACCATGCTCGAGTACTGAGGCTCCGAGGTGGCGGAGTTTAGGCTTCCCGATCTGGGCGAGGGGGTGACCGAGGGGGAGGTCGTGGAATGGCGGGTCCGGGAGGGGGACACGGTTCAGCGCGACCAGGTTCTGGGGGTAGTTGGGACCGACAAGGCGACCGTGGAAATCCCGTCGCCCTTCGCCGGCCGGGTGGAGGCGATCCTGGTCCCGGAGGGGGCGCGGATCCGGGTCGGAGATCCCTTACTTCGGGTGGAAGGACCGAACGGACCGGCCCCAGAGGCGGAGCCGGCTCCGGTGCCGGCCGCGGCACCAGTGCAGCCTCGACCTAGGCCAGCCTCCCCGGAGGTGCGGCGGGTGCCGGCTTTGCCTTCGGTGCGGCGGGCGGCTCGCCACCGTGGAATCGGGCTGGAGACGGTGGCCGGGAGCGGTGAAGGCGGCCGCGTCCGGATGACGGACCTGCTCGGCCAGGGTCGCCGGGTTCCCCTGCGCGGGGCGGCGCGAGTGATGGCGGAGAAGGTGGCAATGGCCCATCAGCTGGTGCCCCAGGTCACGGTGGTGCTGGAGGCCGACGTTGCCGCCCTGGAGGCACAGGTGGCGGCGGGGGCCGCGGATCCGGGTCTCCACCAGCCCACCCTCCTGGGACTGATCTGCCTGGCGACTCTGGCGGGACTGGCCGGGGACCCGCTCTTCAATGCCAGCCTGGACGACCAGGCGCTGGAGATCGTCTACCACGACCGAGTCCATCTGGGGATCGCGGTCCAGGCCGAGGAGGGCCTTCGGGTCGCCACCATCCGCGATGCGGAGCTGCTCTCGCCGAATGCTTTCCACCAAGAGCTCCGGCGGATGGTGACTGGGGCTCGCGCCGGTACTCTAACCTCGGCCGAACTGAAGGGGTGCACCTTCACCATCTCCAGTGGGGGCAAGCTGGGCGGGCTGTTGGCAACCCCGATGGTCAACTGGCCGAATGTGGCCATCCTGGGCGTGCATGCCATCCAGGACCGGGCGGTGGTGAAAGACGGCCAGGTGGTGGTGGGCCGGCGGGCCAACCTCTCCCTCTCCTTTGACCACCGGGTGATTGACGGGATGAGGGCGTCGCGGTTTCTCTATCAGCTTGAGGCGCGTCTGGCGCAGCTCGGGGCCATCGGACTGTGATCGGGAGGCCGCCTCGGGCCTGCGCGGCAGCCAAAGGCCGGCTCAGGGACCGGGCGAGGCCGCTGCCGATCGAGCTCGAGCGAGAGGATGGTGCCGAGACCGGGAGTTGAACCCGGACGAGCTTGCGCTCACTGCCCCCTCAAAGCAGCGTGTCTACCATTTCACCACCTCGGCACGCCCTCCTGATGTTAGCGGGGTGAAGTTGCTCCATCCAGGGCTACCGCCGCAGCTTCGATCGCTGGGGCCGTTCATGGGCCCCCCGGGCGAGCTGGTGGCAGCCGGAAAGTCACGGGTCGGAGCTCTTAGGCGACGGCGGCCGCTACGCCGTTCCACGATCGTGGGCAACCTCAGAGCCCGTTCCTAAACAACGGACCCAGCGGACCAGGAGCCGTGCCGAAGTTGAGGACCACCGCTTGGGTCGGTGGGCTCCGGGGCGCTTGGTGGTGCGCCCGTGGTTCCGACAGGCGACTTCGCATCGGCGGAGGTCCCGATCGACTGGTGGCCTCGTTCGCAGGCGCAGGTGATCACGCCGCGGCTGGCCGATACCAGCGGTATGACTGGGGGCTCGCCGGCTTAGGGAGTGGCTAGACGTACCACGGGCCGGGCAGTGATCATCGAGGGCGTTGGCTCCGGCCGGCTGGACTGGGCGCCGGCACTGGCGTTGCTGGTCTGGATCGAGACTTCTGCCGAGGTGCGACTCCGCCGAGGCCTAGAGCGCGATGGCGCTGACGCGATCGCACTGAGGCGAGAGTGGATGGCCGCCGAAGACCGCTACCAGCGGCAGAACCGTCCCAAACAGAGGGCGGATCTGATCGCGGCCGGAGCGCCCCACACAACCCTGCGCTGGAATTTATCCGGCTGGCGAAGCCCAACTCACGTCTCCTGATCTAGCCCCGAGCGAACCCCGCCCTGCGGGTACGCTCCAGATATGAGTCCGGCGTCCGCACTCGCTCGTCTGAGCGAGCTCTGCCTCGCCTTCCCGGAGGTTCTAGAGGATCCGGCTGGGGTCGGAAACCACTCGTTCAAGGTGGTGGGCAGGAACTTTGTCGTGCATGTCGGCAATCACCACAGCGATGGCCGGACCGCAGTCTGGTGCCAGGCCCGGGAGGGGGCCCAGTTGGCGCTCACGACCGGTGGCCCCGAGCGCTACTTCGTCCCGCCTGGCGTGGGGCGTTATGGCTAGGTCGGAGTTCGGCTGGACCGGCCGGGGGACTGGCGTGAGGTGCAAGGGCTAGTCGAGGACCGCTACCGTCTGGCCGCCCCCCGGCGACTCACTCGGTCGCTCGGATAGGCCAAAGGTTAGCCCTCCCGGTTGGGGTGGACGCCCCGGCCCCAGCCTCGTGTAAGGTCGACTTTGGCGTGCCGTCGGCTAGCGGCTATGGCCACGTCGCGAGGACCTCCCTGAACGCGAGCATCCGGTCGCGGCGGTGTGAAGCTGTGCTAGGCTGAATTCGTCTTCGGGGCAGGGTGAGATTCCCGACCGGCGGTCATAGCCCGCGAGCATTCTGAGGTCCGACCTCAGAGCGCAGGACTCGGTGGAATTCCGAGGCCGACAGTCAGAGGCGCGAACAATCGGTTCCGCCTCGAGTCTGGATGGGAGAAGACAGGTCCGGGCGCCAATTTGCCTGGCCCCTTACTCCCTGCCCCGCGGCAGGGAGTAAGTGTGACCGACGAAACCAACGGCGAGACTCGAGCTGGGGGACCCAGCGACCGGATGGCGCGCGCCATCGAAGTGGCCCGGCAGGGTAACTACCAGACGTCCCCTAATCCCATGGTGGGAGCGGTCCTGACGAGGGACGGGGAGGTCGTAGGCGAGGGCTACCACGCTCGTGCCGGTTCCGCCCACGCCGAGGTGGCGGCGCTCGAGCAGGCGGGCGAGCTCGCCCGCGGGGCGACCCTCTGGCTGACTCTCGAGCCATGCTGCACTAGGGGTCGCACTGGTCCCTGCACCGAGCGTCTGCTGGCGGCGGGGGTGGCTGAGGCGCATGTGGCGACCCTCGATCCCAATCCGGAGATCCACGGCCGGGGCGTGGCCCAGTTGCGGGCCGCCGGGGTGGTGGTCTCGGTCGGCGAGCATGAGGCGGAGGCCAAGAGCCTCATTCGAGAATTCGCGGTCTGGATCACCACGGGGCGGCCCCTGGTGACTCTCAAGTTCGCCATGAGCCTCGATGGCAAGGTGGCCACGGCGGGAGGTGAGTCGCAGTGGATCACCTCGGAGCCGTCCCGGGCCAGGGGCCACCAGCTTCGGTCCGAGCACGACGCGGTCATGGTCGGCTCCGGGACCATGCTCGCGGACGATCCCCGCCTCACCGCCCGAGGGCACCAGGAGGGCGGCCGACAGCCGCTGAGGGTGATCGTGGACAGTCGATTGCGGACGCCGCCGACCGCGCGCATCTTTGGCACGCCTGGCGGCCAGGTCCTGCTGGCGACCGTGGAAGGTGCCGACTCCGGTAGGCAGCGGGCTCTGGCGGAGGCCGGGGCGGAGCTGCTGGCGCTGCCTGCCGATGACGGCCGGGTTTCCCTCCAACGGCTCCTGCAGCGGTTGGGCGACCGCCAAGTCACGAGCCTGCTGGTCGAAGGTGGCCCGACTCTGTTGGGCTCGCTTTGGGCGCAGCGGTTGGGTGATCGGATCGCGGCCTTCGTAGCGCCGATGCTGGTCGGCGGGGCCGGAGCGCCAGGGCCCTTCGGTGGCCTGGGTGCCTCCACCTTGGAGCGGAGCTGGCGAGCCGAGGGCCTGCGGGCCGAGGTAGTTGGCCCCGACCTCTTGCTGACGGCGGAGGTGTAGCTGGTGTTCTCAGGAATCGTGAGCGCCCGGGGCCGGATCGAATCGGTCCCGAAGGAGTTCCAGGGGGCGCTTTTGATTTCCCATCCCAGGGGTTGGGGCGGCCTGCGGGTGGGAGACAGCGTGGCGGTGAACGGTTGCTGCCTGACGGTCGTGCGCCGAGAGGAGGACAGCGCCGCGGTGGAAGTGATGCCCGAGACGCTGCGGCGCACCAACCTGGGGCACCTTCAGCTCGGCAGCGCGGTCAACCTGGAGGTGGCACTGGCGCTCGGTGCGGCCGTCGGCGGCCACCTCGTGAGCGGCCATGTCGACGCCACTGGTGAGGTCATCGGGGTCGAGCCGGAGCAGAACGCCGTTTGGCTGACGGTCAGAGTGCCCGGTGAGGTGGGGCGGTACTGCGTCCCTCAGGGTTCGATCGCGATCGACGGCTGCTCTCTCACCCTGGTCTCGGTTACGGATGCCAGCGATGGATGGACCGAGGTGAGGGTCTCCTTGATCCCCCACACCGTCCAGACCACAGTTGCCGCCGACTACGCACCAGGCGTGGTCGTGAACTTGGAGGCCGACTCAGTGGCCAAGCTCGTGGAGCGTCTGCTGGCGCCGCATCTGGACTCGATTTCAAGAGGACCGGCGCAGCCGGCCCGGGATCCGCGGGGAGGTGGCTGAGGTGGAGTTCGCCAAGATTGAGGATGCGCTGGTGGAGTTCGCCAAGGGCGAATTCGTGATCGTGGTCGACGACGAGGACCGGGAGAACGAGGGCGACCTCTGCCTGGCTGCGGGGGCCGCTACCTCAGAGAAGGTCAACTTCCTGATGACCGAGGCCAGGGGGCTGATCTGCGTGGCGATGGTGCCCCAGCGTCTCGACGATCTTGACCTGCCGCCGATGATGGAGCACAACACCTCCCGGCACCGGACCGCTTTCGCGGTCTCGGTCGACGCCGCGGGTGACGGGGTCACGACCGGGATCAGCGCCCAGGACCGCGCGTTAACTATCCGCTCGTTGGCGGATCCCGAGTTCACGGCGGCGGACTTCGCCCGCCCTGGACACGTCTTTCCGCTCCGAGGCCGCCCTGGCGGGGTGCTGGAGCGGGCCGGCCACACCGAGGCGGTGATCGACCTCTGTCGGCTGGCTGGCCTGACCCCGGCCGGGGTGGTTTGTGAGATCGCCAACCCCGACGGCACCATGGCCCGCCGCCCGCAACTGGAGGAGTTCGGGGCCGGCCACGGGATCCCCATCATCAGCATCACCGAACTGATCGCCTATCGGCGCCAGCGGGAGCAGCTAGTGGAGCGAGGTGCGGAGACGGTGATTCCGACCGAGGAGGGGAGCTGGCGGGCGATCGGCTACCTCGACCGCATCACCGGCGCCGTTCATCTGGCGCTGGTCTTCGGCGAACCAGAGGCGGACCGTCCGGTGCTGGTCCGGGTCCACAGCGAGTGCCTCACCGGGGATGTTTTCGGATCGCAGCGCTGCGATTGCCAGGCCCAGCTCCACCATGCTCTGCGCCAGATCGCGGCCGCAGGGGAGGGGGTGGTGGTCTATCTGCGCCAGGAGGGTAGAGGCATCGGCCTGATGGACAAGCTGCGCGCCTACGCCCTCCAGGATGAGGGGCTGGATACGGTCGAGGCCAACTTGGAGCTGGGATACCCGGCCGACAGCCGCGACTACCAGATTGGCAGCCAGATCCTCTCCGATCTGGGAGTGCGCCGGCTCCGGGTGATGAGCAACAACCCGCACAAGTACTACGGCCTGCAGGGCCATGGGCTGGAGATGGTTGAACGGGTCCCGATCGAGATCGCCGCCAATCCGCACAACCAGCGCTATCTGGCCACCAAGCGCGACAAGCTCGGCCACACGCTGAAGCAGGTCGTCCCCGGCAAGGGAGGGGTCGCATGAAGCTGGTCGAGGGTGTTCTGGAGGGGCGCTCGCTGAAGGTGAGCCTGGTGGCCGCCCGGTTCAACGAGACAGTGGTCGAGCGGCTGGTGGAGGGGGCCCGCCGAGCTCTCCGCCAACACGGAGTTCTGGAGGACGACATCGAGCTGGTCTGGGTGCCGGGTAGCCTCGAGATCCCGGTCGTGGTGGCCGAGCTACTGGAGCGGGGCGGACGCGACGCGGTGGTGGCGCTGGGGGCGGTCATCCGGGGGGAGACCCCCCATTTCGAGTACGTCTCAGAGGCGGTCAGCACCGGGATCGCCGAGCTCTCCCGGCGGCACCGGGTCCCGGTTGGCTTCGGAGTGCTGACGGTGAACTCGGTGGCGCAGGCCGAGGAACGGGCGGGCGGCAAGCTCGGCAACAAGGGTTTTGAGGCCGCCCAGACGGCGCTGGAGATGGTCTCGGTGGTGAGTCAGCTCCGGCAGGACCGGACCTGAGCCCGACTAGGCGCAGGTCCACTGCATCGCTGCCGGCCTGACGACGCCTCCTGGGCTCGGGTCAGGCAGTCTTGGTCGAGGTGCGCAGGCAGCGGGTGCAGACCCGCATCCTCTGGGGCAGCCCGCCGCCACGAGGGGCCATCTTTGCGCTCACCAAGTTGGGCATGAAGCGGCGGCGCGTGTGTACCTTGGAGTGGCTCACATTGCTACCCGCCACCGGCCCCTTACCGCAGATCTCGCACCGCTTCGACATGGCGACCTCGAAGAAAGCTGACGTTGGAGGTCCCTCCGTTGGGACCGAACCCCGAGTATGATTCCGGCCGCAGTTTACCAGTCGCGCCCCAGGCAGCCAGCCGGCGCTCCGGATGGCCCTCCCGGGCGCCGATAGAGGAAGGTCCACTTGCCAAGCAACCGGCCGCTGTTGCAGACCTACTCGCTGGGCTCGGTGGAGGTCTCTCCCCGGGTCGTGGCCATGCTGGCCGCGCGGGCCGCCGGTGATTGCTACGGCATCGTGGGGATGTCGGCACGGGGGCTCAGGGATGGCCTTGCTGAACTGCTCAACCGGGACAACGCCGAGCGGGGTATCGAGCTTCGGGTCCAGGACGACGGGTTGGGGATCGACCTCTACGTCATCGTCGACCACGGAGTCCGGATCCTGGAGGTGGCCCACAACCTCATGAGCGCGGTCGCCTACAGCCTGGAGCACCACCTCGGCATTCGGGTGCTCCAGGTGAATGTCAACGTCCAGGGGATCAGGCCTCCTGAGGAACAGGATGGCGGTAGCTGACGTAGCCGCCTCAGGTGCGCCTCTGGTGGTGACCGGGAGGGCGCTGCGCCAGGGGCTGCAGCGGGCCCTCCGGCGGCTATCCGAGCAACGGGACCACATCAACGAGCTGAACGTTTTCCCAGTTCCCGATGGAGATACCGGCAGCAACATGCACCTCACCCTGGAGGCGGCCTGGCTGGAGGTGAGCCGGCTGGCTGAGGACGCGCCGGTGTCGGCGGTGACCCGGGCTGCCGCCCACGGCTCCCTAATGGGCGCGAGGGGCAATTCCGGGGTCATCCTCTCCCAGGTCCTGCGGGGCTGGTCGGCTTGTTCCCACGACCGAGAGACCCTGGCTCCGGAGGGCCTCTGCGAGGCGCTCGCCGAAGGCTCCCGGGTCGCCTATCTAGCGGTGAAGCGGCCGGTGGAGGGCACCATCCTCTCGGTAGGCCGGGACGCGGCCCGGGCGGCCCAGAAGTCCCTGGACCGAGGCGGCGACCTCAGTCAGCTGGCGGAGGCGGTGGTGGCGGAGGCGTGGGCTGCGGTCGAGCGGAGCCGGGACCAGATGGAAGTCCTTCGCGAGGCGGGCGTCGTCGACGCGGGCGGCTTTGGGCTGGCGGTGATCCTGACCGCCATCGCGGAGCGAGTCGCCGGGCCGGGCCCGGGGCCGGTCGCCCTGAAGGCCGAGGGGGGAGGCGGGAGTGGAATGGCGAGGCCCACTGTGGTGCGTCCTCGGGGAGCCGCCGCGGCGGTGGCGCCCGAGGGAGGCTTTGGCTACTGCACGGAGTTCGCCCTGGTCGGCGCTCAAATGGAGGCTCTCGAGATCCGCTCCAGGCTGGGCGACGAGGCCGAGGACGATTCGGCGCTGGTCGTCGGGGAGCCCGGGCTGATGCACGTCCACGTCCACACCAAAGAGCCCTGGGAGCTCCTCTCGCGGGCTGCCCAGCTGGGCAAGATCGAGCGGCTGAAGGTCGAGGACATGACCGCCCAGCACCATGAGGCTCAAGGGCGAGGGGCCGCCCCCACCGTCGCCCCGGGCCGCTTGCCACTGGCGGTGGTGACGGTGGCTCAGGGGGAGGGGTTTCGGGAGCTGCTCTTGGGCCTGGGGGCAGCCACGGTGGTGGAGGGGGGCCAGAGCCTGAACCCGTCCACCGAGCAGATCCTGCAAGGGATCGAAGCGGCCCAAGCCACGGAGGTGGTGCTGCTGCCCAACAACGCCAACTTGGTGCTGGTGGCGGAGCAGGCCGCGGGGATCTGCGCCCGGGAGGCGGCGGTGGTGCCATCGCGGAACCTGCCCCAGGGGATCGCGGCGCTTTTGGCCTTTGATCCGGGGTCCCCTCTCGAGGTCAACCGCTTCCGGATGGAGCGGGCCATGGGCGGGGTGCATGCAATCGAGGTGACGCGGGCGGTCCGCGACAGCCAGATCGGTGACCGCCAGGTCGAAGCGGGGGCGCTGATCGGCATGCTGGACGGTCGCCTGGTCAGTGCCGGCGCTGAGATCAACCAGGTGGTTCTGGCGGCCCTGGGGGAGCTCCCAGATGGTTCGGTGGAGGTGGTCACCCTGTACCGTGGGGCCGACGTGGAAACCGAGGTCGGCGAAGAGCTGGAGCGGGCCATCCGGGTGCGGTTCCCCGGCCTTGAGGTGGAACGACACGACGGGGGCCAAGCGCTGTACCAGTTCATTATCTCGGCGGAGTAACAGGAGCTTCGGGTGACCGTTCGGATCGTTACCGACAGCACCTGCGATCTGCCCGAGGGCCGCCGGCAGGTCGCCGGGGTAGTCACCGTCCCGTTGCGGCTCCATTTTGGAGACCGGGAATTCCGGGACCGGGTTGACCTCGACGACCTTCAGTTCCTGGAGCGGCTGAGCTCGGCCAAGCAACCGCCCCGCACCTCGCAACCACCGCCGGGCGACTTCGAGGAGGTCTACCGCCGGCTGCTGGTGGCTCCCGACGACGAGGTGGTCTCCATCCACATCGCCGCCGCGCTCAGTGGAACCGTGGGATCGGCGACCGTAGCTGCCGCGGCCGTGGACCCGGAGCGGATCCACGTGGTGGACAGCCGCACCGTGAGCCTCGGCACCGGCCTGCAAGTGCTGGCGGCGATCGAGCTTGCCGAGCAGGGTCGGTCGGTCCCGGAGATCGTGGCGGAGCTGGCCTCCATGCCCCAGCGCACCGGGATCCTCTGCCTGCTCGACACCCTGCACTATCTCCAACTCGGCGGCCGGATCGGCAAGGTGCAGGCGATGGTCGGGAGCGTGCTCTCGATCAAACCGATCATCAGCCTCGGCGAAGACGGAGCCGTGGTCCCCATCGGGAGGGTCCGCAGCCGGGCGGTGGGAATCCGCCGGCTCAGCGAGCTCCTGGTGGAGCATCGCCCTCTGGCGCGCTGTGGGGTGCTCTATGTGGGCGACCCCGCCGACGCCGAGCGCCTGCTCCAGGACGCCAGGGGGACGTTCCCCGGGATGGACATCCTCCTCCAGCACGCCAGCCCGGTGATCGGCAGTCACTGCGGGCCGGGGACCCTCGCCTACTGCTACCTTGAAGCAAGGTCGTAGCAGCAGCGCCGCCGCGGCCCGGGGAGCCCCCCTGAGGGCGGTACCGGGGGGTGCGGTGATCTCTCTCGACACCCCACTTGCCCAGCTGCCGCGCATCTCGCCGCAACGGCTGGACGGGCTGCGCCGGCTGGGTTGCCGCACCGTCCGCGACCTCCTCTGGTACCTGCCGCGCCGGCACGACGACCAGCGAGAGCGGGTGACGGTCTCCCAGCTGCGAGCGGGCCAGGCGGCCACCGTGGAGGTGGATGTCGTCGCGGTGCGCGCCCGCCGGGCTCGCTATCGAAAGATGGACCTGATCGAGGGCGAGGTGGGCGACAGCACCGGCGTGGTGGAGGTGGTCTGGTTCAACCAACCCCACCTCCGGCATCTGCTCCAGCCGGGGGACCGGGTGACGCTCCACGGCAAGGCGGTGCGGGGGCGCCGGGGCGGGCTGCAGCTCCGCAATCCGGACCTGGAGCGGGAGCGCAAGCTGGTCAGCCAGTCCAGCGTCGGAGTGTTGGTGCCCACCTACCCTGAGACCTACGGGGTCACCTCGCGCTGGCTGCGAGCCCAGGTGGCCCAGCTGCTCCCACTGGCCGCCAGCATCGAAGACCCGCTGCCAGACGAGATCCGCCAGCGGGAGCGGCTGATCCCGCTGGCCACCGCGCTCCGGGACATCCACTTCCCGGAGGACCAGGGCGCTTTGGACCGGGCCCAGGAGCGGTTCGGCTTCGACGAGCTCTTCTACCCCCAGCTGGCGGCGCTGATGGCCCGCCGCCAGCGCCTGCGCCGAGCGGGCGTGCGCAGCCCCTACAGCGTGGGGATTGCGCGGGAGTTCGTCGCTGGCCTTCCCTTCCAGCTGACCGATGACCAGCGCCTGGCGGCCCACGAGATCCTCACCGATATGGATCGGCCATCCCCAATGAACCGGTTGCTCCAGGGTGATGTGGGGTCAGGGAAGACGGTGGTGGCGGCGATGGCCGCCCGGATGGCCATCGCCGCTCGGCACCAGGTGGTGCTGATGGCCCCGACCGAGATTTTGGCCCGGCAGCACTTCCTCACCCTGCGCGAGCTGCTCTCCAAGTTCGAGATCTGGCCCCGACTTCTGGTGGGCAGCACCCCCGCCGCCCAGCGTCGGGAGATCCTGGCGGGCCTCGGGACGGGAGCCGACCAGCTGGTGATCGGCACTCACGCCCTCATCGAGGACGACGTCGCCCTACCCGACCTTGGGCTCTGCATAGTTGACGAGCAGCATCGCTTCGGGGTAGCCCAGCGCCTGCGGCTGCTGGAGAAGGCGCAGGTCAACCCTGACTTCCTTTCCATGACCGCGACCCCGATTCCCCGATCCCTGGCGAGGACGCTCTATGGCGACCTCGACGTGAGCCAGATCCGCCACCTGCCGCCGAACCGAATTCCGATCCAGACCAGGCTGGTGGAGCCGGCCCAGCGCAGTGCCGCCTACGACTTCATCAGGGCCGAGGTGAGAGCCGGCCGCCAGGGGTTCATCATCTGCCCACTGGTCGAGGACTCCCCGCTGCGCCAGTCGCGCTCCGCCACGACTGAGTTCGAGCGGCTCCAGTCCGAGATCCTGCCGGACCTGCGCCTCACCCTCTTGCACGGGAAGATGCCGGCGCGGGACAAGGTCCAGCGGATGCAGGCGTTCGCCAACGGGGAGTTCGACATCCTGGTGGCCACCAGCATCATCGAGGTCGGGGTCGACGTTCCCAACGCCACCGTGATGGGAATCGAGGACGCCGACCGCTTCGGGCTGGCCCAGCTACACCAGTTCCGGGGCCGGATTGGGCGCGGACCCTACCCCTCGCACTGCCTTCTCTTCGCCGAGAGCGCAGAGCCCGGCGCCAGGAGCCGGCTCCAGGCGCTGGTGGACCACCAGGATGGATTCGAGCTGGCCGAGATCGACCTTCGGCAGCGGGGGGCCGGAGAGCCGTACGGGCTGCGCCAGCACGGCCTTCCCGAGATGCGGGTCGGCGACCTACTCGACGAGGGGCTGCGGCGGCGGGCCCGGTCCGCGGCGGAGGCGCTGCTGGACCGCGATCCCGAACTGCGCGACCAGGGGCTGCGGCGGCAGATGCGGCACTACCAGGTGGTGTTCGAGTTCGACTGAGCCGCCAGTCGGCTCCACTCCCCATCGCTGCACCCTGCGATCCTTGGCCACGTGTCCCCTCGCTCTCGTCGCCCGGGAAGACCACGCACTGCCGTTGGCGCCCGCCTGACCGGTGGCGAAGCCGCCGGTCGGCGGCTGCTGACCGAGTCAGCGCCGGACCTCAGGGCCACCACCGGGCTGGCGCGAGCGGCCTGCTTCAACATCCTGGGCGAGCTGGTGGTGGGGGCCGAGGTGGTGGACCTCTTCGCCGGAGCCGGCAGCCTGGGATTGGAGGCGCTCTCTCGAGGGGCCAGCTTCGTCACCTTCGTGGAGTTGGGGCGGCAGCGGGCCAAGCTGATCGAGTCCAATCTGGAGCGCCTTGGCTGGTCTGACCGGGCGGAGGTCGTGGTCGGGGACGCGCTCTCCTGGCTTCGCCGCCCACCGGGCTCGCTGGTTCGCTGCCGACTGATCCTGCTGGACCCTCCCTACCGAGACGCTGGGGCCCAGCTCTGCCTGGACGCGGTGCGGCTCCTGGGCAGGGCGACGGCTGCCTCCAGTGAGTGGGATCCGCTGGTGGTGGTGGAACATCACCGAGACTTGTCGGTGCCGGATCAGGCCGGCGCGCTAAATTGCGTGCGTACCGCGCGGTACGGCACCACAGTGCTCTCCTTCTACCGGAGGCTCCCATGACCACGGCGGTCTACCCCGGCAGCTTCGACCCGATCCACAGCGGCCACTTGGACGTGATCGGCCGGGCCCGCCAGATCTTCGACCGGGTGGTGGTGGGGGTCCTGGACAACGAGCACAAGCAGTACCTTTTCTCCGTCGAGGAGCGGGCCGAACTGGTACGCCAGAGCCTGCCCCCGGACAGCGACATCGAGGTGCGTCACTTCTCCGGCCTGGCGGTCAGCTTTGCCACGTCCGAGGGCGCCGCGGTGATCGTGCGCGGCCTGCGGGCGGTCTCGGACCTGGACAGCGAGTTCCAGATGGCCCTCATGAACCGGCGGCTGGAGCCCAAGGTCCACACCGTGTTCCTGACGACTGGGTTTTCCAACGTCTACCTCAGCTCCTCTTTGCTGAAGGACGTCTGCGCCCACGGGGGTAGCATCGAGGGGCTGGTGCCTCCGGCCGTTGAGCGGGCGCTCCACGACAAGTTGGCGCCGACCGGGGCGGCCGCCGTCCGGGCCGGATAAAGGAGGGGTCATGTCCGACGACCGAGACGACTTGGAGCCGGAGTCCGAAGGAATCTCGATATTCGACGTCCTGGATCGGCTGGAGTCGCTGGTCACCCAGAGCCGGCGGCTGCCCTTGACCTCCAGCATCGTGGTCGGCGAGGAGGAGATCCTGGAGGCTCTGGACCAGATCCGGGTCTCGCTTCCCGACGAGATCCGCGAGGCACGCATGGTCCTGGAGACCCGTGACGCCCGGCTGCGGGAGGCCGCCGAGCAGTCAGAGCAGACCGTGCTTGCGGCGCAGGAGCGTGCCGACCGGCTGACCGACGACCATGAGGTGACGAGAAGGGCGACCGCTGAGGCGGACCGGCTCTTGACCGAGGCGCGCGAGCGCAGCCGCAAGATGCGCCGGGATACCGACGACTACATCCGCGACCGGATGGAGAAATTGGAGACCGAGCTGGCCTCGGCGTTGGCCCAGGTGCGCCGCGGCCTGGAGACCCTGGAGCAGGGCCCGGAGGGGGAGGAGAAGCCGAAGGGGCGGGGCCGGCGGCGTTAGGGTCGTCGCGGGCGCCTGATAGACTCCCATCCCGTCATGGCACTACCTAAAGAACGCATCCCAAAGGCTCGGCGCGACCGGCGCCGGTCCCACCTCGCCCTGCAGGGGCCGACGCTTTCCCCCTGCCCGCGCTGCCGCCAGCCGCGGCGACCGCACACCATCTGCCCGAACTGCGGCCAGTACAAGGGACGTGAGGTCATCCCGACTGAGTAGTCCCGGGTTTGGGGGGATTTCTTCCGGAGCGTCGCGGCGGTGACCGCTACCAAGGCCGCGCTGCTCTTCCCCGGCCAGGGGTCCCAGATCCCCGGAATGGGCCGGGCCTTGGTCAAGGGGGGATACCAGCCTGCTCTGCTCCAGCTCGCCGAGGAGCGGGGGATCGCCTTGGAGCGACTCTTGGTGACCGGTCTGGCGGAGGAGCTTCGGCCAACGGAGGTGGCCCAGCCGGCGCTCTTCTACACCGGGGTCGCCCTGGCTGAGATCCTGATCCAAGGTGGGCTGGAGCCAGTGGCCGCTGCCGGCCACAGCCTGGGCGAGTACTGCGCAGTGGTAGCCAGTGGCTCGCTCACCGCCGAGGACGCGATGCGGCTGGTGCTGGAGCGAGGCCGGCTCATGGCGAATGCGCCGGGCGGGACGATGGCCGCGATCCTGGGCCTCGGGCTGCCGGTGCTGGAGACGCTGTGCGTGAAGGCCGGGACGGGCGCCGAGAGCTGCGTTGTGGCCAATGACAACGCCCCCGGACAGGTGGTCGTCTCCGGCAGTCGCTTGGGAGTGGAGCGGCTCTCCCAGCTGGCCAAGGAAGCTGGGGCCCGCCGGGTGGTGCCGCTCAATGTGGGTGGCGCCTTTCATTCGCCGCTCATGGCCGCTGCGGCCGCCGCCTTTGCGATCCAGCTGGACCAGGTGACGATCCAAGACCCGCACTTCCCCATCGCGGCGGGGGTCACGGGGACCGTCTCTCACACCGGTGCGGAGGTTCGAGCTGGGCTGCGGGAACAGCTGGTGGGACCGGTGCGGTGGGCTGACGCGGTTCGGGCGCTCTCGGAGGCAGGCGCAGAGGCCTTCGTGGAGTGTGGCCCGGGGACCACCCTCGGTGGACTGGTCCGGCGGATTTTGCCGGCCGCCCGGACCATCTCGGTGGATTCGCCTGAGAGTGCCGCCCGGGCGCTCGCCGGACCCCAGGCACCGGACTGGCCGGCGGCGCTTGCCGGGGGCGCCTAGGCCCTTCGGCCCCGGCTTACAATGACCCGCAGCTTGCCCCGGCAAACGTATCCCTCAGCGGCTCCGCCGCCCTTCTCTGCAGTCGGGCTGTGAAATCCTTCGTGCGCCGCTTGGCGGGCTCGCGGAAGGCGGGGACTCCGCCTGAGCGCACCCCGGAAGGTGGCGGCGAAGCCCAGGGCAGCGGCGGCGGCTCCGCAAGCTTTACCGTATTGCCCGGCGAGCGCCTCAGCGGTGCCGGCGCCGGCGGGGACGCACCGGGTCCAGGTCGGCTGGATCGGGCCGGGGTCGGCAACCCGCCAGCTAAGGCAGAAGGGGCGACGGGCCCGGTTCCAGAACAGCAGGAAGAGCCGACGACCGAGGGTCGTCCAAGTAGGGGAACAGATGGCAGACACGACCTGGGAAGGCTTCAAGCCGATAGTGGTGGAGCAGCTGGGCGTCGAACCGGATCAGGTGACGCCGGAAGCCAACTTCGTGGAGGATCTGAACGCCGACTCGCTGGACCTAGTGGAACTGATCATGGCCTTCGAGGAGGCCTACGGGATGGAGATCCCGGACGAGGACGCGGAGAAGATCCAGACGGTGGGGCAGGCCTGGGACTACGTCAAGGACCACCTGGATCTGACCAACTAGCGGCCGCCGGGCCGGCTCGGCCGGCAGCGCGTCGGCGTCGATCCCAGCCTAATTCGGCGGAGCAGGCTGAGCAGGAGCAGGAGGCCGAGCGCCGGCTCGAAGACCTTGAGGCGCGGCTGGACATCAAGTTCAAACGCCGGGAGTGGTTGCTCGAGGCCATGACCCACACCTCGTGGATCAACGAACGGGGGGCCGAGGGCCGCGACAACGAACGGCTGGAGTATCTGGGCGACGCGGTCCTGGAACTGGTGGCGGCGGAGTACCTCTTCAACCGCTTTCCGACTTACGACGAGGGCCAGCTGACCCAGATGCGCTCCTCTTTGGTGAGCACAGTCGCCCTGGCCGGGATCGGCGAGCAACTGCGCCTCGGCGAAGCGCTCCGGCTGGGCCGGGGGGCGACCAAGTCCGGGGCCCGCCGACTGACCTCGCTCCACGCCAACGCCTTCGAGGCGATCATCGGCGCGACCTTCCTGGATCAGGGCTACCGGAAGGCCGGCAAAATCTTCCTCTCTCGGATCGGGGACCTCAGCTCCTGGACCGACCCCAACTTCAAGGGGAGGCTGCAGGCGCTGGCGCAGGAGCGCTACGGGATGCCGCCCCTGTATCGCACCCTCCCCGACGGGAACGCCCGCCCTCGGCAGTACCTCTCCCAGGTGTCAGTCGAGGGTGGCCCGGTCCTGGGTGAGGGCCGCGGTGGCACCAAGCAGGCAGCTGAGCAGGGGGCGGCGCGGGCCGCCATTGACGGCCTGGTGGCGCCCGTCTCCAAGAAGCGGCGCGGTCGGTCGCGGTCGACCTCTACCGAGGCCGAGCCGACCGGCGAGGCTTTGACGGTGGCCTCACTCCAGGCAGCTGCTGCCGACATTGCCCTACCCATGGCTTCCGTGGCAGGGGGACCAGAGCCGACCCTGGCCCCTCAACTCCCGGGCGTTGGCGCAGTCCCCCCCCGGAGGCGCCGGCGCCGCTCGCGTGGCACTGGCAGCGGTGCGGCCCCGGCAGCGGCCCCAGACGGTGGAGTGGTGGCCACGCCGGAGGCGGCCATGTCCTCGCCGGAGTTCGCCCCCGCCCCGGAAGCGCCGGTTTCCGTCAG
>OCZT010001341.1_pt1 | contig 25356 bp, 24 predicted proteins | sample 1539031 | NCBI WGS metagenome assembly OCZT01 (sample SAMEA3539308, study PRJEB22396) | soil metagenome | biome: tundra; feature: field; material: soil | place: USA | collected 2010-05 | depth 0.15 m | reverse complement strand
GCGGCGCACGCTGCGCCTCGTGTTCAGCCGCCCGAGCCGCCTGCGGCGGCTGATCGCGCTCGGACCGCGCGGCTGGCTCGCGACGGCGCGGTTTCTCGGCGCGGTGGTTCCGCGCGCGGGACGCGAGCTGGCGCTGATCCGCGAGCGTGCGGCGCGCATTCCGGATCCGCTGCTGCGCGAACAAGCGCTGGCGTCGATCGACGGCAAGGCGTACCACGTGCAGGGCGGCTGCATCCTGGCAACGTTCATGCGCGGCGAGGCCGCGCGGCGCTACATCGCGATCGTCGCGGCAATCGAGACGATCTACGATTACCTCGACAACCTCTGCGATCGACTGCCGGGCGTCACGCAGCAGGCGTACGCAACGCTCCACGCGTCGCTGATCGACGCGCTCGACGACCGCCGCGTTCCGATCGACTACTACCGCGATGGCCCGCCCGGCGATGACGGCGGCTATTTGCGCTCGTTGGTCGAGGCCGCGCGCGAGGGGTTACGCGTGCTCCCGAACTACCACGCCGTGCGCGACAACCTGGTCGAGGTGGCGAGCTTCTACGCCGATCTGCAGGTGCTCAAGCACGGCCCGGCCGGCGTTCGCGAACGCGCGTGCGACGCGTGGTACGCGCGCAACCGCGAGCGTTTCCCGGGGCTCGCGTGGTGGGAGTTCGCCGCAGCGTGCGGCTCGTCGCTGCCGGTGTTCGCGCTGATCGAGCTCGCCTCGCGCGACCGGCTCGATCCGGCCGAGATCGACGCGACGGTGACGGCGTACTTCCCCGGCGTCTCCGCGGTCCACATCCTGCTCGACTACTTCATCGATCAGGCGGAAGACCGCGAGCACGGCGAGCTGAACTTCGTCGCCTGCTACGCATCGAGCGCGGAGGCGGTGACCGGACTGCGCCGGCTCGTCACCGCCACGCTCCGGCGCGTGCGCACGCTCGCCGGCGCTGCCCAGCACCGCTTCCTGGTCGAAGCGATGTGCGTCTTCTACCTGACGCACCCCAAGGTCTTCGAGCAGCACCTCGACCGCGAGAGCGCCGCCCTGCTCAGCGCCCTTCGCTAGCCCCGCTCTTCGAGGCGCTTCTTCTGCCAGCCGTGGAAGTCGATCGCGGCGAACGCGATGAACAGCAGGTTCGCGATCAGCGTCGCGACGCCGAGATAGCCCCGGTACCAAGCGCCTTCTGACGCTGCGTAGCCGAGGGCGAGCCCGAGCAGCACTGCGAGCAGCAGGCGCGTCGAAAGGGCCAGCATCGGCCGCTTCTGCGCCAACAAGAACGCCGAAGCGAACGCGAAGACGAACACGCACATATTGATCGCGCTGATAGTCATGCTGAACGGTGATTCGGCGCGCACACCGGCAATCCTTAGCTGCCGCCAGCACGCGGGCGCCCGCTGCCCGGAAGGGCGGTCCCCGTCATTCCGGAAGCGCCGCTGCTGTGCAGCCCGTCCCGCCACCGCCTCCTCCGATCACCAGTCCCGCGCCGTCGCCCGTCGCGGTGGCCGGGCCGTGGATCGCGGCGCCTCGGCCGTGGTCGACGGATGCGTGGCTGGCAAAGCACGCGACGTTCGTCGCGCGCGCGCGGCAGGGTGACGTCGACGTGCTGTTCCTGGGCGACTCGATCGCCGCGTTCTTCGCGACGCGCGGCTCGGCGGTGTGGGACCGCGCGATCGCGCCGCTCGGCAACGTCGTCGACTTCGGGATCGAGGGCGACCGCACGCAGTTCGTGCTGTGGCGCGCACGCAACGGCGAGCTCGACGGCTCGAGCGCGCGCGTCGTCGTGCTGATGGTCGGGACGAACAACCTCGCCAGCGCGACGCCGGAGAACGTGGCGCGCGGCGTCGCGGCGATCGTCGGCACCGTTCGCGAGAAGCTGCCCAACGCGGTCATCGTGCTGAACGCGCTCTGGCCGCGCGGCGCGCCGGACGATCCACTGCGCGCGAAGCTGGCCGACGTCAACGCGCGGCTGGCACCGCTCGCCGACGGGAAGCACGTGCGCTGGCTCGACGCCGGTGGCGGGTTCGTCGACGCGAGCGGCGCGATCGACTCGGCACTGATGCCCGACCGGCTGCACCCCTCGCCGGCGGGCTACGAGGTCTGGGCGGCGGCCTTGCGTCCGGTCTTGCTCGAATCGCTCTCGAAGTAGCGCCGCGCGAGCCGCAGCAGCGGCCGCTCGATCCAGCGGTACGCGAGCAGCGAGAACGCGACCGCCAGCACGTATCCGCCGAACACGATCGCGATGCGCGCCGGCGTCCCGTGCAGGTGGATCCGGTTGAGCCCGAGCCCGAGCGCGCCGATGACCGGCACGTGCCACAGGTAGAGTGCATAGCTCGCATCGCCTTGCGCGCGCAGCCAGCGCGGTGCGAGCAGCCCGAGGCGCTCCAACCCGAGCGCCGCGTAGACGAGCAGCGCCATCGGCAGGCCGACGGCCCACGGCCGCCACCATGCGACCTCGAGGAACTCGCGTCCGGAGTACGCCGTCGCGACGCACACCGCGACGACCAGTGCCGCCGCAAGCACGAGGAGCGCGCGCGGGGCCGCGAGCGCGCCGCGCAGCACGAGCGCCCCGATCGCCATCCCGAACACGAACTCCAGGTTGAACCAGCTGCCGAGGACGCGAACCCAGGGGTTCGCGTGCGGCCCGAGCGCCCCGATCAGCACGACCGCCAGCAGCCAAATCGCCGTCACGGCGGGAAGGTAGCGGCGTTGGAACCGCAGCGCCGCCGCGAACACCGCGTAGAACACCAGCTCGTAGGTCAGCGTCCAGCCGACGACCAGCAGCGGCTCGCCGCGCTGCGGCAGCGCGAGGAACGAGGCCAGGATATCGGGCGGCGCGCTGCGATGCTCACCGGTCGCGCTGGGGACCAGCAGGTACGCGCCGAGGACCAGCGCGGTGACGATCACGTACGGTGGGTAGATGCGTGTCGCGCGCCGGGCGAGGAACCGGCGCGGCGCGGATCCCTCGCCGAACCAAGTCGCGGTCGAGACCAGCATCACCAGGCCGCTGATCACGAAGAACAAGTCGACGCCGTAGGTCCCCAAGACGTGGAACGGCGTGGTCCACGGCCGGCCCGGAAGGTACGTCGACTCGACCGAATACGCATGAACGACGACCACCATCAGAGCGGCGATCGCGCGCAACGCCTGGACGTTCCCGAGCACCTCCGGAGGTTCTGAGATGCGTGTGACGATCCTCGGCGCGACGGGCTTCATCGGCCGCCATCTCGGCGCGGCACTGCGTGCGCGAGGAGACGAGGTCGTGGAATCGAGCCTGCGCGACCCGGCCCGGGCGGCCGAGGCCAGCGCGGGCAGCGCGGTCGTCGTGAACCTGGCCGGGGCCCCCGTCGCCGTGCGCTGGACCGAGGCCGCAAAGCGCGCGATGACGACCTCGCGGGTCGACCTTTCGCGCGCCTACATCGACGCGCTAGCGCGCATCGAGGACCGCCCGAGCGCCTACGTCGGCGGCTCCGCGATCGGATACTACGGATACCGCCGGACCGACGTGCCGTTCGACGAGTCGAGCCCGCCCGGCGACGACTTCCTGGCGCGCCTGTGCGTGGCGTGGGAGGCCGAGGCCGACCGGGCCGGCACGCTGGGGGTGCGGGTGGCGAAGATTCGGACCGGGCTCGTCCTAGGCCGCGACGGCGGCGTCCTGGGCAAGCTGCTCCCGCTGTTCCGGCTGGGTCTCGGCGGCGGGGTCGCAAGCGGCGGCCAGTGGTACTCGTGGATCCACGTCGACGACGAGGTCGGGGTCCTGCTGCATGCGATCGACGGCGCCGATGGCGTCCTGAACGCGACCGCGCCGAACCCGGTGACGAACCGGGACTTCACCCACGCCCTGGGCCGGGCCGTCCATCGCCCGACGATCTTCCCCGTCCCGGCGTTCGCGGCGGCGCTGATGCTCGGCGAGGGCGGCACGGTGCTGACCGAGGGGCAGCGCGTGGTTCCGCGGCGGACCTTGGAGAGCGGCTACGTCTTCCGCTACCCGGCGCTCAACGAGGCGCTCCGGGCGCTCGTGGCGTAGCCGCGCCGAATGGCCACGATTCTCTCCGATCGGCTCGGCGGGACGATCCCGTCGACGATGTCCGACCTGCCGCTCTCGATCCGCTCGATCTTCGAGCACGCGATGAAGTCGCATCCGCGAAAGCAGATCATCTCACGCGACGGCGCTCAACTGCTGCGCTTCACGTACGCGGAGTTCGGCAAGCGGGTCGGCAAGCTTGCCAACGCGCTCAAGAAGCTGGGCGTGAAGCCGGGCGACCGCGTCGCCTCGTTTGCCTGGAACGGTCACCGGCATCTCGAGCTGTACTACGCAGTGCCGATGATCGGCGCCGTGCTGCACACGGTGAACATCCGGCTGTTCCCGGATCAGATCGCCTTCGTCCTCGACCACGCCGAGGACGACATCGTCTTCTACGACGGCTCCCTGGTGAAGCTCGTCAAAGCCGCGCACGCGCTCGCGCCGGGCTCCGGACGGCGTTTCGTGCAGATGGGCGCTTCGCCGGAACCGTTCGAGGGTGCGCTCGACTACGAGACGCTCGTCGCGGACGAACCGGAGACCTACGATTGGCCGGAGATCGACGAGCGCGCGGGCGCGATCCTCTGCTACACCTCAGCGACGACCGGCGACCCGAAGGGAACGCTCTTCTCGCACCGCTCGACGTTCATCCATGCGCTGGCGTCGGGACTCGCCGACTCGTTGGGGATGATGGAGAGCGATCGGGTGCTGCCGATCGTGCCGATGTTCCACGTCAACGCCTGGGGGACGCCGTTCCTGTGCCTGTTGGTCGGCGCCGACTTCATCATGCCGATGGAGCGCCTCGACCCAGCCGGCGTGATCGAACTGTGCGAGTCCGAGAAGGTCACGCTCTCGGCGGGCGTCCCGACCGTATGGCTGGCGGTGCGTGACGCGCTGCGCGCGCAGAACAAGACGCTGCCGCACCTCAAGCGCCTCGTCATCGGCGGCTCGGCGATGCCGAAGTCGCTGATGGACGACCTGAACGCGCTCGGCATCGACGCGATCCATGCCTGGGGGATGACCGAGATGTCGCCGATCGGCACGGTCAGCCACAATATCTCCGAGCTCGCGAACGATCCCGCGAAGCAGCACGAGGAGCGCTACAAACAAGGCCGCTTCTGCCCGATCGTGCAGTGGCGCCTGGTCGATGAGAGCGGCCACGACGTCCCGCCCGACGGCCGCTCGCGCGGCGAGCTGCTGGTGCGCGGTTTCGCGGTCACCGCGAAATACTACAAGAACGAGGAAGCGACAGCGACCGCATTCGAGCCCGACGGCTGGTTCCACACCGGCGACGTCTGCACGGTCGACGAGTACGGCTACCTCGAGATCGTCGACCGCGTCAAGGACTTCATCAAATCGGGCGGCGAGTGGATCTCCTCGGTCGAGGTCGAGAACATTCTCATGGGACACCCGTCGCTCAAGGAAGCCTGCGTTTTCGGGATCCCGCACCCGAAGTGGCAAGAGCGCCCGGTCGCCGCGGTCGTCGCGCGCGAGGGACACGAGGTCGACGAGGACGCGGTGCGCGCCTGGATGGCCGACAAGCTCGCCAAGTGGCAGACGCCGGACCGCGTGCTCTTCGTCGACGCGATTCCGCGTACGGGCGTCGGCAAGTTCCTCAAACGCGATCTGCGCGAAACGTACAAAGGCCTCTTCGAAGAGTAGTCGCTCTTCAGTGTCATGCTGAGCTTGTCGAAGCATGAGAGACGATCGCCCACGAAGGGCACGATCCGCCTCGTCGCGGCCCTCGCCGTGCTGCTGTTCGCGTCGCAATGCGCCACAGCGGAGGAGGACTTCCTGCCGCTCGGCCCGATGCCGGAGCCGAAGGTCGTCGAGTCGCACTGCGGGAGCCGCGCGCTCAATCCCGACGCGGTGCGGCACGTCATCGCCGCCGCCGGCTACCGGTTCGCCCCGTTTCTTGGCGGATCGGAAGGGGCGATCGACGTGCAGAGGATGTTCGACCGCGGCGGTGGTGCGCTTGTTCGCTATCGCCACGGTGTTCCGACCATGATCCCTCACCGGACGCAAGACGCTGACGGTCATCCGGTGCTCGGGAAGCGCCCCGCGACGATCGAAGCAATCGCCATCGGCGACGGGCCTGCCACCTGGGACGGCAAGCCGGTGAAGGCCCTATACGTGCAGCTCGCCGGCGTCAAGGGCTGGTTTGAGTTTGACTCGTCCGATCTCGAGGCGATCTGTGTGCGCCGACCCTAACGCGATCCGGGTGGGCACGCGGTGTCATGCTGAGCTTGTCGAAACATGAGAGGCGCCGGCCACGAAGGGCACGATTCCCTCTCACCCTTCGACAAGCTCAGGGTGACACGAGACTAGTTGAGGTTCACCTCGAACAACCCGGCGGCGCCCATGCCGCCGCCGATGCACATCGTGACGACGACGAACTTTTCGCCGCGGCGTTTGCCTTCGATCAGGGCGTGCATCACCATGCGCGCACCGCTGACGCCGTACGGGTGGCCGATCGAGATCGCACCGCCGTCGACATTGAGCTTCTCGTTGGGGATGCCGAGCGTGTCGCGGCAGTAGACCGTCTGCACGGCGAACGCCTCGTTGAGCTCCCAGAGGCCGATGTCGTCGACCTTCAGGCCGTGACGCTTCAGTAGATCGGGGACGGCGAAGACCGGACCGATCCCCATCTCGCCGGGGTCGCAGCCGCGCACGACCATCCCGCGGTAGAAGCCGAGCGGATTGATTCCGCGATTGCGGGCTTCGTCCGCGTCCATGATCACGACCGCGGCCGCGCCGTCGCTGAGCTGCGATGAGTTGCCGGCGGTGATCGAGGAGTCTTTCGAGAGCACGCCCTTGAGCGAGAGCAGTCCTTCGAGCGTCGTGTCCGGACGATTGCCCTCGTCCTTCTTCAGCGTGACCGCTTCTTCGCGGAACGCTTTCGTCTCTTTGTCCTGCTCGTACTTCCAGGTCGGCAGCGGGACGATCTCGGCGTCGAACCGGCCGGCATCCTGCGCGGCGGCGGTGCGCTGCTGCGACTGCAGCGAGTACTCGTCCTGCGCCTCGCGCGAGATCTTGTACTTCTTCGCGACGGTGTCGGCCGTCTGCAGCATCGGCATGTAGAGGTTCGGCTCGTGGCGGAGCGCCCACTCTTCGGTGAACTCGTGCATGTTCATGTCGTTCTGCACGAGCGAGATCGACTCGACGCCGCCTGCGACCATCACCTTCGCGCCGTCGACGATGACGCGGTGCGACGCGGTGGAGATCGCCTGCAGCCCCGACGCGCAGTAGCGGTTGATCGTCGTGCCGGCGACGCGCTCCGGCAGGCCGGCGCGCAACGCGGCGACGCGCCCGATGTTGTGACCGGTCGCGCCTTCCGGGAGGCCGGTGCCGATCACGACGTCTTCGACCTCGGCCGGATCGATGCCGGCGCGCTTCACCGCGTTCGCGATGACGTGTCCCGCCATCGTCGCGCCGTGCGTTTGATTGAAAGCGCCGCGGAACGCTCTGCCGATCGGCGTCCGCGCCGCTGAGACGATCGCCGCCTCAGGCATGGGTCAACTCCTTGGTTTCGGTGGTTTGCGAGGTCTTCGGCGTGTTGTCGTCCTGAGCTTGTCGAAGGGCGACCTCGTTCGCGTAGTGCATCGGGCCGCCGTGGTGAGGCGGGAAGCCGTAGCCGTAGATCCAGACGATGTCGATGTCGCCGGGTCGCAGCGCGACGCCGGTGCGCACGAGCTCGGCGCCGCTGTCGGCGAGCGCGCGGGTGCAGCGGGCGATGATCTCCTCGTCAGTCACGTTCGGATTCTGCGGGATCCCGGCTTCCTTCGCGAGCTGCGCGATCAGTTGCTCGACCTCGGGATCCGGGATCGCTTCGCGGCCCTTGCCGACCGCCTTGTCGTACTTGAAGAAGCCGGCACCGCTCTTCTGTCCGAGCCGGCCCTGCTCGACCAGCTTCGCGATGATCGGGATCCGGCCGAGCGGCGTGCCGTGCTGCGACTGCGAGATGAAGTTGTACACGTCGAGCCCCGAGAGGTCGGCGACCGCGAACGGTCCCATCGCGAAGCCGAACTTGTTCTTCATCACCTTGTCGATGCGGGCCGGGCTCACGCCCTCTTCGGCCAGCTGCACCGCTTGCGCTTCGTATTCGAACAGCATCCGGTTGCCGATGAAGCCGAACGCGTTTCCGGAGACGACCGCGACCTTGCGCAGCTTCTTACCGAGCGCGATCCCGGTGGTGAGCGTCTGCGGCGAGGTCTCCTTGCCGCGCACGATCTCGAGCAGCTTCATGATGTTCGCCGGCGCGAAGAAGTGGAGTCCGAGCACGTTGCCCGGGCGCTTCGTCGCCGCGGCGATCTCGTCGATGTCGAGCGTCGACGTGTTGGAGGCGAGGATCGCCTCGGGCTTGGTCGCCGCGTCGAGCTTCGCGAAGACGTCCTTCTTCACGGGCATCGACTCGAAGACGGCCTCGACCACGATGTCGACGTCGCCGAGCTCCGCGAAATCGGTCTCGAACGAGATCGAGTTGGCGCGCTTCCACGCGTCTTCTTGCGAGATCCGCCCCTTGTCGACCTGATACTTGAACATCCCGAAGATCATCTCGCGGGACTTCTCGACCGCCTCGTCTTTGGTCTCGATCACCGTAACCGGGATCCCGGCCTCGGCGAAGACGATCGCGATCCCGGTCCCCATCGTCCCGGCGCCGATGACGGCGGCCTTCTTGATCTCGAGCGGCTCGGTCTTCGGCAGCCCCGGGACCTTCGAGAGCTCGCGCTCGGCGAAGAACACGTGGCGCAGCGCGGCCGACTGCGGCGAGACGACGAGCTCCATGAACAGCCGCATCTCGCGCGCCCAACCGCGCGCGAACGGCAGCTCGATCGCGGCTTGCACGGCGTCGATCAGCTTGTGCGCGGCGAACCCGCCGTTCTCTTCGGGCGGCACCATCATGTGCGCTTGCGCAACCACGAACGGCGTCGCGAAGAGCCCGAGGTTGGCGACGCCGAGCTCGGTCTTGCGCTCCGAGATGCGGCGCTTCGGCTTGCCGGCGTACTTCTTGGCGGCCTCGACGACATCGCCGTCAACGACCTCGTCGAGGATCTTCTTGGCGAGCGCGTCGGCCGCTTTGACCATCTCGCCCTTGAGCATCATCTGCAGCGCGTCGTTCGCGCCGATCAGGCGCGGCAGACGCTGCGTTCCGCCGGCGCCGGGGAGCAAGCCCAGCTTGATCTCGGGCAGGCCGACCCGCGACTTCGACGTCGCGACGCGATAGTCGCACGCCAGCGCGAGCTCGAAGCCGCCGCCCAGCGCGTTGCCGTCGATCGCAGCGACGAAGGTCTTGTCGCTGCGCTCGATCGCTTCGATCACGTCGCGCACGGTCTTGCTCTCCGCGGTGGGCGGGATCGAGAAGTCGTTGACGTCGGCGCCGCCGCTGAACATTCCGTTGGCGCCGGTGAACACGACCGCCGTGACGGACGCGTCCTTGTCGGCGGCTTCAACGGCCGGCACGAGCTCCGCGGACGTCGCGTAGCCCAGCGCGTTGACGGGCGGGTTATCGAGCGTGATGAGCCGGACGCCGTCACCGGCGTCCGTCACGCGGATTTTCGTGGTGTCGCTCATGATCTTTCTCGGTGGTGTTTATGCGGTGACGAGCGCGCGGCGCTCGACTTCGAAGTTGTCGTCCGTACCGGCCATCACGTCGCCCGAACCCTCGACGATCTGCTTTTGCAGCCACGCCGCCTGCGAGAGGACGTTGTGCGCGTAGTAGGTCGCCGTCTGGATCTTCGCGGTGTAGAACGGATCGGAGTCGCCCGCCGCCAGCTTCTCGGCGGCGATCTTTGCGCCGCGGAAGAGCTGCCAGCCGCCGGCGACGATCCCGAAGAAGTTCATGAACGGGACCGAGTTGGCGAACGCCTTGTGCAGGTCGCCCATCGCGGTCATGCCGATGAACTGGGCGGTGTCGCCGAGTCCCTTGACGGCCTCGGCCAGCGGCTGCGCGAGCGCCTTGACCTCGGCGTTCTCCGACGACTCGAGCTCCTTGGCGAATTTGCCCATCTGTTTGAGGACCTTGGTCGCGCTGGCACCCATGTCGCGCACCAGCTTGCGGCCGACGAGGTCGAGCGCCTGGATCCCGGTCGTGCCTTCGTAGATCGTCGTGATGCGCACGTCGCGGTACTGCTGCGCGATCCCGGTCTCTTCGATGTAGCCCATCCCGCCGAACACCTGGAGCGCGGTCGACGCGACGACCTGCGAGTTCTCGGTCAACCACCCCTTGACGACCGGGATCATCAGCTCGACGAACGCCTTGTGCTCTTTGCGGACGGCTTCGTCTTCGGACTTGTGCGCGTAGTCGAGGGAGGCGGCGGTGACGTAGGCCAGCGCGCGCATCGCTTCGATGTTCGACTTGCACCACAGCAGCATGCGGCGCACGTCGGGGTGCTTGATGATCGCGACCGGCTTGGGGTCGCGCGACGCGGCGTCGCGGAACTGGATGCGTTCCTTGGCGTACTCGACCGCGTGCTGGTAGGCGCGGTCGGCGATCGCGAGTCCCTGGACGCCGACACTGAAGCGCGCCGCGTTCATCATCACGAACATGTACTCGAGACCGCGGTTCGCCTCGCCGACGAGGTAGCCGATCGCGCCCTCACCGCTCTCGCCGTAGTTCAGCGTGCAGGTCGGGTTCGCGTTGATCCCCATCTTGTGCTCGATGCCGGCGCACTTGACGTCGTTGCGCGCGCCGAGCGACCCGTCCGCGTTCACCAGCACCTTCGGCACGATGAACATCGAGATGCCCTTCGTCCCTTCGGGTGCGCCGGGGAGGCGCGCGAGGACGAGGTGGATGATGTTCGGCGCCATGTCGTGCTCGCCGAACGTGATGAAGATCTTCTGGCCCTTGACGCGGTAGTGGTCGCCGTCCGGCGTCGCAGACGTGCGCACCTGCGCCAGGTCGGAACCCGCTTGCGGCTCGGTGAGGCACATCGTGCCCGTCCACTCACCGCTCACCAGCTTGTGGATGTACGTCTGCTTCTGTTCGTCGCTGCCGAACTGCTCGATCGCCTCGATCGCACCCTGATTGAGCAGCGGGCCGTTCGCGAAGCCGATGTTCGCGGCGTTCCACATCTCGAGCGTCGGCCCGAGCATGAGCTGCGGCAAGCCCTGTCCGCCGAACTCGGGCGGCACCGGCAAACCGATCCAGCCCGCCTTCGCGAAGCTCTTGTACGCTTCTTTGAAACCCTTCGGCGTCGTGACGACGCCGTCGTTCCACGTGCAGCCTTCCTTGTCGCCCGATTGATTGAGCGGGCTGAGGACCTCGCTCGCGAACGTCGACGCTTCGTCGAGGATCGCGTCGAGGACGTCCGTCGTCTCCTCGTAACCGGGGAGCTTCGCGATCTCCTCGACGCCGACGAGTTCGCGCAGGACGAACTGCATGTCGCGCAAGGGCGCGCGGTAGGTGCTCATGACGTCTCTCCGTACAGGTCGCGGCGGAGGCGTTGCATCGCCGCGATCAGGTTTGTGAGGTAGGGCTTGAAGTTGGCTTTGATGGTCTCGAGCCGTTCTTCGCCGGGCTCGGTGATGCGATACAGCGTCGTCCCGCGCTTGGTCGACGCATCGAGCTCGCCGCGGATGAAGCCGCGTTCCTCGAGCCGCCGGAGCAGCGGGTAGATCGTATTCGGATTAACCGGGAAGATGCCGCCGAGGGTGGCGATCCGCTGCATCAATCCGTAGCCGCTGTCGGGCTGGGCGTGGAGCATCTGGAGGACGAGGGCCGGAAACACGGTCTTGGTCTTGATCTCGCCCGTGAACACGCGGTCGCCCCACAACTCGGTGGGGAACTCGGTTACCTTGGTGGGCGTCTCGGCGTCCGCGGACGCGAGAGCGGCCCTTGACCGCGCTGCCATATGTTATTTATAATAGGTTACCGCTAACCCGTCAAGCCACCCTCCTCGCGTCCACGCGCCCTGCGCCTCCTTTGTCATCCTGAGCCTGTCGAAGGACACGCATGACCCCTTCCGATGACGTTGCGACACTCCCGGCTTTCATCGCGGAACGCCTGTCGTCTCCCCGGCCGGTCGCGCTCGCCGAGCGCCGCGACGGACAGACCGTCTCACTGAGCGCCCAGGACGTCCACCGCCGCGCCGCCGCGGTTGCGCACGATCTGCGGGGACGGGGGATCGGACGTGGCGACCGGGTGGCGATCCTCGCCAACAACTCCATCGAATGGCTGGTCGCCGACTTCGGCATCCTGTACGCCGGATGCGTGGTCGTGCCGATGTTCGCGACGACCGCCGACGACCAGATCGCGTTCATTCTCGCCGACAGCGAAGCGAAGCTCGTCTTCGTCGAGGACGAGGCGTCGGCCGAGCGCCTCCGCGCAGCGGTGCCGAACGTGCCGGCGCTGGTCGCGCTGACCACCCTTCGACAGGCTCAGGGTGACACGGTACAGGCTCAGGATGACAACCATGGGGACGAAGCCCGTCTGCGCTCGTATCGCGAGGGGATCGCGCCTGACGACCTCGCAGGGCTGATCTACACCTCGGGAACGACCGGGGAGCCGAAGGGCGTGATGCTCTCGCACCGCAACATCGTCTCCGACGTCATGAGCGCGTCCGATCCGGCGGACAGCGCGCTGCACGAAGGCGAAATCGGTCTCTCGGTCTTGCCCCTCGCGCACATCTACGAGCACACCAATGCGCTCGGCTACCTCAACAACCGGCTGATCCACTACGTCACGACACCCGATCATCTGCTCGAGGACCTGCGCGCGATCCGGCCGACGTGGGTCGCGTTCGTGCCGCGCATCTTCGAACGGCTGATCGCCGGGATCATCGGCAACGCCCGCGCGGCCGGCGGTGCCAAGGCGAAGCTCGTCCCGTGGGCCCTCGAGGTCGGCACGGAGTACGAGCGCGCGATACGGAACGGCGGCGCGTCGCCGCTGCTGCGCGTGCAGCACGCGCTGGCGAAACGGCTCGTGCTCAGCAAGATTCCGGCGACGCTCGGACTCGACCGGCTGGCCTACTTCGTCAGCGGCAGCGCGCCGCTCCACCGCGATACCGCGCTCACCCTCGCGGCGATGGGGTTCCAGGTGCTCGAAGGGTACGGGCTGACCGAAACCTCGCCGGTCGTAACGGTGAACCGGCCGGCCGACAACGTGCTCGGTACGGTCGGGCCCGCGGTGAAGAACGTGCAGATCAAGATCGCCGCGGACGGCGAGGTGCTGGTCAAGGGCCCGAACGTTATGCTCGGCTACTATCACGTGCCCCCCGAAGAGCAGCCGTTCGACGCGGATGGCTGGTTCATGACGGGCGACATCGGCACGATCGACGTGCACGGCCATCTCGAGATCACCGATCGTAAGAACGAGCTGTTCAAGACCAGCGGCGGCAAATGGATATCGCCGTCGCGCATCGAGACCGCGATCAAACGCTCGATTTACATCGGACAGGTGATGGCGTTCGGCAACAACCGGGCCCACCCGGCCGTGCTGGTCGCCCCGAACTGGGAGCTCGTCCGGGCGAAGCTCGAGATCGCTGCCGAGACGCCGACGGCGCAAATGGCGGCTGACGCCCGCGTGCGAGCGCTGATGATCCGCGAAGCGGCAGCGCACACCGCCGACCTGGCAACGTACGAGCAAATCCATCGCGTCGCGATCTTACCGCGTGATCTGACGATCGAGGACGGCGAGCTCTCCCCCACGCTCAAGGTCAAGCGCCGCGTCGTCGAGCAGCGCTACGCGCCGCTGATCGAAGCGGCCTACGCCGAGGACCTGCACGCCCGCGAGGAGGCGAGCGCGACGGCCTGACTCGGGCATGATCAGAGTTCGCGCCTTACGGCTTCTTCTTCGCCGGCTCCCAGCGCCGTTCGTCGCGAACGTACGCTGTGCGGGCTTGCAGCAGCATCGCGTGCGTCTGCCGCGACGCCTGCCCCGACAGGACGACGTCGAGTACGCCGATCGCCTCGGCGCCTTCGGCCGGAGTCTTCCGCCAGAATTGGGGATCTCCCAAGTAGTCGCCATGCGTCACGACGTGGGGCGGTACGAGGCTGAACTTCCCGCGCAGCGGGCGGTTCTGCGCGTCGATTTTTCCCGGATCGATCGCTTCGGTCGTCGCGCGTTTCGCTACGTCGACGCGGCGCGTCGCTGCCTGCGAGAGCTTTTCGCCGGGCAGCAGCACCGATCGATACGAGCGAATCTCGTCCGCGACGAAGTCGGTAAAATACCAGCAGTTCAGCCAGAAGATTCCGGTATCGACGCTTTGCGGCCCCTCGAGACTCGCCGGGTCCGGAGTGAAGACCGTACCGTAGATGTCGTCGCGCCATTCTTGGTACTGTTGTGACAGCGTCGGACTCCATGCGTCGGTGAAATACCGGGTCTTCTCCAGCGACGTTCCGAACGTGACGAACGCACGGATGCGCGTCCACTCGTCATCGGTGATTCCGCCCTCGCGATGCAGGTTGAAGAGGCGCAGCAGGGCGTCCATCGAGATCGTCGAGCCAAGGCTGTGCGCGAAGACGTACACACGATCGTAGGGCGTGGCTCCCTTCGGGACTCGGACGACCGCGAGGATGGTCCGCGTCACGAGATCGAGGATCGCCTCCCTGATCGCGAAGAACGCCGAGTTCTCGTCGCGGGTCGTGTAGATTTGAACGTCACCGAAGAAGGCCGCGATGAACCAGAGAGCGAGGCCCCGGCCGGCGTCGAACGCGAGCAGCGCTGCGACGAAACCGATCGCCGGCGCTCCGAGTTGAACGCCGTATTCGACGTGTGAACGAGCGCAAATCGTGACGAGCGCCGCGCCGATGGCCGCGACGGCGAGCGTCCAGGCGATGCGTGAGAGGAGCTGGATCGGTATCGCGGCGAGCAGCGACCAGTTCTTGAGAATCGACGCCGCCGCGCGAATCGCCTGAGCGAGCAGATACCCGCCCACGGCGCCGGCGAGCAGCACGATCACGGCGAGCGGGCGTAGATCTTGGATCAGGAGCGCCGGATTGAGCGCGATCTGCAGCCCTTTCGCGTAATCGGCATCGACGAACGGGAACGTCGGCTGGAGGACCAGCATCTGCACGCGCGCGCAATCGATCTGCGGGCCGGCGGTCCCGGTGGCGCACGCCAGAGCACCGGTCATCGCGCCGACCGACCAACCGATGAAGAGGACCGCCAGCGCGAAGAACGCCACGCCGAGCAGAATAGCGCCGACGATGAATCCGATGTCCCAGGCAGCTTTCTGCGGCGCACCCTCATGGCGCGCGGTGTCGTTGAACGGTAGGAAGATCGTCCGTAACAGCCAGGCTCCGACCGCGGCGGCGTTGGTCTTGCCCTTGTCGATGGGACTCCAATACGCTTCGTGGACGTCGAACACGTCCTTCTCGGGATCGTCTGCGTCGTCCGTCGTTTGGTGTACCCGCACGACCGTCGGCTTCTGCGCGTCCAACGGATCGGTCACCGCAGGATCGACAGGTTCGAACACGACGCTCGCCGTCCAGCGTTCGACCAGCTTGTTGTCCTCCGCGTGCTTGTTCAGCGCACCGCACAGCGCGAGACCAACCTGATCTTGGAAGCCGTATCGCACCTGCGGGATGACGCCGTGCGCGGCAACGATCGCAACCTTCATAGGCACCCCCTTCGTCAGCCGGGCTTATCCTCCAGTACCATGAGCGTGGACGTGCCCGTCGCGTAGACGGTCCCGTTCGCATCGACGACCCGCGCTTCGGAACTCGCGGTGCGGCGGCCGGCGTGCACGACGTGCGCGTCGGCGAAGACCTTGCCCGTCGCGGCCGTCACCGGACGGTGGAAGCGCGTGTGCAGGTCCATCGTGGTCGCGACGCGACCGGCGGGCAGCACCGACTGCACCGCGCTCCCGAGCGCGTTGTCGAGCAGCGTCGTGATGATGCCGCCGTGCACCGAACCGATCATGTTGTAGAGCTTCTCGTCGGGCAGCATCGCGAATACGACGTGCCCGCGTTCCACGGTTTCGAGCGAGAAGTTCATCCAGCGGGTGATGTTGGTCGTCGGAATCTCGCCGCGCTGCATCATCTGCAGCGCTTCGAGGCCGTCCATGCGCCGGAAGGCGTCCATCGCATGCGGGTAGACCTTGGTCACCGTTCCGTCGCCCTCCGCACTCGGCGCGCTCATCCGACCGGTACCGCGGCTTTGTGATGCGTCTCCAGCGACTCCAGGTATTTCTCGGCGTCGATCGCCGCCTTGCAGCCCATCCCGGCCGCGGTGACGGCCTGCTTGTAACGGATGTCGTACACGTCGCCTGCGACGAACACGCCCTCGAGGTTCGTGCGCACACCGTCGTCGCTGACGATGTAGCCCGCTTTGTCGAGGGTCAGCTGGCCGTTGAAGATCGCCGTGTTCGGGTCGTGCCCGATCGCAACGAACAGCGCATCGGCTGCGAGCGTCGTCTCCGCGCCGTCGATCAGATTCTTCAGGCGCAGCGCGGTGGTGTTGTCCTCGCCGATCACTTCCTCGACCGCCGTGTTCCAGATGAACGAGATCTTCTCGTGGTTGAGGGCTCGGTCGGCCATGATCTTCGAGGCGCGCAGACTGTCGCGGCGGTGGATCACCGTGACTTTGCTGCCGAAGCGCGTGAGGAACAGCGCCTCCTCCATCGCCGAGTCGCCGCCGCCGACGACCACGATGTGCTTCTCGCGGAAGAACGCGCCGTCGCAGGTGGCGCAGGTCGAGACGCCGCGCCCGCGCAGTCGTGCCTCGCCCGGAATGTCGAGCCAGCGCGCGCTGGCGCCGGTCGCCACGATCACGCTGTCGGCGGTGTATTCGTCCTCGAGGGTCCGCACGACGAACGGCCGTTTCGTGAAGTCGACCGCGGTGACGTCGACGTTGTGGATCACCGACCCGAACCGTTCGGCCTGCGCGCGGAACGCCTCCATGAGCTCCGGGCCCATGATCCCGTCGACGAAGCCCGGGTAGTTCTCGACCTCGGTGGTGAGCATGAGCTGCCCGCCGTACATGTGGCCGGCGAAGACGATCGGAGCGAGGTTGGCTCGGCCCGCGTAGAGGGCGGCGGTGAGGCCGGCCGGGCCTGAGCCGATGATGATGACTTTAGCGTGGGTGGGGACGGGCATTCCGCCCTCTTCAACCCGCGCCGGGTTGCGTCCGGTTCGGGCCGAAGAAGCGAACGTGCTGAAGCTGATCTTCGAAATCCTGATCTCGGCGATTCTGCATCCGCTCGCCGTCGTGCTGATGTGGATCCACCTCGCGGGCCGCCAGGACCTGGACTCGCCCCGCAAGGTGATCTGGGCGATCGTCGGGCTGGTCTGGGGGATCGGGCCGATCCTCTACATCCTGGTCGGCGACGGTGCGCTCTGGTGAGCGCGACCACCGGCTGGCCCAAGATCGCCCTCGAGGACGACCCATCGGACCTGCTGCGCAAGGCGTCGCGCGGAGCCAAGCTCGATCCGAACGCGCTGGGGCACCGGACCGGGATCGCGCCCGCCGCGATCTCGGCCTGGCTGAAAGGCGACGGCGTCCCGACGGAGGATCAGGCGCGCTCGCTGGCCCGTGAGCTCCGCATCGATCCCGGCAAATTCGCTGACGCCGCGGCGCGCAAGTGGTATCCCGGCGCGGAGTTGCCGCCGTACGTGCGGCACCATCCGCACGATCCTCACCCGTCGAACGGCTATCTGTTCTTCCTGGAAGACGGCAAGACGGCGGCGCTGGTCGACCCGGCCGGGTATCCGAAGACGCTGCTGAACGCGGTCAACGAAGGCCCGTACGCGCTGCGCTACATCCTGATCACGCATAAGCACGCGGACCACTGCGATGCGACCGCCGACGTCGCGCGCGCCTTTCCGAAAGCCGAGATCGTGATGCACCGCGCCGACGTGAAGGCGATCGGCGATCTCGGTAAACGCGCGATACCGGTCGCCGACGGTGACGAGCTGCCGTTCGGCGACGAAGCCGCGATCCGGATGCTGCACACGCCGGGCCACACCGACGGCTCGTCGTGCTTTCTGTTCCGCTCGACGGTGTTCAGCGGCGATACGCTGTTCGCCGGCTCGGTCGGCGGCGTGTTCGCCGACGTCTCGACGTACGAAGACCTGCTCGCCAGCGTCAGCCTGAAACTGTTCTCACTCGACGACGACACGGTCGTCATGCCGGGCCATGGTCCCCCAACCACGATCGGCCAAGAGAAAGGTCACAACCCGTTTTTCTAACGCGATCGAGTCTCAGGCTCTTCACGGAATGGGTAGGTATCACATCGTCATGAAGAGCCTCGCCTTGATCACGCTTGCCATGGTAGCCGGACTACCGTCACTCGCCGCCGCACAGCAAAGTCCCCAACCGGCGACCCCGCCGGCGGTACACGTGCCGACACACACGGAGCGCGACAAAGCGAAGGTTGCCGCACTCGGCGACCTGAGCGACGACCACCGCGCCAAGGTGCTCGCGATCGTCGATCGCGTGAACCGCGGGCAGCTCACGGACTTTCACGCAGCCGAGCTTCAGATCGACGCCGTTCTGACATCCGAGGAATCCAGGGCGGTGCTCGCCGAGCACGATAAGCTGGTACGCACGCCGAACACCGACCCGACCTGGCATCCGGGCCGCTTCCTTCTGCGGATCGCGATCACTCCGGAAAAGCTACGCGAACTCCAGCTCCAACTTCAGCAAAAGCAAAGCAACGAGCCGCGGTGACCGGCTCGACGACCAACCATGCGTCACGATGACCCCGGACTCGTCACATCGATCTCGATGTCGCCCAGCGCGATCCCGAGCAGGCGCGTGTCACCGCCGGCGGTTCGATCGGAGGGGCGAAACATTCGCGGAGTGGAGATACAGAGAACCGTGTAGTCGTCGGGATTCAGCGGAAACGCGAGTTCGATCCGCCTGATGTGCGGCGCGGAACGCGTAACGACGTGAGGCATGCTCTGCCCTTCGCATTCGACCGAAATCGCGTCCAAGATCTCGTCCGGCGTTCCCTCGCGCACGTCGAGCGCGGCGTAGACCGTGCAGTCGCCTTTGAATGGTATCAAGACGTGAGGACGTGGGCTCGGTCCGGACCAGCGGAAGGCGTCTTCCAGTTCGTGCCAATCGAGCCCCCGCGCTTCTTCCGTCTGCTCGAGGACGACCTTCCCCGCCAACTCACGCAGCGGCGGTCGCCGGAGGCCTTTGTTCGATCTGTTCTGCCGGTAGATGTGCCCCTTGCCCAGCGCTTCGTAGTCGAAGTGCTTCATCGTCATGTAGCGGCCTTGCCGGCGAGCCGCCTCTACCAGGAAGTCCCACGCCGATGGTGGACCGAAGCGGCGCACCCCCGACAACATGAGCTCCTGCTCCGTCGAGGCCGGCCTCAGATACGAGAGATACCGATGGCCGGCTGCGAACTTATGGACGGTGACTTTCCCCGTCGACGCAAAACGCGCACCGCCGCGTTCGGCGCGCAGCATGATGTCGCTGTCCGCCGGCGCCGACAGGCAATGGGGATCGCGCCACAAGCCGATCCGATCGAGAAGGTCGCGCCTATGAGCGAGCGCTGACGGTGGAAGAAAATGCGCGGATGGCGGATGCTCGCCGTCCAGCAAGCCGGTGACGAAAGTGATTCCGCTCTTCTGCGGACCATGATAGACGCAGCCGCTGGCGACCACGTCGGGAGCGGCACCTCGAGCGAACGTATCCGCGATGTTCGCCAAATGGTCGGGGTGCCAGATGTCGTCATGACCGAGATAAGCGATATACCGTCCTCTCGACCGCGCGACTCCGAGGTTGTTCGGCGCGCTCTGACTGCCGCTGTTCGCGGGAAGCTCGTATGTCGATATCTGCGCCGATCCGACCGCTCTCACGACGTCCATCGTGTCGTCATTGCAGCCGTCGCCGACGACGATCAGCTCAAAATCACGAAAAGTCTGCTCCAGCACGGAGTGCAGCGTGGGTCGGATATGCGCTCCTCGGTCATAGGTGGCGACGACGACCGAAAACGTCGGTGCGGGTTCTCCGGCTGCAGTCGCACGTACGTCCGTCATGAAAACGGAGGGCGCTACCAGCGATGCGGGATCGTGCGTCGTGCCGCTTCAGAATCCCACGAGAGGTCGAACGCGTCCGGCGCCTCATAATCGTACATTCTGTCCGGCATGTTGATGATGACGGCGTCGGCTGGGCCGATGTTCTTCCAGCCGTGATAGAGGTTCGGCGGAATCACCAGCAACCCCGGATTGAGCTGGCCGACCACGAATTGGTTGACGCGCCCGAACGTCGGCGACTCTTCTCGGCCGTCGAAGACGACGAACGTGACGAGGCCGGCCGCCACGAACAACCGGTCCGTGACCGCTCGATGGATGCCCCACGCGCGGATGCGTTCGGGAAATGTCGTCGTGACGTGCACCTGGACGATCGGTGAATCGAGCGTCTCCCAACTCGTGCGTGCCACTTCGGTGAGATAACCGTCCTCGTGCGCGACAGGTCGCGTCGCCCGGAAACGGACCCCTTCGATCGGCACGGTACGCGACGATCCGTGCTCGTCGACGGCCGACTGCTTGCGTGTGAGCTCTGCTTCCCCTAGGATTCGAGTCACCGGACTCCCTCCGCAACGGGATTCGTTCTTATGCGAGCCCGCTTGCGCGCATTCCCGCAACCTCAAACGCCGTCAGGGACCCCGATAACCGCGGTCGGGATAGCCCGGCTCACAGGCCGGCTGCGAAGTTCGAGTAGACGGTAAGCGCCATTATCGGCGAGGGTACGGTCTGGGTGCCCTCCAGGACGGAACCTTTGATGACCATGATCGCGACGACGTTCCCGGTCTGCATCGCCCACACGACGGCACCGTCCGCATCCACGAAGCAGCGTGCATATGTTTTCTTGCACTGGGCGCCGCGCGGTTGTGCGTTGTACAGCTCCTCGGGTGAGCGGTCGGCCAACGCTTTCTGACACTTCTGGACGACCTTTCGGCAACCGACCCGAGCCATGGTCGAACCAACTTTCGGATCGCTCATCGTCGCCGCGCGGTTGTTTGCACGTCTTATGATGTAGCCCTGCCTGCCAACCCGACTCCGCGCGGCTAGGGTTGGGACGCGTCCGGCGGCGGGGTTAGCGCCTGGCGGTCGATGGAGGCGGTGACTGAGGGTTTCGTGGCGCTCGCGGCGTCCCTCGCGACGAGCTCGGCGAGCGCGGCGGCCCGGGCTTGCAGCGAGAGCGTGCGTTCGCGGGCGTCGTCGAGGAGCGTGCGGATCTCGGCGTGTTCGGCGGTGATCCCGGCGATCGCGCCGTGCGCGGCGATCCCGGCCTTCGCCGCAGCGACCCGCGCGCGCGTGATGTCGCGTTCGGCGCGCAGCGCATCGGCGCGCCGGCGCAGTTCGTCGGCAGTCGCTGCGAGTACATCCTCGCGCCCGCGCAGCTCCTCGATCTCGCCGCGGAACGCGTCGACAGCGTCCTTCTGCGCGCCGGTCCGTTCGTACGCGCCGAGCTGCATCTCGAGGCGCTTGCGCGCGGTGAGGAGCTCGACGAGGTGCCCGCGTACCTCGTCGACGATCTCCAGTTGGGTGCGGTACGCGGCGTCGACCGACGCCGCAGGGTCGTCGAGGCGGTCGAACTGCGAGCGCGCCTCTCCCTGGAGCAGCCGGACGATCCGCGTCCAGAGGCTCACTTCTTCTCGGCCGGTGGCGCCGGGACGATCGCACCGTTCGGCGCGGTCGGGTTGGTGAGGTCGGTGCCGGACTTCGTGCGCGCGAGCAGGTTGCGCGCGAGCTGCATCCCCGCTACTCCCTGCGTGAGCACTTTGCCCAACATCTCCGAGATGCCGTCGGCGCCGTTCATCACGATCATCTGATCGATGTTGTTGAACGCCTTCGCTCCGGCTTCGACGATCTGCGGCCAGTGCTCGGCGAGCTGCTGCGCGATGACCGCTTCCTGGTTCTGCGCGAGCGCGTCGGAACGCGCCTTGATCGCGGACGCTTCCGCCAGACCCTTCGCGCTGATCGCGTCGCCTTCGGCGATACCGCGCGCGCGAATCGCGGCGCCTTCCGCCTCACCGATCATCTTCGTGCGCTGCGATTCGGCGTCGGCGGCGAGTTTGACCCGCGTCGCGTCGGCTTGTGCCTGCAACTCGATCTGCCGCGCGCGCGCCTCGGATCCGGCGATGTCGGCGTCGCGCTGCGCGGTCGCCAGCGTCGTCTTCTCGTAGGCGGCGGCATCGGCCGGACGCCGGACGGTGACCAGCAGCTCCGACTCCTTCTTGTGCGCGTCGAGTTCGACGATCTTCGTCTCCTCGACGACGACCTGCTGGCGCGCGACCGCGTCGGCGAGCGGGCCCGATTGTTTCGCTTGCGCCGCGGCCCGGTCGACCTCGGCCTGATAGCCGGCCTGTTTGATCTTGCTGTCGCGCTGCGCCTGCGCCTTGAGCGCGGCGGCTTCTTGTTCGCGCTGCGTCGCCTCTTGGTCGGACTGCGCCTGCGCGATGCGCGCGTCGCGCTGCACGGCCGCCGTATGCGGCTTCGCCAGGTTGTCGATGTAGCCGCTCGGGTCGTCGATCTCCTGAATCTGCAGCGAGTCGACGATCAGTCCCAGTTTCTCCATCTCGGTGCCGGATGCACCGCGCGTCGCTTCGGTCAGTTTGTCGCGTTCGCGGATCAGATCCTCGACGGTGAGCGAGCCGCAGATCGCGCGCAGATGGCCGGCGAAGACTTGCTGGATCCGCGCGTCCATGCGATCCTGCTGATCGAGAAAACGCCGCGCGGCGTTCGCGATCGACGCAAAGTCGTCACCGACTTTGTAGATCACAACGCCCTTGATGTGGACCGGGATGCCCTGCTGCGTCACGCAGGCGATGACGAGCTCCGACTCGCGCAGATCGAGCGAGAGCCGGCGCACGACCTGCACGCCGGGGATCACCAGCGTGCCGCGCCCCGTCACGATCTTGAAGCCGAGCGACTCGCCCGTCGCCTCGTTCGGCTTGTGGTGGAGACCCGAGATGATCAGTGCTTCGTTCGGCTCGGCCACGCGCCACATCGCTCGAAAGATCACCACGAGCACGACGAACGCGACGACGACCAAACCCGCGATCACCGCAACCGAGAAACCGATGGTGGATTCCACGTATTTCCTCCCGCGCCGGGCGTCTTACGCCTCGGCGACGATTACCGTCCGCGGCGGATAGTACTCGACCACCACGACGCGGGTGCCGACCGGGATGGTCTTGGGGTCGCAGGGGTGGGCGTGGAAATGTTCGCTTCCGCCCCGCACCGCGAGCATGACTTCGCCGACCCGTCCAGGACCGATGGTCCCCGTCACGCGCCCGACCTTCCCGACGACCTCGTCCGTGATGGCTTCCAGCCTTTCCACCGTTGACGCCCGTCCGTACCGGGCGGGGCCCTGGGAAGTTACGCCGGGCTGGGCCGGAACCCCCCGAACCGCACCGCCCGGACGATCAGCGCGCGGCGACCTTCACGCTGGCGCTCGCTCCGTCGCCGTCGACCCGAATCGTGGGCAGGCTCGGTGCCCCCGACTGCGGGATCACCTGGAACTCGATCACTTTCACGCCCGACGCCGGGAGCGCCACGATCGTACGAAACGGCGCGCACTGGCGGTCGCTGCAGAACGATGCCACCCAGTGCTTCGGCAAGCCGCCGGCGGCGAGCGCGACCGTTTTGCCCGGGGTCCCCGCGACGACGAGACGATACTTGTAGGTGCTCGCCACCGAGCCGGGCAGGTCCGGCCCGGTCCAGAGCGCCAGCGAGATCGCGGTCTTGCCGGCCGGGTGCGCAGCATCGATTGCGACGGTCGCCTCCTGTGCCTCCTCGAGGTACATCGCGTAGCGCGCGTCGGTCTTCGGAAGCTTCGCCGTCCACGCCGAGGTTTGTGCGAAGGCGGCGCGCGCCTTCTCCGGCTCGCCGGCTTTCACGTACATGCGGCCTTCGTACAGGTGAGCCCAGGCCAGCTTGCGGATGCGTTTGGCATCGGTGGGCTTGGCCTTTACGGCGGCGCGCGCGGTCCCGATCGCCTGTGCGAACGCAACCGCAGCGTCGTTGAAGTGCTTCGCGTCGCCGGCACTGACCCCGAGCGAAACCAGGTTGTCGACGCTGGGATCGATCTTCGCGATCTCGTTGTAGACGTCGGTGGCGCGCGCGTCGTCGCCGCTCGCGTGCAGTGCCGTCGCGTAGCCGCCGAGCAGATCCTCGTCGTCGGGGGCCAGCGCCAGACCGCGCTCGTAGGCGGCCAGCGCCTGCGGCCACTCCTCGCGCGTATAGGCCGCGTCGCCCTGGAGTTGCGCGAGCAGCACTTTGCTCTCATCGGTCTCGGCGACGGGATCGAGCAGCGCGATCTCGGTGTCGCGGAGCGCGTTCTCTTCGGATTGCGTGCGCAGATAGTCGGTGTCACCCTCGACGGCGTCGGCGGCCTCGATCGCCATCAGCACCGTCTCCGCCACGCGACGGATCGTCGCCGCGTCGCCGTCGAACGCAAACTTCGCAGGATCGAGGAGCGCGTCGATCTTCTTCTGCGCGTCGGTCGCGAGCTCGCCGTTGCGTCCGGCGCGCGCGTCGCCAACGAAACCTGCCAGAATCTGCGGGGTGACGTTGCCGACGTAGCGAGCGCGCAGTATGCCGTCCGGCGCGATCACGAACGTCGTCGGAAAGGCCCGCACGTCGTACGCTTTCGAAAACGCTTTGTCGCCGTCGATCGCCTGCGCGTACGGCATTGCCTTCGCGGCGACGAACGCGCGCACGATCGGCGCCGCCTCGGTCGAGTCGACGCCGAGGAACACGACGTCACCCTTGCCGCTCAGCTTCTTCGCTGCTGCGATCAAGTCTGGGGTCTCTTCGCGGCACGGCGGACACCACGTCGCCCAGTCGTTCAAGACGAGCGTCTTGCCGCGGAAGTCGGCCAGCGTGACGTGCTTGCCGTCGAGCGTGGTCAGGTGGAAGTCCGGCGCCGGCGAACCGACCTGCGGCCCGGTGAGGGCGAGCGCGGTCGCGGCGATGATCGCGTGCAGCATGTGTTCCTTAAACGTTGGCGACGGCGCCGACCGTCGCGACGGTCCGTCCGCCGCTCACGGCGTCGATGCGAGCGTTGACCGGTCCCTTGTGCTCGGTGGTCGGGACGACCTGGAACTCGACGACCTTAACGCCGTTCGCCGGGACGACGATCGCGCTGCGGAACGGCGCGCAGACCCGGTCGGTGCAGAACGATCCGATCCAGTGCTGCGGGAGGCCGCCCACCGTCAGCGTCAGCTTCGCACCGGGAGCCCCGGTGACGACGAGACGGTACTTGAACGTGCTCTCGATCGAGCCTGGGAGATCGGGACCGGTCCAGGGCGCGAGCGAGAGCGCGGGGCGCGCACCGCGCACGACGTCGAGCGCGACCGTGCCCTCCTGCGCCTGCTCCGCGTACCACGCGCGATGCGCATAGATCGGAAGAGCACACGTCTGAACTCCAGTCACGCCAATATCT
>OCZT010001340.1_pt1 | contig 25361 bp, 10 predicted proteins | sample 1539031 | NCBI WGS metagenome assembly OCZT01 (sample SAMEA3539308, study PRJEB22396) | soil metagenome | biome: tundra; feature: field; material: soil | place: USA | collected 2010-05 | depth 0.15 m | reverse complement strand
TAAGTAACGCTTGACCAGATATAGACTTAGTATTAAAAACTATTTTTGAAGTGCAACAAGGGCTTCGTCGCACGGAACATCGGCAACCAATTCTTGAAAGGGAAACTATGCAACGGGTCAAGCTCGGTTTTGTCTCACGCGTCCCAACATTTTTGGGTGTCACCCTTGGCATCGTCATCACGCTGGGATGGGCGGCGACTGCACAAGCTCAACCAACCAATCTCGCCGTGACGGTCCGCCATGCGCCCAGTTTCAACGGCAACGGACTGATTGAAGGTTCATTGCAGCAACTGCTGGGCGAAAACGCGACGCTCAACGGCGGGTTCACGATGACCGGCGACCTGCTCGTCCCCGGCACGCCGTCGCTGCGCGTCAATGGCAATCCGACTTTTGCCGGCACGATTGCGGGCATCGGCGGCACATCACCCATCGGCTATCAAATCACGCTCAACGGCAATTGTTCGCTGAATCATTTGCGCACGCGGACCACGCCGGTGTCGCTGCCCACAGTAACAGCCCCGCCGCAGCCCGTCGGCACGCGCAGCGTGACCATCAACAATACCGGCCAGTCCATCGGCGACCCAGCCACACTCCGCAATCTCACGCTCAACGGCAACGTAGGTCAGGTGACTGTGCCACCCGGCACCTATGGCACATTCACCGCCAACGGTGGCAGCGGTTTTGTGTTCGGTGTGGCAGGGACCTGGACGCCAACGGTCTATAATCTCCAGAACCTCAATCTGAACGGCCAATGCCGACTGGACATCGTCGGGCCGGTCATCCTGACGGTGGCCAATGGTTTCACCGCCAACGGCATGGCCGGCACGACAAACCATTCCTCCTGGCTTCAACTCCAGATCGCCAACGGCGGGTTCACGCTGAATGGCGGTTGCACGGTCCACGGCAGCGTGACGGCCCCGGCGGGCACGGTCATCGTCAACGGCAACAGTTTGCTTGTCGGTTCCGCGCAATGCGACCGGTTGACGATCAACGGCGGCGGTTGCATAAAGGCGGGTGGGTCCGGGGGCGCTGCCAATCAGCCGCCAACCGCCAATTCCCAGAATCCCAGCACGCCCGAAGACACGGCGCTGACCCTCACGCTCACGGGCAGCGATCCGGAGGGGGCATCCTTGATTTACACGCTCCTGAGCCAGCCAGCTCACGGCACTCTCAACCAATTCATTTACACCCCGAACGCCAACTTCAACGGTTCGGACAGTTTCACCTTCAAGGTCAACGACGGCCAGGCCGATTCGGCGGCGGCGACGATTTCGATTGCGGTGACTCCCGTGAACGACTGGCCGGTGGCACTGGCGCAAAGCCAGAGCACGCCGGAAGACACGCCGCTGGAAATCACCCTGGTCGGCACCGATGTTGACCGGGATCCGTTGACGTATCAAATCGTCACGCCCCCGTCCAAAGGCACCCTCAACCCTCAACCCTCAACCCTCAACGGGTTCACTTACACTCCGGCGTCAAATGCCAACGGGTTGGACAGTTTCAAATTCCGGGTGAGTGACGGGCAATTGAGCGCCACGAACACGGTGACGATCACGATAAGTCCGGTGAACGACCGGCCGGTGGCGGGTTCGCAGACGGTCACCACCGATGAAGACACGCCGGTGCCGGTGGTGTTGAGCGCGCTGGACGTGGAAGGGGACGGGCTGACATTTACCAATTTGACGCAACCGGCGCACGGCACACTTACTTTCAACTCTCAACCCTCAACTCTCAACCAGTTCATCTACACGCCCGCCACCAACTACAACGGGAATGACTCATTCCAGTTCATCGCCAGCGACGGGTGGCTGGATTCGACGCCGGCCACCATCTCGCTGATCATCAAGCCGGTGAACGATGCGCCGGTGGCCGACCCGCAGGTCATCATCACCCCGGAAGACACCGCCACCAACCTGGTGCTGACGGCAACGGATGTGGAAGGCGACTCCTTGAGCTTCACCCTGCTGACCGCTCCCACCAACGGCACGCTCTCCGGCACCGCGCCGAATCTGGTCTTCTCACCCGCCGCCGATTTCAACGGGACGAACACGTTTGAGTTTGTGGCCAGTGACGGGCAGGCCACGTCCGCGCCGGTGGTCGTCACCCTCATTGTCACCCCGGTGAATGATCAACCCATCGCCGAGGCCCAGGCGGCGAACCTGGATGAAGACACCCCCACACCCATCACCCTCCGGGGCACCGATGTGGATGGGGATCCACTGACTTTCTTTATCGTGACCCAGCCGACCAACTGCACGCTAACCCTCAACTCCTTGCCGGGTCAAAGCGGAGCGACGACCGGTCAACCCTCAACTCTCAACCAGTATATCTACACGCCGGCGACGAATTTCAGCGGCGTTGATTCCTTCACTTTTGGAGCAAACGACGGCACGACGAACTCCCTCCCTGCCACTGTCACACTGACCATTCACGCCGTCAACGATGTCCCGGTGGCGGAACCGGACGCGATGACCGTGGAGGAGGGCAGCGTGGGCAACGTCATTGACGTGCTGGCCAACGACACCGACGCGGATAATCCAATGCCACCGTTCAACGCCGGATTGACGGTGGTGGCGGTGGGAACGCCGGCGCATGGGACCGTGTTCAACCAGACAACCAACGTGCTCTACACGCCCGAGATGAACTATTTCGGCGAGGATAGCTTCAGTTACACCATTGCCGATGGTTCCAACGCCACGGCCACCGCGGTGGTGCAAGTGACCGTGACCAATATCAACGACGCGCCCGTGGCACAGAACCTGGATGTGAACACGCTGGAAGACCAACCGGCAAATGGAAATCTGGTCGCCACCGATGTGGATGGCGACAACCTGACGTTTGCGTTGGGGACACCGGCGATGAAAGGCGCAGCAACGGTGAATGCCGCGGGCCATTTCACTTATATCCCGAATCCGAATACAAACGGGAACGACCACTTCACGTTCACTGTGACCGACGGGAGCGCCACCGCCACCGGAATGGTGAACGTGGTCATTGCGCCGGTCAACGATCCGCCCGTGGCAACCCCACAGACAGTTACCACCGATGAGAATACACCCCTGGCCATCGTCTTGACCGGCACGGATGTGGACGGCGACACATTGACGTTCCAAATTGTGAACCAACCAGCGCACGGCACCCTCAACCCCTTGCCGGGTCAAAGCGGAGCGACGACCGGTCAACCCTTGACTCTCAACAAATATATCTACATCCCCGCAACGGATTACAATGGTCCCGACAGCTTTACCTTCAAAGTGAACGATGGCCGGCTGGATTCAGCGCCGGCGACAGTTACGATCAACGTGCAGACGGTCACGAGTGCATTGCAATTGAACGTGCCCGGGAACCAGGAAACGCCCCAAGATGCGCCCCTGGCATTTGAAGGAGAACGGCGGATCACAATCCGTGGCGGCAAAGCGGGTTCAGGGACTCTCACACTTTCATTGTCTGTTACGAACGGGACTTTGACCCTTGGCTCGATGAACGGATTGATTGTGATTTCAGGAGCGGATGGAACCAGCAGCCTGGCCGTTTCCGGTTCTCAAAACGACTTGAACACAGCTTTGGACGGATCGATCTACCTCGGAAATCCCTGCTTTGTGGGTGTTGATGCCATCGTCCTGATGGTGGAAGATTTGGGGAGTCCGGGATCGATGGATTCCAAGGTCGTGCCCATCACGGTGCTGCCCATTCTGACTTTTGTGTATCCATTTATCGGCGCGGTGCAGGCTGCTCCCTTTGTCATCACGTATGACGCTCTGCATTGGAATTCCGACATTGGTTGCGGGGTGTCTTTCAGGGTGGAATCGCTGACCAGCGGCACTTTGAGCAAGGATGGACAGCCATTGGAGTATGGAGCGAGCCTCATCTCTCCCGGCGAAAGCGTGGTTTGGACGCCACCCTCCGATGCTGTCGGCCAGGTTGAAGCCTTCCGGGTTGTGGCGTGGGATGGCACTCATCAGTCCAGCAATTCAGTGCCGGTTTACGTCGAGGCCCATGCCCCGATGCACTTGAATGTGCCCGGCGAACAAACCATTCCTCACAACATGCTGCTGTTGTTTGGCCCCAGCCGGTTGATCTCAATTACGGATGAAGATGCCGGTCTTGGAGTGCTGGAGCTTTCCCTGTCGGTTTCCAACGGCACGCTCACCCTGGGTTCAGACTATGGACTGAACTGGCAGGCCGGGGCAAACGGCACATCCACTCTGGTTGTCCGGGGATATCTTGGCGACCTGAACGCCGACCTGGCTGGTCTGTACGCCGACCTGGCTGGTTTAAGGTATCACAATTCTACCGGCTTTTCGGGCACCGATTTGCTCAGCGTCACGGTGGACGACGTCGGCAACAACGATCTGGGAATAAATTTCACGGATGCGAAAACAATACCGATAACCGTCATCGCGCCGCCGAACAATCCGCCCAATGTTTCCATCGTTGCCCCAGCGGATACGAGTCAATTTCAATTCGGGCAAACCATCGCCGTGGAAGCAACCGCCACAGATGGGGACGGCCAGGTGAAGCATGTGACCCTGCTGGCCGATGGCCAGGAACTGGCGGAACTCACCGCACCACCTTTTGCTACCGCGTGGACAAACGCCACCTTGGGCCGGCACGTTCTTTCCGCGGTGGCGACCGACAATCAGGGAGTTGCATTCATTTCTTCCGGCATTTCCATCTGGGTGGTGGATGAAAACGGGGATTTCCTGGTTGAGGCCGGACCGGACCAGATCATTAGCCTGCCCAATACCGCATTCCTGGCCGGGACGGTCGAAATCCAGATGCCGGTCGCCGGCGGCCAGACCAATGTAACTTGGTCAAAACTTGATGGTCCCGACGATATGCAATTTTCCGATCCCAACGCGTTGAACACTTCGGTTCAATTCAGCGAACCAGGCAGCTACACTCTCAAGCTGCAGGTCGTCTATGCCGGTGGCACGCGCAGTGACTTGCTCAAAGTGGATGTCCTTCCAGCCCCTCCTAATCGCCTTACGGCGGCGCGCTCAAACCGGGGCACCGATTTTTGGCTCACGTTTCTGTATAATGAACCATCACTGGAGTCAGAACCACCGTATGCGGGCTTCAAACTGTACATCAATGCGGGTGTGGATACGACGGTCAATATAGGTGGGGTCCAAGATTCTTACCCGCAGCGCTTCCAGGTCAGTGCCGGTTCATCAACCACCGTACCCGTTTATCCGGGCTATGCAACCTCTTCGGATTCCATCCACCCCGATGCGATTCACATAACAGCAGACCATCCCGTGACGGTTTATGGTCTCAATTATTTCATTTGGACCACCGATGGTTTTCTGGCCCTGCCCACGGCCATGTTGGGGACGGATTACATTGTTCTGACGTATCGGAATTCGCCCAGTTGGCGCGATCCGGAATATATCGACGGCGGAACCGAATTTGCGGTGGTCGCCACCGAAGATGACACCTTGGTTACCATCACGCCTTCCGCCTCGGCAGATTCCCGGATTGCGGGTGTTCCTTACGAAATTATTCTGCAGCAAGGTGAAACTTATCGCCTCATAAATTTCGACGGGCCGGATGCCGATTTCACGGGAACTACGATTCAATCGGACAAACCGGTCGCCGTTTTTGGCGGACATGCCTGCGCCCTCGTGCCACCCAGCACACCCGCCGGCGATCATCTGGTCGAACAGCTCACACCCGTAAACACCTGGGGGTGCCACTTCGTCACCATGCCGTTGGCCGCCCGCACGAAGGGCGACACTTTCCGCTTCCTGGCCGCCACCAATGGCACGCGCGTGGCAATCAACGGCAAAATCGTCGCATCCCTGGATCGCGCTCAATTCTACGAACAAATCATTGATAGCCCGGCGGAAATTCTGGCCAGCCAGCCCATCCTCGTCGCGCAATACGCCAACGGTTCGGATTTCGACGGTACCATGGGGGATCCTTTCATGATGCTGGTGCCGCCGTTCGAGCAATTTGGCGGTGAATACATACTAAACACGGCACAGGTCCTCTATCCTTATGAAGAACATCCTTGGGAGATTTACACCAATAATTACGTGAACCTCACCGTTCGGTCCAGCGGAGTGGGAACCATTTTTTTGGACGATGTTCTTGTTCCCGCCGGTTGTTTCCAGCAAATCGGAACCAGCGGGTATGCCGGCGCCCAAGTCTTCGTAAGTCCAGGGGTGCATCATCTCTCCGCGCCGGTCCCCTTTGGCACCTGCGTTTACGGCTGGGCCCCTTACGAATCCTACGGCTTCACTGGCGGTTTTTACTCCGAATCGGCCGAACCGGACACCAAACTGGAATTGACGCAGCCGATGCCATTCGCCGCCACCGGCCATGAAAAAACCGTTTTCGTGCGGGTCACGAGCGGACGCAGCCTGCCGATCCCCGATCTGGAAGTCAGCTTTTCGGTGTCGGGGGCCAATGTGGCCGCAGGCAAGGCAATCACCTCGCGCCTCGGCCGGGCGGCATTTTCATACACCGGCGCCAATTCCGGCGTGGACGTCATCACGGCGTCCCTCGCGGATTTTGAACAATCCGTGACCAACACCTGGATTGCTGGTTCAGAGAACGCGCCTCCCGTTGTCTCCACCGCCAATACCCGGCCTCGGCAATTCAGCCGGACGATTGAATTGGCGGGCTTGGTCACCGACGACAACCTCCCAGCGGGTGAAAATCTCCATGTGCAATGGCGATTGCTCGACGGCCCGGCCGATGTGCAGTTTGAAAATGCCGCCCAGCCGGTCACCCATGCGGTCTGTCCTCAGTCTGGGCAGTACGAATTCGAATTGTGTGCCGATGATTCACAATTTAGCGCCTGCGCTCCGGTGAGCGTGCTGGTGGATGATATTCCGGAAATGACGGGATACGAAATTCCGTCCCTTGCCCCCGTGAGTTCGCCCATCGAGTTCCGGGTGGATGCTTGGGACAATGACGGCACCTTGGACCGGGTGGAATTCTATGCCAACGACAGTTTGATTGGTACGGCTTCCCCTCCGGATTGGGGGACGGGCTACGGTGTCAATTGGATTCCTTCCACCAATGGCTGGTTCCAAATCCGTGCTGTCGCCTTCGACGACCTGGGTGGTTCGAATTCCCTGGATCTCGGGACAATCCAGGTGAGCTACCCGCCGCAGGTTTTGATTGATAATCCAAGCAGTGGAACGGTGGTGACGGTGCCGACTAATGTTCTCATCCATGCCACGGCCAATGATCCGGATGGAACCGTTGTTTCTGTTTCCATTTACGTCAATGGTGATTTGCTGGGAACCTCGGACGGGCCGGACATCTCCGTAACCTGGATCCCCCGGCGGGAGGGAAATTATACCCTGACTGCCGTTGTCACGGACGACTTGGGGCTTACCACTTCCGAAGATGTTGCGGTGACTGTGACCGGGGATTTTCCACAAGTCACGCTCTATCCCAATTATACCAACCAATTTGGCCAGACCTATATCCAGCTTCCATTCGGTGTGCCGTTTGATTTGCGAGCGGACGCCTGGATGCCGGGACCGTACCATATCACCAATGTCACCTTCTATGCCGGGAACTCCCGGTTCGGCGACGATCCGATCGGTTCATTCTCGGAGTCGCCCTATCAGCTTTCATGGACATACCAGAATATATACTGCGACAGTATCAAAGTCGTGGCTGAGGCGGATTCAGGTGCCATCGGAGAAGCTGAGGCTCGGCTGCGCCTTTATGAGCTGCTCTCCGTTGCCTTTGCTTCGCCCAGCGCCAGTAAACCGGTGGCCGTGGGAATGCCCACGCCAATCCGGCTTTCAGTCGAGGACCCAGGACATGTCATTGAAACTTTTGACTATTATGTGAATGGAGAACTGTTCGTTGAAACGACAAACAGCGACCCGGTTTTCTGGCAACCGCCGGCCCCGGGAAAATATGAACTGCGCGCCCAAGCCCAGGAGCGGATCTGGACATGGCCGCCGCCTGACGACGGGGCAACAATTTCTGTCACAGCCAACTTTGCCTTTTTGAACGACGGTGTCTCAATCGTCAACCCCAACGATGGCGATTCGCTGTATGTCGGAAGCCCGGCCCCAATCTGTCTTGCGTTCGAAGACCCGACCGGGGACTTCGACCACGCGGAAATCTTCACCAACGGTGTGAGCCTGGGACAGACGACCAACTCTTGGTTCGACTGGGTGCCGGAACAAACCAACGATTATTCCCTGACGGCTGTGGCGTATGATCATCAGGGCAACCATTCGGTCCCCGGCAACGCCGTGCTCGTTCATGTGCTGATGCCTCCGGCTCCGGTGGTCGTCATCACCTCGCCAAAAAACGGGGACCGGCTGGGTTTGGGACAGGAAACGCTCGTGGCGGTGGACGTAAACGACCCGGCGCAGGCGGTCACAAATCTTGAGCTTGTCGTGGACGGGGTCAAAGTGATGGATTCCCTCGATTCATATATTCCATGGACTCCCGGCTCAATCGGCAGTCACCAATTGACCGCTGTGGCCGCGGATTGGAATGGCCACCGGGTCGCCTCCGCGCCGGTCAATGTATCGGTGGTCGAAATGCACCCGCCTACGGTGACGGTCACTTCTCCTGCAGACGGAATTCATTTCACCGCCGAAACTCTGCCGCCGCTGGTCGCGGCAGCGAGCGACCTGGATGGCATCGTCACCAACCTCACGCTCGAACTGGACGGCACAATGCTGGGAGAAACCAATGGCACAACCTTGGAACTGTCCGCCACCAATGTCCTCGGCGGCTGGCACACAGTCATTGCCCATGCAACCGACAACGATGGTCTCACGACAGCCTCCACCGCAGTCAGTTTCTTTATCGAGCGAAGTGAGGACGCCAGCCTGCCGGTCCCGGCACAGCTTGCCGCCCAAGCTGTCTCCGCCACGGAAATCCGGCTGGGCTGGCAATCGTTGCCCACGAACACACCGGCGAGCAGAGTTCTCGTGGAACGATGGAGCACCGACCTGTCCGCCTGGATCGAAATTGGCAAAGTTTCGATTGGTGAAACCAATTACGCCAACCCGAGTCTCAGCCCCGAAACCAGCTATCGCTACCGCGCCGCCACCACGGACGACAAAGTCCACCGCTCCGCATACTCGGCGGAAGCCCAGGCAACCACTCGGACGGTGGTTCCGAATTATTCGGTGATTGATTTGACTGAAGCGCTGATTGCTTCGTTGACCGGCCGGGGAGCTGGCGCAAACATCCTGACCAACTCCGGCCTCAATCATTTTGACTGGCGGCGGACCGTTCCGCTGGACGCCGGCCATGCCGAATCTGTGCTCGGAACCAATGCCACGGCGCTGAAACTGGCCGTCGCCCGTTTCAAGGAACAATGGCCGCAAATCCAGCTTGATTACGATCCAGTCCTGTTGTCGCCCAAATCCGTTCTGCCGCGCCTCGGTTATCTGACCGGCCCCGGCGGCGCGGGCGTTACCGTGTCGGACGCCACGGCACAGATGTTCGACCCCGACGATCCTGACCGTCCCGTAAAGGCATTCCTGCAGGAATACCAGGCCTTGTTTGGGTTCGGCCCCGAAGCGCTGGACGATGCCAATGTGCAGCGGGATTACGTGTCCGCCGGAAACAGCGCGCACACCGTGGTCTGGCAGCAACAAGTGGCGGGTGTCCCGGTCTTCAACGCGTTGTTGATCGGCCACATGACACAGGCCGGCGAACTGGCCTGCCTTTCGAGTGAGTTTATTCCATCGGCAATCCAAGCCGCCGACCCCGCTTTGCTCGCCGCTGTGCAATCCGGCGCCGGCCTGCCGTTGCCCGTGCAACAAGCCCTGGTGACCGCCGTGACCAATATCGGCGACCGATTTACGGCTGGTTATGTGGTCGCGGAAACCGATGCCACGGGCGCCACACGACAGCAAACGTTCACGGCCACCGACGGCTTCAAAGGCGATGCCCGCGCGGAACTCACCTGGTTCCCCGCCAGCCGCACGCAATTGAAACTGTGCTGGCAGGTCCTGTTCACCAGCCAATGGCGCGATGAAATGTATTTGACCCTTGTCTCCGCCGATACGGGCGAGATTCTGTATCGCCGGAATCTCACCACCGAAAGTTCGGCGGTAACCTGCCGCGTTTACACCAATGCCAGCCCCACACCGCTCCTGCCCGGATGGTCCACGTCCAATACCACCCAACCAACCCCGGTGGAACGCGGGCTGGTGACGTTCACGGCGTTGGACGACACCGCGTCGCCGAACGGCTGGATCAATGACGGCGACAATGAAACGCGCGGCAACAACGTGGACGCGCAGCTCGACCGCAACGACGACAACCTTGCCGACCTGCCGCGTCCGACCGGCAACCCGTCACGCGTGTTCGATTTCCCGCTGGATTTGACCACCGCTCCCGCGAATTACGGCGAGGCCGCCACCGTCCAGTTGTTTTATTGGGACAATTGGATGCACGACGCCTTGTATCAGCTCGGCTTCACCGAAGCGGCGGGCAATTTCCAGACCGACAACTTCGGTCGCGGCGGCCTGGGCAACGACGCCGTGCAGGCGGACGCCCAGGATGGCCTTGGCCTGAAGGACGGCCGCCACGCCAACAACGCCAACATGTCCACACCGCCGGATGGTTGCGCGCCGCGGATGCAAATGTATGTGTTTGATGGCGCTTCACCTGCCCGGGACGGTTCGCTGGACGCACAGATTGTTTTGCACGAATACACGCACGGTCTGAGCACCCGGCTGGTGGGCGGTGGTGTGGGTATTGACGCCCTCCAAACCGCCGGCTTGGGCGAAGGCTGGTCGGATTTTTACGCGCTGGCCCTGTTGACTGATCCAGCGACGGACGTGGATGGCGTTTATCCCATGGCCAGCTACGTCGCCTACCACGGTTTCGGCACGACCTTTGACCAAAATTATTACTACGGCATCCGCCGTTATCCGTATTGCACGGACACCAACAAGAATCCGCTCACGTTTGCGGACATTGACCCGTGGAAAGCCTCCGCGCACGACGGCGTACCGCGCAATCCTCTGCTCGGCCTGTTCCGCGCGGACCTGGCCAATGAAGTGCATTCACAGGGTGAAGTCTGGTGCATGATGCTTTGGGAAATGCGGGCGAACCTCATCCGCAAACACGGCCCCGAAGCCGGGAACAACCTCGCCCTCCAACTCGTGACCGACGGGTTGAAACTGTCGCCGCCCAATCCGAACTTTGTGCAGGCGCGCGACGCCATCCTGCTGGCCGACCGCATGTGGTCCGGCGGGGCCAATGCGCCGGAAATCTGGAGCGCCTTTGCCAAACGCGGCCTCGGCTTCAATGCGAAAGCGCCGGAAAGCTACACCACGGCTGGCGCGCAGGAGTCCCACGACCTCATGCCCGCGCTCGCCACCGAGCGGGTGGAAATCCAGGGTGGCAGCGGCTCGGTCGAACTCGGCGTCAACGACAACCTGCTGATTCACCTCCGCAATCAGGGCGACACGGCGGCCACCCACGTCTTCGGCCGGCTTGCGACCGCCATGCCGGGCGTGGCCGTGCTGCAAAGTCTCTCGACGTATTCGGACATTCCGCAAGGTGGATCGCGCGCCAACGACGCCGTGTTCCAGATTCAGACCGGGACCGGTTTTGTGGAAGGCACTCCCATTGACCTGGCCTTCGTCATCACCTCGGACCAAAGTGCCGGCACCAATTATCTGCGTCTGTTCACCGGCGTGCCCGGCGCTGAAATCCTGTTCGACAATTACAGCGCTCTGGCCGATCCCGCCACAGATTCCTCCGTCACGAAGGATTTGACGCCCATGGACCTTGGCAACCTGGAACCGTTGTGGATGGCGGATGACGCGAGTTGTCTGCTCACCATCGGACACGGAAAGTACCTCCTCTGGCGTCTCAACGCGGAACCGGTTCAAATGCTGAACGCCCATTTCTTGGCCCACCGTCTGACGCGGAATGGCGTGGTGGTGGGACGGATGGAGGCAAACCTGACGTTCGATATTTTTGGCAACCGGCTTTCCCATACCTATGGCGCGAAATGGGTGCCCGGAGAAAAAAATCCGGTGGCGCTGACGCTGGATGGCGATGGCTACCGTTTTCCCAAAACCTGTTTGCTCTACACCAACGTGGGTAGTGCATATGACTTCACGGTTCAGCCACCCACTTGGCTTGGCTTTGTGACGAATTATCCGACGTTGCAGGACATCTGGGACATGGACTCGGGTGGTCAGGCGGTGGGCGCAGCTTCGGTTTATGTCCAGCCGAAGGACGCCGATCGCGACGGCGTCATCAGCCGGATGGAACTGGAGTTTTCGCTGATCGAGCGGCACGAATTTGCCGCGGACAGGACATTGAACTGGCTGACCGTCACTGAACGCGGCGCCAATGCCGGTTACAACAACACCGCCGTCATGCAAATCAATTACAACGCCATGCTGACCAGTGCGGCGCAATTCGACCCGATTGGCGGCTGGCGCTGGCTCGGACCGCTGAACTTCGGTTTGGGCGGCTCGCTGTTCTCAACGGCGTTGCTGGCCAATGACGCCGGGACGATTGCCGGTTATGGCGCGGCATTCACGGGCAACGCGACCGTGGATGCGTTGATGCCCACGCACGCCTTCCGGCTGTCGGACAGCCGAGAGTTCACTGGTACAGCGCCAATTTTGCAGGACTTGGGTGTGTTGTCCGGTGGTTTGTATAGTTTCCCGCGTGCAATCAACCGGCTCGGACAACTGGTGGGCTATTCGCAATATCAACCGGCGGGTTCAGCGCCCGACTTTCACGGCGTCTTTTGGGATGTGACGGACGTGGCGCCGCAGGATTTGCGGTCGCTGATGCAAGTGAAACCGGAAGCACCGCCCGCCGGTTTCAGCGACGCCTATGCGATCAACAACCACAAACAAATTGTCGGCACTTCGCATCGCGTTAGTGATGGTGCGTCCGCCGCCGTGTTATGGCAATACAACCACGACACGAACGGAACACCGTTCTGGGAAATCACGGATTTGAACCGGCGGCTGACGGATGCCAGCTGGTATGTGTTGAATGCCGTGGGCATCAACGACGACGGCCTGATTCTCGCCCATGCCCTGAAGACCTCCCACGACCAACTGGGGAATGCAAAAACGGAGGACCACGCGGCGTTGCTGGTGACGGCACAACTGGCGGTGGACGCCAATCGCGACGGGGAAATCACGTTTGACGATGCGGATTTGACCACCCAGAACCAACCTTACCGGTTCTGGTTGAATGATGACATGGACGAATCGAAATTGAGCAGTTTGTTTAGTGAAGACGAACCTGAAGTGTATCCACCATCGCGTCCTGATTCAGGCGACCGGGCCATTAACAGTGCACGTGACTGTGAAGATCTGACGAGATTGTGGCTGGATACGGGCAACCTCGTGGATTATTTGAAAGATGCGGCCAATGATTTTTACATCGGGCTTAAATGGGAAAATGTCGGAGGCAAAAAACCGGCCATTCGATTATTCCGATCGGCTGACACCAGCGGCGGGCTTGGCCATATTAAGGACGCGACCATCGCCGCCAAGCAAGCTAGTGATTTTAGTTCGTGCCTGATGGATGCTGATTACTCTGGCATTGACCAAATTAAACTCACGGACCGGCTCGCGGATTTTATTTTTACCAAACACACTTTTGCCGATTTGGACAAATCACAGTCGAAGCTCTTCTTGTTGTTTGAAGGTGTCAGTGAAGGTAAAGGGGAACTCCGGCTGGTTTTCCTGAAGAAAAACAGTAATGGCTCGTGGACGAGCATGGGCGAAGGTCCTGGTGTGTGGCTCGACCTGAAAAACATCCGGCGCATGTATGTCCGGGCATACAGCACACCCCTGCCGGATAAGTTTCCGTTGCCGTGGCAGAATGCCGCGTGCAAACAACCCCCGGATTTTCCGTATTTGACAAATTGGTTGACCGGCTCACTTTACATTCCTGTGGAAAATCTCGGATACGGCATAGGCGACAGCACTCCAAGCGATGAAAACCAGGCTCAATACCCCTTCGATGCGCCACCAGGCGAGCAGACGAAGTGCGTGGTGTTTGTGCATGGCATTGACGTAACGGTTGCGGAACAGCAAGGCTACGCACAGTCGTTCTACAAACGGCTGTGGTGGGAGGGATATTGCGGGCGGCTGGTGACGTTCCGCTGGGCCACCACGTTGGATAACAGGGCATTTACACCATTTGCTGACAGGGAAAATATTTCAATTTTCAACTCCGGCGAATATCGTTCGTGGTATGGCGGCACTTCGTTACGGAACTACGTTGGCGGTTTGCGGGCGCAATTGGGCAATGACGAGACCATCAGCGTGGCGGCGCACAGCTTGGGGAACGCATGCGTGGGCGCGGCGTTGCGGCAGGGAATGCAGATAAACAGTTATGTGGCCATGGAAGCCGCCGTCCCGCTGAGTTGTTATTATGCAGAGACGGAAGATCCACCAACTGACTCAAGCTTGGTTAGAGCCGACTCCGCGAGTCCAACACCGCGTTATGCCAGCGAGCTTGGCTATCAAGGTTATCTGAGCGATATTGACAGCGGCGCGGTTAACCGTGCGAGTTATTATAACGCTGATGATTTTTGGCTGGTAACCGGCACATTGAATCCGGCCGTGAAGTTGAAAATGGAAGTAGCCGGAGGATTGTCAGGAGCGTGGCTTTTTAATCAAATAAAAAACGTGGACTGGATAACAAGCCAGAGGAAACATAAGCCGGATGATCGTTACGGACTCGGTGAGTATAAATACGAATCACAATCCGGCCTTCCGCGACAAGCAAGTTTTGAGCGGGGGCGGAATTATAGCCGTTCGGTTTCCGACCAATTTGAAGGTATGGCCTTTATCGCCCGCTCACGAACAAGACCTTTGGGTGCCGGTGAACCGCCGCAGAAATTTTCAGGATTGGACTTAAAGACGGTTTATAAGTTTGACCGGGAACGCTCTTGTCACAGTGGCCAGTTCCAACGCAATATTCAATTGATGTATGGGGATAAGTATGGAAAACAGTGGCTGGACGAAAATGGGGGTAAAAATCCATTTTATAATCAACTAATGCGCGATCTTCATGTTGGTCCATAATTGATTATGAACAAGCGATTAATTTCATTTGCCATCTTGGCCGTATGCCTATTGCTACTCGGATGGTGGTTTATGCATACGGCTCGACAAAGGACTCCAAACCTAGCGTCCGAGCCGGTTGCCCCAAGGATAACGACCCAACTGGTTGTTTCAAATGCGGCGACTGTCTCATCGTCAACAGTTGTTACACCCAAGATTGTTCCGATACAGACAAGCCTCGGCCTGCAAAGGGTGCGTCTCTTTAAATCCACAAACTATCCTCCTCAAACTGCCGAAGAGAAAGCACAGTGGGAATGGTGGGATGCGATGGATAAAGCGGATCCCGATTTTCAATGGAAAATGCCGATTGAATTTTATGGCAAAGTTGTGGATCAGTTTGACCAACCGGTGGCTGGAGCAGAAGTCGAATTGAATTGGACGACAGTCGTTGGCCCGATTCCTGACCCTAAAAAAAGCATATTCACTGGTCCGGACGGACAATTTGCTGTCACCGGTATTCAGGGTAAGGGAATAACAATCTCAGTGTATAAGGAAGGCTACGATCGCACACATGATTGGATACAAAGCTTCGAGTACGCTGCGTTTTATCAGAATGATTTTCACGTTCCAGACCAGAAAAAACCGGTCCTGTTTCATTTGCACAAAACAATGGAGGCAGAGCCGTTGTATGTGTTTTCACCTTATGGTTACATCACCCTAGGTGGTGAACCGCTGATTTTGAATGTTGAAAAAGGCAAGATAGCGGCTCAAGGTGATTTGGCGTTTTCCGTCGCTTTAGGCGCTGAAACCAACCATTACGGTTCTGATTTTATTGTGACCATGCAGGGACTCAATGGGGCAGGTTTCGTTTTCAGCAATGAGGAGTTTTTGTCTAAAGCACCTGAATCGGATTATCAGAACACCTTCACGGTAACTCACAAGGTCAATGTCCCCGACTACAAACCTGAACAAGTACTTCGATTTTATGTACGAACCGGCACCGGCAAATACGCTTCTGTCGGAGTGAAGATCAAACTGTGGGGGGACTTTTCCAAGGCCGATTTCGAAGCGGGCATACATTACAACCCCAGCGGCTCGCGGAATTTGGAGTTTGACCAGAACAAGTGGATAAATCGCTGAATCACGGATGAATACACGGGGAATCGCCTTCGCTTTTCTGGCCGTGAGCCTGCCGATTTTGTCGGCATTTTCATCATCTCAGCCCACGGCTCTGAACACAACAGCCACAGTAGCGGTCTCAAATGCGGCGATTGTTCTGCCGCCAGTTGTTGCCACAAACATCCCGCCGGGAAATGGTGATTTTACTTTTTCGATAAGCCTGGATGGCCGTCGGTCGCAAGCACAGAGAAATGAAGAGTTTCTATTTGCCAGTGAACGGGTTCCTCTTCTCGCGCCTAAAAGTGGTTACCAAACGATAATAATCGATCAAAAAAGTACCGATACCAATTACAATAGCCGCAAAATAGTTCAACTGATGGATTCGCAGGATCGTCCAGATATATTAAAACCAACTCCCGTCATGATAGGCACCGTCGGCCTTGCGACGTTGATTGATTATTCGATGCGGGGTGTAGGGATTCTGATTTTGTTCCCTACAGTTCTGTCGTTCTTTGCTTCGCGCTGGAAAGTTTGTTATCGGAGCCAGCTATGGGGAATATGGGGCATCGGCTTCTTGTTGGGCTTGGGGTTATTATTGTCAACGATTTGGGAAATAGGTCGTTTCCTGTATGCTGGCGGATTCCATCCAAGCCTGACCGGACTGGAAAAGGTCGCCGCGCTTGAGATTTTGGGTTTATCGGCGGTCGCAATAGTGCCAATCGTTGTCAGTTTTTTCATAGTGAAACGAAGACTGGGCGCGCCGATTCCAGGATTCGTCCTGTTGGGAGCATGCACCGGATGCGTGATATTGCTGGCTATCGGGATTAGCAGCGATCGGGCATCCAGGGTTAAGTGGACTCTTCTGGTTCAGGACACGGAAGGCAAGCCGGTTGAGGAGGCACAAGTATCATGGAAACTATATGGCTATGGGCCGGGAGGCACGAGACCGGCGCAACCTTCCGATCAAAGATTGAACAGCCTCACCGATGCACAAGGACGAGTGATGGTATATGGGCGCGAAGGTCTATATGAAATGATCGGTCGCGTGCAAAAGGCCGGATATGCGGCTGTTGATTTTTCCATCGGCATGGCCTTCAATGAGTGGCAAGAGTCGAGGGACGTACGATTCGAAAGTGATCGGGCCCATCCGCATCAGCCGGCGGGCATCCCTGCCAAGGGCAAGTTCTCACTCGTCGTGCCACTTACTCCTGAGTATAAACTTGTAAAGGCGGAGCCACTATATGTGTTTTCGCCTTATGGCGATATCACTGCGGGAGGTGCCCCGTTGATTTTGAACGTGGAAAATGGCAAGGTCACTGCCCAAGGTGATTTGGCTTTTTCCATCGTTTTGGGCACTGAAACCAACCGGTATGGCCCTGACTTCATAGTGACCGTGCAGGGACTCAATGGAGCGAGCTGCATTTTCAGCGACGAAGAATTTCTTTTCAAGGCACCGGAGACGGGATACCAGAGCACGCTCTCAATTAATGCCAAGATTGACGATCCCAAGTACAGCCCGTTTCAAAAGTTTCGGTTTTATGTGAAAACAGGTGCAGGCAAATACGCCGCTGTTGAGGCCAAAGTTAACTTGTGGAATAATATGGCGGGGGCAAGCTTCAGCGCGATTGTTTATTATAACCCGTCCGGCTCGTGGAATTTGGAGTTTGACCAGAACAAGTGGATAAATCGCTGAATCGCGGATGAACAAACGAGCATCCACAGTTCACTAAACCGTCACGACGGCGGCTTGCCGCGTGAGGTGAAACCTTTTACGGGGCCTGCCGCGTGAGGGCAAAGACCTTTACGCCGCTTGCCGCGTGAGGTGACCTGTCCACCATAGCCTTGGCGACGGTGGAAGCCTTTTACGGGGCCTGCCGCGTGGCGTAGCTTTACGCGGGATTGACGCCGCTGCTGCTCCGGCGCACACTCGAAGCCATGCAATCCGGGTTTGCCAACGATATTGACCAAGACAAGTGGCAGATGTATCGCGAACACTTTGGGGACACGGGCGAGTTTGTTGTCGCCGACGTTCATCACCTCGACGCGGCAAGTGTTCCAAGTGTCACGCCATGCTTTTAAATCCACAACGAATCGGAACGAGAGAAAAGCTCATCCTCACTGGATTGTATCTTTCTAAATACGATGCAGTCGGTGTAAAGGCCTTGGGGTTTGAGAGCTTTGTTGAGGCGTTCAATGTCATCGGTTATGCGCTCGGAGCAAAGCCGGCCTCGATTAAAAACTATCGTGACGAATTCGACCCGTTGTTTCCCAATACCCGAAAGGGTTGGCATAAACGCCCGACCCGTGATTACTGCCTCAAAGTATTCAAGGAATACAAAAGCCTCGACCTCGAAACTTTCACTGGCCTTGTGAAGTCCTTCGTCGGATACGACGAAAACGTGTGGAGCGAGGTGCGTGAGAAAACGGAAAAGCCTGACGGGGAGTCTTACTTTGCCAAGAGGTTGATTACTGGTCTCGCCGCAGAGCACTACTTTGAATCAGTTCAGCCCAGCCTGACCGAGTTCAAAGGCTGCTCAATTGAGAACACTACACGCCTTGGTTGCGGCTATGATTTCCGGCTTCGTGCCGGGACTCGAAAGGATTTTTTGGCCGTTGAAGTGAAAGGACTGGCAGACAGGACTGGAAGCCTGTCGCTAACTCCCAAAGAACATGAGGTGGCGACCGCGCTGACAGGACATTTTTATCTTTTTGTCGTAAAGAATTTCCGGGAAGTGCCTTTCCACGAAATCTATCAGAATCCGCTGTCTGGTAAACTACAGTTTACGAAGAAGGAACGAGTCACCGTTCAGGTTGCGTGGTTGGCCAGCGTGTAGAAATCAACGCGAGAAGATAAACAGCTTGATCCGATATGAATAAAGAGTTTCCACTTTCAGTTGAGGAAGAGGCGGCCATCAACGCGCTTGGAGGTTTTGACCAAGTTGTGACGGCGGCGGACAGGATTCTCCGAAAACATGACATTGAAAGAAGTCTGTTCTCCGACCGAGAGAGGCAACGCATTCGCAAAGGCAGGTATTTCACAAGAAAAGGGATTGAGTTTAATTTCGACCCCGGCAAATCACTTCACGCGAACATTCAAGATTTGCTCCAGCAGGCCGATGCTCTGCAAAAACATTCAGGCGGCACCAACTATGTGGGCGCAATGCTCCAACATCTGGTCGGCGCCAAACTCGACGTGGTTCTTGGCGAAGGAAAAATTCAGCACCACGGTTTCTCCGTGGCCGACCACTCGACGGCGCGCCAAAGTGATTTCCAGATTGAGACGGTTGCAATCCATGTAACCACACATCCCAGCGAAGCACTGGTCACGAAATGCGCTGAAAATCTTCAGGCCGGTTTCAAGCCGCTGATTATCACACTCGGCGACGGAGTGAAAGGGGCAACATTTCTATTGAAGAGTTCAAATCTTGCGGATCGGGTGGACGTGCTCGACGTTGGCCAGTTTCTTACTGCGAACGTTTATGAGCGCAGCCTGTTCAAAACTGCCGCCTGCAAAGTGACCTTTTCCAAGTTGCTCGACCGCTACAACGAGATTGTCACCGGTTGTGAGACCGACCCAGCCTTGCGCATCGCAATCAAAGCGGATGAAAAATGAACTCCAACGCGATTGCTGGATTCGTTGATCAAACGCTGGCCGAGGCGCAGAGCGACAAGGACAAGAATTTTTACACCAACCGCTGCGACGGCCTCGACCGCCAGATTTCCGACCCGCGCCCGGTTTTCTCTCACGGCGGGAGCGGGCGGCCTTTGGTTTCGGGTGCGAAGGGCAGTATCAGCAGTCCGACGATATAAATCACCGCCACCGCGCTGGCGGCGCGGCCAAAACTGCCCAGCGCGGTGACCAGGTAGCCGGTCAAAAGCGGACCCGTGGAAGCCAGCACCCGGCCGATGTTGAAACAAAACCCCGCGCCGGTCGCGCGAATCCGCGTGGGATATAATTCCGGCAGGTAAATCGGAAAGCCGCTGAAAATGCCGTTGTTGAAAAAACCCAGCAGCGGCAACAGCAACAGCACCTGGGCGTAGGTCCGCGGTGTCAGGAACGTGGCTGGCAGCATCACCAGACTGCCCACGCACATCAGGGCAAAGACCCGCCGCCGGCCCACGCGATCCGCCAGCGGACCGAAACTGAGGTAACCCGCCAGCGCCCCGACATTCAGCAGCATGGTGGCGTAGCTGACACGGCTCGTGAGTTCGGATGCGTTCATGCCCTGCAATTCCGGCAAGGCGCGGATGAGCGTTGGCGTCCAGTTCGTCGCCCCCCACAAACCGAACACAGCCACAAACGCCAGCCCGGAGCCAACCAGTGTGGCGCGCAACAGCCCGGGCGCAAACAGTTCCGCCAGTTTTAACGGGCGCGCGCCGCCGGCCTGCCGTTCTTCGGCACGGGCCTTGACCCATCGTTCCGGTTCCTTGACCCACCAGCGGACGAAGAGCGCGACCAACGCCGGCGCAACCCCAACCACGAAGATCGGTCGCCAGCCGCAGTTGCGCAGGAGCAGGTTGAGGATCGCCGCCACAATAAATCCCGCTGCCCACGCCGATTGCAACAGTCCCGCCGCCTTGGTGCGCTTGTCCTCCGGCCACACTTCCGCCACCAGCGCCGCGCCCGCCGCCCATTCACCGCCGATGCCAAGCGCCGTGAGGAAACGGAACAGTGCCAGTTGCCACCAGGTCTGCGACATTGCGGCCATGCCGGTGAACACGGCGTAAATCAGGATTGTGAAAACCAGCGCCCTGGTCCGTCCGAAATAGTCCGCCAGCATGCCGAACAGGACGCCGCCAATGGCCCAGCCGATCAAAAAAATCGAGAAAATGATTCCGCCATACCAGCCGATGACCTCGGCGGTGACGGGTCCGCCGCCGGGTGCGCGCAGGAGGTCGTGCAGCGCAGGTTGCAGGACGAGCGCGTAGATGGTGGAGTCCATCGAATCGAACACCCAGCCAAGCCACGCGACGAAGAGTACCAGCCATTGGTAGCGCGTGACCCCGTGACGCCACGAATCCAAGTTCACAAAACAAACTTGTAACGAAACATTTCAGCAAAGGGAAGCGTCAATATGAGCCACCCCGTTGACTCCCCGGTTGCACTCCCATCCCGCCGAGGACATGGATTGTTATCGCGTCTCCAAACTGGCAAACAACGCCCGAAACGATTCGCCAGACTGCATCACTGCCGTCCAAAAACCGCTGTTTTGGACGGCAGTGATGAGGACAAACTATGGTTTGACCCCTTTTGGTACTGACCGAAGCCGGTTTCCGTCCGGTATTTGCCGGTGGGTGAAATCTCCCAGCCTTGCGCAATGACCATATCCGGTTGAGAGTTGAGAGTTGAATGTTGATAGTTAAAGAAAGAAACCCGACGGACCCGGATGCGGTGGATGATATCATCGCCTATCACGACCGGACGAAGCATCATCCCGAGCGCTATGCCCGTGGACCGGACGGCCTCGACTGGGCGACCCAGCCGGATCCGTTTCGCCGTTTCGATGGTTCACCCGTGCTCAAATTGCCGTTGGCCGACCGCGACGACACGCCGGCAGCGGCCATCTTGTTCGGCGCGGGCGCAGCGCCGCCGCAGCCGTTCACCCTCGATGCGTTGGGGTTGTTCTTCGAATTGTCCATGGGCCTTTCCGCACGGAAGGAGATTCCCGGCATGAGCTGGTATCTGCGGATAAATCCTTCCAGCGGCAATCTGCATCCGACCGAAGCCTATGCCGTCCTGCCCGCGCTGGAATGGTTGCCGGGCGGCGCGGGTGTTTATCACTACGCACCGCTGGATCACGCCCTGGAACAACGGGCGCGCCGATTGCAGGGCGCCAAACCGGACGCAGTCGGATTCTGTGTGGGACTGACTTCCATCATCTGGCGCGAGGCATGGAAATACGGTGAACGGGCCTTTCGCTATTGCCAGCACGACGTGGGGCACGCCCTCGCCGCCCTTCGTTATGCGGCCGCCGCGCTGGGCTGGCGCGTGGAACTATTGCCGGAATGGGATGACGCGCGACTCGCCCGGCTGCTCGGCCTTGACCGCACGGAAGATTTTGCCGATGCCGAACGCGAAACTCCGGAACTGCTCGTCAGGGTGATGGTGAACGAAACGGCGGAGCCGGCTCCGTCACCCGTTCCCGATGCACCGGTCGAATGGTTCGGACGCGCCAACCAGTTGAGCCGTTCCCACGTCGGGTGGCCGGTGATTGATGAAGCCATTGCGGTCTCGGAGCGAAAAGCCCCGATGGCAGACCGCGTAAAAGACCTTCGGTCGCACGCGGCTTGGTCGCCGCCCGCGCCGCCCGCCTGCGCCCACTCGTCCGGTCAACTGATCCGCCAGCGCCGCAGCGCGGTGGATTTCGACGGCGTCACCGGCATCACGCGCGAAAAGTTTCTGGCCATTCTGGATACCACGCTGCCGCGGGCATCCGCGCCGCCGTTCGACGCCTGGCCATTTCCGCCGCGGTTGCACCTGGTTTTGTTCGTGCATCGGGTCACGGGACTGGAGCCCGGCATGTACCTCTGGTTGCGCGCGCCGGCGGACGCGGAAACCTTGCGGCACGCCTTTCGCGACGTTCCCGATTGGGAAGTCCCGGCGGACCTGGCCCCCACGGTGCCGCTCCGGCGGTTGGGACGGGGGGACCTGCGCGATTTCGCGCGGACCTTGTCCTGCCAGCAGGACATTGCCGCCGACGGCGCGTTCAGCCTCGGCATGCTGGCGCGGTTCGAACCGGTCTTGCGGGAACGCGGCGCGGCGGCCTGGCGCGAGTTGTTCTGGGAGTCCGGAATGATCGGCCAGGCGCTGTACCTGGCCGCCGAGGCCGCCGGGGTGCGCGGCACGGGCATTGGTTGTTACTTCGATGATGTGTTGCATCGCGCGCTCGGTTTGACGGGGCACGATTGGCAGAGTCTTTATCACTTCACCATCGGCGATCCCGTCGAGGACCTGCGGCTGCGCACGGCACCACCGTACGCGCATCGGGAGATGGGAGATGGAGGATAGAGGATTGCCGATTGGCGATTTAACCGCGTAAACGGGTCACCCATTAGCGTGAGCGGTCAACTCCGCTCCGCGCGAGTCAACAGCGAAAAAGCGTCTCCTTCAAACAGCCTTTTTATTAAAAGCTGTTTTTGTCTTTGGCCGGTGCGGACGGCGTTCAAGGCGCGATTCGTTCCTGTCGTTTCCATCGTTGATTTGGATGCCAGCCGTTCGTGCAATTTGGAGTTTGACGACAAGAAGCAACTCAATCGTTAAAGGCAAAATAAACCGGGTTAGTGGCGACCCTGCCGGGTGCGAGATTGAAACAGATTCTTGGGTGTTTGCAGGAATTCAATTTGCTGCGGGAAGCCTTGGCGCCCGTTATGCCTATGCCGTTCACCTGAGGCGTGCAAGCAGTGGGCTCTGCGCTCTCCTAACACTCCCTTCGGGTTATTGAATCAGCATGGCAGATGATCCGCTTCAAGGAAAAGCGCGCCGTCACCGCGCTCGAACACCATGCCATCGTCGCTGCTTGGAAGAACCGCCACTTGACGCTGAAGCGGGAGAAGCCCTCACTTCGGGGCCAGCCCCTCTTCGCCCAGGAACCGGCTCCAAGGCACACCTTCCTTCAACAGCCGGGCGAGCCTCAAATTTCCGTTAGAGTTCAGATGGCTGGGATCGGCGAACTCCGCCGGACCCCAGGTTGCGCCATCCATGAAGCCGGCGTAAATGACCCGATCCCCGTCGGCCCTGCGTCGCATGACGGCGTTGAGCGCGTCCAGCGCATTGAAAATCCCCTTCCTGGTCAGGTAAGGAGCCCACCATTTATAATTGCTATCGGTGATCGTCTCCGGCGACATGGCGTGCGGCAGCAGCACGACGCGGACGTGCTTCGCCAGACACTCCCGCAGGAGAATATCGAGGTTGGCGCTGAATATCTCGACAACCCGTGGATCCACCGAATCTGAAACGTGGCCGGGCGGGGTGCCACGGGGGAATGGGGAGTCGCTAAGGACCTTCATCTTCTCCAGGAGGACCACGGCTCCTTGGAGCAGGGCGCATGGAGGCAACCGGTCCCGCCGGCAGGCGCCAGTTGCGGCGAAGCGGAGGGAAGGTTGGTGGAAGGTTTCGTAGTCAGGGCCAGGATCGGCTAAATTCATGTTGCGCAGGTCGTTCAGACCCATCTGGAAGATGACAATGTCGGGCGAATACCGGGCCAGAATCTGCGGAAGCATTTTCCTGTGTTCGACCGAGCTGTGTCCCGGAACGCCAAAATTGAACACCTCATAGTCAGGCTGCAAGAGTTGGTCCAGGTAGAAAGGCCATGTCTGGTCGTCCCCGACAAGGATGCAGTAGGTCGTGGAACCCCCGATGCAGGCAATTCTATGCTTCGTCTTCACGCGCGAGAACTCGTTCCCGCGAAATCCATCCGTGTTGTGATGGTGGCTGTTTCCAAGGACGGTAACATCGACGCCTTTTCTGGGAGTCAGCACCCATTCCGGGTGGGGCTCGAACAGCAGGTAGTTCGCGCTTTTCGGCCTCGAGTAAGGCCATTGACCTTCGCCGAGCCGCAGCGCGATGGCGAACAGCCCTTCCGTGCAGACGACCATGAGAAGCGCGATGGCGACCAGGAAGCTCGCCCTTCTGCCGCGGCTGAGCGCCACTTTGCCAGTCTTGACAACGTCGGGCCGGCGTTTGCCCGGGCGGTGGTGTGGGTCCTTCCTAGTCACCGGCAGAGAAAAGTGCCCTCGGGCCACAGCACGGGCACAGATGGGAATTATTGGTAAGAAATCGGTTCCGGGCGCGGACGCATCTAATCAGCGCTGCGCGGGTGAAGGAGAATTGGTTTTCGCTCTCAACCATTGCAGCGCCACCCTGCCAGACCGCGCGGAGGACGTCAACGGGAAGATGCGCGGGTGAATTTCCGCTTCTTGCTGTTCGGCTCCCTGAACTTGGCGAACAGGTCCGGCCCCGATTCAAGAAATCCTAGCAGGAACGGTGCTCAACTTTGCGCAGCACGTCATCCTCAACGCGGCGCAGCTGAGGACAGAGTTTTCGAGCGACCAAAAGCAACGGTTGCAAAAGGTGCTTTTCCCCCAAGGAGTGACTTTTGCGGACGGGATTTATAAAACCACCGAAACGTGCCTGATTTTCAAGCTGTTACAGGAATCAGAGGTGGGAAAAACAAGTTTGGCGACCCTACCGGGAATCGAACCCGGGCTCCCACCGTGAAAGGGTGGTGTCCT